>Ga0194112_10000773_pt1 | contig 46792 bp, 38 predicted proteins | sample TA2MahC400mmetaG_FD_146191 | JGI IMG/M metagenome (GOLD analysis project Ga0194112, IMG submission 146191) | Freshwater microbial communities from Lake Tanganyika, Tanzania - TA2015016 Mahale Deep Cast 400m | ecosystem: Environmental > Aquatic > Freshwater > Lake | place: Tanzania: Lake... | reverse complement strand
CCCGCCGCCGTGGCGTCGATCGCGCGGCGCTGCGAGGGCGTGCCGCGGTGGGCGATCCTGTCGCGCCTCATCATGCCGGCGCTGGACGGCGTCTTCGTGAAGGCCGCGGAGATGGAGTGCGCGCTCGACGCCGCCCGCGTCGGCCTCGCGCTGGAAAAGCACCGGCTGGCGAAGGGCGCCTACCCGGCCTCGCTGGAGGCGCTGCAACCGGCCGGCGGCGTGCCGGCGGACCCCTTCACCGGCAGGCCGCTCGTCTACAAGCCGTCCGCATCCGGCGTGCAGGTCTACGGGTTCGCGAAGAACGCGAAGGACGACGGCGGACGGCGCCGCAGCGCCGACAACCGGGACTACGATGTCGGGTGGGAGATGCGGCGGTAGCGCTACTTCAGCTCGCGGAGGCGGATATTCCGCCACGCCGCCTGGAAGGGGCCGGTGCCCTTCTTGATGCCGTGGACCTGCAGGCCGATGAAGCCCTTCGGGTGGGTCTTGAAGATCGGCTCGTCGGTGAGGTCGTCGACGGGCTGCCCGTTGATCCAGGTCTGGATGCGCGCGCCCTTGGCCACGATGCGGTACTTGTTCCAGTCGTCCTGCTTGAGGTTCGGATGCGGAACGCGCTTGGCATCCGCCGTGAGCCAGCCGCGGCCGGTGGCCTCGCCGTAGACGTAGCCCGCGACGGAGCCCTTGGCGCCGCCGGCCTCGATCTCGACCTGCGGGCCGTTGACGCGGCCGAACTTCTCGGTGGCGCCGGGCTTCAGCTCGGCGGTCTGCGAGCGGATCTGCACGCCGGAGTTGAGCGGGGCGTCGAACTTCACCTCGAACTCGAGTTCGAAGTCGCCGTACGACTTCTCCGTGCAGAGGAAGGAATTCGGGCTGCCCTCGCTCGTCGTGCCGACGACCGTGCCGTTCTCGACGCGGTAGGTCGCGGTGCCGTTCTTCTGGATCCAGCCGTCGAGCGACTTCCCGTCGAACAGGTTCACCCAGCCGTCGTCCGCCGCCGTCACGCAGCCCGCGAACGCCACCGCCAACAGTCCCGATGCAACATGCTTCATCTTGAGGTTTCCCTTCCGTTTGTCCGTCCACTGTAGGCGCATCCGCCGCCCGGCTCAACCCGGACGGATGGGGTTGCCGAGGGGTCCTGCGGCGGCCATAATGGCCCGACGCGGTGTGAGAATGGCGGGTTCCATAGGATCGCGGGGCTGCAGGGCGGCGGCGGGGCTGGCGCTCGGGCTGGCGCTGCCGGTGTCCGCCTCGACGGCGCGGCGGACGCCCGTGGTCGAGGCGGTGGAGAAGGCGCTCCCTGCGGTCGTCAACATCGGCACGGAGCAGCTTGTGCAGGTGGTCCGCAGCGACCCCCTTCAGCGCTTCCGGGGCGAGGTGTTCGACCGCATGTTCGGCGAGTTCCTCCAGCAGGCGATGCCGCCGGGCTACCAGGTGAAGCACTCGCTGGGCTCGGGGATCCTGATCGATCCATCCGGCTACATCCTGACCAACTTCCACGTCATCGAGCGGGCGACGGCGATCCGCGTGACGCTGGTCGACGGCCGGCCGTTCACGGCGCGGCTGGTGGCGGGCGACGAGATCAACGACCTGGCCCTGATCAAGATCGATGCGCCCCATCCGCTGGCGGCGGTGCGGTTCGCGCGCGACGGCGACCTCCTGCTGGGCGAGACGGTGATCGCGCTGGGCAACCCCTTCGGCCTCGCGCACTCGGTGACGGTCGGCGTGCTGTCGGCCCGGAACCGCGAGGCGCGCAGCGGCAACCAGACGCTGTTCCGCGACATCCTGCAGACCGACGCCGCCGTGAACCCGGGCAGTTCCGGCGGGCCGCTGATCAACATCGACGGCGAGCTGATCGGGGTCAACGTCTCCATCCACCAGGAGGGCCAGAATATCGGCTTCGCGGTTCCGGTGAACCGGGCGCGGACGCTGCTGACCGCCTGGCTTTCGCCGCGGGCGCTGGGGCGCCTCGAAACGGGGCTCGACCTGGCGGAACGGGACGGGCGGCTGGTCGTGGCCCGCGTGGGGGCCGGCGGGCCGGCCGCGGGATCGGGGCTGAAGCCGGGCGACGCGGTGATCGGCGTCAACGGGCTGGCGGTCGCGTCGCTGCTCGACTATCACCGCGCCCTGCTCGGCCTCGGCGCCGGCGACGAGGTCCGCGTGGCCTGCGAGCACGGCGGCGAGGCGAAGCTGGCCGCGTTCCGTCTCGCGGCGATCCCGAAGCCCGACGGCGCGGCACTGGCGGGGACGCGGCTCGGGCTCGAGCTGGCGCCGCCGGACACGGCCGACCCGGTCCGCGGCGGGCTGGTCGTGAGGTCCGTGCGGACGGGCGGACCGGCGGGACTGGCCGGGATCCAGCCGGGCATGCGGCTGACGCGCATCGCGGGCCAGGGGATCGCGTCGCTCGACGACGTCGGCGCGCTGCTCGAGCCGGTCGCCTCGGGCGACCGGGTGGCGGTGTCGGTGGCGGCGATCGAGCGCCGCGAGGGCTTCCTCATCGCGCGGACCGCGACGGCGGACCTGACGGCGAACTAGGGCCACGACGCATGGTGCGGATCGAACACGTGACGAAGCGCTTCGGGGGGATCACCGCCGTCGACGACCTCTCGTTCGAGGTCGCCCGCGGCGAGGTCGTCGGCGTGCTCGGGCCCAACGGGGCGGGCAAGACGACGACGCTCCGGATGATCGCCGGCTATCTCCGGCCGACCGGCGGAACGATCACGGTCGGGGGGCGGTCGGTGCAGGACGACTCCATCGAGGTGCGCCGCCGCACGGGCTACATGCCGGAGCATGCGGCGCTCTACCCCGAGATGCGCGTGGCGGAATACCTCCGCTACCGCGCCGCGCTGAAGGGCGTGCCGGTGCGCCGCGTGCGCCGCCGCGTCGCGGAGGCCGCCGAGCAGTGCGGCATCGGCCCGGTGCTGAACCGGACGATCGGGCACCTCTCGAAGGGCTACCGCCAGCGCGTGGCGCTGGCCGACACGCTGGTTCACGAGCCGGAGCTGCTGATTCTCGACGAGCCCACGCTGGGCCTCGACCCGAACCAGATCCGCCAGGCGCGCGACCTGGTCCGCGGCCTGGCCGAGCGGCACACCGTCCTTCTCTCGAGCCACATCCTGCCCGAGGTGGAGATGACCTGCAGCCGCGTGATCATCCTTCACCGCGGGCGGCTGCTCGCGGCGGAGCCGGTGCGGGCGCTGGCGCGGCGGATGAACCGCAACGCGCGGATCGTCGCGCAGGTCCGGGCCCCTCCGGACGCCGTCCGCGACGAACTGGCGGCGCTCGCCGCGGGCGGGCGGCTGACGGCCGAGTCCGCCGGCGAATGGACCGAGGCCCGGTTCGAGGCGGCCGGGGACGAGGACCCCCGCCCGGCGGTGGCGGCGGCGGCCGCGCGGCGCGGGTGGGATCTCCGGGAGCTTCGGCGCGACGCGCAGAGCCTCGAGGAGATCTTCCTGGCGCTGACCGGCGGGCAGGCGCCGCACGGGGAGGCCGCGCCGTGAGGACCTTCCTCGTGCTGTGGCGCCGGGAGCTGCTGGCCTACGCGCTCTCGCCGACGGCCTACCTCGTCATGGTCCTGTTCCTCGCCGTGACCGGCGCGGGGTTCTGGATCCTCGTCGCGGCGCTCGCCGCGGGCCCGGGCGCGGCCGCCGGGGCGACGGAGCTGCTCGGCTGGGTCTTCCTGCTCACGCTGCTCGTCGCGGCGCCGCTGCTGACGATGCGTCTCTTCGCCGAGGAGCGCCGGTCGGGCACGTTCGAGACCCTGATGACCGCGCCGGTCCGCGACGTCGAGGTCGTGCTGGCGAAGTACGCCGGCGCCGTCACGTTCTTCGCCGTGATGCTGCTGCCGACGCTGGCCTACGGACCGCTGCTGCGCGCGGCGGCCGCCATCCCGCCGCCCGCCGATCCCGCCGCGATGGCCGGCGTCTACGCCGGCGCGCTGGGGGTCGGGGCGTTCCTGCTGGCGATCGGCCTGCTGGCCTCGGCCCTGACGCGCTCGCAGATCGCGGCCGGCCTGCTCGCCTTCGCGGCGATCTCGCTGTTCCTGCTCGGCGGGCTCCTGCCCTACGTGTGGCACACGGCGACGGCCGACCGCATCGGGGCCTACCTCTCGCCGGTCGCGCACATGGCGGATCTCTCGAGCGGCGTCTTCGACACCCGGCCGGCGGCGTTCTACGCGATCAGCACGGCGTGGGTCCTCTTCGCGACGGTCCGCGTCCTCGAATCGAGGCGCTGGCGATGAACGGCGCGGGCGGACACGACCGCGCGGAGGCGCGGCGCGGCATCGGGCGCCAGCGGCGGCGCGCGCTCGGCGCGGGCGCGGGGGCGGCCCTCGCGCTGGTCCTGGCCGCCGTCATCGCCGGCATGCTGCATTACCTCGCGCAGCGGCACTACGCGCGCCGCGACCTGAGCCGGGAGCGGTACTACGCGCTGTCGGACACGACCCTCCGCCTGCTGGAGGGGCTGACCAACGCGGTGGACGTCACGGTCATCTTCCGCAACGGCGAGGAGCTTCACGACCTCACGCGGCTGCTCGCCGAGTACCAGGCCGCGTCGGCGCGGATCCGGGTCGCGCGCATCGACCCCGACCGCGACATCGCGCGGCTCAAGGAACTGGCGCAGACGCGGCCGCTGACCGAGATCAACGCCGTCATCGTGGAGTCGGGCGGGCGTTCGCGCATCCTCGGGTCGGGCGACCTCTCGGAGTTCGACCGCCGCATCGGCGCCCAGGGCGTCGAGCGGATCCGGCGCGGGTTCCGCGGCGAACAGGCGCTGACGTCCGCGATCCACGAGGTCTGCCGGTCGAAGACACCGGTCGTCTACGCGCTCGCGGGGCACGGCGAACGCCCGATCGAGGGGACCGACCGCGGCCAGGGCTTCGCCCAGGCGGCCCGCCTGATCCGGCAGGAGGGGATCGAACTCCGCCCGCTGCTGATCGACGAGGAGACGGGCGTGCCGGCGGACGCCGATGTGCTGCTTGTCGCCGGGCCCCGCACCCGCCTGCCGCAGCCGGAGATCGACGCCATCCATGCCTTCCTCGAGCGCAACGGGCGGGCCATGATCCTCCTCGACGCGGGCACCGCGACCGGGTTCGAGGGGCTCCTGCGCCGCTGGGGCCTTCGCGTCGGCGAGGACGTCGCCGTCGACGAGGGCCGGGCGCTCAGCGGCGGCCTCGTGATCAGCCGGTTCTTCCAGCACGGGGCCACGACCGGAATCCGGGACCTCGCGTGCGTCCTCTACTCCCCCCGGTCGATCGAGCCCGACCCTGCGACGGCCGGACCCCAGGCCGGGGCGGACCGTCCGCGCGTGACCCGGCTGGCCACGACCAGCGAGCGCGGATGGGCCGAGGCGGACCCCGAGCAGAAGCCGCCGAAGTTCGACGAGGGCCGCGACCGGTCCGGCCCCGTTACCGTCGCCGCTGCCGTCGAGCGCGGTCCGGCGGGCGGCGTCGACGTCCGCCCGACGCGCCTGGTCGCCTTCGGCGATTCCGCCTTCGTCGCCAACGGCGCCATCGTCAGCGGCAACGGCGACCTCTTCATCGGCGCGCTCAACTGGCTCGCCGACCGGCGCGACCGGGTGTCGATCCCGTCGAGGGCCGTCCGCGACACGCACATCGACATCTCCCGCAGCCGGCTGCGCCACCTGGGCATCGCCGTGATCGCGGGCATCCCCGGCCTCGTGGCCGCCCTCGGATTCCTCGTGTGGCTGAGGCGAAGGGCGTAGGACCGATGAACGCCCGGACCAACGCCCTGCTTCTGGCCGCCGCCGCCGCGCTGGCCGTCTACATCCTTGGCGTCGAGAGGCGGCGGGAATCGACCGAGGACCGACTTGACCGTCAGCGCCGGGCGTTCGCCTTCGCGCCGGAGCGCGTGGCCTCGCTGCGGATCGAGACGTCCTCCACCGCCATGGCGCTGGAGCGCGTGGACGACCGGTGGTGGCTCGTCGAGCCCGTGCGCGCCGCCGCGGACGTCACGGAGATCGCCCGCATCCTTCACGGGATCCAGACCGCCCCGCGCGACGCGGCGATCCCCGCGGCCGGGGATGGCGGGGCGCCCTCCTCGCTGCGCGACTACGGTCTCGACCGCCCCCGGGCCCGGCTGGCGCTCTCGGGGCCGGACATCCGGCTGCGGTTCGAGATCGGCGAGCCGTCCGCCCTCGGACAGCTCTACGTGCGCCTGCTTCCCGGCGGGGACATCCTCGCGACCGGCACGAACCTGCTGGGCATCCTTCCCCCCTCGCCCTCCGCGCTGCGCAGCCGGACGCTCTTCCCGCCCGTGTCCGCCGAAGTCCGGCAGCTCCGGATCCGGAGGCCCGGCGGGTTCGTCCACCTCGCGCGCGGCGACGGCGGCGGCTGGCGGATCCTCCAGCCCGAGCCCGGGCGCGCGGATCGGACCGCCGTCTCCAGCCTGCTCGAAGGCCTGATGACGGCCCGCATCGCCGAGTTCGTCCAGGACGGCGTCGCGGAAGGGGCGCCGTTCGGGCTCGACGAAACCGCCGTCGAGGCGACGATCGACTACGATCGCGACGACGTCCCCCCGGCCACGCTGCAGATCGGCCGCGCGCAGGACCGGAAGCCCGACGCCGTCTACGCCAGGCTTGCCGGGTCGGACACCGTGTTCACCCTCCCCGCCGCCGTCGCCCTCCGGCTCGCCGTCCCGGTCGACGACCTGCGGGACCGGCGGCTCGTGCCGATGCTGCCGGAGGATGTCGCGTCCTTCGCCATCGAACGGGCCGACCGCCGCCTCCGCATCGTGCGCGAGGGGGACGCCTGGCGGATCGCCGAACCCGTCGCCGCGCCCGCCGAGGAGGCGCGCGTCCGGTCGTTCCTCCAGGAATGGACCGGGACGCGCATCGAGGAGTTCGCCGCGGGATCGGCCACGGGCTCAACCGCCACCGCGGGGACCGAGACCCGGATCCTGCTGTACCGGAGGACGGCCGACGCCTCCGCAACCAATACCGAGGTTGTCGCGGGCGCGACGAACGTGACGCCGGCCGTCACCCTGTGGGTTCGCGAAACCCCCCTCGATCTCACCCCCGTCCGTACGATCGACGCCGAGAGCCCGGCCACCGTCCTCGTGCGGACCAAGGCGCCGGGGTTCCTCTCGCCCGACGCGCTCCGGTTCCGCGACCGGTCCATCCTGTCCATCCCCCGGGACGAGGTCGGCGGCCTGATCCTCGCGCGGGCCGGCGTCGAACAGCGCATCGTCCGCGGGGCGACCAACGAGTTCGTCACCGCCGAGGGCGATCCCCTCCCGGCCACCGCCGCGGCCGCCAAGCTCAGGCTCCTCGCCGCCCTGCGCGCCTCCGCCCTCGTCGCCGAGAACCCGTCCGAACTCCTCTCCTTCGGACTCGATCCGCCCGCCGCCACGCTGACGGTGACCCTGCGCGGCGAGGCGGGGCTGACCCGCAGCCTGCTCTTCGGCCGCGCCACGCCCGAGGGCGTCCTGACCACGATCCGCGGCCAGGAACTGGTCTTCCTCCTGGATGCCGCCACGGCGGACACCCTCCAGGCCGACCTCTACACGCGCCCCGCCCCGCCCCCGGCGACCGGCCCGACCAACCGCGTGCCGGAGGCCCCCCGGTGACGCGCCGACGCCGCGGGCGCCTCGGCCGGGCCGTTGCGCGCGTCGTCCTGGTGGTCGTCGCGACCGTGGCCGCCCTCGTGGGCTGGCTCGACCGCATGGGCCTCCCGGCCTTCGCCCGCGACCGGGTTCACGCCGCGATCCGCCACGCGGGGCTCGACGTCGACTTCACCGGCCTGCGCCTCGACCTTCCCAACGGGATCGAGGCGTCCGATGTCCGGGTCTTCGAAACCCCCGCCTCCCGGCGCCCCCGCATCGAGGCCGGCATCGTCCGGATCGGGATCCGGTGGCTCGACCTCCTGCGGAACCGTCCGCCGCTCGACGGACTCGAGATCCGCGACGGCACCCTCCTCCTGGGGCCGGACGCGGACGCCACCTCGGGCGAAACCATCACCGGCATCCGCGCCGATCTCCAGCTCCGGGACGGAACGCTCGACGTGGAATCCATGTCGGGCGTCTGGCGGAGCGTATCCATCCGCGCCCTCGGCCGCATCGTGATGGCCCGCGGCCCCGACGGGCGCCTGCGCCCGCCCGATTTCCTCCCCCGCCCCGCCGCCGGCCGCCCCGGTGGCCCCGGCCCCTTCGACCCCGCACGCCTTCCTCTGGCCTTTCCGGGCGGGGGACGGATCGAGGCCCGGATCGATGTGGATGCGGCCGCGCCCGATCACGCCTCCGTGACGCTCCGAGGCGAGGGCGGCACGCTCGAATGGAGGGGCATGCCGTTCGACGGCTGGTCGCTCTCGATCCGCCTCGCCCGGTCCGCCGTCATCCTCGACGAAGCGGCGCTCCAGGCCGGACCCGAGCGCGTCGCCCTGTCCGGGACGTTCTCCCCCTCCGACACGGTGGCCCAGGTGCGCATCGCCGGCTCCGTCTCCTCCGCCCACGCCGCCAGCCTCCCCCTGCCGCCGCAGCCCGACGCCATCCGGTCCGCGGCCGGCATCCGCACCGCCGACCCCATCCGGCTCGACGTCACCTTCGGGCCGGGTCCGCTGACCTCGCTCGTGCAGCGCGTGCGCGGCCGCGTGACGGCGTCGCGCATCGAACTGCTGGGCGTCTGGCTGGAGTCGGTCGATGCCGCGTTCGAGCGGAACGGTCCGTCGCTTCGCCTGACGTCCGTCGACGGCGTCGCGGGACGGGGCCCCATGGCCGGCCCGGTGCATCTCGAGGGCGGTCTCGACCTTCCCTCCGGCGACTACCGCGGCACGGCGGCCACCGGCTTCGATCCGCACGCCCTGATGCCCTGGCTCGACCCCGGCCAGTCGGTGCACGTCGGCGCCCTCTCGTTCCGCTCCGTCCCTCCCCGGTGCTCCGCCGAGATCAGCGGCCGGATCGGCGACATCCGGCGGCTCGTCCTGCACGGCACGCTCGACGCGACCAACCTCCTCTACAACGGCGCCCTCCTCGCCACGGCCTCGCTGCGGCTCCAGGTCAGCAACGAGGTCATGCGCATGGAGAACGTCCGCGCAACCCGCCCCGAGGGCGCCCTGACCGGCTGGATCGAGCAGGACTTCCGGCGGCGCATGCTCCGCTTCGACATCGACAGCTCCATCGACCCCTCCGCCGCCGCCCGGCTCTGCGGACCCGCGCCCCACCGGTTCGTCTCCCACTTCCGCACCGAGGGCCCCGCCCGCATCCGCGCCCACGGCCGCGCCGATTACGGGGAACGGCGCGACAACGACGTCGTGTTCGACATCGACGCCCACGCGGCCGGCATGGGATGGCTGCTGCTCGACCGCTGTTCGTTCCAGGGCCGCGCCGTCGGCCGCCACGTCGCCGTCACCGGCGCCACCGGCGCGGTCTACGGCGGCACCTTCGCCGGCCACGCCACCTTCGACCTCCCGGACGGCGCCGAGGCCCGCACGCGCTACCGGGTCAAGGGCCGGATCGACGACGCCGACTTCACCGCCATCCTCCGCGCCGTCACGGACCGGATCGAGCAGTCCCACGAGGGCCGCATGTCGGGCCTCGTCGACCTGTCCGGGTTCATCGGCGCCGGACAGGGACGCACCGCGACGGGAAGCGGGTCCATCCATGTCGAGGACGGGCGCCTCCTGGAGATCCCGATCTTCGGCGGCTTCTCGCGCCACATCGCGCGGGTCATCCCCGGCGTCGCCTTCACCTCCCAGAGCGACTTCCACGCCGACTTCCGCATCGCCGGCGGCCGCGCCGTGACCGAGAACGCCGAACTCCAGGGCGACCTGCTGACGATGCAGGCCCGCGGCGCCTACGGGTTCGACCGCAGCCTCGATTTCGTCGTCGAGGCCAAGCTCCTGCGCGAGGGCCTCGTGGCCGAGGTCGTGCGCCTCCTCACCCTGCCCGTCACCAAGCTGCTCGAATACGACCTGAACGGCTCCCTGACCGCCCCGCAATGGACCCCGCGCAACATGCCAAGGGACCTGGTGCCCGCGCCCGGCAAGGGCGGCGCCCCCGGCGGGGAACGGATATGACAACGCCCCGGGGTTCGCAGGTTCACAGGTTCGCAGGTTCGACGCGTCGCCGGACCGAGGGCCTCACGCTCTCCTTCGGACGCCGGCTGTTGGTTGTTGTGCGTTGGCCATTCACTCCTGACTTCGGCTTTCGATGTTCGATGTTCGATGTTCGGTGTTCGATGTTCGGCGTTCGATGTTCGCAGCCGCCCTCCTCATGAAATCCCCGCCTCCCACATCCGCCTCCTGGACCGTCGTCACGCTCCTGACCGGCGCCGACCGCGCCGAGGCCCTCGCCGACTGGGCGCGGGAGGCCTCCGGCGTGGAACCCGTGCAACTGCTCAAGCCCCGCGACACCCGGGCCTGGCTCGATCTCTACTTCGACGACGCGCCGGCCGCACAGAGGTTCCTGAAGGCCTCGGAGTCGCAGCGGCTGGTTCTCGGCCGGTCGGTGCGCATCTGCCGGCCGCGCGACTGGCAGCGGTTCTGGCGAAGGCACTTCAAGGTGCTGACGGTCGGCGGGCGCCTCCGCATCGTACCGGAATGGTCGCGCGTCGGACGCCCGCCGCGCGGCGTCAGGGACCTGCGCATCGAGCCCGGCCTGAGCTTCGGCACCGGAACCCACTTCACGACGCGCTTCTGTCTCGAGCGCCTCGCCGTCCATTGCCGCGGCGGACGCCCGCGAACGATGCTCGACGCCGGCACCGGCAGCGGCATCCTCGCGATCGCCGCCGTCCGGCTCGGCGCGGGGCGCGCGCTCGCGACGGACAACGACCCCCAGGCCCTCGAGGCCGCCCGGGACAACGCGCGCCGCAACCGCACCGGGGCCCGGATCCGCTTCGCCGTCGCCGACATCCTCGCCGGCGCCCCGCGCGGCCGCTTCGACCTCGTCTGCGCCAACCTCTACGGCCCGCTCCTGCTCGAGTCGGCCCGCGCCCTCGCCGCCGCCACCCGCCACACCCTCCTGCTCAGCGGCATCCGCGAGATCGAGGCCGACGCCGTGGCCGACGCCTACGCCGCGGAAGGCCTGTCCGAGATCGTCCGCGACGGCGACGGCGAATGGTGCGGGCTCGAATTCACCCGCCCGGCGCACCGCCGTAGTCGAGGATCGTAAGGCCCGCCGGCAATCCGAAGTCCCGCGTGTTCCGCGCGATCAACGGCACCTCCAGGGGCAGGGCGCACGCGGCGATCCAGAGGTCGTTCGTCCCCGCAGCCAGCCGGTTTCTCCGGACCTCCGCGTAGAGCTCCGCATGGCGGCGCACGATCGCCTCCGTGCTGTGAACGACGGCACAGCCCCCCAGGAACCCGGCGAGTGCCCGGACGTCGTGTCCGGCCGCCACCCCGCCACGCCGGGCTTGCCTTGCTCCCGCCAGAGGTCGATCAGAAAGGCCGTGTCGGCCAGGCGTCCGCACGCCTCATCCGTCAACGTGATCGTCTTCACAACCACACGACCCCACGAGTCATGCAGTCGTGCGGCGTGGAAACGAAGACTCCGGCATCCGGGCCATGGACGCCCGGATGCCGGAGTTCCCCGGCGGATCGCCGTCCCGGTCAGTGCGTGCGGGCGCGACGGCGGAGCAGCCAGCCGGCGATGCCGAGCAGGCCCATGACGCCCAGGCTCGCGGGCTCGGGCACCACCGTCAGCGTGATGTCGTTGGGGTTGTAGTCGATCTGGAACTCCGTCGCGCCGACCGTGAACGTCGAGCCGTCCGTCTTGCCGTTGAACTCGCCGGTGCCCGCCAGCGTCCCGAAGCCCGAGACGATCGCGAACGTGCTGCCGTAGGCCGGCGTGTAGCCCAGCAGCACCTGCAGATCGGGGCTGTTCAGCGTCAGCGTGTACGTGTTTCCTCCGCCGAACGCCAGCTGGTCGTACTGCGTTCCCGGCGTGGTGCCGTTGATTTCGATCGAGAACGTGGTCACGTTCTCCGCCTGCATGTTGCCCATCACCGTCAGGCTTCCGGCGGCGCCGACGCCCGGGGCGACGGCGGAGCCGGGGTCGGTGATCAGGCCGCCCTCGAACGTGCCGTTGCCCTGCAGGGTCATCCCGGAGACCAGGTGGATCGTTCCCCCGGCGTTGTTCGTCGCGACGAACTTCGCCCCGGCATCGATCCGGAGTGTCGCGCTCGATCCGATCTCGCCGAACTCGGCCAGTTCCATCACGCCGTCCATGACGCGGGTCGTGCCCGTGTAGGTGTTCGTCCCGGTCAGGCGCAGCGTGCCGGGGCCGGCCTTGTTGATGCCGTTGGCGCCGCCGCCGATCGCGCCGGCCGCCGTGACCGTGACGTTCGTCACCACATCGAACGTCGGCGAGCCGGAGAGCGTCATCGGCCCCGTCAGGGCCAACGCGCCGGCCCCCGTGTTGGTCACCGTCAGCCGCTGCGACCCGATGCCGAACGGGCCGGACATCGTCATCTTCGCGCCGCCCGCCCCGATCAGGCTGATCGCCGAATCCGCCGTCACGTCGACCGTATTCGGCACCGTGAACCCGTTCGTGTCGGACAGGAACAGGCTGCCGTCGCCCGGATCGGTCATCTTGATGTAGTTTCCGACGATTTCCTGGTCCCGGCCCTGCGGGTCGTAACCGAAGCCCATCGTCCACACGTTGGTCCACCAGCCGTGCCCGGCCGCGCCGCCGCCGCCGGCGCCGTTGCCGACGCGCAGGTCGAACAGGTAGCGGCCCGGCGCCAGCGTGATCGTGCCCTTGGTCGGCGTGTTCCACGATGTATTGTTCAGGACCGTGTTGACGACCCCGCCCGTCGTGATCCGCAGCATCACGTTGTCGTCGAAGCTCTCGGCAAACGTGTAGGTGACGTTCGTCGGCCCGCCGACGACGAGGAACCCGCGATACCCCGCCGTCGCGTTGCCCGCCAACTGCCCGCTGGAGACGCTCTGCTCGAAGTGCGCCAGGGAGGTACCCAGCGTCACCGTGCCCACCGGGTTCGTGTTCTGGTTGAAGTTGCCGGCGAGATCCGCCTCGTTGAGGCCGGCGAGGCTCAGGTTCAGCGTGCCGCCGGACATCGTCAGCGTGCCCGACCCGAGCGCATTGCCCGTCTTGACCGCGAGCGTGCCGTTGCTGATCGTCGTGCCGCCCAGGTGCAGGTTGGTTCCCGCCAGGATCGCCGTGCCCGCGCCGATCTTGGTGATGGCGCCCGCGCCCGCCGTGCGGCCGAGCATCTCGACCGTGTCGCCCGCGACGCCGTCCAGCGTCAGCGCGCCGCTGATGTTGACCGGAATGCGCTGCGAAACCTGCGTGTTGGTCTTCCACGCGGCCAGCGTTCCGCTCCCGACGTTGAACTGCTGCGGCGCGGTCATGTTGTTCGAATTGACCGTCATGCCGCCCGTGCCGAGCAACAGCGTGCCGTTGACCAGATTCCATTGCGAGGTCCGGACCCGGGCGGTGCCGTCGAGCGGGGTCAGGGTGATCTGTCCGGCCTTGACCGTGCCGTTGCTCTGGTTGAAGTAGCTCCGGCCGTCCCATGCCAGCGTCAGGCGGTTCGACACCACCAGCAGCCCACCGGCCATGTTGTAGATGTTGCTGCCGGGCCAGTGAGCAAACCGGACGTTGTTCAGGTTGGTGGACCCGATGAGGAACGTGCCGCCTTCCTGGTTGATGATGCTGTGGTTGTTGGGCGCGTAGTTGGCTCCTAAGAAGTTGTTGATGGCGCCGAGATCGAGCAGTGCGCCCGGCTTGATCGTCATCGTTGCGATCGGGCTTGTGTTGGAGGACCCGATGGCGAACGTGCCGTTCATGTTCGTCATGTAGGTGGAGCTTCCCGCCGCGAACACCACCGCGCCGCTGTAGATATTGAAGCTTCCGCCGATCAGGTTGCTCGTGCCGGAGAGCGTCAGCGTGTTGAGGAAGAACTTCTCGATGCCGCCGAGGCCCCGGATGTTGGACGAGAAGTCCAGATCCGTCGTCGTGCGGAACCTCAGCGTGCCGTGGTTGTAAACCGGCGTGTCGGTCGGGATCGACGCCGCTCCGCCCTCGCCGACCTGCAGGACGCCGTTGATCGCGGTCCGCCCCGTGTAGCTCAGGTTGCCGAGAACGATCAGCGTTCCGCCGCCCTCCTTGGCGAGGCTCGTCAGCGTGGCCGCCGACGCCAGGCGGGTGGTGGAGCTGTTGACGAAGAAGACCGCGTCCCCGGCGATCAGCGAGCCACCGACGCCGCTGTTCGTGATCATGAAGTTCTCGTTGCCGAGCTGGCGGTAGCCCCCGCCCGAGAGCGTCAGGTCGTTGCCGGCGAGGTCGATGAACGTGTTGTACTGGTTGGACACGACGATCGTGTTGATCGACCGGCTCGCCGTGAGGACGTTGGCGCCGCCGTCGCGCTCGAACGTGAAGCGGAGATCCTGGCCGGTCTGGTCGGCCGCGGCGTTGAACTCGGCGATCTCCAGCGGCGCGTAGATGCCGTTCGTCGTGCTGTAGCGGGCGAAACCCGCGCCGTTGACCGTCGCCCACGGGATCGTCTGGCCGTTCGTCAGCCCGCCGACCATGATGTGGGCGCCGTAGTTGTTCGACGGATTCTGCCCCGGGAAGAACGTGCCCGAATTGCCGAAGGTGAAGTTCAGGATCCCCTGCTGCTGCGAGAGGCCGGCGATGAACACCGTGGACGTCGTCCCGAAGGCCACCGGCATCTCAAGGTTGATCGTGAGACCGCCGCGCTCCATGAGGACGTTGCCGATCGATTCCGTCACGCCGATGCTGTTGGCCGTGGCGAAGTTGATCGTGCCGCCCCACCCCGTGATGCCGGCCGCATCGTTGAGGCGGTTGCCGAGATTGTCACGGCTGTTGTCGAGGTGGAGCGTTCCACCCTCCATGAGGACGCCGGACACCGCGGTCATCGAGCCATTGCTGATCAGCCGCAGCGCTCCGGCGCTCATCCGGAACTGGCCGGTGAAGTCGTTCGTGCCGGTCAGCCACACCTCGCCGGCGCCGAGCTTGCGCAGCCCGCCGGCGCCGGTGAACTGGCTGAAAAGCCCGTTGGCGCCGCCGTCCACGATGCCCAGTCCGTTGCTGAGCACGACGGGCTGGGTGAAGAAGTTCTGGCTGCTGCCGATCGCGCCGCCCTGGAGCCAGATGCCGCCGCCGTCCTGCAGGATGACGTTCTTGGCGACCGGGGCGTTGATCGAGTTGAACCACAGGCTGGCGGTCGGGTAGACCGTCAGGGTCTTCATCGGATTGCCGAGGCCGGGGGTCGACGCCTCGAACCCGAGGACGCCCTGCCGGATTTCGATGTCGGCCAGCGCCGCGTCGACGGCGACATCCACGAGGCGGATCGTGTTGGTGCCGACCTTGATCAGGTTGTAGGCATTGCCGCCGGTGCTGAGCCAGCCGTCCGCGATGTTCACGCCGCGGAGATCCCACGTCGAAACGCCGCCGAGGGTCGTATCGCCCGTCAGCGTCACGCGCCGCAGCGTCTGAGTCTGCGCGACGCCGCTCAGGTTGACGATCGCGCCGCCGTTGGTGTAGCCGGCTCCGACCGCGTAGACGTGCTCGTAGCCGAGGTTGTTGCCGTACGTGTCCAGCGTGCCGCCCGCCGCGATGTAGGTCCCGCCGGCAGCGGTGCCGAGCGCGGTGTTGGCGCGGGCCTGGACGATGCCGTTGCTGATGAGCGTCGCGCCGGTGAAATCGTGCGGGTTGTTGATGATGAGGGCCCCATCCCCCGTCTTCAGAAGCGTCGCGCCGCCCGTGATCTTGCCCGAGCCGGCGATCGCGAGCGTGTACGGCGCCGAGACCGTGACGAGCCCGGGGGCGACGGGCTCGGCGATCGTGACCGTCCGGCGCGTCGCGCTGCCGCCGAAGGTCACCGAGTCGGCCTGCCAGAAGGCGTCGGGCGTTACGCCGTCGAGGAAGTTGTTGGTCGAGCCCTTGGCGTTCCAGAAGCCGGTCGCGCCGCCCTGCCACGTCAGCGCCTTGGCGCTTCCGGAGACGTTGAGCACGATCCGCTGCGGGTCGGCGTCGCTGATCGCGAAGCCGTACCGGCTGTTGGTCATGATCCCGACGTTGGCCAGCAGCAGGTTCGCCGCGCCGCCGGTCCGCGTCCCGCCGTTGGTCCACAGGACGTGCGTGGGCGCGAACTGGTTGTTCAGCGCCACCACCCGCACCGTGCTGACGCCGGAGAGCGTCAGGTTGCCGATCGTCTCGATGTAGTCGTTGATCCCGGCGCCCGGCGTTCCGTCGGAGGCCAGCTCGAATTCGACGTCCGCGTTGCTGAACGTGACGTTGTTGCTGAAGGTGATCGTCCCGGCCGAGGCGCCGGGACGGACGAAGCTGTTGCTGATGAGCGAATCGCCGACCACGCCGACGTTGCCGCGCAGCGTCTGGCCCTGCCGCAGGTACCAGCCGCCCGTGACGCCCGCGACGTCGAAGACCGAGCCCTGATTGAACGTCAGCGCCGCCGTTGCGTGGGTGAAGGCTCCCGCGCCGGTCAGCGTCAGCCGGCCCTCGAGGTTCGTGAAGCTCGACGCACTCACGGCGTTCTCGAACCGCAGTTCGCCGGGCCCGCGCTTGGCGACCGTGCCGACGCCGTAGAGAGTGCCCGTGAAGCGGGTCAGGCTGTTCGAGACGCTGATCGCCTTGCTCGCGACGCCGTTGTTGTGGGTCACGCCGGAGAACGTGAGATCGCCACCGGCGCCGATTTGCGGTCCCTGCGTCCACCACGTCAGGTTGCTGATCGTGCGGGCCGTGCCGTCGGAGGAGGCGATGACGGCGTTCGTGGACGTGAACTCGATCTGGTTGGTGCCGCTGACGTAGCTCGGCCCGATCAGCAGCGTGCCGCCCTGGAGCTGGAAGTTGCCGAGGTAATTGGCCGCCATGCCGTCGAGGGTCAGCGTGCCGAGATTCTGCTTGGCGATCAGCGCCTCCGGGCGGCCGACGATCTCGTTGGCGATCGTGTAGGCGTTGGTGCGCGTGAAGTAGAGGTTGCCGAAGTTCGTCACCGAGCCGCTGCCCAGGGTGCCGCCGAGGCCGCTTTTGCCGACGTTGAGGTTCGCGTTCGTGTTGACGATCAGGCCGCCGGTCCAGTCGTTGGTCCCGGTGATGTAGGTCGTACCGTTGCTGAGGACCGTGAAGCCCCCGGCCCCGGTGATCGTGCCGGCGAGCGTCTGGTGGCCGCCCCGCACTTCGTTCGTCGCCCATCCGTTCAGCGTCACGGTTCCCAGCAGGACGTTCAGCGCGGCATTGGCGCCGACCTGCGACGTGAGCCGCGAGCCGTGCTCCAGCGTGATGTACTTGTTGATGGCGTTGGTATGGCTGTAGATGTCGAGGGTCGCGCCGCGGGCCACCCGTGCCGTGTAGGCCGGGTTGCCGAGGCCGGTCGTGCCGGTCTCGGAGCGCAGCAGGCCGGAGTCGATGAAGATGTTCCCGATGCCGTCGCTGACGTTGACGTTCGGCATCGCGAATTCGGCCGTGCCGGTCTTGGTCAGGCTGTAGATCCCGCCGTCGGTCCTCAGGAAGGCGTTGTTCGTCGGCCACAGGATGCCGGCGTGGCGGATATCGAACCGGACCGCCCCGCCGATGACCGTGTCGGCGACCAGCGTGACGCGCTGCATCGCGTTCACTTGTTGACCACCTGTATTGATCACCGCGCCCGTGCCGCCGGCGCCCGCGCCGCCGAGGTAGAAGTCCTCCAGGCCGAGGTTCTGGCCGTTGACGTCGAGCGTGCCGCCGTTGGTGACCCAGGTTGCGCCCATCGTGGAACCGAGGGCGCTCGCGTTGCCGGCCCGCAGCACGCCGCCGGTCACGACGACCGCGCCGTCGAAGTCGTTGGCGTTGTTGATCGCGAGGATGTTGGTCCCGCCCTTGTAAATAGTGGCCAGGCCGGAGAGCCGGCCGGTGCCCTGGAAGGTCAGGTTCGTCGGCCCCCCGACGATCACGCTGGCCGGGGCGAGCGCGCCGGTCAGGTTGACGACGTTGGTCTTCACGTCCGCGTCGAAGACCACGGTGTCCGCGTGGTAGAACACGTCGGTCGAGGTCGTGCCGGTGTTGTAGAAGCTCGCCGCGTTCGTGACGTCCCACGCGGCATTCGTGCCGATGTAGTTGAGCGTCGCCGGGCCTCCGGAGCCGGTCATGGCGATCGCGATGCCGCCGGCGACGTCGCTGGCGGTGAAGGCCGTGTAGCGCGTGCCGGCGGGCTGCACGTTGAGGCTGGCTGCCGACCCGGCGATGCTGTTCGTGTAGGAGAAGAGAAGGAAGGGCGTGCTGTCGATGGCCTTCAACGGCGTCACGTAGACATTGACGGTTCCGTTGAGCTCGATGTCGTTGGCCGCGTAGAGATCGCCCTCGGCACCCGCGCCCGGGTTGAACGAGAGGCTCGCGTTCGTCAGGGCCATCGTGCCCGGGGTCGAAACCCGGCCGGCGGCCGCATCACGGGCGACCAGAACGCCCGACGCATCCGACGAAACCCCGGCCCCGAAGCTGCCGGTCGCGATCATGAAGCCCGAGGCGATATGCAGGCCGACACCGTTGCGGATGTCGCCGAGCAGCGTCTGGGCGCCCGCACCGATCTTGACGAGGCGGAGCGTCCCGTTGGCCGCGGCGGCGACGCTGCCGGTGAAGGAACCGCTGGCGTTGTTGTCGCCGAGCGTCAGCACGGCGTTGCCGCGGCTGTTCGTCAGCGCGCCGCCGCCGTTGAGGGCGTTGATGGTGTCGGAGAAGCCGTTCATGTCCATCACGCGCAGGTTGCCGTTGTTGAGAAGCGCGTTGCCGGGGTTGAGCAGGACGTTCCCCTTGCCCGTGCCGTTGGGCAATGCGTCGTTCACGCCCAGGCGCAGGCGGGCGTCGATGGTCAGGGTGCCGTCGAAGGTGTTCTGGCCGGCCAGGATGATCCAGCCCGGGGTGGCGTCCTGGGCGATGGTCAGCGCGCCGGGGCCGGCGATGATGCTGTTCACCTTGACGTCCGTCCACCAGCCGGACTGCAACGCGCCGCCGGTCGAGGCGAGCGTGATGCCGCGGTTGGCGTGGATCACCAGCGGCGAGCTATTGTTCATGAGCCTCGCGCCGTTGTTCAGCGTGATCGCGTCCGCCGTGGTGACGCCCGGAACCGCGCCGAGCGACGTGTCCGACCGCGCACGGAGAAGGCCGTTGGAATAGACCTCCCACTTGCCCGTGAAGCCGAGGTTCGTGAGGTTGTTCAGGTTCAGGGTGCCCACGCCGGTCTTCTGCAGGGTCGACGAGCCGATGATCCGACCGTTGATCGTGTTGTCGTTCGCGGTATACGCGGTGATCCGCGACGGCGCGGCGGCGGTGATGATGCCGTTCAGCGTATGGCCGCCGTCGAGCCGGAGCGCCCCGAGGTAGCCGATCGCGGCCGCGTCCGCGACGCCGTTGCCGGAGATGCTGAAGTTGTTCGCAAACGTACGGCCGGTGCCCGAAATGTAGAACTGGCCGCCGGGGCTGATGATGATCGATCCCGTGCCCGGCATCCCGTTGCCGGCCGCTTGGACCCGGTTGCTCGCCGTGATGAACGTGCTGCCGGAATAGGTGTTGGTGTGGTTGAAGACGGTGGCGGCGATGTTGGCCACCGTTCCCGTCGTCGCGACGGTGAGGGAGAAGGCCCCGGAGATCGGCTGGTTGAAGGTGAAGTTGCCGCCGCCGGTCAGCGTGAGATTCCCCTTCAGGACGACGTTGGAGTTGAGGGTGATCGTCCGCGTCGCGAGGGCGCTGTGCCATGTCTGCGCAACGTTCGCGGTGACGACGTTGATGATGTTCTGGTTGGCGGCCGCGTCGTTCGTCATGCCGCCGGCGCTGGTGATCGTGAACGGATTGCCGAGGAGGGTGAACGCCGAGTTCGAGAACGCCATCCACGTGAACATGGCGACGGTGCCCGCGAGGTTGTTCGTGCTGGTCGTGTCGAGCGCACCGGCGAAGATCAGCGCGCTCCCGGCGATCGGCGCGGAATCGTCGAGCCAGTTCGCGCCGGCGCTCCAGTTGACGTCGCCGCCCGCGGCGCCACCGCCGTCCCAGATCTCCTCCTGCGCTCGCGCGCCGAACGAACCGAGAACGATCGCGACGACAACGAGACCCGACATGATCCGCTTCATGCTGCACCCCTTGCGCTCCACGATTCCTCGCGGCGGCATTCTCAATCCACACCCCACGAAAGGTAGAGACTCCAACCCAATGTGGTTACGATAGCAGTGCGGTGGTTCCAATGGCAACGGTTTTCTTAATTTTTTTTTGCGCGCGTTTCCGGTCCGTTGCGGCAAGGACAAAAACGCTCGTGCGGTCTTTCCGCCCGGCCCATCGTTCCCGGGGAATCCGTGGTGGGGCCGGGCCGCCGGCCCGGCCGGTCGCATGATCCCGGGACGGCGGGGGGGGGGCGGCTCGTGGCGCGGCGTTCGCGAGGCCGGGTGGCGCCGCCGCGCGTTGTGACGGCCGCGCCGCGCGGGCGCGGGGGGTCACGGCCTCCCGAGCAGTTCGCGGATCGAGGTTGCGATTTCGGGATCGCCGTCGCCGGCGCGGGCCTTCAACTGGGGCTTGGCGGCTTCGCCGATCTCGCGGAGCCGCGCTCGCGCCCCGGCGCGCACCGCCGCGTCGGCCGCGCCGAGCCGGCCGATGCAGGTGTCGATCTCCGCCTTCAACTCGGGCGTGAGGCCGGCTCCGGCGGCCGGCGCCTCGTCCTTCTCCCCTTCGGAGGACAGGCGGGGAACGTCGGTGACGGCGAGCTGCGGGATCCCGCCCCCGCCGTCCTCGTGCTGGAGCCCGGAGATGAGCCAGCGGGCGCCGTCCTGGGTCCAGTCCACATGGATGGTCTGCTCGTCCTCCCGGAACGTCAGCCGCGCGGTGCCGGCCGCCTCGTCGATCGCCTGGCCGACGAGCACCGCTTCGTCCTCGGCGAACCAGAACGCGACGTCGCCCGCCTCCAGCTCCTCGCCCATCATCCCGCCGAGGATCCGCAGGGACCGGCCGAACGGACCGGCCAGCCAGTTCCACACCTGCCGTCCCTGCTCGCCGCGGATCGCCTCCTGCAGCCGTTTCCACTCGGCCAGCGGCGGGACTTCGGGGGCCAGCGACTCCGGCTTCCCTCCCGCCGCGGCGTATTCCTCCCGGGCCTTCTTGCGGATATCCGGCGCGACGTCGCGGGTCGCCAGCCAGCGGAAGTCGTCGAGGGCCTCGGCGGTCTTCGACCGGGCCTTGAGGGCCTGGCCGCGCAGCAGCCGGGCGCCGGCCGAGAGCTCCGGGAGGCCGGGCTCGGCCCGGATGACCGCCGTCATCTCCGTCGCCGCCCGGGCCGGATCCCCGGCCTTCATCGCATCGACGCCCGCCTGGAAATGCGCGGTCAGCGCCAGGACGGCCGCCAGCGTCAGTTCCGCGGGCTCGCTCATTCGCCGAGCAGCTCCCGAACCGTGGTGGCGATCTCCACGTCCGCGTCGGCCCGGTGTTCCTTGAGTATGCCGTGGGCCGCGGGACCGAGTTCCTTGAGCTTCGCGCGGGCCCGGGCGCGGGTATCGGCGGCGGGAGCGCCGAGATCGCGGATCAGCGCCTCGATCTCCGCGCGCCGCGTCTCGTCGACCGGGGGCGCGTTCGTGGTTGCGGCGGCCGCCGTCGCGGAGTCCACCCGGACCTGCATGTTGCCGTCGAACCCCGCGCCGAGGTGGATGACCCGTCCGTTGACGGCGACGATGCCTCCGCCGGCCCGGAAGGCCATCGCGTCGCCTCCGACGAAGTTGAACGCCACCTGCGCGTTCGGCGCGGCTTCGGCCGCGCCCGGGACCGGGGCGGCGGCCGGCTCGGCGTCCAGGCACTCCAGCGAAACCAGGTCGTGGAAGACCCAGGCATCCCCGGCGTTCCGCGCCGAGAGCGTCATGCGCAGCCCGTTCCTCTCGAGCGTCAGGGTTCCGGTGTCGCCGTCGACCGTCTCGACCATCTTCGCGCCCCGCCACTCCCCGGCCGCCCAGGCCAGGCCGGACACCGCGCGCGATGGCGCGCCCGTGACCGCGGGGGCCATGCCGCCGAGCGCCTCGGCGAGCCGGCGGAGCGGACCCTGGACGCACTGGAGCGCCCCGGCATGGTCGCCCCGCGCCAGCGAGGAGGTCAGGATCGACCAGGTGCGGCGCGGCGTACGCACCGACCGGGTCGACGCGGCCGGGGGCCCCTCGAGGCGGCGGAGTTCGGCGGCGGCCTCCTGGCGCAGGCCCTCCGAAACCGCGTTGGCCCTCACCCACTGGAGGTCCCGGACCGCGGACTCCCGGTCCCCGCCGCGCAGCAGCGCGCGGGCGCGGAGGATGCGCGCGGCCTCGACCACGTGCGGCGGCGCGTTCGTGACCTCGATGACGCGGGCCGCCTCGGCCGCCGCGCGCTCGAAGTCCAGCTTCTCCGCCGCGGCCGCGCTGGCCTGGAGGTTCGTCGTCATCGCCATCAACGCGGCAACGGTCAGTTCGACGGCAGCCATGGTCACCTCGCACCCCGGAACCCCGGGAACCACGGCATGCTAGCCCGAGGAAGCCCGGGAGCCAACGGAGAACAACGAACATCGAACACCGAACATCGAACATCCAACATCGAACGGCCAGACCCGGACAACATCCAACATCCAACAACCAACATCCAACATCCAACTGCGGACGGCCAGCAGACAACGGACAACATCGAACGGCCGGAACCCAACAGCCAACGGTGAGGGGGGGGGCGATGAGTGATAGGCAGAAGGGACGTTTCGGGTGTTGACCGTCGGGCCTTGGCTGTCAGTTGGAGGTTGGGTGTCGGATGTTGGGTGTCAGATGTTGGGTGTTGGATGTTGGGTGTTGGGTGTTGGATGTTGGGTGTTGGGTGTTGGAGGTTGGGTGTTGGGTGTTGGAGGTTGGGTGTTGGATGTTGGATGTTGAGTCCTCGTTCGGTGTTCGATGTTCGTTGTTCGGTGTTCGCCGTCGGGCGTTCCTCCGCTATTCTCTCCGCATGGCCGAATCGTCGCCGTTTCTTCTGCGCGCCGACTACGTCCCGACCGGGGACCAGCCGGAGGCGATCGCCGCGCTGTGCCGGGGCCTCGATGCCGGGCAGCGCTTCCAGACGCTCGAGGGCGTCACGGGCTCGGGCAAGACCTTCACCGTCGCCAACACGATCCGGCACTGGGGCAGGCCCGCGCTGGTCATCTCGCACAACAAGACGCTGGCGGCGCAGCTCTACGCCGAGCTGAAGGGGTTCTTCCCGGACAACGCCGTCGAGTACTTCGTCAGCTACTACGACTACTACCAGCCCGAGGCCTACATCCCGACGACGGACACCTACATCGAGAAGGACTCGTCGATCAACGAGGCGATCGAGCGGCTGCGGCTGGCGGCGACGGACGCCCTTCTGAACCGCGACGACGTGGTCATCGTCGCCTCCGTTTCGTGCATCTACGGCCTCGGTTCGCCGGAGGACTACCGCGAGATGACCGTCCGCCTCGAGCGCGGCGAGGCGGTCGGCCGCGACGCCGTGCTGCGGCGGCTCGTCGACATCCAGTACACGCGCAACGACCTCGCCCCGGAGCCCGGCGCCTTCCGCGTCCGCGGCGACACGATCGACGTCCACCCGTCCTACGGGCGGGAGATCGTCCGCGTCTCGTTCTTCGGCGAGGAGGTCGAGTCGCTGCGCCGCCTCGACCCCGTCTCGGGCCGCGTCCTCGGCGACCTCCGGTTCGTCACGCTCTCCCCCGCGCGCCACTTCGTGATGCCGCAGGAGAAGATCGGCGCGGCGCTCGACGCCATCCGCGGGGAGATGGAGGAACGCGTCCGGTGGTTCCTCGCGCGCGACAAGCTCCTCGAGGCGCAGCGGATCCGCATGCGGACGCAGTACGACCTCGAGATGATGAAGGAGCTCGGCTACTGCAGCGGCATCGAGAACTACTCGCGCCACCTCGCCGGCCGGCCTCCCGGCGCGCGGCCGGCGTGTCTCGTCGACTACTTCCGCGGGCCGTTCCTGACGGTCATCGACGAATCGCACGTGACCCTTCCGCAGGTCCGCGGCATGTTCAACGGCGACCGCGCCCGCAAGACGACGCTCGTCGAGCACGGCTTCCGGCTGCCGTCGGCGCTCGACAACCGGCCGCTCAATTTCGAGGAGTTCCTCGGCGTCACCGGGCCGATCCTGTTCACCTCCGCCACGCCGGGCGACTTCGAGCGGAGCGTCGGCGGGAAGCCCGTGCCGCAGGTGATCCGCCCGACCGGCATCGTCGACCCGCCGGTCGAGGTGCGCCCGCTGGGCAACCAGATCGACGACGTCATGGAGGAGATCCGCGCCGCGGCCGCCCGGGGCGAGCGCGTGCTGGTCACCACGCTGACCAAGCGCACCGCGGAGGACCTGTCCGAGTACCTCCAGGCCGCCGGGATGCGCGTGAAGTACCTGCATTCCGACATCGACGCCATCGAGCGCGTCGAGATCCTGCGCGGGCTGCGGAAGGCGGACTTCGACTGCCTGATCGGCATCAACCTCCTTCGCGAGGGCCTCGACCTGCCCGAGGTGACGCTCGTCGCCATTCTCGACGCGGACAAGGAGGGCTTCCTGCGCTCGGAGACCTCGCTCGTGCAGACCGCCGGGCGGGCCGCGCGGCACACGCAGGGGCGGGTCATCCTCTACGCCGACCAGGTCACGGACTCGATGCGCCGGATGATCGACGTCACGAACGCGCGCCGCGAGAGGCAGCTGGCCTACAACCGCGACCACGGCATCACCCCCCAGGCCATCCGGAAGGGCATCCAGGAGTCGCTCGCCATCCGCGAGGAGGCCGGGGAGGTCGAGACGTCCGTCGTCCGCGAGGCCGGCGTCGACTACGACGTCCACCAGGTCGTCCAGGATCTCGAACGCGAGATGCTCGAGGCCGCCGAGTCCCTCGAATTCGAACGCGCCGCCGCCCTCCGCGACCAGATCCGCGACCTCCGCGCCTCGAAGGAGGCCGGCGGCACCCCGCCCGCCCCCGCCCGGCGCGGCGATCCGAAACCGGAGGAGCGCGCCAGCTCCCGCCGCCGCCGACCCGCCGCCGGCCCCACCCGCTACCCCCGGGCCGGACGTTGACAGCAAAACGATGTGCTGTATGATTGCTGTATGGTTCGCACCCAAATCCAACTGTCGACGCGGATGTACGAGGGCGTGAAGCAGATCGCCCGCGAGGAGGAGTCCAGCCTGACGGAGGTGATCCGCAGGGCGGTCGGCGATCTGCTCCGGTCGCATCCGGAGGTCGGCCGCCGTCCCGCCCAGTGGTCGCCACCCGTCATGCGCGACCCCGGCCGCATCCTGGCTCCGGAATCGGAGTGGCGCGCGCTGGCGAACGAGGGCGAGGTGCCGTCCGACCTGGTGTCATTGAGGAAGCGGACGTGACATCGTGCGATACCAACATCCTCTTCCACGCGGCCTGTCCGCGCAGCCCGCTCCATGATAAGGCACGGGGGTTTCTCGCGTCCCACGCATCCGACCGGGACTTCTCCCTCTGCGAACTTTCACTCGTCGAATTTTACGGTCTTCTGCGGAATCCAACCCTTCTCGAGCGGCCGCTGTCCCCGGCGGAAGCCGTCGAGTTGATCCAAGGCTACCGGCGGAACCGCTTCTGGCGGATCCTCGACTACCCGGGGAATCTCATGAACGACCTCTGGCAACGCGCAGCGCAGAAGGGATTCGCGCGACACAGGATCTACGACGCGCGCTTGGCCCTGACGCTTCGCCATCACGGGGTGGAGGACTTCGCCACGCGGAACATGGCCGACTTCGAGGGCTTCGGGTTTGCGAGGCTGTGGGATCCCCTGGAGGCGACATAGCGCGATGGCTGCCCCCCTTTCATCCATCGTCCGCGCCGCCCTGCGCGAGGATGTCGGCCGGGGCGACGCGACGACGCTGGCGCTCGTGCCCGCGGGGGCGCGGACGCGCGCGGCGATCGTCGCGCGCCACGCCTGCGTCGTCTGCGGCACGGCCGTCGCGTGCGAGGTCTTCCGCCGGGTCGACCCGCGGATCCGCTGCACCGTGAAGGTCCGCGACGGCGCGGCGGCGAAGGCCGGCGACACGCTGATCGCGCTCGACGGCCCGGCGCGGGGCATCCTGACGGGCGAGCGCGCCGCGCTGAACTTCATGCAGCGGATGACCGGCATCGCGACGCTGACGCGCGAGTTCGTCCGCCGGGGCGCGCCGCACCGCGCCGCGATCCTCGACACGCGCAAGACCACCCCGGGCCTGCGCGCGCTGGAGAAGCATGCCGTGGCGTGCGGCGGCGGGACCAACCACCGCTTCGGCCTTTTCGACCGCGTGCTGATCAAGGACAACCACCGCGCGTTCTGGGCCGGCCGGCAGCGGCGGTCGCTGGCGGACGCCGTCCGCGCGGCACGCACCCGGTTCCCCCGGCTCGCCGTCGAGATCGAGGTCGAGACCGAAGCCGAGCTGCGCGACGCGCTTGCCGCCTCGCCCGACTGGGTGTTGCTGGACAACATGACGCCGGCCCGGCTGCGCCGTTGCGTGGCGATCAACGCCGGCCGCGCGAAGCTGGAGGCCTCGGGCGGGATCACGCTCGCCACCGTCGCCCGCGTCGCGGCGACGGGCGTCGATGCGATCTCCGTCGGCGCCCTCACGCACTCGGCCCCGGCGGCGGACCTGTCGCTGGAGTTCCCGTGACGGACGTCCCGACCGCCGGCAGCCTCCAGGCGGCGCTTGGCGGCGCATCCCTCTTCGGCCGACACCTCGAAGTGCACGCGCGGCTGCCCTCGACGCAGGACCGCGCCAAGGATCTTGCGATGGCCGGCGCGCCGGAGGGGACGTGCGTCCTCGCGCTGGAGCAGACCCGCGGGCGCGGGCGCATGGAACGGACCTGGCGATCGGATCGCGGCAAGGGGCTCTACGTCTCGGTCGTCCTGCGCCCGCCCTGGCCCTCGCACGAGTCCGGCTGGCTCTCCATGGTGGCCGCGCTCGCCGTGGCGCGGGCCCTGGACCGCCTCGGCGTGCGCGGCGCGCGTATCAAGGCGCCCAACGACGTCCACGTCGGCGCCCGGAAGATCGCCGGCGTGCTGGTCGAACCGCGCCTCGGCGGCGACCGCATCGAGTTCGCCGTCGTCGGCATCGGCCTCAACGTCGCGCACGGGCCGGCCGACTGGATCGGGACGGACCTCGACGGCCGCGCGACCTCCTGCGCGATGGAGGGCGCATCCGTTGCGCTCGCCGACGCAGCGGCGGCGGTGCTCGACGCGCTGGCGTCGCTCTACCGCGTCCGCCTCGAGACGTGGGGCGCCGCGCTCATGGTCGAGTGGACCGCCCGCGGCGGCACGCCGGAGGTGCCCGGGAGGGGATGAGCGGCGAGGGACGGCATTGCCGGTGGCGGGGACGGGCGTATACTCGCGCCGTGAAGTTCACGGACGATCCCCGGGCGAAGATCCGGATCCGGGCGGCCGGCCCCAGGGTCGTCCCCGCGCCCCGTTTCCCCGGCCACCCCGGCTTCCGCTCGCGCCGGTTCGATTCCCACGGGGAACTCAACGCGTGGAAGCGGGACCGGATTCCTGAGTTCGCGCGGCGGGGGGTGTGAAGTGGAGCGGCGGACGATGAACCGGATCGTCGCGGTCAACATCGGGAACACGAACACCACGGCGGCGCTGATGGCGGGCGGGCGCGTGGCGCGGCGCGTCGTCGTGCCGACGCGCGGGGCGACGGCCGCCCTCGCGGGGCGCGCGCTGGCGAAGCTGCGGCCGGGCCCGGCGGCGGGCGCCGTCGTGGCGTCGGTCGTCCCCCGCGCCGGGCGCGCGTGGCGGCGCGCGCTCGCGGCCGCCGGCCTGGCGCCCGTGGTCGGGGTCCGGCATGACCTGGATCTCGGCATCCGCCTCGACTACCCGCGCCCGGAGACGCTCGGCGCGGACCGCCTGGCCAACCTGGCCGGCGTCGCCGGGCTGCGCGGCCGCGCGGTGATCGTGATCGACGCGGGCACCGCCACGACGATCGACGCCGTCACGGCGGAGGGGGTCTTCATCGGCGGCGCGATCGCGCCGGGACCCGCGATGATGCTCGACTATCTCGCCGACCGCACGGCGCGGCTGCCGCGCCTGGCGATGCGTCCCGTGCGCGGCCCGGTCGGCCGGAGCACGGGGGAGGCGATGCGGCTGGCGGCGGATGCCGGCTACGCGGGCATGATCCGCGGCATCGCCGGCCGGATGGTGTCCGACCGCCGGCTCCGCGGGGCGCTCCTGGTCGCCACCGGCGGCGCCGCGGCGCTCGTCCGCCGCGCCATCCCCTCCGCGCGCGTCGACCGCGACCTCACGTTCCGGGGGATGGTCTCCATCCTGCGCGCCGGCCCCCGCGGCTGAAACGAGGAACCCCGCCGGAGGGGCGGGGCTCATCGCGGCCGTGACCCGCGGCCTACGGCGCGAGCGTGTCGAACTGCGCGTTGAGGGCGAGGTCGCGGTTCATCGCGACGCGCGGCCCGAGCTGGCGGATGAAGCGCGCGGCGACCTTGCGCTTGTACTCCCACTTCTCCGCGTGGCGGAGGAGCAGGAACGCGGCGTAGATGTCCACGAACATGTCCGTGACGTTCGGGCCGACGAGTTCGCGGAAGGCGACCTCCTTGTCCTTGAGCCACGCGACGACCGACTTGTAGCTCTCGAAGGCCTTGAGGATCTCGCCCTGGAGCCGCGCGAGGTCGGCGTCGGCGAAGACGTGCTTCGCGAGGCCGTCCATGACATCGTCCACGTCGCCGCGCACGAGGCGCGACACGGCCCAGTTGACCTGGATCTGCGAGGTGCCCTCGTAGATGTTCGTGATGCGGACGTCGCGGTAGAGGCGCTCGATCGGGTACTCCTGCATGAACCCGTTGCCGCCGTGGATCTGCAGCGAGTCGTAGCAGATGCGGTTGGCGACCTCGGTCGTGTAGTACTTGGCGATGGGCGTGAGCGACTCGGCGATGCGGCCGTAGCGGCGCGTCTCGTCCTTCAGGCCCTTCGCCTCGGCGCCCTGGTGGAGGTCGACGATCTCGCTCGTCGCGTAGAGGACCGCGCGCGCGGCCTCGCAGCGCATGCGCATGTCGGCCAGCATCGCGGCGACCTGCGGGAAGTCCCGGATCGGCTTGCCGAACTGCTCGCGCTCCTTCGCGTACTTCTCGGCCTCCTCCAGCGCGGCCTGCGCGATGCCCTGCGCCTGCGCGCCGATCGCGAGGCGGGCGGCGAGCATCAGCCACGCCGTGTAGCGGGCCAGGCCCATGCCGCGGCTGCCGATCAGGTACGCGGGGCACTCGTCGAAGTAGATCTCGCACGTCGGGGAGCCGTGGATGCCGAGCTTGTGCTCGATGCGGCGCACCTTGACCTTCGGCCCCTTCTCGACGAGGAAGAAGCTCAGCCCGCGGCCGCCGCCCTTCTTCGCGGGGTCCTCGCTGCGCGCGAGGACGAGGATCACGTCGCCGCAGCCGTTCGTGATGAAGCGCTTCGCGCCGCTGATGATCCACATCCCCGTGACGGGATCCTGCTGGGCCGTGATGCCCTCGCCGCCCTTGGCGCGGGTCTGCACCGCGGCCAGGTCGCTGCCGGCGTCGGGCTCGGTCAGCGCCATGGCGCCGGTGAACTCGCCGGTGCTCATGCGCGGCAGGTACTGCTCCTTCAGCTCCTCGGTGGCGAACTCGTTGATCGTCTCGGCGATGCCGCCCTGGAGGCCGAAGAAGTTCATCAGCGAGGCGTCGGCCTGCGACACGACCTCGATCGCCGCCGTGTAGACCGTCTCGGGGAACTGCAGCCCGCCGAACCGGCGCGGGATGGTCATGCCCATGAGCTGCGCGTCGCAGAGGTCCTTCAGGTTCCGCTGCAGCGCCTCGGGGAAGATGACCTGCCCGTTCTCGCACTTGCAGCCGATGTCGTCGATCTCCTCGGCGCGCGGCGCGATGCGGTTCGCCGCCAGCTCGCCGACGGGATCGCGCAGCATCTCGAGGAACGTCGCCTTGGCCTCCTCCGCGTCGGCGTAGGGGCACTCGGCGTCGCCGAACGTCTCCTTCATCGCGAGGATCGCGTTCCAGTCCATCACCTGGTCCATGATGAAGGCCAGGTCCTTGTTGTCGGTGTAGTAGTTGGGCATCGCAGTTCTCCGGGTGTCGGATGTCAGGTGTCGGGCGTCAGGACGGACGGGGCGAAAGCGCCAGGCGCCGGCCGGCAGGATCGACGGGGGGCCGCGGGTCCCGGGCCGGGCCGCGCCTCCTTCCGACACCTGGAGCCTGGCACCTGAAACCTCCCTACGCCTTCAGCAGTTTCGCGAGCTTCGGCACGACGACCTTCAGGTCGCCGACGATCTTGTAGTGCGCGATCTTGAAGATCGGCGCGTTGGCGTCGGAATTGATCGCGACGATCGTGCGGGCGTCCATCATGCCGACGCGGTGCTGGACCGCGCCGCTGATGCCGCACGCGAGGTAGACGTCCGGCCGCACCGTGGCGCCGGTCTGCCCGATCTGGTGGTCGGCCGGCAGCCAGCCCGCGTCGACAACCGCGCGGGTCGCGCCGATCTCGGCGCCGAGCGCCTGCGCCAGCTCGCGGACCAGCGCCAGGCCGTCGGGGCTGCCGACGCCCGCGCCGGCGGCGACGATGATCTTCGCGTCCTTCAGGTTGACCGTCTTCTTCGCGACGTCGCGCCGGAGGACCTTCGAGACCAGCTCCGCCGGCGTCAGGTCGAGCGCCAGCGGGGCGATCGCGCCCTGCCGGGCCGCATCGGCGGCGGGGGCCGGGGCGGCGCCGTCGCGCAGCGTGCCGACCACGAGGCCGGCGGCCGCCGGGACGAACGTCGTCATGACCTTGCGGTCGTAACCGGCGCGGCGCAGCGAGATCGTCCCGCCCTGCGCGGCGACGCCGTCGCAATCGACCGCGCACGCGGCCTTGCGGGCGGCGGCGACCGCCGGCCCGAGGTCGTTGCCGACCGTCGAGGCCGCGAGCAGCAGGAGGTCGGCCGGATTCGCGTCAAGGCACGCGCCGACAGCCTTCGCGAAGGGCGCCGTCACATAGGCCGCGAGGCGCTCGTCGTCCGCCACCGCGACGGAGTCCGCGCCGGCCGCGACCAGCGCGGGGGCGAGGCCCGCCACGCCGTGGCCGGCGAGGAGGCACGAGACCCTGCCGCCCGCGCCGGCGACCTGCCGGGCGGCGGAGAGGCACTGGAGGCTGACGTCGTGGAGGACGCCGTCGTTGACTTCCGCGAACACGAGGACGTTGGGCATCGGCTACTCTCCCTTCAGGACGGCGTCGAGCATGCCCTTGAGGGCGGCTTCGCTCTCGGGATCCACCTGCTGCGACTCGATCACGCGCGGCGCGATGGCCTCCATGGTCGCAACCTTCATCGCGACGAGCGCGGCGGGATCGGCGGCGCCGGCGTCGGCGGGGCTGACCACCGGCACCTCGGCCTTCTTCATCTTGAGCTTCAGCATCGCCTTCGCCGGCCGCGGGGCGCGGGGGTCGTCCTCGAGCAGGGCGACGCCCATCGACAGCAGGGCCGGGAACGGGACCTCGACGAACTCGTAGCCCATCTCCACCGCGCGCTTGGCGACGGCGCGGCCGGGGCCGACCTCCTCGACCGCGTCGACCCACGAGACCGCGGGGACGCCGAGGGCGGCGGCGAGGTGGCGACCGAGCAGCGAGTTCTCGGCGTCCGGCACCGCGGTGCCGACGAGCACGAGGTCGCAGGGGCCGGCCTTCGCGATCGCGCCGGCGATCAGCGCCGCGAGGGCCTGGTCGTCCAGCCCGGCCGGGTCGGCGCCGACGCGGACCACCTTGTCCGCGCCGCGGTAGAGGCACTCGCGGAGGACGTCCACGCTGCGCGTCTCGCCGACGGCGATCGCCGTCACCTGCGCGCCCTGCGCGTCCTTGATCCGCAGCGCCGCCTCGAGGGCGTTGAGATCCTCCGGTTCGAACCGCGTTTCCATCGCTCCGGCGCGGACCGCCCCGGCGCCGTCGAGCACGCTGCCCGACAGATCGCGGGTGTCCCACACCTCGCGCACCACCACCACGATGTTGATCGCCATGCTCTCGTTCTCCCGATGCGCGGGATCGTCTCGGACCCCGCCGGCGAAACCCGTCCCCTTCTCAGGGTTCAGGCTTCATCCTTCATCCCTCTCATCCGTACCTGTACTTCACGCCCTTGCCGCCGTCCGGCTGCTTCCACTCGACGCCCTCGTCGGCGCCCGCCTGGCGGCACGTGCCGCACTCAAGGCAGTTCTCGTGCGAGACCGCGACCTTCTCCGGGTCGTTCGGATCCTTCGTGTAGACCCCGGCCGGGCAGGCCTTGAGAATCTTGCGCGTCTTCGCCTTCTTCAGCGAGGCCGCGTCCACCGTCACGTGAGGATGGCCGGGGTCCGGCTCGTACTTCGTCCGGTACAGCTTGTCGGCCAGCGAGAGTTTTTCGTCGGGTGTCATGGGAGTGTCGGGTGTCGAGTGACGAGTGGTGGGTGGTGAGTGGCGAGTGGCGGGTGGCGAGTGTCGGGTTTCAGGTTTCAAGTTGGGGGCGGACCGCCCGCGTTCGTCTTCCTTCCGCTCTTCGCGTCCTTTGCTTCCTGGTGTTTCGTCGTCCGTCCGGCCTTCCGGTGTTTGCCTCTGCGTTCTCCGAGTCTCCGTTTCCGCCTTCCGTCCGCGTCCTAGGCAAGGTGCCGGGCGCGGATCAGGTCGCGGATCGCCCTGAACTTCGGCAGCCCGGTCAGGAACGCCTTGATCGCCCGCTTCTGCGTCTCGGACTTGGTCTGCGAGCCGACCGTGAAGAGATCGATCATCAGCCGGTTGACCTTCTTCGGGTAGAGCGACAGCAGGTCCGGCGAGCCCTCGAGGACCTCGGACACCTTGCGGTACTTCTTGAGATCCTTCATCACGACGCCCTGGTTCAGGCGGTCGCGGTAGCCGGCGAGGCCCTGCGCGGAGAAATCGCCGCGCTTCTTCGCCTCGATCGCGGTCTCGGCGGCGCAGACGCCCGACTCCATCGCGTGGTTGGTGCCTTCCTTGTAGATCGACATGTTCACGAAGCCCGCGGCGTCGCCGGTGATCATCACGCCGTTGCCGTGCAGCTCCGTCACCGCGTTGTAGCCGCCCTCGGGGATCATGTGGGCGGAGTACTCGAGCAGCTCGGCGCCGCGGATGTACTTGCGGACGACGGGATGGGCCTTGAGGACGTCCATGACCTCGTTCGGGCTGAGCCCCGCGTGCGTCAGCGACTCGATGCGCGCTGCGAAGCCGAGGTGGATCGAGTCCTTCGCCGTGTACAGGAACCCGCCGCCGACCAGCCCCTCGAACGGGGTGCCGAAGAAATCGATCGCGACGCCCTCGTGCGGGTCGAGGTTGAAGCGGTCCTCGATCGTGCCGCGCGGCAGGCCGAGGATCTCCTTCACGCCGATCGCGTACTCCTGCTTCACGAGGCCCGGCTTGAGGCCGAGGTCCGCCCGCGCCTTCTCGCTGACGAGGCAGTTGGCGCCGTCGGCCAGCACGACCACGTCCGCCCGGAACTCCTCGTCGCCCCGCAGCTTCACGCCGACGGCCTTGCGTCCGCCGTTGGAGCCCTCGTAGACCAGGTCCTCGACCACCATCCCCTCGATCAGGTTCGCCCCGGCGGCCTCGGCCTGCTTCGAGTACCAGCGGTCGAACTGCGAGCGGTGGACGACGAACGTGTTGTTGAACGGCGGCCGGGACCACTCGTCCGCCCCGAAGTTCATCGAGACGTGCTCGCCCTCGCCCAGGAAGACCAGCGTGCGCCGCGACACCGGACGCTCGATCGGGGCCTTCTCGAAGAAGTTCGGGATGAGCTTGTTGAGCACGGTCCCGTAGACCAGCCCGCCGACGTTCTTCGAGCCGCAGGTCTCGCCGCGCTCGACGAGCATGACCTCCAGGCCGGCCTTGGCCATCGCGTAGGCGGCCGAGAGCCCCGCAGGACCCCCGCCCACCACGATCGCATCCATCTTGACCTGGTCGTCGTCGCTCATGCGCTCCGCCACACCCGCGCGCCCCGTTTTGCGCGCCAAAGGCGCGATTTGTCGCGTTTTCGGCCTTGGAAGTCAAGCGCGGGGCCTTGCCCCGGATCCACGTCGGACGGCGCTTGAAAACCCGCCCCTAGTGCTTCGGGGGCCCCGCACGGCCGCGACGGAGCGCGGCCCTCCAGGAACGCACGACCGGACCCCTTGCGTTGGAGGGCCGCGCTCCGTCGCGGCCGTGTCCATGCGCACCTCATGCAGGTGTCCGTACCCGGGAAGCGGCCCGGGCGGGGCGTCTACCGGCTCAGTACCACGACATCGGCGGGGGCGATGGAGAGGACGGCCGGTTCCGCGCGGCCGTCGCGGGCGACGACCGTCGGGCGCAGCTCGAAAACGCGGAAGGGGGGCGGGGCCGGCGAGCCCGCGGCCGCCCGCAGGCGGACCTGCTGCTGGACGACCTCCCCGAGGTAGGCCGTCTCGACCACGTCGCCGGAGAGCGCGTTCGGCGCGGAGGATCCGTCCGCCGCCGGGGCGAGATGCAGGGCCTCGGGGCGGAGCGCCAGGGTCACGGACGCCCCTTCGGCCGCCCCGCCGGCGTCGGCCGCGTCGAGGGGCCCGCAGGCGGTCTCGATCCGTCCGCCGGCGCCGGAGCGCGAGGCGACGCGACCCTCGAGGAAGTTGGTCTCGCCGATGAAGCCGGCGACGAAGCGGTTGGCGGGGCGCTGGTAGACGTCGTTCGGCCGGCCGCACTGCTCGACCCGCCCGTTGTTGAGGATCGCGAGGCGGTCGGCGATCGACATCGCCTCCTTCTGGTCGTGCGTGACGTAGATCGCCGTCAGGCCCGCCTCCTTGCAGATGCGACGGATCTCCGAGCGCATCTCGATCCGCAGCTTCGCGTCGAGGTTCGAGAGCGGTTCATCCAGGAGCAGGCACTTCGGGTGGACCACCAGCGCGCGGGCCAGGGCGACGCGCTGCTGCTGGCCGCCGGAGAGCTGCGCGGGCCGGTGCGTGGCGCGGTCGGCCATGCGGACCTGCGCGAGGGCCTCGTCGGCCCGGCGGCGGACCTCCGCGCGCGACAGCTTCCGCATCTCGAGGCCGAACGCGACGTTCTCGCGGACCGTCATGTGCGGCCAGAGCGCGTAGGACTGGAACACCATGCCCGTGTCCCGCAGGTGCGGGGGCGCCTCGGTGATGTCCGTCCCGCCCAGCCGGATCCGGCCCTCGTCGGGCCGGTGGAAGCCGGCGATGCAGCGCAGCAGCGTCGTCTTGCCGCACCCGCTCGGCCCGAGCAGGAAGAAGAGCTCGCCGGGTTCGATCTCGAGCGAAACGCCGTCCACGGCGGCGAGCCCGCCGAACCGCTTCACGACCTTCTCGATGGAGACCCCGACCGGCATGCCCGGAGTCATACCAGACCCCCGCCCCGGCGGCACGCGGAAAGGAGGAGGTTCGCTGGCTCAGAGGTTCGCAGGTTCGGAAGTTCCAAGGGTTGGACGGGGATGGGGGGCGGGCTTCCAAGGTCTGGAAACCCCGGGCGGGCGGACGGGCGCCTTGGTGCAGGCGACGGAGCCGGGCAGTATGCGGACCGACGACATGACTCCCGTGTTCACATCCTCCGCGGACGACAATGGCGCCATGGAGCAGTGGCTCGGCGCGCGTCCGCACGGTCCCGTCCGACCAACCCCAGACCCTGATCAAGCTTTCGGAGTTCCACCTCTGCGAGGATTGCGGCAACCCCTTCGTTCACTCCGGCCGCAGGTGAGGCGTCCGCGGCGCGGCCTCACGGCGCGACGTGGACGATTCCGCGGTCGAAGTCGAAGCTGACGATGCGGCCGGCGAGGGCGGCGCGGCCGAGCAGCGCGTAGGGCAGGTGCGCGTGGCCGTGCCCGGTGGCGCCCATGAGCATCGGGACGCCCCCGATCCGCGCGCCTCCGAGGTGGAGGTCGACCGTGCCGGCGGTGGTGGAGACGACGCGGCCGCCCATGCCCTCGCTGAGGACGATCCGCCCCTCCGGCCCGGGCTGCGGCAGTTTCGCGCCCCGGAACAGCGGGCCGGGCACCCAGAAGCCGAAGGCGCCGCCGCTGTCGATGCCGGCGGGCACCTCGCGGTCGTCGCCGACGCGCACGCGGCATACGGGCACGACATGCGCGGGGTCGAGCGCGGCGCCGCCCTCCGGCAGGATCGAGGCCGGCGGGGCCAGGGCGATGCGGTCGCCGGAGACGTCCCAGACCGCCCGGCCGCAGAGCCGCAGGAAGTCGGCCCCCAGCAGCATCTCGACGCGATGCCCGGCCATCCAGCCGCGGGCGCCGAGATCGGTCTTCGGGTCGAGGATGCCGACGACGAGGTTCGTGACCGTCACGCCGCCGGCCTGCACCCCGGGCGCGATCCCCAGCCACGCGTTGAACCGGGCGCCCAGCCCCTGCGAGGGCAGGCGGAGCAGTCCGCCGTCGGCCGGCGCCGCGGACCGCAGGGCCGGAACGCCGACCCTCGCCGCGCCGGCGGAGTCCATCAGCGTCGCCGTCGATCCCGTGTCCACGAGCGCGAGGACGGTGTGGCCGTTGACCCGGACGCGGACGATCGGCGCCGCCTCTTCGAACGGGCGCAGACAGAACGGCAGCGTCGCGGGCTCGCGGCCGACCACCACGTTCACGGGCGCGGCGTGCAGGGCCGCGCCGCGGGTCTCGAGCCGGATGCCGAGGGATTCCGGCGCGCGGGCGGTGTCCGCGGGATCGGGCGACGGCAGCGTCAGGCAGCCCGACGCGAAGACCGCCGCCAGGAGGATTCCCGCGCCCGCGCGGAGCCGCGGCCCGGGCCGGCCGGGCGTCTCCCCTTCTCCCCCGCCCCCCGCGTCACGTCCCTGGAGCCTGGAGCTGCTCACGTCCTTCGTCCGGGTCGGTTCGCCGTTGTGCCGCATCCCGCCGCGGGCTTGCATCGAATCGTTCCGGCTACGGCGCCGCGCGCACCGACGCCGCCGTGGGGGCCTCGATCAGAAGCTCGTTGCGGCGGTTGTCGAGAATCAGGCGGTACTTCGACAGCGCCCGCAGGCCGACGTGCGGAACGCCGGCGTAGCCGAGGCCGTGCGCATCGAGGGTGGTCGGACGCAGGTCGCGCAGGACGAGGTCGCCGAGCGACACCTGCTTCATGAGGTCCATCGTGGACTCGTCGACCGCGATCTCGTAGTCGCCCGCCAGGTCGATGAGGATCGGCTTGGTCTTGCCCTCGATCATGCCCTTCACGACGAGGGCGCTGAAGTCCTTCTCGAGCTGCACGCGGCCCAGTAGGCGGTCCTCGTCCGCCGCGTAGGGCCGCGTCGAGAACGAGACCACGCGCCCCCCGAAGTCCCAGCGGACCGCCTGGAACGAGCGGAGCATGCTCCATCCGATCACGAAGTCGGCGTCATGCGCGTCCGCGGACCGGCTGAGCGGCCACAGCGGCCCCCGCGAGGCGCGGGCGTAGAAGAGGGCCGCGTCGATCGGAAGCACGTCCAGCGCCATCGTCGGCGCGACGCACAGCGTGCCCCGGACCTGGTCGACGACGTGCTGGGGCAGTCCGCCGATCAGCGGCGGCGCGAGGGCGATGAGACCGTAGGCCCGCGCGCGCTCGATGGACGTCCAGTTCGCGCTCGACGTCGGGTCGACGAGGATCCGCGCCCGGAGTCCGTTGACCGCGCCGTCCAGCACCGGGAGGGCCGTGTGCGGCGGCGATACGAAGGACGACACCGCCTCCAGGCCGTTCCGGCAGCGGTTGGCATTGACGATCACGGGGGCGCCGTCCTCGTTCAGCGTGATGGTGATCGCGAACTCCCGCGGATCCCGCGCGCGGCCGATGAAGGAGCGGATCTCGCGCTCGCTGTTCATCAGGCCCGAGACCGGCTTGCCGTCCGGGCCGGTCTTCAGGGTCTGGAAGGTGTCGCACCCGGCCGCGATGACGCACACCGCCGCCGCCGTCCATGCTGCCTGTCGGTTCATGTCCGTCCCTCCGGGGCTCCGCCCCGCTTGGCCGCCGGCCCGTGGCCCGGCCCGGTCATTTGTCCCGCTCCGGCCGCGGATCCCGCGCCATCAGGCGCGCGACCGCCTCGCGCGGGGCCAGGCGGCCCCGGACCACCGCGCGCACCGCGTCGGCGATCGGCATCTCGACGCCGGCGTCGCGCGCGAGGGCCGCCGCATTGTCGCAGTTCGTCACGCCCTCCGCCACCTGGGCCATGCCCCGGAGGATGTCCTCCGCCCGCTCGCCGCACCCGAGGCGTTCGCCGACGGCGCGGTTGCGGCTGAGACGCCCGAAGCAGGTCAGCATCAGGTCGCCCGTGCCGCTCAGGCCCGCGAAGGTCTGCGGATGCGCGCCGAGCGCGACGCCGAGCCGGGTCATCTCCGCGAGGCCGCGCGTCACCAGCGCCGCCTTCGTGTTGAAACCCAGGCCGAGACCGTCGCACGCGCCGGCCGCGATGGCGATGACGTTCTTCAACGCGCCGCCGAGTTCCACGCCGACGACGTCGTCGGACGTGTACACGCGGAAGGCGGCGTTCGAGAAGGCGTCCTGCGCCCGCGCCGCCAGCCCGGGGTCGGCGCAGGCCGACACGACCGCCGTCGGCAGCCCCTTCGCGACCTCCTCGGCGAAACTCGGGCCGGAGAGGGCGACGGCCGGCCGCGAGCCCAGGATGTCCTCCGCCACCGACGACATCCGGTGATGGGTGAGCCGGTCGAGGCCCTTCGTGACGCTGACCGCGAGGGCGCCGGCCGGCCACGCCGGCGCGAGCCGGCGCAGCGTGTCCGCGAAGTACTGCGACGGCACCGCCAGCACGACCAGGTCCGCCCCCGCCACGGACGCGGCGGGATCGGCGGTCCATCCGATCTGCGGCGGCAGCGGGATCCCCGGGAGGAACCGCGGGTTCTCGCCCAGCCGGGCGACCTCCGCGACGTACTCCGGGAACGGGCCCCACACGCGGACCCGGTGCCCGTTGCGGTGCAGCACCAGCGCGAGCGCCGTGCCCCATCCGCCATCGCCGATGACCGTTGTGTTGAGCATGCGAGGAGGTGTCAGGTGTCGGGTGCCGGGTGGAGGAATCTCAAGTTCCAGGCTTCACGTTTCAAGCGGGAGGAGAGTTGCCGGGCTGCGGCGCGCTGTCGTCCCCCCCGCATCCGCCGTTCGATGTCCGATGTCCGGTGTCCGATGTTGGATGCTGGGTGTTGGGTGTCCGTTGTTCGATGTTCGATGTTGGATGTTCGGTGTTCGATGTTCGGTGTTGGGCGTTGGATGTTGGATGTTGGATGTTGGACGTTGAGTCTTCTTTCTTCTTCCCAAACCGGTGCTCCGTCCCGTCGATCAGTCGCTGGACATTCGACCGGTGGCGGTAGATGACGAGCAGGCCGATCGCGGTCAGGACCCACGGCCGCCAGGCGTCCGCCCGGCCGTAGGCCATCCACCCCGCGAGCGGGACGCCGAAGGCGGCGGCGATCGAAGCGACCGAGACGTACCGCGTGACGAGGAACACGGCGATCCAGAGCCCGAACCCCGCCGCGGCCGCGAACGGCGCGGCGCCCAGCAGCATGCCCGCGCTCGTCGCGACGCCCTTGCCGCCCTTGAAGCCGAGGAAGACCGGCCAGCTGTGGCCCGCGACCGCCGCCGTTCCGCAGGCCAGTCCGAACGCCGGGTGCGCGGGCAGGCCGGTCCACGCCTCCAGCAGGCGCGGCCCCAGGAGCGCCGGGAGCAGGCCCTTCAGGGCGTCGCAGACGAAGGTCAGGACGCCCCACCCCTTCCCGACCGCCCGGAAGACGTTCGTCGCGCCGACGTTCCCGCTGCCCACCGTCCGGATGTCGATCCCGCGCGCCCGCGCGATGAGAAAGGCGAACGGGATCGCCCCCGCCAGGTAGGCCCCGGCGATCGTCACCGCGGTTGGAACGCCCTGCATGCGCGGCATTCTGGCCCATCCCCCCGCCCCCATCAAGTCCGCCCGCTCCGCCCGCGCCGCGGCGCTCCCGGCGGCGATCGTTGCCGGCGAACGGAAGGCGGGGGCGGCGGCATGCTTGACGTGTCCCGCACGCGCGGTCACCTTCTTCGCGCGGTCCGGAAGGCGGACCGGGGAGAACCTCATGCGAACGAATCGCTGGTTGGGGATCGTCGCGGCCGTGGCGATCGGAACGGCCGTTGCGGCGGAGGCGGCGGAGCCGCGCGTCCTCGTCTACACGCGCAATCACGTGACGAACGGCAAGGGGTTCGTCCACGACAACATCGCCACCAGCGTCGCGGCGCTGCAGGAACTCTGCAAGGAGGCCGGCATCGCGGTCGACGTCTCCGACCAGCCGTCGGTGTTCACCGTCTTCAACCTCCAGAAGTACAAGGCGATCGTCTTCTCGAACTCGAACAACGAGGCGTTCGAGAACGACGGGCAGCGGGATGCGTTCAAGGCCTTCATCCGTGGCGGCGGCGCCTTCGTGGGCATCCATTCGGCGACCGGGTCCGAGCGGAAGTGGCCGTGGTACTGGGGGCTGATCGGCGGCACGTTCGCGTGGCACCACCCGATGCAGGAGTTCACGATCCAGGTCGTCGACCGCAAGCATCCCTCGACCGCGCACCTTCCGGACGGACCCTGGACGTGGACGGATGAGTTCTACACCGTGAAGGAACGCAACACGAAGGTGCGCGTGCTGCTTGCCGGCAACCAGGCCAGCCTCAAGAAGCCGGGCAAGCCGCCGGCCGGGCTCGACCTTCCCGAGCCCTACCCGCTGGCGTGGTGCCACGAGTTCGAGGGCGGACGCAGCTTCTACACGGCGCTCGGCCACAAGAAGGAGCACTACGCCGACCCGCTGTTTCGCAAGCACCTGATCGGCGGGATCCGCTGGGCGATCGGCGCGGCGGAGTAGGACGAGGGACGAGGGGCGAGGGGCGAGGGACGAGGGGCGAGGGACGAGGGGCGAGGGGCGGGGGGCGAGGGGGAGTCCCCGGTGTGCGGGGCGGGTCAGTGGCCCAGGAGTTTCGACACCGCGTTGGCGTCGAGGGCCCCGATGCCGTACTTCGGATCCCGGCCCGGATCGCCGGCGTCGGTGAGGGACGCGTTCAGCGCCTCGACCGCCTGCGCGGACGTCGCCCCGGGGTTCCGCGTCATCCACTGCGCGATCAGCCCGGCGGTGTAGGCCGTCGCGGCGGACGTCCCGGCGTAGCGGCCCGGCGGGCCGTTGTAGCCGACCGGAAGCTGCGCGGTGCCCGGCGCGGCGAGGTCGACGAAGTCGCCGTGGTTCGAGTTCTCCCACGGCTGCCCCGACGGCACGGTCGCGGCGACACCGATCACGCCGTCGTAGGCTGCGGGGTACTCCGCCTTCCCGGTCGCCTCGTTGCCGACGGCCGCGACCACGACCAGCCCCTGCTCCTGCGCCGAGGCGACCGCGTCGCGCACGAAATCGCTCGGCGTGTCGGTGCCCCAGCTGAGGCTGACGACCCGCGCGCCGCTGTCGATCGAGTACCCCACCGCCCGCAGCAGGTCCCAGTTGGACGTGACCCCGTCGGCGTCGAACGTCCGCACCGCGAGCACCTGCGCGGCGCCGGAGGCCGCGACACCGTCGGGCAGCACCGCGCCCGAGGCCAGCAGCGACATCTGCGTCCCGTGGCCGACGGGATCCGCCGCGTCGCCGCCGGGGCTGGTCGCGTCGTAGGCGCCGGCCAGCGCGATCGACCAGCCCGCGGGGAGGCTCAGGCCCGTGTCGAGAACCGCGACGCGCGGCGACGAGGGGTCGACCGCGGCGGCGGCCGTTCCCGCGGAGGTCGAGGCCGCGCCGCTCATCGCGGTCCCCGCGGGCATCCGCACGGCGTAGTTCGCCTCGGCCCCGGCCACGATCGGATCGCGCCGGATCGCCGCGGCGACGGCGAGCGTGTCGGCGCCGGGGGGCAGGCGGATGCGGTAGACGCCCCATTGCGGCATGGCGTCGACGAGCGAGGCGTTCCATTTTGCGAGCCGCTGCAGGAACTCGCCGGTCGACACGCCCTTCTTCAGCGTCAGAAGGACCTCGCGGTCGACGTGCAGCGGCCCCTTGCCGCCGGCCCCGCGGGAGAGCGTGAGCCGCGCCGTGCGGGTCTTCAGCGGAACGGCCCGGTGCGCCGCGCCGGGCGCGAAGACGCGGATCTCGTCGAGACGCGGGATCGTCCCCTCCGGGCCGGGGAGGACGGTCCACGACAGCGCGTACCCGAGCGGCTCGATCAGCGCGCGGACGGCGCCATCCGTGTCGCGGGCGCCCAGGTCGACGGTCACGCGACGGTCGATGTCCGGGTCCATGCGCACGCGCACGCCGAGCCGTTGGAACTCCGCCAGCACGGCCGCCAGCGGCTCGCCCTCCGCCCGGATCACGGCGCGGTCGCCGCGAAGCTGAACCTCCGCCGCCCCGGCGCCGGTGGCGGACAACACGAAGACGCAAAGGGCGCAAAGGAGGAGGCCCGCGGAACGGACACGGACGGGCAGGGACGGGCACGGACACCCCGGGGCCTTCGCCCGGCCGCGCCCGCGCCCTTTCGGCGTTCGCGTTCTTTGCGCCTTTGCGTTCATCCGGCGGCTTATCGAAGCGAGGCGGCGAGGGCTTCGAAGGCGGCGCGCCGGGCCCCGATGACGGGCTTCGGCGCGGTCAGCTTGAGGAAGAGGGTGTCGGCGGGACGCCGGACGATCGCGGCGATCATCTGCGGCGCGTCCGCCGGACGGCCGTCGTCCAGGGCCGTGAAGTCGGCGATCCACAGCGGAGCCCCCGCGGTGGTCTTCCGCTCCGGGATCGCGTCGACGAACGCGCGCAGCTTCTCCTGCGGCACGGCGAGGCTGATCTGCCCGGCCCAGCGGATCACGTTGGCCGGCACGCCGCCCGCCTCGCCGGCCAGCGAGGTCAGCGCGCACTCGTAGGGCTTGCCGCCCTCCTCGACGACGAACGTCGCGAGGCGCATCCCCTCGGCGGGACGGGCGGTCCAGCCCTCCGGCACGGTCCACGCGACCTCCGCCGGGGGCGGCATCGGGACGTTGCCCGCCGGCATCGCGGCGGCGGGCGGCGGCGCTGCGGCCGGCGGCATCGCGACCGGCGCAGGGGCCGCGGGGGCGGGCTCGGTGTACACGCGGGGCGCCGCATCGCGACGGCCGCAGGAGGCGACCAGCGCGGCGACGAGGAGAACGGTCGGGGCCGGGAGTTTCATGCCGGTACCCTACCACAGGAGGAAGCACGAAATCTCAAATCCCCATCGGACGCACGGTCCTGGAATTCGTGCCCTGCTTGAGATTCCTTGCTTTGGAATTCGAATTAGTTTCGTGCTTCGGAATTGGGATTCCGTGCTTTCCTAGTGCAGGAAGTGCCTCATGCCCGTGAACGCCATCGCGATGCCGAAGCGGTCGCACGCGGCGATCACGGCCTCGTCGCGGACCGAGCCGCCGGGCTGGACGATGTACTTCACGCCCGCCTGCGCGGCCTGCTCGATGTTGTCCGGGAACGGGAAGAAGGCGTCCGAGATCAGCACGGAGGCCGCCATCACCTCGGCGGCGAAGTCGCCCGGGGTCTTGCCGTAGCCGCCGGTGGTCTCGTAGAGCAGCTTGATGTTCTCGCGCGCCCGCGGGACGGCCAGCTTGCCGACGGAGTCGACGCGGTTCGGCTGGCCGGCGCCCATGCCGAGCACGGCGTAGCAGCCGGCCGTGTGTTCGCGGACGAGGACGATGGCGTTCGACTTGACGTGCTTGCACACGCGCACGCCGAACTCGGCGAGTTTCCGCTTCTCCTCCGGGAACGGGGCCTCGGTCGGGACGACCCAGTGCTGGATCGCGCCCGCGTCGCGCTCCTGCACGAGCAATCCGCCGCCGATCTGCCGGTACTGCCGCCCGGCGCCGGGCGGGGTGACGGGCTTCTCCAGCTCGAGAATGCGCAGGTCCTTGCTTTTCTTCTTCAGGAGATCCAGCGCGTCCGGCGCGAAGCCCGGGGCGATCAGGGCCTCGACGAAGCGGCCCTTCAGGCGCTCCGCCGTCGCCAGGTCCACCGGCTGGGTCACCGCGATCACGCTGCCGAACGCGGAGACGGGGTCGCCGGCCCACGCGGCCTCGAAGGCGGCCTCCAGCGTCGGCGCCGTCGCGCAGCCGCAGGGGTTGTTGTGCTTGATGATGACCACCGCGGGCGCGCCGGCGAACTCCTTCGCCGTCTCCAGCGCCGACTCGCCGTCGAGGTAGTTGTTGAACGACATCTCCTTGCCGTGCAGCACGCGCGTGTGGGCGATCGACGCCCCGGCGCACGACGGATCGCGGTAGAACGCCGCCGCCTGGTGCGGGTTCTCGCCGTAGCGGAGCTTCACGCCGCCGGTCGCGACCTTGACGAACGGCGGGGCGCCGTCGCCGGTGCCGCCCTGGGCCGCGAGCCACGCGGAGATCGCCGCGTCGTACTCCGCGGTGCGCGCGAAGACCTTGAACCCCAGCTCGCGCCGGAGCTCCAGCGTCGTGCCGCCGCCGTTGGCGCGCATGCACTCGAGGACGCGGCCGTAGTCGGCGGGATCGGTGACCACGGTGACGTGGTCCATGTTCTTGGCGGACGACCGCAGCATCGTCGGCCCGCCGATGTCGATGTTCTCGATCGCGACCTCGCGCGTGACGCCCGGCTTCGCAACCGTCGCCTCGAACGGGTAGAGGTTCACGCAGACCAGGTCGATCGCCTGGAGCCCGTGCTTCGCCATGGTCGCCTCGTGCTCCGCGTTGCCGCGGATGTGGAGGATGCCGGCGTGGACCTTCGGGTGCAGCGTCTTCACGCGCCCGTCGAGCATCTCCGGGAAGCCGGTGAACTCGGACACGTCCTTCACCGGGAGGCCGGCCTCGCGCATCGCCTTCGCGGTGCCGCCGGTGGAGAGGATCTCGACCCCCATCCCGTGCAGCGCCTTCGCGAAGTCGAGCACGCCCGTCTTGTCCCACACGCTGATCAACGCCCGCGCGATCTTCATCGGTTGTCCTCCACGGTCTTCCAGGTTCCGTCCAGGTCCATGCGCCGGATCCAGTCCGACAACGCCGCCCGGTCGACGGTATCGCCCGACACGCGCAACACCCCGGCGATGTCCCTCAGGTGCTTCTCCGACCCGCCCTCGCGATAGTACTCAAGTTTTCGGAGAATGACATACTCCGTCGGCGCGAGCCACACGTCGATTCCGCCGATCGCCGCCGCGCGCCGCCGCTCCAGCGCCCACCGGTGCAACGGATCTGCACCGGCAACGTAGATGTCCGCCTTCGCCCCGCTGGCCCCGTGGATCACGTTGAAGTGACCGCGACGCTCGCGCCGGGCCTCGACGGCCAGTACGTCGGCCGGCGGCACATAGAACTCCGCCTCCGGAAACAGGCCGCGAAAGGCATCGATGGTCGATGCGTTCAGGACGACCACGAGGTCGACATCCAGCGTCATGCGCGGCTCGCCGTAGACCGTGCAGGCGACGCTTCCCGTCACCATGTAGGGAATTCCGGAGGCGGCCAGGGGACGGAGAAAGACGAGATTGGGATCAACCGTGTCCATGGAGGAACATCCTGCGAACTTCCGCCTCCACGCGCGGCGCCGGCCAGGCCGGATGGCGCATGCGCACGCCCGCCTCCGCCAGCCGCTCGGCCGAACGGCGCAGGCCCGTCGCGACATCGATCTTCTCCTGCGGCGTCATCCGCCGGAAGATCTCGACCTGCTGTTCGGTCAGCCGCTTCATCGCTCCCGCCCGCCCCGCCGTCACCGCATCGGCCTCAGGGCCGCCCCCATCCGCCGGAAGTCCCTCGCGTTGAACGTCGCCGCCTCGTCGGCGCCGGCCGCCTCCGCGCCTGCCAGAACATAGGCGTCGGCGAACTCCGCACCGCTCTCCCTGGCGATCTCCACCGCCCGGGCCGCTCAGTTCATCAGCTTCACACGCGCGCGCTTCGCCTTCTGGATGTTGCCGATGGGCACCGGGGCCTCGCCGGCGCGGCGCAGGGCGCGCATCGCGGGGTCGAGGTCGTCCGGCCGGACCACGACCACCATGCCGATGCCCATGTTGAAGACGCGGTACATCTCCTCGCGGTCGACGCGGCCCTGCGTCTCGATGAACCCGAACAGCGGCGGGGGCGTCCATGCGCGCCGGTCGAAGACCGCGCAGACGCCCTCCGGCAGGATCCGCGGCACGTTGTCCGGGAAGCCGCCGCCGGTGATGTGCGCGAGCCCCTGGACGTCCACGGTCTTGCGCAGCGCGCGGATGGGCTTGAGGTAGCTGCGATGGACCGCCAGCAGCGCGTCGGCGACCGTGCGGCCGTCGTTGGGCAGCGGGTCGTTCACGCCGAGGCCGGCCTGCTCGAGGATGACGCGGCGCGCGAGCGTGTAGCCGTTGGTGTGCAGGCCGCTCGACGGCAGGCCGATGAGCACGTCGCCCGCGCGGATCCCGGCGCCGGTGATGACCTCCTTCGCCTTCACGGCGCCGACGATCGTGCCGACGAGGTCGTACTCGCCCGGCGGGTAGAGGCCGGGCATCTCGGCGGTCTCGCCGCCGATCAGCGCGCAGCCGTTCTCGCGGCACGCGGTGCACAGGCCGCGGATCACCGCCGCGAGGATCTCCGGCTCCAGGCGCGAGGCGCCGATGTAGTCGAGGAAGAAGAGCGGCTCGGCGCCCTGGACGAGGATGTCGTTGACGCAGTGGTTGACGATGTCCTGCCCGACCGTGTCGTGCCGCCCCGCGAGCGCCGCGACCTTGAGCTTCGTGCCGACGCCGTCGGCGCTGGAGACCAGCAGGGTGTCCTTCCCGGGCGAGCGGAACAGGCCGCCGAACGAGCCGATCTCGCCGACCACGCCCTTCGTGAACGTGCGCTCGATCTCCCGCTTGGCGCGACGGAGCGCCCCCATCTTCCGGTCAATGTCCACCCCCGCCGCCGCGTACGCCGAGTTCTTGGCCGCCATGTCCGTTCTCCCGCCCGGGCCGCCCCGCCGCCCCGCCGGGTTTCCAACCCCTGGAAACCCCCGGTGCGGCC
>Ga0194112_10000770_pt1 | contig 46802 bp, 45 predicted proteins | sample TA2MahC400mmetaG_FD_146191 | JGI IMG/M metagenome (GOLD analysis project Ga0194112, IMG submission 146191) | Freshwater microbial communities from Lake Tanganyika, Tanzania - TA2015016 Mahale Deep Cast 400m | ecosystem: Environmental > Aquatic > Freshwater > Lake | place: Tanzania: Lake... | reverse complement strand
CGACTGTAGCCAGAATTGCCGTTCCTGCTTACGGCGGTGTGTGTGGTGGGCGCGGCTGTCCCCATCATTCGCCGATTGTGGAAACTCAGGAACCTCAAGCGTCGCTGAGTGCACTCAGCAGCAGTGCGAGCCCCTCTTCGGTGAAGCGCCACATATTGGTCTCACGATCATCGCTGCCGGTCTGTATCGTCATTAATCGCGTCACCGGCCCGACGACGCCAATCACGCTCGTCCCGGCAGGATGACTATAACGTGCGCCTGTAGGACCTGCAGCTCCAAGTTCCGCGATGCCCCACGTGGCACCCAATTGCGTACGGGCCTTTTCAGCAAACTTCAGCACCATCGGCTCAGACAAAGGCTCGAGTCCCTCAACATCGGCACCGGTGATGCGCAGAAGTTCGCGTCGCGATATCAGTGTGTAAACCGTACTGCCACCAAGAAAGTAGGCCGAAGCGCCTGGTACGGCGAGCAGGGATGCACTGATCAGCCCACCGGTTGAGGATTCGGCCACGGCAATCGTCTCGCCGCGCGTCTTGAGAAGCTCCGCGATGCGACGGATGTTATCTGTCAGCAGTACTGACACGGGTTCTCCTCAATTGAGCAATACAGGCAGTTCGAGCAACGAACGATCAACGATCGTCGGGCTCCACCGCGGCTCATGATCCGTGAGCCTGAGTTTCGGGAACCGTTCAAACAGGCTGGTGAACGCAGCTCTCGCTTCGGCACGGGCCAGCGCCGAACCCAGGCAGAAATGGATCCCGGCACCAAAGGCGATGTGCGGGTTGGGTGAACGGTGGATATCGAGCCGTTCCGGATCAGCGAACACCGCCGGGTCATGATCGGCTGCAAGGATGCCGAGCCACAGATGCTGCCCTGCCGCGATGTCATGCCCTCCGACTTGCATCGGCGTAACCGGCACCCGGATAAACGTCTTCGACGGACTGTCGAAACGAAGCAGTTCCTCCACCGCGCCAGGCATGAGTGAAGGATCAACTTTCAGCTCCGTGACTGACGCGGGATTCAGCAGAAGATTGCGCACGCCCGAACCGAGCAGCGCCGACGTGGTGTCATGGCCCGCAAAGAGCAGCATCGAGCAGGCGCCGATGAGTTCTGACTCCGTCCACTGTTCATCCGTGGACGCTGTAAGCAAACGACTGAGCAGGTCCTCTCCCGGGCTCGCGCGTTTCTCGGCAATGGTGCGTTGAAACCGTTCATGGAACTGATCACCGGCACGCGCAACCGAACTGAGGTAGTTCGGATCACGCGACGATGCGCCGTAGATGAGCTTGCCAAAGTCCCGCGCCCAGCTGCGCAGAAATTCCCTTTCGCTGAGGTCAAGACCGAGCAGATCGCAGATCACCATCGCGGTCAGCGGTTGGGCAAACCGGGAGACGAGATCAATCGCCTGCGAATCCTGGAGTGAATCCAGCAGTGTGGTGACGTGCCGTTCGATACGCGGTACCAGTCGATCCACCATGGCGGGCGAGAAAGACCGTCTGACGGGATCACGCAGTCGAGTGTGAACGGGTGGATCGTTGAACAGCATCCAGCCGTCGAGCAGGCTCATGGCGTGTTTCAGAAGCTGCGCATGTTCGGCCATCATCCGGCTGCGAAAGGTACCGATGCCTTGAGCCGTCGACAGTGAACGGTTCTGAAAGAGGCGCTCAACGTCTTCATACCCGGTGAGAATCCAGACCTTGTGCCGCTTGCTCCAGAATACTGGGTCAGTTTCACGCAATTGCCTGAAAAAGCCTTGCGGATCACGAATCGCATCAGGACTGAGCAGATCATCGGGCGGCGACATGAGTAGTTATTCAGCAATCAGAGAGCGCCGCAGCATACGGCACTGGGGCGATGGCTGAAAACCCGCGATGGGGCTGTTACGCTGCCGGTACATTCCCTTCCGGCCACCCCATGCTTGAACACCAGCCGCGCATCGCTTTGCTGATCGATGCGGACAACTCACCTGCCACCAAGATCGATGTGATTCTGGCAGAGCTCGCCAAGGTCGGCGTGACCAACGTACGTCGCGCTTATGGCAACTGGAAAAAAGATACGCTCAAGGGTTGGGAAAAGGTACTGCACGAGTACGCGATTCGCCCGATCCAGCAGTTCGACTACAGCAAGGGCAAGAACGCGACCGACATGCAGATGGTAATCGAGGCCCTGGAACTCCTTTACACCGATGCTCCCGATGCCTATGGCATCGTTTCTTCAGACAGCGATTTCACTCCGATGGTGATGCACCTCAAAGCTAAAGGCGCACAGGTATTCGGCTTTGGCAGCAAGCAGACACCGGCGCCTTTCGTGAACGCCTGTTCCAAATTCCTGTATCTCGAAAACCTCGGCGACCCCGACACTTCGGCACCGGCGCCAAAGAGCCGGCGACGACGCAAGAGCGCCGGGCCGAACACCACTCCTGAACCTGCAGACGAACCATCCGCTCCGGCAACACCTCAGCGCATGGACACCGCAGCGCTGCGTCAGGATGCCCGCCTCGTGACCCTGCTGCGCAACGCCGTGGAATCCGCCGCCGGCGATGATGGCTGGTCGCATCTGGGTTCTGTAGCGACCCGGATCGGTAACCAGGCATCGTTCGATTCGCGCAACTTCGGCTACCGCAAATTCATCGACCTGATCGAAGCCACGCAGCTCTTCGAAATGGAGCGACGTGGCACCAACTATGTGCTGCGTGACAAACGTGCGGCAAAGATGGAGAGCCCGACATGAAAAAGCGATTGTGGGTACTGATGTTCGGCGTCTGCCTTGGCCTCTTCTCTGCAATGGCGTGGTCGACTCCGAAGGTCGGAGATCCCGCGCCGGATTTCAGCCTGCAGGGTTCGGATGGCAAGATATATTCGCTCGCGGATTTCAGGGGCAAACAGGCGGTTGTGATCGCCTGGTTTCCGATGGCATTCACCTCGGGTTGTACCATCGAGTGCAAGTCCATCGCAGAGAAAGGTCACCTCATCCGCGAGTTCGACGTCACCTACTTCATGGCGAGTGTGGATGCCCATGAGGGTGATCGCGGTAACGCCGCCTTCGCCGCCGAACACAAGGCCGACTTTCCGATTCTGAGCGACCCCACCAAGGCGACAGCGGGTGCGTATGGGGTGTTGAGCGAGCGTGGCTTCGCCAACCGCTGGACGTTCTACATCGACAAGGAGGGGATCATCCGTTTAATCGACCGGGATGTGAACCAGCGCCTCGCCACGTCGGCCGAGTTCATGGCGGAAAAACTCGGGGAACTCGGAATACCGAAACAACCTGCGCCTTGATGCTGCGACGGTTCGGCTTCGCACTCGGCCTGCTGTTGGCAGCGGGCACCGCAACCGCTGACTACAACATATGTGCGGACGCAGGAGATAGCCGCCAGCAAGTGATCTGGGGCGACTTGCACGTGCACACCGCCTACTCACTCGATACTTACGGCTACGGCACTGTACACACGCCAGCCGACGCGTTCCGTTTTGCACAGTGCGAGCCGTTGATTCTGCCCAGCGATGCCACAGGGCAACTGGAACGTCCATTCGACTTCGTGGCGATTACCGATCACGCCGAATGGCTGGATTTCCTGCACATCTGCACGGACCCCGGCCAATCTGTACACCCCACCTGCCAATCCCTGCGCAAACACAGCAACCCTGAGGGTGGCAGCAAGGTGTTTGGCGATTTCGTCGTTCCTTCGATTACTAAAGATGCACCTGCAGCACTGCCGCCTTGTGCAGAGAACCCGGAGCTCTGCAACACAGCGAGCCTCGCCCAATGGCAGCGTATCCAAGCGCAAGCCAATGCGGCCACAAGCCCTGTACGTTTACCGCCCTGCTTGGTTACGAGTGGTCAGCTACGCGGTCCTTCAGCCATACACACCGCAACGTTATTTTTCGCAGTGATGCGGTGACAGCAACCGCCATCGACTACATCCGCTACCCGACCCTCACTGAACTCTTCACGGAACTGGATCTTCAGTGCCTGAAAGCAGATGGCTGCGAAGCACTCACGATTCCACACAACACCAACATGAGTGATGGCGCGAGTTTCGATGTGCTGCGTGAAGACTCGGATCTGCGCCGCATGCGCGCACGCTACGAGCGGCTTATTGAAGTACACCAGGAGAAAGGCAACAGTGAGTGCCTGGCGCCTCTCGGCGCCACCGATGAATCCGACTGCAACCTGGAGATTCAGCTGACCCGGCACTCGCGTCCCGCCAAGCCCGCGGATTACACACCTGAAGAATGGGAACGCATGCGGGCAGGATATGTACGCGAGCTCCTGCTGCGTGGTCTCGAAGCCGCTGCCATCGAGCGCGACACACCCGATCCGTCAGTAGAATCAGCACTCAAACTCGGCATGGTCGGCGCCACCGACACTCATGCGGCCACTCCCGGGTTCGTTGAGGAAGTACTATGGCAGGGCTCCGTGTTCGGCATCGGCAGCGTCGAACGCAGCATGACCCGGCAGCGGCGTTTGCGTTCTCGTTGATACTCGGCAACGCCTCTCTACGCGTTATCGAGTGTTGGCGAAATTCCTATCGCCGATTTCAGAACTCTTCAGGTGGACTTGGAGACAAGATTGGGGAAATCGACATAGAAAGCAGGTTTGCCAAGCCCAGATCGACTAATCTTTTTGCACGCCTTCGCTCGTTTTTCTACGGAGCGCTTCGGCCCAAGGACCAATGATCACCGCTCCCATTTCTGAAGCCGTCTCTACAGAAGGTGGGTTTTCGCCATTGAGAATTGCCTCAAACTTCGAAGCGTGCGTGCCGAACACCGAATCCATTTGTTGAAAGATCGCTTTACAGTCTTCGTTCCACCTCTCGAAATCCGGATAGCTACTGAGATCAGGAATATTCGGTATCACCGACATCGCCTCATCCAACGTATCTATGAATTGCTTCAGGAACTTTCGAAGCGCTGTCTTGCCCTTCCCGCGCATGCCAAGTTTCGCGGCCATCGCTTCCGCTCGGCTAGTCTTGGGGCTCTCAAGGGAGTTCCATATATGAGCTGTCGCTGCCATCAGGCCGCTGTAGTGGTACTCCTCATAGAGACTCCAGAGAAATGCAAATCGACCCGTTTGGCTTGACAGCTGGTGAACGCTCAAAGGCTGTAGTGGTTGGAACGCATCACATTCAGATGCCGATTCAGGCGTTTGATCCGGCTCCTTTTTTTCTTGTAGCTGCTCCTTGAGGAGCTCGTATTTGGCGACGGCACACTCATACTGATCCAACAGGATGCCGTTGGAGCTTTTGAGGACGCTCATCTCCTTCTCCAGCCTCTTCAATCGCCGTTGATCTTCTTGATACTGAAGAGCAGAAAGTAGGACTGCGACTTGGCGGCCGTGCTTCTCAATGACAACGGGAGCCGCCATCGCTTTTTCAAGGAGTTGGCCGAAGAGGTTCTTGGCATCCCTAGCGGAGAATGTCTGCATTGCTGAGCTGGCGAGGTAAATTGTGGCTATTTTAGCCACAAACTACTTTCGCGTCCGATATCGTCGCTACTCCCGCCGAAGAACCCGACATGCAACCGGAAGGTCCGACCCGAGTCATCCTGCTTTCCCGAAATGCCTTCTGCCGACCATCCGAATCGCGTTTCAGCCGATTCGTGTGACAGCCCTTGACGTCGAAACCTACAGTCCGCGCTTCTTGGGCGATCGGCAGACCATGCTGAGATCGATGACTTAGCAATTTCCCACACGCTTCACAGTGCAGCTATTGCGGCCAGCCAAAGTCCAACACCTGTCGTCCGTGACTCCGATTCAACTGGGTAGACCTTTGTGCAAACAACGATGCCGCATGAACAATTTCCCTCGTATAAAAAAAGAGCACTACCTCCCATCCAGCCACATCGGCATGCAGACCGGGGTGGTTACGGACATGCTGCTGGTGGCTAGCCAAGCCTCACAACGAGAAGAGGGTGAACCCCTACACGAAAGAACGAGCGCCACCTCCCGGGGCTGGTCAATAGCGATCGGGCTTCATGGCACAGCGGTGCGGAGCAGTCAGGAAGCACCCTGTACTCTGCTGATACCCCAGAACAGCCAGCTCAAACATTCCGGATCGCTTTTGTGGGTCTATTTGTGGGTTGGGAAGGGAAGACCCGAAAATATAGGGAAAATATCTCTTAAATACAGGGGATTAGTAATTCTCGTTGGCGGAGAGGGTGGGATTCGAACCCACGTAGGGCGTAATGCCCTCAACCGATTTCGAGTCGGTGCCGTTATGACCGCTTCGGTACCTCTCCGTCCGGGATTCCGGCACCCGTCATAGCGGGCTGATCCGGAAGCGCTATTCTACATCAATGCACCCGGAAACCGCGCCCGCCGCGTCGCCCCGGTGGCGACTCCGCAGCCGGTTTGGCATCCCGGCGATCATTCTGGCCTCGTTCATGATCGGCACCTGTTCGCGGATGCCCGGCGCCCTCGAGCAGATACTCGCTCAGGGTGCGATCCAAGCGGTGACCCGCAGCAGCCCGATGGCCTACTACGAGGGCGCTGCCGGGCCCGAGGGCCCGGAGTACGAGCTCGCGCGCGCATTCGCCGAGCACCTGAAGGTGCGCCTCGAGCTGCGAGTCGTCCGCTCGTCCGCAGCCGCGCTGGACGCCGTCGCCAGAAATCTCGCGCAGGTCGCCGCCGCCGGGATCGTGACGAGTGGCGGGCGTCCGCCTCGCGTACGCTTCGGGCCGGTTTTCCAGCGCATCGACCAGTATGTCATCTACCGTGTGCAGGACCCCTTGCCCAGGGCAGCGGCCGACCTGGTTGGCCGGCGCGTGGTCGTGCCGCACGACTCCGCCCATGCGACGGCGCTGGCGCAGCTCGCGACGCAGGTACACGACCTGGCCTGGACCGAGGTTCGCGACGCCGATGCCCTGGACGTGCTTGGCCGCGTCGCGCGCGGCGATGCGGATCTCACGATCGCGGACTCCGTCGAGTTCTCGCTGGGCCGGCACTTCTTTCCCGACCTGCGGCCGGCATTCCGCGTCGCGGAGGCGGAGGCGGTGGCATGGGCCGTGTCGCCACACGGCAAGGACCTGCTGCCTGAACTCGAGCGCTTCTTCGCCGGCATGGCGGCGGCCGGCAGGCTTGGGGACATTCTCGAACGCAACCGCCGCGCGTTGGTGCGCTTGGATCGCGTCGATGCGGCCAATTTCGTGGCCGGCGTCCGCGAGCGGCTGCCCCGTTTCCAGGCCTGGTTCCAGGAAGCGGCCGCCGAGACCGGGATCGACTGGCGATTGCTCGCGGCCGTCGGCTACCAGGAATCGCGCTGGGATGCGGCTTCGGTTTCTCCGACCGGCGTCCAGGGGCTCATGATGCTGACCGCGGAAACGGCCAGGCGCGTCGGCATCACTGACCGCGCCGATCCGCGCGAGAGCATTTTCGGCGGCGCGCGCTACCTGCAGATCGTCGAGCGGACGATCCCGGAACGGATTCCAGATCCGGACCGCACCTGGCTGACGCTCGCGGCCTACAACGTCGGCTACGGCCACCTCGAGGACGCACGCATCCTGACGCAGCGCCGCGGCCAGGATCCCGACCGCTGGCCGGACGTACGCGACAACTTGCCCCTGCTTGCCCAGGAGCGTCACTACGAGACGCTGAAACGCGGCTACGCGCGCGGCTGGGAACCGGTCGGCTTCGTCCGCAACGTCCAGACCTACGCAGAGTTGCTGCGCTGGATGGTGCCCGATGAGACGCCCTCAGCGGCGCCCGGCAAAGAACCCGCGAAGTAAGGCACCGCACTCCTGTGACAGGACGCCACCGAGCACGTCGACGCGGTGGTTCAACGCGTCCGAGGCAATCAGATTGAACGCACTGCCAGCGGCGCCCTGGCGCGGGTCCCAGGCGCCGAATACCAGCCGCGCGATGCGCGCGTGCACGATCGCCGCCGCGCACATCGGGCACGGTTCGAGCGTCACGTAGAGCGTCGCACCGCCCAGGCGGTAGTCCGCCACCGCCGCGGCCGCCGCGCGAAGCGCGAGGATCTCGGCATGGGCGGTCGGGTCATGCGCTGCGATCGGCTGGTTCCAGCCCTCGCCGAGCAGCTTGCCGTCGCGCACGACCAGCGCGCCGACCGGGACCTCGCCCATTCCTTCGGCGCGCTTCGCGAGCGCGATCGCCTCCGTCATCCAGGCCTCGTCACGGCTCATGCGCCACCCTGCGGGACGATTCAGCCGCCCGGCGTCTTCCGTCCACAATACAGGGCTTCGGGCCGCGGCAATGCGGCGTGCAGCGACTGGATCTCGCGCAGTCTCGCTTGCAGGGCCTCGGCGGGCGGCGATGCACGCCGCGTGGCCAGCGTGACGTGGACCAGCAGCTGTTCCGCCGTGGCAAGCAACCGCCCGCCCGCGGCGTGCATCCTGCTGAAAAGGTGCAGCCTGTCCCCGGCGCTGGCGAGCAACTGGGTCGTTACACGCACGCGGTCGGCCAACCGCGCCTCTGCGAGGCGCTGCAGATGTGATTCGGCCGTGACGTAGCGGCCACCACGGGCCGGGACGCCGGAATCGCAACCGATCAGTTCAAGCAAACGGTCCGCCGCATCGCTGAACAATTCGCAGTAGCGCGCCTCGTTCATGTGTCCGTCAGGGTCGGTCCAGTCCACCGGCACGGTACGCGCTGCGGTCTCGACCGGCTGCGACCAGTCGGGTGCGGCAACCCGACCGCGCAGCCGTGCATCATGCTCGCGATGCGTACGGCCGGACGCCCAGTCGCGGCCCTTCAGCGCGCGCATCATCGCCACGAGGTTGTCGTCGCGCAGGCGCTCGAGCTCACGGATGCTGCGCGCGCCCGACTGGGTATCGGACTGGCTCGAGATCTTTCCGATCAGGGTCGCATCCAGGTCGGGAACGTCGGTCAGCCGGGTCCAGGGCCATTGCAGGCAGGGGCCGAACTGCGCCAGAAAATGCGCCATCCCCGCCTCACCCCCCGCAATGCGATAGGTCTCGAACAGACCCATCTGCGCCCAGCGGATGCCGAAGCCGAAGCGGATCGCATCGTCGATGTCGGAGGTGGTGGCGACGTCGTCCTTGACGAGCCAGAGCGCCTCGCGCCAGACGGACTCGAGCAGGCGATCGGCCACGTGCGCGTCGATTTCGCGGCGCAGATGCAGCGGCATCATGCCAATCGAGCGCAGCGTCTCCATCGCCCGCTCGACGAAGGCGGGCTCCGCACCGGCGTGCGGCACGACTTCGACCAGCGGCAGCAGGTAGACCGGATTGAACGGGTGCGCCACCAGCACCTGCCCGGGCCGCTGCAGGCGGGCGCCCAGATCTGAGGGTTTGAAGCCCGAGGTCGAGGAACCGACGACCGCGCCGGCGCTCGCGGCGGCCTGGATCTTCCTCAGCGCATCGTGCTTCAGCTCGAGCCGCTCGGGAACGGACTCCTGGATCCACTGCGCGTCGCGGACGGCGTCCTCGATCGTGCGGCTATAGCGCAGCTGCCCTTCAGGCGGCAGGGCGGCATCGTAGAGTCCCGGCAGCGAGCGCCGTGCGTTCGCCAGCACTTCGGAAATCTTGCGCTCGGCCTCGGGGTCGGGATCGAAGATGGCGACATCCCAGCCATTGAGCAGAAACCTCGCCAGCCAGCCACCCCCGATGACGCCGCCGCCGATGATTGCCGCCTGCCGACTCATGCGCGCGCGACCGGAGCACGCTTGGTCAAACCGAGCTTGCGGCGCACCTCGGCAGGCGTCAGCACGCGGGAGCCCATGCGCTCGATGATCCCGACGGCGCGTTCCACGAGCTGCTCGTTGCGCGCCAGCACGCCCTTGTTGAGCCACAGGTTGTCTTCCAGGCCGACGCGGACATTGCCCCCGGCGAGCACGGCGGCCGCGACATAGGCCATCTGCTCACGCCCCAGGGTGAATGCGGACCACGTCCAGTCGGCCGGCACGTTGTTGACCATGGCCAGCAAGGTGTTGAGGTCGTTGGGCGCTCCCCACGGCACGCCCATGCAGAGCTGGACCAGTGCCGGACCCTGCAGCACGCCCTCCTCGAACAGGCGTTTCGCGAACCACAAGTGCCCCGTATCGAAGGCCTCGACCTCCGGTCGCACGCCGAGCGCATTCATCATGCCGCCCATGGTCCGCAACATGGCGGGCGTATTGGTCATCACGTAGTCCGCCTCGGCGAAATTCATCGTGCCGCAATCCAGCGTGCAGATTTCGGGCAGGCAGTCGGCGATCGGCTCCATGCGGCTCGTTGCGCTGCCCATGTCGGTTCCCACCGGGTTCACGGGCAGCGGCGCCTCGGGCGGCCCGAGCACCAGGTCGCCGCCCATGCCGGCGGTCAGGTTGATCACGACGTCGGTATCCGAGTCGCGGATGCGGTCCGTCACCTCGCGATACAGTTTCGGGTCGCGACTCGGCTTGCCGGACACCGGATCGCGGACATGGCAATGCACGACGGCGGCGCCGGCCTTCGCCGCGGCGATCGCGCTGGCGGCGATGTCCCGCGGCGCACGGGGCACATGCGCGGAACGTTCCTGCGTCGCGCCGGAACCGGTCAGGGCGCAGGTGATGAAGACCTCGCGATTCATTTGTAATGGCATGGAGGCTCGTCTGTCGTCGAAATCCGATTTGTAGGGCACAATCATGCCACGCATCCCGGGAGACCGGCGAACGAGCGGGTATCATGCACTTTGCCCTGACCGATGAGCAGCGCCTGATCGTCGAGACGACGAGATCCTTCGTGGTCCGCGAGCTCTACCCGCACGAAGCCGAAATCGAGGCGACCGGCAGGCTGCGGCCCGAATTGCGCGACGAGCTGAAGCGCAGGGCGCAGGCGGCCGGCCTGTACGCGGCCAACATGCCCGTCGCGGAAGGCGGCGCCGGGCTCGACACGCTGACCTGGATTCTCTACGAGAAGGAGCTGGGGCGCGCGAACTATGCCCTGCACTGGACCTGCGTCGCCCGGCCCTCGAACATCCTGCTCGCCTGCCAAGGTGCCCAGCGCGAGCGGTATCTGCTGCCGGCCATCCGCGGCGAGAGGTCCGATTGCCTCGCGATGTCGGAACCCGACGTCGGCTCCGATCTGCGCAGCATGAAGACCCGGGCGTTGCCCGACGGCGACGATTTCGTGATCAACGGCACCAAGCACTTCATCAGCCACGCGGACGAAGCGAGCTTCATCGTGCTGTTCGCCGCGAGCGGCGAGGAACCGACGGCGCGCGGGCCGCGCAGCCTGATCACGGCCTTCCTGATCGACCGCGACACTCCCGGGTTGTCGATCGATGACGGATACCGCAGCGTCTCGCACCGCGGTTATCACAACAGCATCCTGCGGTTCGACAATTGCCGCATTCACAAGTCGCAGATTCTCGGTGAGTTGCATCGCGGCTTTGACGTCGCCAACCAGTGGCTCGGCGCCACGCGCCTACAGGTCGCCGCAACCTGTCTCGGTCGCGCCGACCGCGCCCTGGATCTCGCCATCCGCTGGGCCGCCGAACGCAGGCAGTTCGGCCAGCAGATCGGCAAGTTCCAGGGCGTCTCCTTCAAGCTCGCCGACATGGCGATGGAGCTCAAGGCCGCGGAACTGCTGACCCTGGAAGCGGCCTGGAAAGCCGACCAGGGCACCGTGACCGACGCGGACATGGCGATGGCCAAGCTGAAGGCGACCGAGGTCCTGGCCTTCGTCGCGGACGAAGCGATCCAGATCCACGGCGGCATGGGCCTGATGGCCGACCTGCCGCTGGAGCGAATCTGGCGCGACGCCCGGGTCGAACGCATCTGGGAAGGCACGTCGGAAATCCAGCGACACATCATCTCGCGCGCGCTGCTGCGTCCGCTCGGCGCCTGAATGGGGCTGCAACGCTTCCTCAATCCGCGCTCGATCGCGTTCATCGGCGGCGCCGAGTGCGCGATCGCCATCGAACGGACCCGGGCGCTGGGCTTCGAGGGTCGGATCTGGGCGGTCAATCCGCGGCGGCCGCGGCTGGGCGGCATTGCAACCATTCCGTCGGCCGGGCATGTGGATGGCTCGCCGGACGCGGCTTTCGTCGCGCTGCCCCGCGCCGCCACGCCGGAGGTGCTGAAGGCGTTGCGCGCCCTGGACTGCGGTGGCGCCGTGGTCTATGCAGCCGGCTTCGCGGAGAGCGGCGAACGCGAGCTGCAGCAGTCGCTGCTCACGGCGGCTGCCGGCATGCCCTTGCTAGGCCCGAACTGCTACGGCTTCATCAACGCCGCGGCCCGCGTGGCGCTGTGGCCCGATGAGCACGGCCTGGCGCCGCTCGATTCGGGCGTCGCAGTCGTCACCCAGTCGGGCAATATCGCCTGCAATCTGACCATGCTGCAGCGGGGCCTGCCGCTCGCTCTGCTGCTGACGCTCGGCAACCAGGCCGACGTCGACATGGCGGCGGCGGTCGAGGCGCTCGCCGAGGACCCCCGCGTCACCGCCATCGGCATGCACATCGAGGGCCTGCGGGACATTGCGGCCTTTGCCCGGGCAGCCGCCGTCGCGCGGGAACGCGGCAAGCCGCTGGTGGCCCTCAAGACCGGCCGTTCGCCGCAGGGCGCGCGGATCGCGCTGAGTCATACGGCATCCCTGGCCGGAGAGGATCGGCTTTGCGATGCACTGTTCGAGCGCTACGGCATTGCGCGCGTCCCGACGCTGACCAGCCTCGTCGAAACGCTGAAACTCCTCCACTTTGGCGGACCGATGCCCGGCGGCCGCCTGCTTTCCTTAAGCTGCTCGGGCGGCGAAGCGGCGCTCGCGGCCGACCTGGCGCTCGACCTCGGCCTGTCGTTTCCGCCGTTCCCGCCAGCCGCCGCCGAGCGCGTCGCCGCTACGCTGAATGGCCTCGTCAACGTGGACAATCCGTTCGACTACCACACGTTCATCTGGGGCCAGTCCGAGAAGCTCACTCGCACTTTCGCCGCCGCGCTCGGCGGCGGGTTTGATGCGGCGATGCTGATCCTAGATACGCCGTCGCACCCGGCCATGGAACCGGACCGCTGGCTGCTGACCGCAAGGGCCTTCGTCGCGGCACGACGAGAGACCGCGACACGCGCCGCTGTCGTTGCGAGCCTGCCCGAAGGCATGCCGCCCGACCTTGCCCGTGAACTCGGCCAGGCGGGAGTCGCCCCGCTGATTGGAATCGACGACGCGCTGCGCGCCTTCTCCGCGGCTGCCGGGATCGGCGCCCACGACCGGCGCACGCCGGTGGCGCTGCCCTGGCCGCCGCATCGAGCGGGCGATGGCACGGCGGCGGCGGCAATGAGCGAATTCGAGGCCAAGCAGGTGCTGCGCTCGTTCGGCGTTGCCGTGCCCGATGCCGTCGAGTGCGCGCTCGAGGAGGCCCCGCAAGCCGCGGAACGCCTGGGCTTCCCGGTGGCCGTCAAGATCTCCAGTGCCGCGATTGCGCACAAGAGTGACGTGGGCGGCGTCGCGCTGTCGCTCAGGTCGCCGGAAGAAGTGACCGCGGCAACCCGCCGGATGGTCGCGCTCGGTGATCGGGTGCTGGTGGAACGCATGGCCGAGGGCGCCGTCGCCGAATTGATCGTGGGTGTCACCCGCGATCCCCAATTTGGCATGGCGCTGGTGATCGGCGCGGGGGGCGTGCTCGCCGAGATGCTGTCGGACACCGTCACGCTGCTGCTGCCCGCGACGCGGCAGGACATCGAGCGGTCGTTGCGGCGACTCCGGGTCTGGCGGCTGGTCGAGGGCTTCCGCGGCCGCCGGGCTGATGGCGCGGCTGTCGTGCAGGCGGTCGAGGCCGTAATCGCGCTGGCCGCGGCCCACCGCGATCGTCTCGAGGAGCTCGACGTCAATCCCTTGCTAGTATTGCCGGATCGCGCAATCGCCGTCGATGCGCTGGTCAGGATGAGGCCCACATGACCGAACCCATACGGACCGAGCGCCGCGGCGCAATACTTGAAGTCACGATCGATCGCCCGAAGGTCAACGCGATAGACGCGGCGACGAGCCGCATCATGGGTCGCGTGTTCGCGGAATTCCGTGACGACCCGGTTCTACGCGTCGCCATCCTGACCGCCGCCGGCGAGCGGTTCTTCTGCCCGGGCTGGGACCTCAAGGCCGCCGCCGCCGGCGAGCCGCCCGACGCCGACTATGGCGTGGGCGGTTTCGGCGGACTGCAGGAATTGCCGGGCCTCAACAAGCCGGTCATCTGCGCGGTCAACGGCCTCGCCTACGGCGGCGGATTCGAGATTGCGCTTTCCTGCGACCTGATCGTCGCCGCGGAGCACGCGACATTCGCGCTGCCGGAGATCAACTCAGGGACCGTTGCCGACGCCGCGTCGATCAAGCTGCCGCGCCACATCCCCTACCACGTCGCGATGGACCTGTTGCTGACGGGACGGCCGATCGACGCGCACGAAGCGATGCGCTGGGGAATCGTCAGGGAGATCGTCCCCGCCGCCAGGCTGCTGGACCAGGCGCGCGCACTTGCGGACCAGCTGGCGAACGGGCCACCGCTGGTGTTTGCCGCGATCAAGGAGATCGTGCGCGAAACGGCGCACTTGCCGATCCAGCAAGCCTTCAACCTTGTGACCCGGCGCAGCCTGCCGACCGTCGACACCCTGTACGAGAGCGAGGACCAGAAGGAAGGCGCCCGCGCCTTTGCCGAGAAGCGCAAGCCGGTCTGGCGCGGCCGCTGATCAGCGCAGTTCGGAAGCGACGGCGGACAGCATGTTGCCGCCCCCGGCGTTTCAGCGCCAACCGCATCGTTTCGGGCAGACACTCAGCCATCCAGCGGTTCTAGCGTCGATTTCAGATAGGCGAAGTGAGCGTCCGCCATGCCCCGATAGGGTTCCCAGCCGCGAGCGGTCTTTTCTGCCGTCGCGTCGCAGAGGACCGCAAGCTGCTGGCTGCTTGCATAAGCGAGCAGCTGCGTCTGCGCTGCGCGCTCGAAGAAATACATGTCCTCAAAGGCGTGCGCGACCGTCTCCCCGGTGCACAGCAAGCCGTGATTGCCCATCAGCATCGTCCTGTTGTCGCCCAGCGCTCGCGCCAGTCGCACGCCCTCCTCCGCTGCGTCGACTATCCCGCCGAACGAGCGGTCATAGGCAACGCGCTTGAAGAATCGTGCCGTATTGTTGTCGAGCGGCTTCAGTTCCGGATCGGCGAGCATCGCGAGTGCCGTCGCATGGATCGGGTGGCAATGCAGCACCACGCGCGCCGCCGGGCAAAGGCGGTGGATCGTGCCGTGGATCGTCCAGGCTGACGCGTCGGGCGCATCGGGGCCGTTCATGACCTCCGGATCCCCGGCATCGAGCAGCAGCAGGTCGTCGGGGCGGATCGAGGCGAAGTGCTGCCACTTGCGGTTCAGGAGGAAATGCAGCCCGTCTTCCGACACGGCGGCGCTGAAATGATTGCCGACCGATTCATGCCAGCCGAACTTCGCCGCCAGGCGAAATGCGGCGGCGAGGTCTTCGCGCAGCTGTCTTTCGCTCGCGCGGGTAATGCGGTGCTGAACGGGCATTTCCGACCTATGTTGCCTGATTGTCACGCCTGCCACGGGAACCTACCGACGAGAGGCCTCGGATCGCAAGCCCGGCCCTGGCGGGAGTCCTGAATCACGGTCTCGATGGCGCCTTCGCCAGCTGCGGTGCTATGTTCGGCCCACGCGAGTTCGAAGCGGGGATTCCGGTGAGCACCAGACACGCGATCACGCGGTCTCTCCACAGCGCAGCTGCGCTCGGCCTCGCGCTGCTCGCCGGCGCGGCCTGCGCCGCGGACGACGGGCAATGGACCCTCCCCGGCAAGGACCTGGCCGCCACCCGCTACAGCGCCCTCGACCAGATCAACGCCGACAACGTCGGCGCGTTGCGCCCTGTCTGGTCCTTTTCCACCGGCGTGCTGGGCGGCCACGAGGGCCAACCCCTGGTCGCGAACGACACGCTGTACGTGGTCACGCCCTGGCCCAACGTACTTTATGCCTTCGACCTCAAGACAGAAGATTACCCGCTGCGTTTCAAGTACCGGCCGGACGCCAACCGCGCCGCGGTCGGCGTGGCCTGCTGTGACGCCGTAAACCGCGGGGCCGCATTTGCGCAGGGCCGCATCGTGTACAACCTGCTGGACGGGCGCACCGTCGCCATCGATGCGAACACCGGCAAGGAGCTCTGGAAGACCACGGTGGCAGACCTCGCGCGCGGCGAGACGATCACCATGGCACCGCTGGTAGTCGGCGAGCGCGTACTGGTCGGGCCATCGGGCGGCGAGTTCGGCATCTACGGCTGGTTCATCGGGCTCGATCTCGCAACGGGCGCCATCGCCTGGCGCGCGCGCAACATCGGGCCAGACGACGCGCTCCTGGCGCGGCCCGGCACCTTCAAGGCCTTCTACGACCGCGGCGAGAATCTCGGCCAGGCGAGCTGGGCGGGCGACACCTGGCAGCGCGGCGGCGCCCCGGTATGGGGCTGGCTCTCCTACGACCCGGAGCTCGACCTCGTGTATTACGGCACCGGCAACCCGGGGCCGTACAACGCCGACCAGCGCATCGGCGACAACAAGTGGACCTCGAGCATCCTCGCGCGACGTCCGGGCGACGGCTCGCTGGTCTGGGCGTACCAGTTCACGCCGGCCGACAACTGGGACTACGACGCGAACGCCGAGAACATCCTGGTGGACCTGGAGATCGGCGGCCGCGAACGCAAGGCGCTGGTCCACTTCGACAAGAACGGTTTTGCGTACACGCTGGATCGACGCACCGGCGAAGTGCTGGTCGCGGAGCCCTACGTGCATCTCAACTGGGCGAAGGGCTTGGACCGCAAGACCGGCCGGCCAGTGGTGAACGAAGCCAAGCTCACCGGCAAGTCGCGCGGCCCGGTGAAAGACATCTGCCCCAGCCTGGAAGGCGGAAAATCCCCGGCCTCGCCGGCAGCCTATTCTGCGCGGACGCGGCTGTTCTACGTGCCCACGGTCAATCTCTGCATGGACTGGCAGTCGGAGGACGCCGCCTACATCCCCGGCACGCCGTTCGTCAGCGCGACCGTGCCCTATCACCCGGGCGCAGGCGGCTACCTGGGCGCCTTCATCGCCTGGGATGCGGCGACCGGCCGCAAGGTCTGGGAGGTGCGGGAGAAATTCCCCTTGTGGAGCGGCGGGCTCGCGACCGCGGGCGACGTCGCCTTCTACGGCACGCTGGACGGCTGGTTCAAGGCGGTCGACGCGCGCGACGGCAAGCCGCTGTGGAAGTTCAAGGTGGGCTCCGGCGTCGTGGGCGCGCCGATCAGCTACCGCGGCCCGGACGGCAAGCAGTACATCGCCGTCTACTCTGGGATAGGCGGTGACTGGGCGCTGATCGCGGGCGACATCATCGCGGCGGACCCGGCCGACGTGCGCCCGACGAACGATTTCGCGCCCGACCTCGCGCGCTACACGAGCCAGGGCGGAATGGTGTGGGTGTTCGCGCTATGAGGTGCTGCAAAGGGCTGCTGATCGCCGCGCTGCTCGTACCTGCGGGATTCGTGCACGGGGAGACTGATGTGCCATCCGGCGCCGCGAGCCTGTCGAATCCCTACACCGGCGACGCGAATGCGGCTGTGGCAGGCGAGAAGTTGTTCGCGTCCATGAACTGCGACGGCTGCCACGGTGGTGGAGCGCTGGGATTTACCGCGCCCAGCCTCGCGGACGGCCGCTGGCGCTTTGGCGGCGACGATGGCGCCGTGTTTCACTCGATCTTCCATGGTCGCCCGCACGGCATGCCCGCCTACGGCGCCATCCTCCCGGCCGATGCCGTGTGGATGCTGGTCACCTACGTGACGACCCGCCCGGTGCCGCGCGAGGTCCCGACCGCCGCGTGGCAGGCGACACCCTGATCCATTCGCGCTTCTGACCGGGCGGACGCGCCGCACGCGCCGGCTTTTTTATGCGGGTGCCGCGGGCGGGCTTCGCCTCGCGCGTGCGCTGCCGACCACGTAGATCAGCGCCCCGATCCCGATCAGCGCCGCCGTCCCGACCACCAGCTTGGTCATCGCCAGCACCGGGTGCGTCTCGCCGGGCTTGGGCAGGAACGCGAATCCAATCGCCGCGACCGTGGTCGCGAGACCGACCAGCGCCATGGTCACGATCGTCGCGCGACCGCCGGGTATGCGCGCCTCCCCTGCGACGGGCGGACCGCCCGACAGCCGTATCGCGGAGCCGAACAGCGCGAGGAACGGCAGCATGGTGCCGATGACCATCATGTCGACCAGCACGTTGTAGGCACCGCGCACCGTCGTGCCGGCCTGCCCGATCACGGCCAGCAGCGCGATCACGCCGCACAGCGTGCACAGCGAGAACACCGGTGAGCCGTAGCGCGGGTGCACACGCCCGAAACCGGCCGGCAGGAACCGGTCGAGTCCCGCGACAAAGGGTATGCGCGCCCCGGCGCCGATCCAGAGCCCGACGCCGCCGATGCGATCGACGATGACCAGCACGGCGCCCACCGGTATCAGCCACGCGAGACCCAGGCGCTCGGCGCTGATGCGGATCGCCTCCATCACGCCGAACAGCGCGTTCATGCTCGCGGGATCGACCGACACCACGATGCTGGCGGTGCTGAGCAGGTAGACGGCAGCGATCATCGGCGCGGCCAGCGCCAGCGCGCGCGGTATGGTGCGCTGCGCATCGCGGATTTCGCCGCCCATGAATGACGCCGCCTCCGCGCCGGTCCACGCAAAGGCGATCGTGCCCCAGAAGATCCAGTCCTGCAGGCGGAATCCCGGTGTCATCGTCTCGCCGGTGAGCGGCACACTGGGTCCGAAGTGCGTGAAAATCGCGATCCCGAGCACGACCAGCAGCAGCGTCTCGAGCCAGCGTGCGACCGCGCCCGCGTTGTGCAACCACTTGCCGACGCCGAGGCCGCGGATGTTCAGCCAGAGCACGAGCGCCAGCGTCACCAGCGAAAATCCGATGAACCAGGCCGGCGAGCTCGCCATGTCGGAGTCCGGACTGCCCGCGAGATAGAGCGTGCTGCCGGCCGCGAAATACAGCAGGCCGGTGATGAACGGAGTGGCACCGATCCAGTACAGCCACCCGGTCATGAATCCCGCCGCCGGACCGAATGCCAGCTTGCTCCACACGTACAACCCGCCCTCGTCCGGATGGCGCGAAGACAGGAATACCACGCACACGGCGATCGGCACGAACATCGTCAGGCCACCGACCACCCACACCGCGAGTGAGCTGGGCCCCGCAGCCGCTGCGAGCGCGGCCCACTGCGGCGAGCAGCAGGCCGTGACCATGAGCAGGGTCACATCGCGGGTGCCCAACGCGTGGCGAAGCTGTGGCTGCGCCGGATTTCCGCTCATGTCCTGCCCTTGCTCTCTCGTCATCATTCAACCTTGGCGCGTTGTCGCGCGACCGTTCATGTCGATCGCGGAACGGATCCGGCTTCCGAAGTCGATGTCGTAATCGCCGGCGTGGCGACGTATATTACGCGCGCGACGCAGCAGCAGGGAGGAGTCGAAATGACGCATAACTCGTTCATCCTCGCGATTGCCATTGCGCTTGTCACGACCTCGTCCGGCTGCGGCAAGAAGGAAGCAGATGAGGCCGCCGCGGCGGCGGAAGCGGCAGCGGCAGCGCGCGAGGCCAGGATCGCCGATGCCTTGTCGGCCGCCTATCCAGGACTGGCCGGCAGCGGACCCTATACCTGCATGCGCACCCCGCCGCACATGGCCGAGGCCGGCATCAAGGCGCCCATGTGCATGGACGTGGTCTGGATGGAATGGGCGCATGCCTGGGAGAAGCGCGAGCCGTTCACGGCGCGTGCGGTGGGCGTGTCGTACATGCTGGCCGGCGACGGCGGCGCCAGCAACTCGACGGACCCGCACAATGGCGGACCGTACGTCATGTGGAAGGGCACGCCCTATGCCCACGTGATGGTGCCGGTTGCCGATTGAGATTTTCGCCAGCACCGGGCGTGGGGCGGTCATGACGCGATGCAGAGCGGATGTGCGCTGCGGCGGTTCACGGATGATCCTGGGTCGCATCGCCGCAGCGGCGGCGTTATCCATTGCCTGCATTGCCACCGGCATCGCGGACGACACCGCACCGCCTGAAACAAGCGGTTTCGAACCCAAGGTCGTATTGATCACATTCGATGGCGTGCGCTGGCAGGACGTGTTCCGCGGCGCCGATCCGGCGCTGGTCAAGGCCGACGTGCACGAGGATCTGCACAAGTACGTCAGCAGTGCCTTCGGCAGCGGCAGTTCGGTGATGCCGTTCCTGCACGGCGTGATCGCCAGGCAAGGCGTGCTGCTCGGCAATCGCGACGTGGGGGAATGCGCCGAGGTACAGAATGACATGTGGTTCTCGTACCCCGGCTATACCGAGATGCTCGCCGGCAAGCCGAACCCGGAGATCGTGGAAAACGATCCGATCCAGAATCCGGATGTCACCGTGCTGGAATGGGCGAACAAGCGCGCGGAATTTGCCGGCAAGGTCGAGATGGTCGGCACCTGGAACCTGTTCCCGTACATCGTCAATGCCGGGCGCAGCGGCGTGCCGGTCAACGCGGCCCTCAATGGCCAGGAAGGCACCGATGCGCGCACCGGGCGCGCCGGCCTCGAGCTGCTGGCGAGCCGCAAGCCGCGGCTAATTCACATCTCGTTCGACGACACCGACAAGTACGCACATGTTGGCAATTACGAGTCCTATCTCGCGTCGATGGAACGCGGTGACGAGTATCTGCGCCAGCTATGGCAGCAGCTGCAGGACGACCCGTACTATCGCGGGCAGACCACGCTGATCGTCACCACCGACCACGGCCGCGGGCATGAGCCGCGTGAAGCCTGGCACGATCATTCCAGCCCGCGCTATCACGCGCTGAATCCGGAATATCAGCCGCAGTACAACGGCATCGGCGTGGTGGGCTCGGACGAGATCTGGGTTGCCGCGCTGGGGCCGGCGGTGACGAGCGGCGGCCGCGACAGCTATCGCAGCGGGCGGTGCGTTGCGCAGGCACAGATCGCCAAGAGCATCGTCGTGGCACTGGGCGGCGACCCGGGCACGTTCACGGCAGAGGCGGCTGCGCCGTTCGCCTTCATCGCCGCGCCGAAGCAGTAGCGACTGATTTGCAAGCGAACCGGTCCGGGCCTCAGGCCCGGACTGGTCGATTCGATGCGGGCAGCAGCGCTACTTGAGCGTGACAAAACCGACGTAAGTCTCCGTCGCCGCCAGCGGGTCTTCGTGCTCGTCGACTACGACGCCGAAATCCCCGTGCCCGGTCAGGCCCTTGAACTTGCCCGTCCCTCCCTTGCCCCAGACCGACCAAGGGCCGTTGGCGTCAAATCCGTCCTCCTTGGGGCGGGCGTTGAACTGCGGGTGCAAACGGAGAATGAAGCTGCCGCTATTGTCGTCGCACGTGAAACTGGCCAGGGCGTTCACGTTGGGTCCTGGACCGATGACCGCTCTCACGGTGCTGAGGGTTCCCGTGGAACAGATGGGACCGGTAGCGACAAAGGTTCCGTTGGCGTCCGGATTGAAGACGACCTGCGTTGTGATCGTGACCGCCTGCGGCACGTCGGCGAGCGAGGCCGTTGCGGCGCAAGACAATGCGATGCCCGTGGCCGTGACCAGTATCGAATGGAATGTACGAGCTTGCCTTTTCATGGATGTGCTCCTAGGTTGTGCTGGCAGATTCCTGCGAGTTCGGCTCGCAGGGCCGCAAGATGCGCCCGAGGCGCCCGCGTACGGCTTGAGCTACGATGCACGGCGTCCACGGTAATCGATGTGAGGATGCGATGGCCCACGTGACGCCGCTGGCACCCGAGGCCGTGCCGGAGTTCGCCGAGCGTTTCGCGCATTACGCGCGCACGCGCGGTTTCGTCCCGAACAGCATCCGGACGATGGCACGGCGGCCGGCGATCGCCGCCGCCTTCATGGCCCTCAATCAGGCAGTGCTGTACGAGGGCACCGTGCCCGAAGATCTGAAGATGCTCGTCAGCCTGATCGCCAGCCAGGCCGCCGGCTGCCGCTACTGCCAGGCGCACATGGCCAACCTGTCGAGCATCTATCGCAGCTCCGATGAAAAGATCGCGGCAGTGTGGGAATTCGAGGCGTCCGGATTGTTCAGCGATGCCGAACGCGCCGCTTTGCGGCTGGCATGCAAGGCGGCGGTAGTGCCCAACGAGGCGTCGGCTGCAGACTTCACCGAACTGCGCCGGCATTTCGATGACGGCCAGATCGTCGAGATCGTGGCCACCATCGCCCTGTTCGGTTATCTCAACCGCTGGAACGACACGATGGCGACCGATCTCGAGGAACGCCCGCAGAAAGTCGCGGCCCGGACCCTCGGCACGGGTGGCTGGTCCGCCGGTAAGCACGGCGCCTGAGACCCGCACGTCAATAGTAGGTCACGCGTTCTGTTGGGAGTCGCTCGGCCATGAAGATTCCTGTGCTCTTCCCTGCGATGATGCTGGCGATCCTGGCGATTGGCGGCACACCGGCCGGCGCCACGGACCTTGCCCGGGCCAAAGCACTGGAATTGCCGACAACCTATGCGCCGCCGCCCGGTGATCCGCTGAGTCATCACGCCGCAGGTTTCGCCAAGGTGATGTGTTCCGCGGTGTTCATCACCGGTGTGACGCCGGAATTTGCCGCCCGGAACGTCGGCTATTTCACCGCGCCGCTCGCGGAGCGCAGCCGCCTGGGCAATCCCACAGTCGACCGTGATCGCAGGGAAGTGCGGATTCGCCTGCCGGACGGCGGAGAGCGAATCGCGCGCTACACCGGCGACCAAGGCTGCGTTTCGGTACCTGCCGGAGACAGCGGGCTTCACTTTGCGCCGATTACGCTACGAAGCCTGTTGCCGGATCCGGCGCGACAGCCCTGGCCCACGGGCGATGTGCTGTCCGACGAGCCGCTGCCCGCGGCCATCAACGCGGACAAACTGCGTCAGGCCATGGACGCGGCCTTCGCACCCGCAGAGAGCATGACCGCGGCACTGGTCGTCACCTGGCGCGGCCGAATCATCGCGGAACGCTACGGTCCGGGCGTGACGGCGGCCACCCCGCTGGAGAGCTGGTCCATGGGCAAGAGCCTCACGGCCACGCTCATGGGCGTGCTGATCCAGCAGGGCATCTACACATTGGACCAGCCGGCGCCGATCCCGGAATGGCAATCCCCCGGCGATCCGCGCGCCACCATCCGTATCCGCGACCTGCTCAGCATGTCGAGCGGCCTGCGCATCCGCGCGCCGCTCGACCCGGACTTCGATCCGGCAGGTCCCTATCCGGATCACCTCTATCTCTACACGGGTGGCGAGAACATCTTTCACTACGCCGCGACACGACCCTTGCAGTGGCCGCCCGCCACCGTGGGCCGGTATCGCAACACCGATCCGGTGCTGGTCAACTACCTGGTGCGACTGGCGCTGGAGAAGCGCGGCGAGGAGTACCTGTCATTCCCGCGGCGCGCGTTGTTCGACCGCATCGGGGTGCGCAACCTCGTCATGGAGACCGATGCCTGGGGGAATTTCCTGACCCAGGGCTATCAACTTGGATCAGCCCGCGACTGGGCGCGCCTCGGTAACCTGTACCTCCAGGATGGCGTCTGCAATGGCGAGCGAATCCTGCCGGAGGGCTTCGTGAAGTTCGTCAGCACGCCAGCGCCGGCCTGGGTGGCCGACGGCAATCCCATCTACGGCGGTTTTTTCTGGCTGAATACCGACCGGGGTCTTCCCCTGCCGGAAGATGCGTACTACATGTCCGGCGTGGGCCACCAGTACACGATCATCGTCCCCTCGCTGGAGCTGGTGATCGTGCGCCTGGGTCACTTTGGCGGCGAGCACGTGGCGGAACCCGGCTTGCTGCGCGCCCTGTCACTGCTACGCGAGGCGATCAGCCCCTGATTTCCCGCGCCCGCCGCGGCGAGGCTATTGAACGGCGATCGACTCCCACAGCGTGCTGCCCGAGCAACCCGCCACCTCGGCGAATTTCAGGTCCGCATCGGCGACCGGCGTGCCATCGCTGTACGTGTCGTAGAAGGCGCCCCACACGGCGAGGGATGGCGCGCGCACCACGAAATCGAAGCGGTTCTCGCTGTCACCCACGATGATGGGGTAGCGGATGGTCGCTTGCAGCTGTTCGCCGTGCTTCATCGAGCGCGCGGCCGCAAGCCAGGCACTTGCCACCTGCCGCGCGTCGTCGAGGGTCTTGCCCGGCTTCAACTCGCAGTACCAGACATGCTCGAAGTCGTTCGCGGCGACCGGCGTTGTGAATGCCGCCATTGCAAGGGCGATCCAGAGAACTGCTGCCGTTGGTCTCATGACGATTCCCGGTTCATCAGGGATTCGGCTGCGAGTGCGGCAGGCAATCGACCCGGTTATAACTCAGCCGGCTCATCTCCTCGCCTTCGGGCCGTCTCAGGCCATACAGGAGTTCCGTGCGTGCCTCGATGCTCGCCAGCAGCTTGTTGCCAAGCCTGAGACCCTCGAGGCCCGCTTCACGGCTGTAGTCCGTGAGATAGCGGGCCGCGAGGTCCGCACGCCTCGCGCCGTGCAACACGTTCGTGGTGTCGACGACCGCCGGCTGCTCGGCGATCAGCCGATTCTCGAAGGCCGTCAGGGCCTGGGTCACCTCCGGCAGGAACTGCTCGGGGCGATCGCAGGTGTAGTACATGAGCCGCTTGAATGTCTGCCCGGCGAACTCGGTCGCCTCCTGGATTGCCCAGTCGCGCGTGATGAAGCGGGTTGCCTCACCGCTCGTGAGGTAACGGTGCTTGCCGAACTGCGGCGCGATCTCCGTGACGCCAATCCGGTAGGGAATGAATGGCGCCGTGACCGAGCCCGTCGCCGCGATCCACAGCAGGTTCATCTCGGGCCGGCCGTTGTCCCGGAGGTCGGCGACCTGACCGTAGCCGGTCGAGTCCTTGGAGATGCGCGGGTCGCGCACGGCATCCATCATGCGGCGCAGGCTGACGGGTGCCGCACGGCGAAGTTCCTGCTCCATCGCGCTGCGCGGATAGCGCTCCTCGTCCACGCCGTACACCTTCGTCACGTTGAACGGTTCGCCGCTGCCCAGGTCGTACCAGCCCTGCTCGATCGCGAAACTCACGAAGTTCGCCGAGCCCATGAAGTCGTCGCGCTCGCGGAAGTCGAGCGGGATCTCGTGGATGTAGCCCGGGTAGGACATGCGCACGTCATCGGGGCCGAGGCGCTCAGCGATCCACAGCCCCTTGCCTCCGGCGAAGTCGATCAGCACCCAGCCTTCGTTCTCGTCGGCGAACATGTGCGAATTGCCGCCGTAGGTCGAGTAGCCGTACCGGTCGATCAGCCCGCCGACGATTTCGACGGCCTCGCGCGCGGTACGCGCACGTTCCATCACGATCCGCGACAGGTCGCTGTATTGCGGGCCGGTCTGGTCGGTGGGTGTCATGGCGACGAGTTCGGGCCGGGAAGGCGACCAGACGTCGCGCGCCGCCACGTTGTGCTCGTTCAGGCCGCCATTCGTGAGCGGCGGCGGCATACCCTGGTATTCGGAGTAGCTCATCGTCAGGTAACGGAACGTGTGTGGCACCTGGGGTATCTGCGTCAGGCGCCCGGGCATGACCGCTTCTTCCGTGACCCCGACCGTGATCATGGCGCCGGCGGCGTGATCCCGGGCCGGCACGATTTCGAGCCAGTGACTCGATACCTCGTCACCCGAACCGCCGGTCAGCACGCCGCCGTCCGCCGTGAGGTTCTTGCCGACGTAGATGGCGTAGCTCGCATGGGCGTGCGCCGATACCAGCAACATCGCGGCGACCAGGAGTTGACACGCACGACTCATTGCCGCTTGCCTTGTCTACGGCCCTCGACCTGCCCGAGGAACTCCTCGATGATCGCCCGGTACTCCTCCGGCTTTTTGGATAGCGTTGCGTGGCCCGCGTCCATGATCACGCGGAACTGCGAGCCGGGAATGAGTTTGTGGAAACCGGCCACGGTCTCCGGCCTTGCCTCGTCGAACTCACCGGTCAGGAACAGGACCGGCACGTCGATTTCGTGCAGCCGCGGCGTGACGTCGAAATCGATCAGGGTCCCGGTCGCGAAAAACTCCTGCGGGCCCCACATGTATTCGTAGATGACCTGGCTCCAGGGCGCGCCCTGGCACTCCGCGGTGTCCGGCGGCTTCTTGCCCGCGTACATGTGGCGCTCGTAGTAGACCTCCGAGGCCGCCTGGTATTCCGGAGAATCCGTGGTCCCCGCCTTTTCGTGCACTGCCAGCGTGCGCTGTACGTCTTCGGGCAACTGGCTGCGCTGGAGATTGGCATCCCGCACCCACAAGGGCGTGCTCAACAAGGGAGAGGAAAAGATGACGGACTCGATCCCGTCCGTGCCTCTTGCCAGGACATACGCTGCTGCCAGCGACCCGCCCCAGGAGTGACCGAGCAAATGCATGCGCTCGAGTCCGAGCGCGTGCCGCAGGACGTCCAGTTCCTCGACGTAGTGCTCGACAGTCCACAGCGAAGCATCGTCAGGGCGACCCGAACGCCCCGTGCCGAGCTGATCGTAGCGGACTACCGGGCGCCGTTCGCCGAGTGCGTCCAGCAGGGCGAAATGGCAGGAGGTTCCACCCGGGCCGCCGTGCAGCGTCAGCAGCGGGATGCCGTCCCCGTTGCCCGTCACCTTGTACCAGACCGGCCCACCCGGCACCGCGATGAAACCCTGTCCCGGTGCCGGGCCATCGCCTGCCACTGCGCAGGAGAGGTAGCCAAGCAACAGGAAGCAAAGCCAAGGAAGTCGTGCGTTGTTCACGAGTTACCGGCTCTGCAACCAGCCTTTCCTGTCCTCACCCTGTGTGACATGCAGCCCTCCAGCACCATGACCTGGACCCACTTGGTGTGCCGGCACGATCCGCGAGGCGAGAAAAATCATTATCAGGCCACCTCCATCAGCTGTTTGACGGCGCGCTCGCCTTCGGCGACTGCCGTTTCCCACATCTGGGCGCCCTCCAGCTCCGAGTGCGCGAAGCGGATGCGTCCATAGAGTGTAGGCGACGCCTAAGTCAGCGCAGCGCGAACACGCGGCCCGGGTTGAGGATTCCCAGCGGGTCGAGCGCGTGCTTCAGGCTGCGCATGGTTTCGATTTCGGCGGCGCTGCGGCAAAGACGCAGGTAATCGAGCTTTTCGAGGCCGATCCCGTGCTCAGCCGAGACGGTGCCGACCTGCGCCAGCCCGCCGTAGACGATTTCCTCAACCGCGCGCCGCGACTGCACGGACTCGTCGTGCACCGTAATCCAGATATGCAGATTGCTGTCGCCGACATGGCCCCAGACGACGCAGCGCATGTCCGGCCAGCGGCTGGCGAGCTGGCGGCGTAGCCTGTCCAGGTAAGCGGGCATGCGGGTGATGGGCAGGCCGATGTCGAACATGAATACGGGGCCGATCTTGAGAATCTGCTCCACGTCGTCGCGCAGCGCCCACAGCGACTGCACCTGTGCGCTGGATTGCGCAATCATGGCGTCGGACGCAACGCCCGCTTCGAGCAGCGCCGAGAGCACGTCGTCGAAATGCGACCGGTCGCGCTGCTCGTGCCCGCCGAGTGACTCGACGAGGCAATAGAGCGGCGCACCATGCCGCAACGGCGCAGCGTGCCGGCCTGACGGGGCAGTGACCAGCTCGTAAAACTCCGGCCACATGACTTCGAAGGCGCTCAGGGTGCCGCCGAGCCCGCGGTCGACCGACTTCAGCAGCCGAACCAGGGAATCAAAGCCGGGCACCGCGAGCAATGCGAGGTTCTGGCTCTGGGGTGCCTCGCGCAGCCGCAGGACCGCGCGCGTGGCCGGATCGACGCGGTCCTCGAGTTCAGCAAGCGACGTGATCGGGCCGGCGTTGTCCATCAGCTCGCACCCCCTGAACTTGCCGCGACGCTAAGACCCTAGCCAACCGGCCGAACCGATGCGAGGCCGTGCGTGCATGCGCGACGTGCTGGCAGAGTAATGGTATGGGCCGCATGCTCCCAGAGGTAGAACTCCCACAGCCGCAGGAACGAATCCGGAAAGCCCAGGACGCACACGGCAACCATGCTGGCGAGGAAACTCTCCCGCCAGCGCGCCGTTGAGGTCGCGCGTAGCATCCAGCGGTACGGCGGATGCCGCGAACTGCAGGGCGAGAACCAGCAAGGCGATGCGCATGAGGATGCACGCGACTAGAACATCTGGCTCGGGCCCGGTGTCTCGTCTGGCGGCCGTTCGCGACTCCTGATGAAGTCGCCGGTGATCATCTTGTCGTAACTCTGGCCGGGACCGACCATCGGGTAGACGCCGGCGTCCGGATCGATGATCACCTCCAGGAACGCAGGGCCCGGGAAGCGCATGAACTCGCCGATGACTCGTTCGAGGTCTTCCTTGCGATCGAGCCGCTTCGCGAACTCGAAACCATCGGCCTCGGCAGCGCGCACGAAATCCTTGCGATGCAGCGACTTGTCGCTGCCGGACAACCGGCCCTTGTAATAGAGCTTCTGCCACTGGCGAACCATGCCGTCGCCGAAGTTGTTCAGCACGACCACCTTCACCGGCAGTCCGTAAGTCGTCGCCGTCTCGAGCTCGCCGAGATTCATGCGCATGCTGCCGTCGCCATCGATGTCGATGACCACGCGGTCACGCCTCGCGAACTGGGCGCCGATGGCGGCCGGCAGTCCGAAGCCCATCGTCCCCATGCTGCCGGACGTGAGCCACAGTCGCGGCTCGCGAAAATCGAAGTACTGGGCCGCCCACATCTGATGCTGCCCGACGCCGGTCGCAATGATCGCTTCGCCTTTCGCGATGCGGTTGATTTCCTCGATGACGGCGCAGGGCTGGATCAGCCTGCTCTCGCGATCGTAGTTGAGGCGATGCCTTTCCTTCAGCCCGGCGATCTCGCGGTGCCAGGTCTCGAGCTGCTTGCGAAAGCCGACGCGCCGCCCGTAGGCCAGCAAGTCGTCCAGATCACGACTGAGGATCCCGACGTGGTGCCAGGTGACGGCCTTGACCTTGCCGACTTCCGACACGTCGACGTCGAAGTGCGCGATGTACCTGACCTTCGGCGCGAAGCGCGCGGGATCACCGGCAACGCGGTCATCGAACCGCGCGCCCACAGCGATGAGCATGTCGCAATCCTCGACCGCATAGTTGGCGAATGCCATGCCGTGCATGCCGAGCATGTGCAATGACAGCGGATGCGTCGTGTCGCTCGCGCCGAGCGCCATCAGGGTGGTCGCGACAGGGATGCCGTAGGCGTCCGCAAAGTTCCGCAATGCCGTGGTGGCATTGCCGTTGATGACGCCGCCGCCCGCGTAGATCAGCGGCCGCTCCGATCCGGCGAGCATTTCGTAGAGCCGCCTGCACGACTCGTCCGTCAGGCGGTTGTCCATGACGGCCCGGAGCCGTGCGCGATAACCAGTCAGGGGCAACGCGCCTGCGCCGGCGAACCGGCCCTCCCAGTTCTGCACGTCCTTGGGAATGTCAATGACCACGGGCCCGGGCCGCCCCGTCCGCGCGAGCTCGAATGCCGAGCGCACCGTCGCCTCGAGCGCCGAAGGATTGGTGACGAGGAAGACATGCTTCGCGACCGCGCCCATGATGGCCGACACGGGCGCTTCCTGGAACGCGTCGGTGCCGATGGCGTGCCTCGGCACCTGGCCGCAGATGACGACAATCGGCACCGAGTCGGCCATGCAATCCCGCACAGGCGTGACGGTATTGGTCGCACCGGGGCCCGATGTGACCATGACCACGCCGACCTTCCCGCTGGCCCTCGCATAGCCGGCCGCCATGAATCCGGCGCCCTGCTCGTTCGCAGGGACGATCAGCGGAATCCTCGGCGTGCCGTCGGGCCTGCGATTCGCATCGTTGTAGCGAAAAACTGCATCGTAGGTCGGCAGGATCGCGCCGCCGCTGTAGCCGAATATCGTGTCGACACCCTCGTCGGCAAGCACCTGCACGACGATGTCGGCCCCGGTCATCCGGGCGCCGGCGAGGGGGTGTTCACCGGTCCGGCCGGCCGTCAGCTGCGTAGTCATGATTTGAAGCGGGATTGTGCGCAGGCCTTGATGCTGTGGCAGTGTTCACCAACCGTTGTTGCATTGCAATACTCAGCCAAGCCAGCCAACATTGAAGTCAGCGCGATGGCCGGAACCAGGTTCGTACTCGAAAACGGATGATTTCCTAGATGCGTCACGTCATTGCGGTCCTGCTGCAGAACGAGGTCGGTGCCCTGACCCGGATGACGGGTCTTTTCTCGACCCGCGGCTACAACATCGATTCGCTCAACGTCGCGCCGACCGACGATCCGGCAGTTTCGCGGGTCACACTCGTCATCGAAGGTTCGGACGCGGCGATCGCCCAGCTCAATACGCAGCTCGCCAAGCTCGTGGACGTGGTCAATATCCACGACATGACGCTCGGCGAACACTTCGAGCGCGAACTCGCGATCGTCAAACTGAAGCTCGCGCCCGGCGGATACGAACAGGTGCTCAGACTGGCGGCGGACTTCGGCGCCGAGATCCTCGACGACGCCGAGAACAGCTGCACCATTCAGCTGACGGGCGGGCTCGCGAAGGTCGACGCATTCGTCCGTGACGCGGCCAGGATCGGCACGCTCGCGGCAGTTGCCCGCAGCGGCAGCGTCGCGGTCTCCAAGGGCGAAGTGACCCTGTCGTCCTACGCCCGGGTTCACCGCCTGTCGGGCTGAGGCCGGGCCAGCGGGACCGGCCGACTGTACTATCCGCCATCCGGTCAGTGCAGCGACGTCACGGGGACTGCCTGGGACAGGAAATCGCTCGTTCGACCTTCAGCCCGGCGGCTGCCCGCGCCGCGCAACGCGGAGTTCATCGCGGAGGTCGGCGATCCCAAGGTCGTGCTGGAACTCTCGAAATTCAACTTCGAGCTGAATGCCGAGCATCGCCGGAACGCTCTCGCAGGAACTCTGCCGTGATGCGCAGTACACCGACCTTTGAAGGGCGGCACCGGTTTGGCCCCGCCAAAGATCAAAGCAGCGATCGACCAGGCGCGCCCGCGCCGTCAAATCAACAGCGCCTGCACCAATCAGAAGCGGGCGCGAACTTCAGCCAAAACCTTTCGCGGCTGACCGAGCGTACCTATCACCGGGTCGAAGTCGGGCGCAGGCGTACCGGGAACCGCATCCCCCGGCCAGATGGAGCCGTCGACGTAGTGATCCTCGTCAAATACGTTCTCCGCGCGGATGCCGACCGTCCAATGTTCATTGAGGTCGAGTTCAACTTGAACATTGAAGACATCGTAGCCGGGGTTACGCGCCGTATTCTCCATGTTGAACCAGAATGGACTTTTCCCGAGCCAATCAATCCTGGCGTGCAACTCCATGGCGCTGCCCACGGGCCTGTCGTACCGTATGGAAGTGCTGTAGCTGTAATCGCTTATCCAGGGCGGGAAATTTCCGTCCACTGAGGCGAGGTTGCTGTTCGTGTCCACTATGACCGCACCCGGTTTGAACTCCGCATCCAGCCAGCCCGCGGAACCGGTCAGCGACAGGTACTCGTTGATGCGCCAGCGAAAGTCGGCTTCGACGCCGTATTGCTCGCTGTCTCCGACATTAATGATATTCTCGACGATACCGCCGATTGCGATCTGCTGCTGGATCTCGAACTGTCGCGCAGTATAGTCGATGAAGAACGCGGCGGCGCCCAACTCGAAATTTTCCGCAATCAGCGTCTTGAATCCTACCTCGTAGCTTTCGACCTCCTCTTTGGAGAATGGGTTCAGGAGCGGCACGCCGACCGGGTTGTAGAGGTTGTACCCGCCGGGTTCATAGCCCTGTGCGTATGTCACGTACGCCATGGCACCGCCGCCGAAGAAGTAGCTTACCGAGGCCTTTGGCAGCACTTCCGTATCGCCCTGCTCCAGGAACGGCGTATTGGTGCCGTAGAGCGTGGCATTGCGGTCGCGCGTGTTGGCGGTCCAATCATCGACTCGAAGCCCGAAACCCAGTTCCCATCCGGTCTGGAATCGATAGCTCGTCGTCAGGAAGGCAGCCACGTGCTCCGTCTCGCGATACCTGTTCTCGAACGGAAAATAGATCCTGACCGCCTGTTCTTGCGCGAGCGTCGGAGGCAGCGACGTGTCTCCGAGTATCGTGTCGAGAATTCCCAAGGGGCCCGGCTGAAGGATGCTCCCGCCGGGGCCGAACGGAGCGCCGGTGAGCACGCTGGTGGTCTCGTAGAAGTTTGCGAAGGAGTTCCAGTCATTCTTCTTCAAGGAGTAGTAGAGCCCGCCCAGCCACTCAAACGGGCCAGCGCCGCTCGAAGTCATGCGAATCTCGTGCGTCTGGAACTGCGTCCACTCGGGCCTGTAGAGGTCGAAGCCGACTTCATTGGTAACATCGAGATCTGTCGTATCCTCACGATCCATGTTCGTGTAGGAGCCCAGATAGCTGACGGTGCCCGGACCTGCGTCCCAGTTCAGTTCCGCGGTCGCGGCCTAGACTTCATGCCGCCGGCGACCCGCGAAAGTCAGCTCACGCTCGCGGCTGTACTGCAGGTCATCGGGGTCCTCGACGCGCCAGTTATTGTTTCCGCCGTCAAAATCGTAGATGCGCCCTGAGAGCACGAGCTCCACGTCGTCCGTCAGGTTGACCAGGAACTGCAAGCGGGCACCGTATTCCTCGCGTTCATTCGGGTGCCTGCGCCAGCGTTCGGCGATGTTCGGCAGTTCCTCGCAAGGCGAGTTCTGCGGTTCAGTCCCGAAATCGAAGGGGATGCCGCAGACGTCGACGGACGGCCAGAAAACGATGTCCGCATTGGAAAGACCGTTCAGGCGAATCGGATTGTTCGAAACAAGGTACCCGTCGTCGGCTACGTAGTAGCCGAAAAGCCGCAGGGCAGCGCGACCGTTGCCGGTCGGCAGATTGATCGTCGCCGAATAGTCCTGCGTACTCTCGTCGCCGAACGTGGCGACCGCTTCGAATAAAGCATCGGTGAGGTCAGGCCGCACCGTGACCAGCTTAACGGCTCCGCCGATGTTGCTGCCACCATACAAGGTGCCTTGCGGGCCTTTCAGCACTTCAAGACGCTCGATGTCCCCGAATCGCGCCGACGCGTCCGTATAGATCTGCACACCATCCAGATAGAATCCGACACCCTGCGTGTTGCCGTGCGAGCCCATTCCGCGGATCGTCACGTTCGGATTGCCATCCGCCCTTGTCGACAGATTCAGGTTCGACACGAACCCCGAGATGTCGTCGATCCGCTCGATGCCGGCCTGTTGTACGTCGTCGCCCGACAAAGCGGTGATGGATTCCGGGATCTCGCTGACGGATTCGGCGCGCTTGCGGGCCGTTACCGTGATTTCCTCAAGCGCGGTCGCCTGCGGATTCTGTGCCTGCGCGCCTGCCGGCAACAGCAAGCTGAAGGAGAACATGCCAATAGAACCGACGACCGCACCGTTGCTAGCACGCATAGCGCCCCCCTGGCTGCCGCTCTTGTACCTGGCGGGGGCAGTAGCGCCCAGCGAGACCGGCGTCTTGATCCACAGCGCAACGCACATGGTCCACAGCGCAACGCACATGGCCAAGGTGATCAGCCCGACGGCAGATGTGCCAGGGCGCACAGGGCGGGTAGGCAGCGGATCGGAATTTCAGACCACCCTCCCCTGGCCCGGCGGTTGGTTAGCTCAAGGCTGCCGGCAGAATGGCCCGCCGGACCACCGGCCAACCCATGAACCCACTGTCCGCCCTACTCAGCCGCCGGGAATCCGCCCCTGCCCAACCCTGACGGAATCGCGGGTAGGGCGGACAGGAAGTTCATCCCGCACTCCAGCGCAGTCTAGTTCGCGGATTGGGGCTTATTTCGGGAGCGCGCTGGCCGCTGCCCGCCTGGAAACTCCAGTCCGGCGGCCCGCAACCCGGCCGGACGTCCGCCCTGTCCCCGAATCTGCCGTGGATCCGCTGCTTGCCGCTTCACATCGCCCCCTGCCCGCCGTCAACCGCAATCCCGGCACGCACCGCCCCGGCCCGACCGGTTCACCGGTCAGCCCAGACGCCCCGCACCGGCGGATTCAAAGCAGGCTGGCCTGCGACGGCGGCGCCCGCGCTTCTGCCGCCGCGCCCAACTCATCGCCACGTGCCTGGGTGTCGGCGGCTTGGCCGATTCTCCTGCCATGGCAGGCTGCTTCGATGCACCCGTTCCTCGATGCGCGGGCGTCGCCGCCCCGTTGACTCTACGTTGGCACTCACCCCATGCAGAACACGCTAAGCTTGTTCCCGTCCAGGTCACGAAAATAGCCGGCATAGAAATCATCGCCGCGCGGGCCTGCCGGGCCTTCGTCGGTACCACCCAGTTCAAGCGCCTTCTTGTGCACACGGTCCACTGTTGCGCGCGAGTCGACGCCTAGCGCGACCATCACACCGTTGCCGACCGTTGCCGGCTTGGTGTCATAAGGGATCACGATGCCGAGGGTTGGCCTGTCCATCGACTCGCCATACGAGTAGCCGCGGCCAAAGTCCATCAAGCGCTTGGCACCGATTTCCGCGAGCAGGGCGTCGTAGAAGGCCGCTGCACGCGGGAGGTCATTGGTGCCGAGGGTGACGTATCCGATCATCTTGAGTACTCCTTTTCGGTCGGCGAGACTGTGATACGCGATCTTATTCGGCGTCAAACGCACTGCAACCAGCACGTGCGCGGGGAGACTTTTGGGTCGCAACGGTTGGTCGTGGGCTTCGACGTCGCGGAGACGGATAAGCACAGCATGGTGATCCGCGCACCGAAAATCAAAGCCTCGGTCCACTCCGATCAATCCTGCGAAAATGCAGGGGACGGTCTGGAGTTACGCCAAAAGGTTGGTGCAGGCGGTCACGTCCGCGGCCAGATCGATTAGGGTACGCGCCGCGGACGTTGATCTTGGCGTCGTTGCTTGATTCCGCATGCAGTCAGTAGTCACATTCCGCACCACTGCGGTGGGCGCTTGTCGATGAATGCCGCGATCCCTTCCTTCGCATCGCGCTTCGCGAGGTTGCTCACCATGACTGCGGAAGCGTAGGTATAGGCCTCGGCGAGCGGCAGTTCCGCCTGGCGATAGAAGGCCTCTTTGCCGATCGCCAGCGTCAGCGGCGATTTCGACGCGATTTTAGCGGCGAGCGCCGCTGTCCGCTGAGCCAGTTCAGCCTCGGGGGACACTTCATTGATCAGCCCAAAACGCAGCGCGGTGTCCGCATTGATCATTTCGCCCGTGAGCAGCATCTGCATCGCTGCCTTGTTGCCGACATTGCGGGACAAGGCAACCATGGGCGTGGAGCAAAAGGCTCCGATGTTGACGCCCGGAGTGGCGAACCGAGCGGTGTCCGCAGCCACTGCGAGGTCACAACTTGCAACCAGTTGGCAGCCGGCGGCCGTCGCAACACCGTGTACCTGGGCAATGACCGGCTTGGGGAGTCGAACGATGCCCAGCATGACCGTCGCGCACTCGGCAAACAGTCGCTCCGTATAAGTCCGGCTGAAGTTCTCAGCGCGCATCTCTTTGAGATCATGGCCTGCGCAGAAACCCGGTCCTGCGCCAGCCAACACCACGACGCGCACCGTCGGATCGGCCGCGGCATCCTGCAGCTCACCCGACATGGCTAGCAGCATGCCAAGCGACAGTGCGTTTCTCGACTCCGGACGGTTCAAGGTCAGAGTCAGAACACCGCTGCTGTTGGCACGTAATATGTACGAAGCCTCTGCCATGGTTACTCCTTGCTGACCAGCAGAGAATATCAACTCAGCAAGTCAACAGATAGCGCGACCCGGTGCCCCCGATCCACCAGCCGCGCCTGCGATCAGGGCGATAAGCCACCCGCCGTCTGCTTAAGGCGCCCAGCGGGCGTAGACTCGGTTCTCGTCGACAGCGCGCGTGAGAATGGTTGCACAGAGATCGTCGACCGGCTCGCTCTTTCCGCGTGCATGCCCAGACTGGCTCCGCGCGCACTTGATCCTGGGAATTCGCGGTGACATCGGGAAAATAACCAAGGAGAATGCCTGAGGTGGATGTCGTTCAGCTCATCGTCAGCGGCGTGTCACAAGGCTGCGTCTATGGCCTGATTGCACTCGGTTTTGTGCTGATCTACAAAGCGACCGAGATGGTCAACTTCGCCCAAGGCGACTTGATGATGTTGGGCGCGTTCATGGCCCTGACATTCAGTCATTTGTGGGGCTGGCCCTTTGGCTGGGCCGTGCTGGTCGCCATACTGGCCATGGCAGTTATCAGCATTCTGATCGAACGAATCTTCCTCCGGCCAATGATTGGGGAGCCGCATTTTGCGGTTCTCATGTTGACCATTGGTCTTGGATTCGTGCTGCGCGCTGTGGCAGGCGCCGTTTGGGGGAGTGGCACGAGGCCTTTACCCACGCCTTGGGGTGGCCAGGTCATCGACCTCCACGGCGCAGTAATCGGTTATGAGAATGTTGCCATCATCGTTGGCACGAGCCTCTTGTGTCTCCTGCTGTTTATCTTCTTTCGCTACACACGACTCGGCATCGCCATGCAGGCTGCGTCGCAAAACCAGCTTGCCGCGTATTACGCGGGCATTCCGGTCAAGCGTATCTACAGCCTGGTTTGGGCCATTGCTGCGGTCATCGCGACCATTGCCGGTGTTCTCACCGCGCCCATCACGCTCATTGATCCACTCATGGGCTTGATCGGCGTCAAGGCGTTTGCGGCTTCCATCGTCGGTGGTTTTGGTTCCCTGCCCGGCGCGCTCCTGGGCGGGCTGCTGGTTGGCCTCGTCGAACAGTTCGCCGGACGTTACCTGATGCCGGGTCTTGGAGACATGAGCGCCTACGTACTTCTGCTGGTCGTATTGATTCTGCGGCCGGAAGGACTTTTCGCCACGATGCAGCGCAAGAAGGTCTGATGCGTTTCATCCGCAAGACCCACTACAGCCAGGACATCAACATGTTCGCGCATGGCGGCCAGGTATTCTGGTACTCGCTGCTCGCGCTGCTTGTGCTGACGGCGCCACTCTGGGTCAATCGCTTTCTGCTCGGTGAGTTCTCGCAGCTTTTCATCTACGCGATCGCCGGCGTAGGTTTGATGTTGCTGGTGGGATATACCGGTCTCGTCAGTCTGGGGCACGCAGCGTTCCTCGCGATCGGCGCCTACGTGCATGCGTGGCTCTTGGGACAAGGCGTGCCGTGGTTGGTGGCAATCAGTGGCGCGACCGTGTTCAGCGCGGTGATCGGTGCGCTCATCGGCCTGCCTGCGCTGCGCATGACAGGCCTCTATCTCGCTGTGGCCACACTTGCCTTCGCCGTGATCGTCGAGCAGGTCATCGTCCACTGGGAGTCCGTGACCGGTGGATTCGGCGGCATGGCGGTTCCCCAGGCCACATTCGCTGGACTGCAGCTGGAATCGCCCATGACTTTCTATTTCACCTGCGCCGCGGCACTGCTGTTGTCGATCCTCGCTGCCAGAAACCTGCTGCGCACACCCACCGGCCGCAGCATGGTGGCCGTGCGGGACTCGGAAACGTCGGCGCAGAGCATGGGTGTGAATATTGCGCGCACCAAGACGCTGGCGTTTGCCGTCTCGGCCGCGTTCGCCGGTCTTGCGGGTGCGCTGTTCTCGCACCGCATCGGTTATCTCGCGCCGGACGCCTTTACGCTGAACACGTCGATTCAGTTGCTCCTGATGGTCGTGGTCGGCGGTCTTGGATCATTGCACGGCGTGTTATTCGGAGCGATCTTCATCGTCCTGTTGCCGCAGGGCCTCGCGATCTTGCGCGACAACCTGCCGGCCGCCATCGGGTCAATCCCGGGACTTGAGCCCGGAGTCTTCGGCTTGCTCTTGATCCTCTTCCTGATATTCGAACCCGACGGGCTCTACGGTCGCTGGCTCAAGATTCGCCGTTACTTCGAGGATTTTCCGCTGTACCGCAAGGCGACCTACAAGCGGCAGCGGCGGTTCCTGCGTACTGAGAGACTGAAGTGAGCTTGCTGACGGCGGAACATCTTGCGGTTCACTTCGGCGGCGTGAAAGCCGTAGACGATGTGTCGTTCGCGGTCGAGAAAGGTGAAGTGTTTGCCATCATTGGCCCGAATGGCGCCGGCAAGACCACGGTGTTCAATCTCATCAGCCGTTTCTACGATCTTGACCAGGGCGCGCTGAAACTGGACGGGCTGGACTTCTCGAAAGTGCCGACCTGGCGTATCGCCGAGCTGGGTATCGCGCGTACGTTCCAGAACATCGAGTTGTTCGAACACGAAACCGTGCTGCAGAACCTCCTGATCGGCTGTCATGTGCATCGCCGATCCAACATCCTCTCTGATCTGTTGTTCCTGCCGCCGGTGCGGCGCCATGAGCTCGGCTTTCGCAAAGCCGCCGAAGAGGTCATCGACCTGCTCGAACTCGCAGCCTGGCGCGACCAGGTGATCGCGAACTTGCCTTATGGCGTACGCAAGCTGGTTGAAGTCGGTCGTGCGCTCTGTGTGCGCCCGAAGTTGCTGTTACTCGATGAACCGAGTTCCGGACTGAACCCGGAAGAAACGGAAGACCTGAGTTTCTGGCTCGAGGATATCAATGAAGAACTCGGTATAACCATCGTCATGGTGGAGCATGACATGAATCTCGTGGCGCAGGCCTCCGATCGGGTGATGGCGATGGCTGACGGGCAGGTACTCACCATTGGTTCTCCAGCCGAAGTGCAAGGCCATCCTGAAGTGGTCCGCGCCTATCTCGGAGACTGATCTGAGCGACGCCGTCACACAACCTCTGCTTGAGGTGCGCAACATCGAGACCTACTACGGTCCGGTGATGGCGGTGCGTGGCGTGTCGATGAAGGTGCAGAAAGGCCGCGTCGTCACGCTGTTGGGTGGCAATGGCGCCGGCAAGACCACGATCCTCAAGACAATCTCCGGGGCGATGGAGCCGCAGAAAGGCTGCGTCTGGCTCGCTGGGCGTGACTTGACGAATCGCGATCCCGACTGGATCGCGCGGCAAGGTATCGCGCACGTGCCGGAGGGTCGCGAACTGTTTCCCTTCCTCACCGTGGCCGAGAATCTGCACGTCGGTTCATGGGCGAGACGCGAAGGTGATCCAGCGCAGGATCTTGAACTGGTATATGGCTACTTCCCGATGCTCAGGGAATTCGCACGGCGGCAAGCGGAGTATCTGTCGGGCGGACAGCAGCAAATGCTCGCCATCGGCCGCGCACTCATGGCAAGGCCCGATGTGATGCTGCTGGATGAGCCTTCCCTCGGGCTGGCGCCCAAACTCGTCGCCGAAATCGCCCAGATCATCGTGCGACTCAATCGCGAACAGGGCGTGACGATTCTCCTGATCGAACAGAACGCGAAGATGGCGCTCGATGTCGCTGACTTTGGCTATGTGCTCGAAAATGGCCGCATCGTCATGGAGGACACGACGGAGCGACTCAAGGCCGCCACCGATATCAGGGAGTTCTATCTCGGCATGAAAGACCAGGGCGTGCGCGGTCGACGCCGATGGAAACAGCGCAAAACCTGGCGATGAGTTCTGCAGCGCAACCCCAGCTCATCGATGGCTGCAGCACGGTCGCGGCATTGTTCGCCGACCGCGTGCGGCGTTGGAAGGATCGTGTGGCGCTGCGCGAAAAGGACTTCGGCATCTGGAATGAATACACCTGGAACGATTGGGGCAGGATGTCACGAGCCGTCGGGCTCGGTCTCAAGGCCCTGGGCATGCGGCCCGGTGACTGCGTTTCGATCGCATCCGAAGTGTGTCGTGAATGGCTGTTCGCTGATCTCGGTGTGCTCGGCATCGGCGGAGTGACTAACGGGGTCTATCCGACCGACGCAGCGGCGCAGGTGGAATACCTCGTCGCTGACAGTGGCACTCGCTTTTATTTCGCGGAGGACGAGGAGCAACTCGACAAAGTTCTCGACGTACGCGAGCGGCTGACGAATCTCGTGAAGATCATCGTCTTTGACATGGAGGGACTGCGTACGTTTCGCGATGCACAGGTGATGTCATTCGATGAGCTGGTTGATCTTGGCAATCACTGGCATGAGCGGCACCCTGGCGATTGGGAAGCGGCGATTGCAGCCGTCAAGCCCGGCGATCTGATGGTGCTCACCTATACCTCCGGTACCACTGGCGCACCGAAAGGCGCCATGATCAGTCATCGCAACATGCTCTTCATGATGCGAAACCTGCAGGACATCTACGGCATACGTTGCGACGATGAGCAGGTGGGTTTTCTGCCTCTTGCGCATATCGCGGGACGGATGCTCTATACGTCAGCCACCATCGAGTCCGGTTGCGTGATCAACCTGATCGAAGACATGGAGACATTTCAGCAAGACCAACAGGAGATCGCGCCGACGGTGCATTTCGCCGTGCCCCGTGTCTGGGAGAAGCAGTTTTCCCAGATTACCATCCGCATGAAGGATGCGACCCGCATTGGCCAGTGGGCTTACGAGAAGGCGCTGGCGATTGGTTATCGTCGCGCCGAATATCGCATCAAGGGAGAGCAGGCCCCCCTGTTGACGGAGCTGCTGTTCCGGATCGCCGACGTAGTGGTCCTGCGCAACATCAAGACTTTGCTTGGCATCCAGAAGTGCCGGTGGCTCTCCACCGCCGCAGCGCCCATCGCGCCGGACCTGATCAACTGGTTCTGGGCGCTCGGCCAGGAGATGTACGAAGTCTATGGGCAGACGGAGTGCACAGGCCTCGCCACCGCTAATCGGCCCGGCAACACGAGAGTAGGATCTATTGGCAAGGCTTGTGTCGAGACTGAAGTCTTGTTATCTCCACAGAATGAAATCCTCATCCGGGGTCCCGGTGTGATATCTGGCTATTGGAATAAGCCGGAGAAGTCCGCCGAGACGATCGTCGGCGGCTGGCTGCACACGGGCGACGTCGGGCGTGTGGACGATGATGGCTTCCTCTATATCGTCGATCGGATGAAGGACATCATCATTACGGCGGGCGGCAAGAACATCACACCGAGCGAGATCGAAAACCAGCTCAAGTTCTCGCCGTTCATTTCAGATGCGGTGGTGGTCGGCGACCGTCGCCCCTACCTGACGTGCCTGGTCATGATCGATCTTGACAATGTCAGCAAGTACGCGCAGGACCTGAACGTCGTGTTCACAAATTACACGAGCCTCTGCCACACGAGAGAGGTGCGTGACCTGATTGGCGCCGAGATAGAAAAGGTGAACGCGCGGTTCGCGCGGGTTGAAACCATCAAGCGGTTTGCGTTGATCGATCAGTTGCTCGATGCGGAAGACGAAGAACTCACGCCGACCATGAAGCTCAAGCGCAGGGTGGTGAATGAGAAATACAAGGAATTGATTGCAACCCTTTACGACGGAAAATAGAGAGCAGGACAAATATGGACAAAAGCACCGGATGGCTCGGGGCGTCATTGCTCCTGGGTTTGGTTGGTTGTAGCGGCGACTCGGCGCCGCCCGCCGTCGTGCAGCGGGGCGTTACCGATAAGGAGATCGTCATCGGCTCCCACACCGATTTCTCCGGCCCAACTGCGATCTGGGGTGTCGGCACCATCAATGGCGCGCGTATGCGGATCGATGCTCAAAACGCCAAAGGGGGGGTTCACGGACGGCAAATCCGCTTCGTTGTCGAGGATGCCCAGTACCAAGTGCCCCGCGCAATCCAGGCGGCCAACAAGCTCCTGCATCGTGACAACATCTTTGCGATGTTGCTCGCATTGGGTACGCCGATGAACAACGCCATCATGCCGCAGCAGTTTGCAGCCGGTGTGCCCAATCTCTTCCCGATGACCGGCGCGCGTTCGGTCAATGAGCCCTTGCACAAATTTAAGTTCACGCAGCGGGGCATTTACTACGATGAAATGCGCGCAGCGGTGAAGTACTTCGTCGAACAAAAGGGATCCAAGCAGGTCTGCGCCGTCTACCAGGACACCGACTACGGGAAGGAAATCCTCGCGGGCACGGAAGATCAGCTCAAGGCAATGGATCTTACGATGGCGGCCACGTCCGCTCACAAGCCCACGGAAACGGAATTCACTGCGGCGATTCTCAGGCTACGTGAAGCGAAGTGTGACCTCATCATGATGGGTACCGTGCATCGCGACACCATTCTCGTGCTCGAAGCAGCACGAAAGATGGGCTGGGACGAAGTAACGTGGGTCGGTAACAACGCATCCTACGCACAAGTGGTTGCCGATCACGAAGCCGGCGAGGGTTACTATGCATTTGCGGCCATGGCCAGCATCTATGCCGATGACCCGAAATCGCCAGCAGTGCAGGCGTGGTGGGACGCCTACATCGCGACTTTCAAAGTTGAGCCTGACATCGCGGCAATGGAAGGTTACCGGGCAGCGGACCTGATGGTTCTCGCGATGGAAAGGGCTGGGCGGGAACTAACGACCGGTTCGCTGATCGCGGCGCTGGAAGGAATCACGGACTACACCGATATCTTCGGTTATCGGGTGAAGTTCAGCCCCAGTCAGCACTCTGGAACCAAGGAGGCTGTTCTGTCGCAAGTGCGGAACAAGCGTTGGGTGAAGCTGGACCAGGGGATTACACACTAGAGACCGCCAGGCGTTACCAGATTGCCGGGGCGCCGCTGTCCGCCCGCTGCAGTGAACGCGTCGAACATTACACGTTCCTGTCAGATTACCCCTCGTGCAATAGTTCTTGCGTCGCGCGATGCGCTTGTTCGATGGCCTCCTCGGTCATCGCCATTGCGCCAGCGTCCGTGTTCGCGAATGCGATGCGACCGTGTCGCCGACGCCCGGTGAGCCAGAGCTTCTTCTCGTCCGGCCATTCGCCGGACGAGTAATTCATGGTCTCGGTTTCCGTGTCGTATCCCACGGCATAACCGTGTGGCCAGCGATTCACGGTAATGGCTTTGATATCGCGCGCCGCATTGAAACCGCCGTCTTTCAGGAGCCGCCCAAGTTGATCCCGGACCTGACGTTCGAAGGTCTCGAACGTGGTCGATAGGAGCTCATAGCGGCCGCGCCAGAACTGCTCGCGGACCGTGGTATCGCCTCCGGGCAGGGGAATCCGGTACATGTGCACCGTCATGGGTTCTTCAGGCGATCGTGCGGACGCGTAGTCACCGAATCTCAGCGGATAGGTCAGCCGGATATCGCTGCAATAGCTCCCCGGACAATAGGCTGCGAAGATGCCGAGCCTCTGGAACGCCTTCCAATTGTCGACGAGCACATTGATCGAAACCAGCGGCATGCGAATGGTGTTGGCGAGCGCATACTTCTGGCCCTCCGGTAACTCAGGGCAGATGTGGGGCACTATTGAGTGGTAACACGCCATGACACAATGCTTTGCCCGAACACGCCTGGCTTGGTCGCCCTCGACATAGGTCATCTCGACCGTCCGGTCATTGACGTGACGAACGTGGACAGCGGTGGAATTCAGCCGCAGCTTCACCCGTGAGTCAGGCTGGTCGAGCTTGCTGTAGTCGAACTTCGCCGAGATGATGTCGTTCATCGAGTTACCAGGCGCGACGCCCGGAATCAGGCTTCTTACCAGCAATCGCGCTATGGACGCATTGCCATCGGGGAAGTGGAAGTCATCCTTGTAGCTGTGCGGCTGGTATCCGGTGGTGCGCAAAGTCTCGACCAGCCCGAGTCCCTTTGCACCGGGCAGACCGTAACGCATCGCATCGATGGCCGGCGCCAGGTCCGTTCCGTTGCCCATGTAGCTGGCCCGCCACATGCGGAAAAAGTCGATCGTTTCCCGGCTGGCGTCGACGGCCCCGGAGAGGAATTCGATGTAGCTGATCGACTCGAGCTCGACGATCTTTTCGGCCGTCGATTTGCCCGCCAGGTAGTCCTTGTCGCCGCAGAACAGCTCGAGGATTTCCGCACGTGCACGCTCGGACAGCGGTGTCTTCTCGAGAAAATCGGCAACAGCAGACTTGTCGCCCACGCCGTTTTCCAACTCGGCGGGCAGCGTCACGTACGCTGTCTGCCTGTCACCGGGCACGAGACCCTCCCGACCGGCGACGAGTCTGTCTTTGCCGAACGTTTCCTTGTCGAAGAAGACGCCGCCGCGTAAGCCCAGCGAGGGATAGAGGTCATGGTCGAAAACCTCTTTCGCCTGGCTGACATCGATGCCAAGCCCCTCGATCAAAGCGCGGGCATGCTTTGGATATCGATCAGGCGCTTCGATGTACTCAGTGCCGCCGAGGTCGACGAGCATGTGGCCCTTGTAGTGAAATTCGTTGCGCTTGGCGTGGCCGCCAAAATCGTCGTGATTGTCGACGATCAAGATACGGGTATCGGGCCCGCTTTCCCGCCGGTAGAAGTAAGCTGCGGATAGTCCGCTCAGGCCACCGCCCACGACAATGAGGTCGTATATCTCACCGGTATCGACGGAATCCACCGGGTCGCCCCAGTGTTTGCCGTCGCGGATGAGGTGCGCGATCTCGAAAGAGCCGGGGTGACTGCCACGCATGCCGTCCCGCGTCGGTGGGTAATATCCGGGCGCCATCTGAGCGGATTGGTTTGTGGCCTCTCCGAGTGCCGCGACCCATGGGGTTGAAAGGAGTGAGCCGGTCACCGCGACACTTGCGCCGTTGAGAAAATCACGGCGCGTGATGTTGCGATCCATGCCTAGCTTGCGATCGTCTTTGTTCATTGGCCTTGCTCCCGTTCTTAAGGGGGCGCCCCAGCCTTCGTCAAGACTGAGTAACAGCGGCTAATTCGTCTTCCTCACCACAACATCTTACTCAGGTCGGAACGTTCGGCCCACGAAGCGGTGGGAACAGGAAGTTCAAACCGCGCTGCAACGCTGCCTGGTTGGTGGAATGGGCCTCATGTCGGGAGCGCGCTGACCGCCGCTACTGCTTGAGCGTGATCCACAGGAACTCGATCGGCGCCGTCCCGGTGTTGCCGGACTCGTGGTCCTGCTCCAGAGTGACCTTCTCCATCCAACCCACGGAGCCGTCCTTGGCGACGGACGTCTGCTTCTTGTCCCCGTAGCGCACTGTCCACTCGCCGCCCTTGAGGTGCACGTAGAGCTGGTTTCCAGAGTGGGTGTGCACCCCCTCCCACTCACCCGGCTGAACGACGTACTTCTGCACCACCACCTTCTCGTTCTCGAACAACACCTCGCCCGGAATGTTGGGGTAGTGCTGCTGGTAGCTCTGCTGCACAGCGATGGGGCTCGCGGCGACGAGCGTGAGACCTGCGATGGCGATGGCGACTTTCATGGGGAACCTCCTGTGGTTTCCGTCCGGACGACGGGCAATCTAACGCAATCCAGGGGCGCGCCGTCGGGAAAACCGGGATCGCGGGTCGGAATCGCGACCTCTGCCGCCCGGCGGCGGTTGGAGCTCGTGTTCCCCGGGGAGCCGTGCACGATCATTGCCTGGAACGCGAGAGCGTCTTCGGGCTCCATGGCGCACACCTCTCTCGACTCATGGAGACATCCGCACACCGAATTGGGTTGGAGACATCGCCACAGTTCGAATTCGGACTCGCGCTTTTCCAATTTGCTATTGTCTCTTGATGCTCAATGTCCGGAAACCCGAAGGACACGCTGCCGGCCAGCGTGGCCTGCATTCCGCATTTCGGCGAGGGAGACAAGCGTGAAGCGGGTGGTGGTGGTCGGCGGTGGCGTGATCGGGTTGAGCGCGGCCTACGCGCTGCAAAAGCGAGGCGCGGTCGTGACGGTCATCGAGTCGCACGGCGGGAGTCACGGCGCGTCGGTGGTCAATGCGGGCTGGATCTGCCCGTCGCTCTCGGAGCCGGTGCCCGCGCCGGGCCTGATCATGACCTCGCTGAAGTGGATGCGCCATCCCGACAGCCCGCTCTACATCAAGCGCTCGCTCGACTTCGACTTCCTGCGCTGGCTACTGGGATTCTGGCGGGCCTGCAATTACCGGCAGTACACCTACGCGATCGAGGCGATGTCCGCGCTGAACAAGACGACCTTCCCGTTGATCGACGAAATGGCCGCGGCCGGTGTCCGGTTCGAGATGCACCGTGACGGCATCCTGGTCGTCTTCAACTCCGCCTTGAAGATGGAGCACGAGCTGAAGGCGATCGAGCCGCTGGCGCGCTACGGCCTAAAGCCAACCAGGCCGATACACGGCCGGGAGGTGCGGGAGCTCGAGCCCGCGCTGGCCGACACGATCAACGCCGGTTTCTGGTACGAGGGCGAGCGCAGCGTCCGTCCCGACACGCTGATGAGCGGTTTGACCGAGTGGCTGTCCGAGCGGATGGTCGAGTTCAAGATGAACACGAGGGTGACCGGCTTCGACGTCGTCAATGGGCAGGTCAACGCGGTGCAGACGACCGCCGGCCGAATTCCTGCCGATGCCGTGTTGATTGCGGCCGGTGCGCGGACGGGCGCCCTCGCCAGGAGCGCTGGAGTGCGCCTCCCGATCCAGGGCGGCAAGGGCTGTTGCCTCGACTATGCGCCACCGCCTGTGCCCGTCAGCCGGCCGCTCGATTTCGCCGAGTCGCGCTTCGCCTGCACGCCGATGAACGGGATGGTGCGGCTCGCCGGGACCATGGAACTCTCCGGTATCAATGACATCGTGCGGCCCGAGCGCGTGGCGGCGATCGCACGCGGCGCGTCGCGCGTTTTGCGCGACTGGCCGGCCGATCCGAGCCGGGCGAAGGTCGACAGCGGGCTGCGGCCAATGACGCCCGACGGCCTGCCCGTCATCGGCATGCTCAAGGGATACGGCAACCTCGCCGTCGCGAGCGGGCACGCGATGCTCGGCCTGACGCTCGCGGCAAGCACCGGCGACTCAGTCGCTGAGCTCATCACGACCGGGCGTGCGCCGGAGGTGCTCGGTCCATTCAATGCCGCCCGCTTCGGCTGAACGCGCCGGCCCCGTAAGCTCCCCCGTCAAGCACACAGTTCGTAATTAGACTCTGCCGGTCGTTGTGGCCTCGGCAAGAACATCAGCGGCGGCACCCGGCCGAGGCTGTCGCGGGGCCGCTCCTCGTTGTATTCACTGA
>Ga0194112_10000766_pt1 | contig 46843 bp, 42 predicted proteins | sample TA2MahC400mmetaG_FD_146191 | JGI IMG/M metagenome (GOLD analysis project Ga0194112, IMG submission 146191) | Freshwater microbial communities from Lake Tanganyika, Tanzania - TA2015016 Mahale Deep Cast 400m | ecosystem: Environmental > Aquatic > Freshwater > Lake | place: Tanzania: Lake... | reverse complement strand
TTGTCGCCGAAAATCTTGAAAAGATTGTGATCGTTATTGAGGTGATCACCGGGGCGCTGAAAGCGGGAAACAAAATTCTGCTTTTCGGGAATGGCGGGTCTGCAGCCGATGCCCAGCATCTTGCTGCAGAATTTATAAACCGCTTTGTCATAGAACGGCCGCCACTTCCCGCAATTGCATTGACTACAGATACATCCGTGATTACGAGCATCGGCAATGATTATGACTTTTCGGAAGTTTTCAGTAAACAGATAAGGGCGATAGGACAGCCGGGAGATATAGCCTGGGCCATCAGTACAAGTGGCTCATCAGCCAATATTATCAAGGCCATTGAGGCAGCGAAGAAAATCGGGATGATCACGATAGGCTTTACGGGGAGGGATGGAGGCACTGTCTCTCGTATGGTCGATTACTCCTTGAATGTTCCTTCTACGAGTACGCCTCGCATACAGGAAGTACACATCACGCTGGGACATGTGATTTGTGAGATGGTGGATTTCAAGCTTTTTCAAAGACCGGATGTGAAGTAGATGATTGTTAAGGCATGAGGGAACACGAAAGGATAAAAGGATAGACTGGTACGATATGGGGAAGAAATCGAAAAAAGAAGAAATAAAAGATAAACCAGATCTTCACCGAAGTCACGAGGGGGAACATAAGGAAGCAGGAGCAGAGGAATTCACGAGCAAGCTTCAGGAGAAGGAGAGAGAAGCGGCAGAAAACTATGATAAATATCTTCGTGCCGTTGCGGAGCTGGAAAATTATAAAAAGCGAGCGGCCAGAGAAAAGGCTGATTCCATCAAGTACGGCGTTGAGAATCTCATCAGGGATATCCTGCCTATGGTGGACAGTCTTGACAGGGCTCTGCAACATGCAAAAAACTCCGAAGATATCAGGGCGTTTAACGAGGGGCTGCGACTGGTTCGGAATCAGCTTATGGGCTGCCTGGAGAAACATGGGGTTCAAAGGGTTGAATGCGTTGATAAGGTTTTCGATCCCAGTGTCCATGAGGCAATGTTTCAGGTTGACAGCAACACCCACGAAGATAATCAGGTAGTTGAAGAATTGGAAAAAGGATACCTTCTCAACGGAAGATTATTGAGACCGGCAAAGGTTTCTGTGTGCAGACGGTTGAAGACGGAAGAATGCAAAGAGGAACAAATTGAAGATTAGAGAGTAAGGAGGATTCATACAAATGGGAAAAATAATAGGGATTGATCTGGGCACGACCAATTCGTGCGTTGCCATTATGGAAGGTGGAGATCCCAATGTAATCGCGAATCAGGAGGGAAGCAGAACCACTCCTTCCATTGTGGCATTTCCGGAAAGCGGAGAAAGATTGGTTGGCCAGATCGCGAAGCGACAGGCTGTAACCAATCCTGAAAATACCGTGTATGCCATTAAGAGACTGATCGGAAGGAAATATGCCTCGAAGGAAGTTCAGTATGATAAGAAAATCGCCCCCTATAAAATAACCGAAGCCTCAAACGGTGATGCTCAGGTGACGATAAAAGGCCGGAATTACAGTCCCGCGGAAATCTCATCCATGATTCTGGTGAAGATGAAACAGACCGCTGAAGATTATCTGGGAGAAAAGATCACGGACGCAGTCATTACAGTTCCCGCGTACTTCAATGATTCCCAGAGACAGGCAACAAAAGATGCCGGGAGAATCGCAGGCTTAAACGTGTTGAGGATCATCAATGAGCCGACGGCGGCATCTCTCGCCTATGGCCTTGATAAGAAAAAGGATGAGAAGATCGCGGTATTTGATTTAGGTGGAGGGACATTTGATATCTCCATTCTCGAATTGGGTGATGGTGTATTTGAAGTGAAATCGACGAACGGAGACACTCATTTAGGTGGTGAAGACTTTGATCAGCGATTGATAGATTATATTGCCACTGAGTTCAAGAAGGAATGCGGTATTGATATCAGGAATGACAGAATGGCACTGCAACGGGTCAAAGAAGCTGCGGAGAAAGCAAAGATGGAACTCTCCACAGTGATGGAAACAGACATTAACCTGCCGTTTATCACTGCGGATCAAACAGGGCCAAAACATCTGACCATGAGGCTGACAAGGGCAAAACTGGAATCTCTGGTAGAAGATCTGATCGAAAAGACCATGGAGCCCTGCAGGATCGCTCTTAAAGACGCGAATCTTACGCCAAAGGATATTGATGAAGTAATATTGGTTGGTGGAATGACCAGGATGCCTCGGGTTCAGCAGAAGGTAAAGGAAATATTCGGAAAGGAGCCTCACAGGGGAGTCAATCCGGATGAAGTAGTCGCTGTGGGAGCTGCCATCCAGGCGGGTGTCCTCGCCGGTGACGTGAAGGATGTCCTGCTGCTCGATGTGACTCCGTTGTCTCTCGGGATTGAGACATTGGGCGGGGTGATGACAAAACTAATTGAGAAAAATACCACCATTCCTACGCGGAAGGGCCAGATATTTTCGACCGCAGCGGACAATCAACCTGCCGTGAGTATTCATGTCCTTCAGGGAGAGAGATCCATGGCGGCTGACAACAGAACGTTGGGGAGATTTGAACTCGTCGGCATCCCTCCGGCACCAAGAGGTGTACCGCAGATTGAGGTGACTTTTGATATCGATGCCAACGGGATCGTGCATGTTTCTGCCAAAGATCTGGGAACCGGGAAAGAGCAAAGTATCAAAATTACCGCGTCGAGCGGTCTCACCGAGCAAGAGATCCAGAAACTTGTTAAAGAAGCGGAAGCACATGCTGAGGATGACAAGAGAAAGAGAGAACTGATAGAGGCGAGAAACCAGGCGGACGCTATGGTCTACACTGTGGAGAAGAACATCAAGGAGTTCGGTGATAAAGTTGATGCCGCAGACAAGGCTAAAATTGAGAGCGCCATTGCAAGAGTGAAAAAGGCCATAGGGGGTGACGACATTGATGAGATCAAAAGATCTCAGGAGGAATTAACCAATGTATCCCATAAGCTCGCTGAGGCAATGTATGCCAAGACGACGGCTTCACAGGCAGGCGCGGGTGCAGGTGCATACAGTGATGCATCAGGGGCTCAACCCGGAACGGGTAAAAAGAATGACGATGTTGTTGATGCGGACTTTGAAGAGGTAAAGTAAATAAGGGTGAAATATCTCCATGCCCGGTGATACTCTGTGATGGGTTCCCGGGCATTTTTTATTGTCGACGATTCTTTCTCTTTTAGGTATGATACCCGGAAATGCACAAATATTCGAATATTTCGTGATTCAGCTGCGAAAAAAGATTAATTGAGTGAGCAGGGAAGAGGCTTGTGTGATGAGGTTTCTACTCACAAATGATGATGGAATATACGCGAGAGGTTTGAACGCTCTGTATCAAGAGCTTTCCAAGGATGCTGATTGTTTGATAGTTGCGCCGGAGGTCGAACAGAGTGCGGTGGGCCATGCGATTACTCTTTTTCGACCCCTGATGGTGAGGAAGGCAAAGAAGGAAGGTCATTTCTATGGATATGCAGTGACGGGAACACCTGCGGATTGTGTGAAAATCGGCATCAAGGAACTCTCGGAAAAACCGGTTGACCTGGTTGTGTCGGGGATTAATTTAGGTGCGAACATCGGGATAAACGTGATTTATTCAGGTACTGTTTCCGCGGCGACCGAGGCGGTTATCATGGGAGTACCCGCCATGGCGATCTCTCTTGATACACACAGGGATGCGGATTTCTCCTTTGCAGCGAAGTTTGCAAGAAAGATGGCGTCATTCATACTGAATGATTATCCCATGAAAAACATTGCCCTGAATATAAATGTGCCGGCAATACCCGAGGATGAGATCCGTGGTGTCGTCGTTGCAAAACAGGGAAGGGCGCGTTTGATAGAAAATTTCGAGAGAAGGGTGGATCCGAGGGAAAACATCTATTACTGGTTAGCCGGAGATACTCAGCTTTCCGATAATGAAGAGGCTGATTCCGATGCATGTGCTCTTCGTCATAGGAAGATATCCATAACCCCTATCTATTATGATTTAACCCGGTATGATGTCATGGCAGATTTACATGCAAGGATCAAGGAGAGTTTCTGAATATTTATTGTTGTTGAAGAGTTACGAATCTCCTCTTGAGCACGTGGATTACCGCGAAGGTGCAAGAAAAATTTTTAACGGGTAAGGAGAACCGGGATTTTACTTTTCCGTATGACCGCAGAAGTGGTGCTTCCCAGGATCAACTCCCTGAGCCTGTTGTGACCATATGCCCCCATAACCATCAACTCGATGGAACCTTCCTCAATGAACCTGAGAATTTCACGGTCTTCCTTTCCCCTGAGAACGATGATCTCGCAGTCAATTTTGAACGGTTCGAGGTAATTCTCCACCTCTTTGGTGAGATGTGCACCAACTGAGTGATCATCCGTGATGATGATGACAGAAAGCGGCCATGATGTGTTCTCAGAGAGCTCTCGCGCGATTGTGAGTGCATTTCGAGCGGGGCCACTGCCGTCATAGGCCAGTCCCATGCTTTCAACCTCGATGAACGTTGCGGGAGTGACTATGACCGGTTTGCCGGACCTGCGAATCACCGATTCCACAGTGGACCCGAGAATATTGCTGCTGCCAAGCTGTAAGTGCTCTCCCCTCTGGGGAAGAAGAATACAGTCTGCGTTCTTCCCCTCCTCAATGATCGCGTTGTCGACGATACCAATGGCTTTTCTTGTTTCGGGATGCAGTCCTGTTTTCTCACATCGAGCGAGGAAAGCCTTGAGTATAGCTTCTGCCCTTTCATCAAGGCTTGACTGCATGAGCGGGAGAAAATCCTGGTAGGGAGGAAGTCCAATGGAACCGGATATATCTGTGAATACCGGGCCTTGCACCACGCGCAGATCAATTACATGAAAACCTATGAGTTCAGCATGAAGGCGCTTTGCAAAGTATATCCCATATTCTAATGCGATATTCCCGCGCTCCGATCCGTCAAGGGGAATCAGGATTTTTGAAATCGTCATGATTTTTCCTGTCCTCTTTCGAAACTCTTGAAATTTTTGAGCAGGTCATCCACCATTTTTTCCTTTTCCTTCTGATCGTCACCATTGAAAAGTGGTGGTTCATCTTCCTGATCGCCTGTTTCCAAATCCCTGGTGTCACCGCTGAAGGATAAAAACTTGCCCACGAGCTTTCCATTGCTGTAGGTTGCATTTTCCTTTACCCGGCCATTTTTGTAATAGGCAATATACTCCCCATCCCTCTTATCGTTTTTAAAACTTCCCTTTTCCTTAATCTGACCGCTTTTGTAAAAGCTCGCGTATTCGCCGTTGAATTTGCCGTCTTGAAAATGTTCAATTTCTCTGAGTTCACCGCTCCTGAAATAGAGCGTGTACTTCCCCTCCAATTTGCCGTCTTTGTAGTTTTCGATTTCCCTGATCTGCCCGTTTTCAAAATACGAAATATATTCACCATCCAGTTTATCGTTTTTGAAAGTTCCTCTTTCTCTGATCTGCCCGTCTCTGTAAAATGAAACCGCCTCTCCTTCTCTCGAGCCATTGTGAAAACAAAGTTTGACCATTACCTGACCGTTGCTGAAGTAGGATATGTACTCTCCCTCCAGTTTCTTATCGAGAAGGTACTTTTTTTCCGTGATCCGGTCTTTGTCGTCGTAGGACACTACCTCCTTGAGGGTTTTCTTGTGAAACGACATATGGCTGCCTTTCAAAAATACCACGAGAGTATTGTAAGAATCTCTGAAATGAAAAATCTCCTTTAATGAGCGAGGAGATTTTAACCTGAAAAAAAGACCTTTTTCAAGGTCTCAATTCAATCAGATTTTGTAACGGCTTTCCAGCTTCTTTCCTTCCATGGCAATCCCCTCGAGGGCGGTGCGATTTAGTATTCTGATACGTGATCCCTTTGAACTGATCAACTTTTGCCTGTTCATCTTATTGAGGATACGGGACAGAGTCTCCGGAATTGTACCGAGAACGGAAGCCAGCTGGTTCTTCGGTATGTTAAGATCGAACTCGTCAGGGTTTCGTTCCCTGCTGCTCAAGTACAGAAGATAGGCGGCAAGCCTCCCCGGCACTTCTTTCAGGGAGAGATCTTCAATTAATGCGGCCAGTCTTCGAAGTCTCGAGGACAGAACGGCAAGCATATTAAGGGAAAGGAAATGGTCTTTCTTAATGAGCTCGATAAAGGCGGTCCTGGGAAAGAACAGTAATGAACTCTGAATGCAGGCTTCTGCGTGTGCGGGATATCCCTGGCCGGTGAATACGGGAACCTCGCCAAAAATTTCTCCGGTTCCGAAAAGATGGAAAATCTGTTCTTTCCCCTCAGGAGAAAGTTTGAATATCTTCACCCTGCCTGAGAGTATCGCATAAAAGCCGGTTCCCTCATCTCCTTCCGAGAATATGGTCTGGCCTTTTCTGAAGGAACGATTCAGTGCGATCCTTGCGAGAGCCTGATGCTGGTTCTTCGACAAATCTTTAAAGAGAGGAATGGCGGCAATATGAGTGTCTAAATTCACCGGTTCTCCTTTTTATTGTGATATGTTTCGCATGTCTTTCATAGAAAAGCACCATACGTGCAGCCTATTATAGAGGATTCCGTGGATGCTCAAAAGAAAAAAAGGAGAAAAAATGATTTTTTTGACCTTGGTCAAGGCTTTTTAAAGATCGGAGGAATATATTAATATAAAAAATTCGGACGGCATACAGAGAAAAAATGCTGATAAGTGAAAGGAGAACATATGAAGGTGAAAAGAAAGATTGTCGAAATTGACGAAAAAAAATGTGACGGCTGTGGTATATGCGTTCCGGCCTGTGCGGAGGGGGCTATACAGATCATAGGCGGCAAGGCAAGGTTAAGAGCGGATAAGTACTGTGATGGACTCGGGGCCTGTATTGGTGAATGTCCCCGAGGGGCTCTCAAGATAATTGATCGTGAGGCCGAGGAGTTCGATGCACTTGCCGTGGAGGAACATGTGAAATCTTCTGAGTCTCCCGGGGTTTCCCGGGATACAACCATGGCGTGCGGATGCCCGTCAACGTTAATTCAAAGTTTTGAGCCGATACCTTCGTGTCGGACATTGAATGAGCCTGTTTTAGAACGGGAAACGTGTTCTGCCCTGTGTCATTGGCCTGTGCAGATCCGGCTTGTACCTCCCGCTGCGCCATTTTTGAACGGAGCAGACCTTCTCATTGCTGCGGATTGCACGCCCGTGGCCTATTCACGGTTCCATGAAGATTTTCTGAAGGGGAAGGCGGTTCTTGTCGGATGCCCGAAATTCGACGATGCAGAGATGTATACGCAGAGGTTCGCTCAAATATTCCGCCAGGCAGATATTAAAAGCATCACCGTGCTTGTCATGGAGGTGCCGTGCTGTCAGGGGCTTCCCGTCATAGTCCAGAAAGGTATGGCTATCGCAGGAAGGAATATACCGATGGAAAAAATAGTGATCGGAAGAAACGGCTTAATTCTCAGGAAGGAGGTCCTTTTATAGGACACAGGACGCTTGAGAATTATACGTTTTTTCTCCGCATCAGTGCATGAAGAAGTGGGCTGATTCGTCGCCGTGAGAGTGCGAAACGCTCAATGGTTGTGCCGGTATCTATTGAGATTGACAAGGGGGATACATTTTTATACATTACAATAAAATGACTGATTCAGGAGGAACAACAATGCCGTTTGGGAAACATTTCAGATTTTTGTATGTCGTATCCACTATGGTTTTTTTCCTTGGCTGTGCAAGTTATCAGACCACGGTTGTGCCGTTTAAAATGCCTTCTGCCTATCCCAACGCGACGGAGGTGGCCGGTGCGGTAGTAGCAGCCCAGTCTTACTCAGATAAGGGAGAAGCGGAAGCGGCATTCGGTTTCGACATCATGGGAGCAGGCGTGTTGCCCGTGAGGGTCATTTTTGACAATAAGGGAAGTCATCCGATTGACATCGTTGCGAAACAGACGTTCCTGGTGGATGTTGAAAGCAACCTGTGGCCCGTGCTTGATGAAAGACTTGCTTATGATCGAATACAAAAGAAAACGGAACTCGGCAGAGTCGCCCCGGAGGCAGGGAAATTAGGCGGTCTCGCCGGTATTGCCGGGGGTGTTATTGGTGCAGCCATCGGTATCGTATCGGGACATAATGTTGCTGATGCGGCGATGAAAGGAGCTGCCCTGGGCGCTGCGGCGGGGATCACCATGGGTGGTTCAAAAGGGTTGAGTGACACCGAGGTCCAGGCGAGAATCCGGTCGGATTTGGAGAGGAGAACTCTTGAGAACCGTTCCATAAAACCCGGTGAGATTGCCCATGGATTTATATTTTTCCCCGGGGAATCGAAAAAAGCGGTCGAGCTGAGAATGCAGATTAAGGAGGTGGATACGGGCAAATACTACTCGCTCATCATGAAGCTCTGATTTGCAGTGCTTTCTGTGTTTAGTGGCAACATGAATGCAAGAGGGGCGGGTGAAATGCCATCTCCGCTGTGCGATGTATTGCCGGGATGGGGAACCATTCAATCCCGGGGAACACTGGAGCACGGTCGAAATGAGAGAGAGGCAGTAAATAATAAGAGGTATTTATGAGTATCCTGTTCCCGACATGGGGTGAAACGGGAGAATGCTTCCGCAGATAGGAGACAAAAAGGTCTCTCAGAGACATTCCGTACGTGACATTTTTCCCTTCTTTGAACGTCGAATATCCATCTCCGCCTTTGACCAGAAAATCGATGGTTGTGACCCTGTATGTCCCCTTCGGGGTTAAGAGCGTATTGCCGATAAGCACCTTCTTGATTCTGGAACCTACCGGTTCAGACAAGTCATATTGAACTTTCATACCTGATACCTGAAGGATGCCGTGTTCCCCTTTTGCGCTGTGTTCCAGAATATCTAAAATCTGTCTCCCTGTGAGTTCCAGCGTCACCATTGAGTTATCGAACGGCAGAAGAGTGAACACCTGTTCAAGAGTGATTTTCCCCTTACGGATATTGGTTCTTATGGCCCCGCTGTTGATAAACGCAACGTCGGTACCTGTTTCCATTCTCATCACATCGCAAATTAAATTGCCTATGTTTGATTCGCGGGAGCTGTTCCTCGCGAGATTCACAGCGGTTTCGCCGACAATTTTCCCGAATTCATCTTTTATCCGGTCATAATATACCTGCACGATTCTGGCGACATTCTCGTCATAGAGATGTTCCGATCCTGCACGCACATTTTTCAGTGCATATGTCTCATGAGAAAAGGCAATTTTCCCGCCACTTTTCTCTACTTTAAGCTTGATGACGCCCAGGTACAGGCCATAACATCCCGCCTGTGTGATGATCGTATTGCCGACGACCACGGGCGTTTTTATTGCGGTATGGCTGTGTCCGCCGACGATGATATTGATACCGCCAACGCGTTGTGCCAGTTCTCTGTCGGCGTCGATGCCCAGGTGGGAAAGAACGATCACAATATCGGCTCCTTCATCCTTGACTTTCTTTATCAGTCCGGGGAGGACGTCTTCAGGCCGGAGAAATGTTACTCTCTTCACGAGATCAGGTGCAATAATATAGGTTGCCGGTATCGTCGCACCGATGAGAGCGATTTTCCGGTTTTTCCTGGAAAAAATCACGTAGGGTTTTATACCCCGCAGCGGATGACCGGAGATGTCTACAACGTTCGCGGAGAGGAAGGGAAAAGTGGCGGACGTGCGCAGATTATCCAGGGTATCCAGACCCCAATCGAATTCATGATTCCCGAGGGTCATGGCATCAAATTTCAGATAATTCATGATGTCAATCACCGACTGTCCCTTAAAAACGTTGGATACGGGGGTTCCCTGAAACATATCCCCCGCTGAGAGCAGTAAGGTTCCCTCAGGATTTTTCGAACGTTCGTCATTGATCATTTTGGCGAGATAGGCAGCCCCGCCCACAGGGATCTTCTTGTTCACGCTTTTATCTACGAAGGGGATTATGTGTCCATGCGTGTCATTCACATGGAGAATCGTGAGATCTGTCAGGGAAGATTTCTGGGCAAAGAGGGGTGGGAGAAAAAGAAGCGTAAGGACGGTAAAAAGGACAGTTAACTTACATATTCTTTTCATGGCTCATCCTGGTACTCTTCAGTATGTGAGAATATCAGGCTTTCTTTCGGGTTCCTTTACCACGGGTACTGTCTCGGGTACAGGAATATTTACGGGGTCATCCAGTTATCGTCGTTATGATAGTTCCTTCTTTTTTCTGTCTGAGTCGTTGTGTATCAGGTAATTATACAGATAATAAAGTAAATATTTGTAATAATATGTAATTATTTTCTTGCATTCTTTGTTCCTGTCGTGTAGGTATCCAACTATTAGAGGAGGATAGCTATGTCCGGAGATATGATGAATACAAAAGAGGTTGCACGGTATTTAGGTATCCATGAGAAACAGGTTTATGCCCTCATCCGTGAGGAAAAGATTCCCGCAACGCGGGTTACCGGGAAATGGATCTTCCCGAAAAAACTTATCGATGAGTGGATTGAAACAAGTGCGATGAAGGGTTTTAAAGAGGCACACCAGAAGAGTAGAAAAGTTGCGGGCGCTTTGCTCGCAGCAGGCAGTAACGATCCTGTTTTGGATATTCTTCAGACTTCCATGAGAGGACTGTATCCCGATCTCTATATATTTTCCGCGAACATAGGGAGCCTGAACGGACTTAAAGCATTAAATGGAGGCTTCACCGACATCGCCTGGTCCCATCTCCTGGATCCTGAAAGTGGTGTATACAACATCCCCTACCTTTCCACCTGCCTGCCTGACATTAAAGCAGTGGTGGTCAATCTCTTTTACCGGGAACTTGGATTTGTAATGGCACCGGATAATCCCCGTCACGTATGTGGGTTCGAAGATCTGGTAAAGGAGGGGGTGAAATTTATCAATCGTCAGAAGGGCTCGGGGACGAGGGTGCTTCTGGATTACCATCTGGGGCAGTTGGGATTATCCCCCGATGATATAAATGGTTATGACAAAGAGGTGTATACCCATCTACAAGTCGGTCTCTCCATCCTTTCGGCGGAAGCGGATGTGGGGATTGCCACCGCGGCGGTATCTAAACTGTTGGGGCTCTCATTTGTGCCTATCACACGAGAGAGCTTTGACATGGTTCTTGATCAAAAAACATTTTTTGAAAAAGGAATTCAGGTTCTCATTGATGTTCTCACCTCGAATGAGTTTCGTAGGAACGTTCAAAAATTAGGAAACTATGATTTCAGGGATTCAGGGAGAATTATACATTCAGAACATTGATGACTTTTAACGTTTCCCGCATTCCCTCCCTAAGACAGGGTGAAAATATACGGAAGGACGTCTGTAGCAGAGGAGGAAGATGATGAAAAGGTTTAAACACAATGTTTTGGTTATGGGGATGATTGGCGCGCTGGTTCTTGCTGTCTGTGTTTCTCCTGCCATTGCGGCACCGCCGAAACAGAAAAATCTCATCCTTGCCACGACAACGAGCACGCAGGATACGGGACTTTTAGATGTACTTATCCCTCTCTTTGAAAAGAGGACCGGGTATTTTGTGAAGACCATTGCTGTGGGCTCCGGTCAGGCCATGGCGATGGGTCAGAAGGGTGAGGCCGATGTACTGCTGGTTCATTCCCAGGAGGCGGAAAAGAAATTCATCGCCGAGGGGTATGGAATCAGCAGGCGGCTCGTCATGCATAACGATTATATCATTGTAGGACCACCGGGGGATCCGGCAGGGATCAGGGGAACGAAAACGGCTGCTGGGGCATTCAAAAAAATCGCTGCGGCGAATGCTATTTTCATGTCCCGGGGGGATAACTCGGGAACCCACGCCAAGGAGAGGGCCATCTGGAAAAACGCAGGAATTAATCCAGAGGGACAAAAGTGGTACCAGCAGACAGGACTCGGCATGGGACATACCCTCGCCGTTTCTGCAGAAAAAAAGACATATACTCTCACTGACCGGGGCACCTATCTTGCCCTGAAGAAAAATCTCGGCCTTGATATTCTTGTAGAAGGTGACGCCATCCTTCTGAACATCTACCACGTAATCGAGGTCAATCCGGCCAGATGGCCTAAGGTGAATGCGGCAGGAGCAAAGGCTTTTTCCGATTTCATGGTATCAAGACAGGTGCAGGGTATTATTAAAAAATTTGGTGTGGACAAGTACGGTTCACCTTTATTCTTCCCCGATGCGGGAAAGAAGGAAGAGAAGTTGGGGAAATAGATGGAAATTATCGTAGAAGGAATTCGACAGGCCTTTTATCTTCTGTTCACCCTTGATCCCGAGGTTTTAGGAATTACACTCCTCTCCCTTGAGGTGTCTGGTACGGCAACACTCATCAGTCTGCTGATCGGGATATCAGTGGGAACTGCCGTGGCACTTACCCGCTTTCCCGGGAGGCAGCTCGTGGTGAGTATGATCAATACGGGGATGGGCCTGCCGCCGGTTGTCGTGGGTCTTTTCGTCACCATATTCCTCTGGAGGAATGGTCCCTTGGGAGACCTTGAGATCCTCTATACACCGACGGCCATTGTGATCGCTCAGGCAATCATTGCTACTCCTATCGTCACGGGAATCACCCTGGCTGCGATGCAGCATCTGCCGAAGAATCTCCGGCTCCAGATACTTGCTCTTGGTGCGACCCGCCTGCAAATGATCTGGATACTGGTGAAGGAAGCGAAACTGCCTCTCCTGGCGGCGGTGATGGCCGGCTTCGGCAGTGTTATTTCTGAAGTCGGTGCGTCCATCATGGTTGGTGGAAACATCAAAGGGTATACGCGTGTTCTGACAACGGCGACTGTCATGGAGACAGGCAAGGGAAATTTTGACATTGCCATTGCTCTGGGTGTTATTCTCTTCATACTTTGCTTCATGATCAATGCTGTTCTTACTCAGATACAGCAGAAGGAAAGACCAAGATGACCGGGGAGATGTCCATTCTGGAGGTCAGAAATCTTTACGTTGAACGGGGGGGAGTAGCGGTTCTGGATATTCCCGGTCTGACTGTTTGTGAAGGACAAGTCCTTACCCTGATCGGTCCCAACGGTGCGGGGAAATCTACACTGCTCTTGATATTGTCCCGCCTTGTAAAGTCCGTTCAGGGTGAACTCATCTTCAGGGGGCGGAAGGTGGATTCGAATGATGCCGCGCAGGATTACCGCAGGAAGATAGCCATGGTATTTCAGGAACCTCTCCTGTTCGATGCGACGGTCTTCGACAATGTGGCGTCAGGTCTGAGGATAAGAGGGGTAAACCGGGGAGAGATAAAGCAGGTTGTCGGGGAATATCTGGAACGGTTTGGTATCAGCCATCTTGACCGGAGATCTGCCAGAAAGCTCTCCGGTGGGGAAGCTCAGAGGACGAGTCTCGCGAGGGCTTTTGCCATTCGTCCTGAGATCATTTTTTTGGACGAACCCTTTTCATCTCTTGATCCCCCGACCCGTGAATCATTGATGGGAGACCTTGAGAGGAACCTCCGGGAAACACAGACGACGGCAGTCATGGCAACGCATGATCAGTTTGAGGCCCTGAGATTGTCGGACCTTATTGCCGTTATGAATAAGGGGAAAATCATTCAGATAGGATCTCCCGGTGAGGTCATGAACCACCCTGTTGATGAGTTCGCCGCCTCTTTTGTTGGTATGGAGACGATCATCACAGGCGAGGTGACAAAGACTGATGGCGGTACTTTTATTGTCTCCGTGTCGGATCAGGATGTAGAAGTTACCGGTGAAATGCATGTGGGGGAAAAATTAACCTGCTTCGTTCGTCCCGAAAATGTGACACTCTCACTGGAACCTCCCGGAGGAAAGACCAGTGCGAGAAATGTCTTCCCGGGAATAGTCTTGAAGATTATCCCCATGGGATTTTTTAATAGAGTCTGCATCGATTGCGGTTTTTATCTCGTCGCGTATGTGACCAACCAATCGCTGGAAGATCTGTCTCTGAGTGTGGGAAAAAGTGTCACAGCGTCCTTCAAGGCAACCGCCATTCATGTGATCCGCAAACAAAAATAATTTTCTTTCCTGTAGCCAACACACACCTTCCGGAATCCCAAGGTCGGGCATTGTCTTACTGTTGTTGCCTTCCGATTTTCAGCAACAACTGCACAAACTGGTCCGGCATGTCAGCCATCGGTACGTGGGATGACGGCAGTTCGATGTACATCCAACCTTTTTTTACGGCGGCAATTTTTTGCCTGGCCACATGCGTCACGGGCGCAAACTCGCTTTTGATGCAGAGAATATAGGTCTTCGGCAGCGGCTGTACTTTTCGGGTGTCAAACGGCAGTTTTTCTACATAGGGTGCAGCCGCCTCCAGGCCAGCAAAAAACAGGGGGTCGTGCCCGCCGGAGGCAATAATATCAAACAAGGATTGTCCTGGATCAGGCAATGCGGCGTCGACGTACACCAGATGGCTGATTCTGTCCGCGATCCTGTCCGCGACTCCGGTGATGACCATTCCGCCGTAGCTGTGGCCGACCAATATAATATCCTTCAGATTATGCTCGGTTATCAGCGCACAGACCTGCTCGATATGCTCCGTTAGATTGCTGCTGTGTTCGTCCTTGAGGGTCGGAGCAAAAACGCGGTGGTGATGCGCCGTGAGCACGGGAATGATGCTGTCCCATACCTTACCGCCCAGACGGCCGCCGGGCGGATAATCGTTCCTTTTGGCAAGATTATTCCAGGTATCGGTTGTCATGTTGCCGCCATGAATCAAAACATAGTTGGCCATTGAGAACACCCTCTTGTTTAAGTTGTTCCGGCTTTCGGCTTCAGCGAAGGCGTGCTGGCTCATCAGAACTATAACGATGATCGTGACAAAAAGGAATTTCTTCTTGTTCATGCCTGTTCCTTGTAAATAAGCCGAATAGCCGCTGTTTGTGGGAATAGTTTATCCATGCCGCATCTTTTGAATTGTTGGCTGTCTCTGTGTGCCATCAGGTAATTGAATTGATAATTGATAAGAAATTGCTTTTTGGCGGTCTAAGTATAAGACAAGCGAATCTTGCATATCAAGGGAAATAAGGAACGCTCCCGGATACTGAATATTATTCACTGATTCTGATGACATATCAGCGTTTGTCACGATATTTATACAGCTACCCGTATTATTGTTTGACAGGGGGGTTTCTTTTTACCTATAATCGCCGCCAACCTGATCGGTGTTGTATTCACAGGTTTTGATTTTACTTTTTTCATAGTTTTCATATCGGTTCGTATGAGAATACCTGCGGGAACGAGAAAGGGTATAGTTGTTTATAAATGTTAATGACCAATTTAGATACGAGTAGAGTCGCAATTATCGGGCCGGGGAGACTCGGCACCTCGTTGGCCTATAAATTTGGCAGAGACAACAAGCGGGTCACCATCTATTACCATGATATGGATGTGTGCAAAGCGATTAACAGAGAGCACATCAATCCAAAACACCTGACCCAGGATCTCGCGAAAAAACTGGGCGGCATAGATATGGTTCCGAAGCTTTCTCCCAGAGTCCATGCCACGAATGATCTGGAGAGGGTGGTTGATGATAACGATTTCATCTTCCTTACCATCACGATGAACAGGATGACGGAATTTCTGAATTTTCTGAAGCCCCTGATGGAAAAGAAAGCGGGGGACACGTGTATCATTACCCCGATAAAGGGTCTTACCGCTGATGAACTGACAAAAGAGCTGATTACCCCTTCGCAGTTAATCAACAATAATTTCTCCAGTATGAGAAAGAAGTATGAGGTGGTGTGCATCGGCGGGCCGTTCTTTGATACTGATATTACCCTGGGGAATCCTGTGTGTGTAACCGTGGCCGGGAAAAAACATATTGCGAAAATCATCAGGGAGGAAATCATAAGATTCAACAGGAGGGAATTAACGTCCTATTATAATTTTGATATCATCGGTGTTGAAGCATGTGGATCGCTTAAAAATATTGTGGCAAATATTATGGGTGTCATGAATTTATTATGTCTTGGTGATTCTATCCCGGGGACGGTATTCGCGCGATCCGGAGTTGAAATACGGTCGCTGTCGAAGCTCTTAGGAGGAGGGTTTCAGGCATTTCACTCTCAGGCCGGTGTGGGGGATATGTATGTGACGCTCTCTTCCGATGCGAGCAAAAACTATCGGTATGGCAAATTGTTCTACGAACTGTACAGCGGCAATCCCATAGAGACTCACCTCAAGGTACTGGAAAGGATAGATGGAACGCCGGAAGGGCCGAACACCATCCGTAATGTGCATAAATATCTGGAAAAGAAGAACATGTACAGCCCGTTGTTCCACTGTGCCTATAAAATATTCAACGAAGTCGGTCATAAAAAAGACATCAAGGAGCACATCATTCAGGCATGTCAATTTGATAAGAGAATGAAAGAGTACATCGGACCCCTGTCGAGAGTTCTCTACAGGCTTGTGCCGAACTTGTGGTATCGAAGGCACAAGGGGCTGATGTCGAATCTGGATATATAATCGGCCCGAATCAGAAATTGAGACAAATCAGAAATTTAAACTTGACATCCGTTTTATCGCTGTGTTAGTAGAGGTCACAATGAGGATAGAGGTCATTCGGAGAATGTACAGGGGAGATAAGAATCTGTTTTGGTGGTGGCAGGCTACATAGTCTGCCCACATGAGCTCTTCACATAAATAGGAAAGTTGAGCCGTGGGCAAGGAGAAACCTTCCCATGTCTCAGAAGATAGCGGTAATAGCCATGGGAAAAACCCATGGCTTTTTTTATGAAGGAAAGTTCGAGTATGTTGTGAGGCATCAGGGGATCATCTTCACAAAAGTTGGAAAGATGTCACCTTTGCTGATGCAGGTTCAGGCTTGATTTAAAAGAAAAGGAGAATGGTTATGGAACAGGTCAAGGTAGTATTGAACGACAATGAAATCCCCAGGCAGTGGTACAACATCCAAGCGGACATGCCGACACCGATGCTCCCTCCACTTCACCCTGGGACGGGAAAACCTGTCGGTCCGGATGATCTGGCACCGGTCTTTCCGATGAACCTTATCGAACAGGAAGTGTGTCAGGATCGCTGGATTGACATTCCGGAAGAAGTTCTGGAGAAATACCTGCTGTGGCGGCCGACACCGCTGTGCCGGGCGAGAAATTTTGAAAAGTTGTTGGGCACTCCTGTGAAGATTTATTACAAGAATGAAGGAGTGAGTCCCGCCGGTTCTCACAAGCCCAATACGGCAGTGCCTCAAGCGTATTACAACAAGGTCTTCGGTATAAAGCGCCTCTCTACCGAAACCGGGGCGGGTCAATGGGGAAGCGCTCTCGCCATGGCGTGCAAGATATTTCATTTGGAGTGCCGGGTGTTCATGGTACGGGTCAGCTACGAGCAGAAACCGTACCGGCGCCTGATGATGAATACCTGGGGCGCTGAATGTATCCCCAGTCCGAGCACGCTGACGAATGCGGGTCGGCAGGTGCTGGCTTCTCACCCTGATTCCCCCGGCAGCCTCGGAATAGCTATCAGTGAGGCTGTTGAGGATGCCGTTACCCATGAAGGTGCAAGGTATTCTCTGGGGAGCGTTTTGAACCACGTCCTCCTGCATCAGACCATCATCGGCCTGGAGGCACAGAGGCAGATGGAAAAAATTGGTGTCTATCCCGACGTCGTGATCGGCTGTGCCGGCGGAGGAAGTAACTTTGCCGGTATATCCCTTCCCTTTGTGAGGGATAAGATATCCGGAAAGAAAATTACCGTTATTGCCGCTGAGCCTTCCTCATGCCCGACCATGACGAGAGGGCCGTTTGCCTATGATTTCGGTGATCTTGCGAAGACGACGCCTCTCCTGCCTATGTACACCTTAGGGCACGATTTTGTGCCGGCGCCGATTCATGCCGGGGGATTGCGTTACCACGGCATGGCTCCTATTGTGAGCCACTTGGTGAAGGAAAAACTGGTGGAGGCAAGAGCCTATAATCAGCTTGAAACCTTTGATGCGGGTGTGAAGTGGGCCCGGAGCGAATGTTTTATTTCGGCGCCGGAAACAAATCATGCCATCGCCGCAGTCGTAGAAGAGGCCATGCGTGCGAAGGAAGAAGGGAAGGAAAAGGTAATCCTCTTCGACTGGAGCGGTCACGGATTGATTGATCTGACGGCCTATGATGCATACCTGTCAGGCAGGCTCGAACATTACGAGCTTCCAGAAGTGGAGATTCAGAGGGCATTGAAAGCTATTGATGGATTGCCCAAACCGTAGGTCATATGCGGACATCAGGCAGTATTCCCCCACCTCCTCTGATGTGGGGTGGGGGTACTTTTTCCCCTTGCTACTCAATCTTCCAATAATATCAAAGAGTTCTCCTGTTTCCCATAATGGAGGATTCGCTCACGCTTCCATGCGTCCTCGGAACAAAACCCCAGTCTCTTTGCGTTCTTGCTTTCCCAAGGCATACTCATTGTAATCATGAATTATTTGTTTCTGAAAAGACTATCCCCGGTGTCAGTTTCGTGGATGAATGATGCGGCCGGGATCTTTCTGATAATCGGTTGACAATACACAGGGCATTGTATACCCTTCTTAGCGCAATTACGGCAGTGGGAATCACGCCATATTCAGAGGAAGATACGGGAATGGAAGGGTACAACCTCTTGGAGATCAGGTGCCCAAAGCTTGGTGGTGAAGTGACATTTTCATATTGCCGGGAAGAGGGAGGCCGCCTTCCATGTACGCGGATCATTACCTGCTGGTATCCGTATTTTCCCGTCGAGAAGTATCTGAGGAATACCATGTCGGAAGAGGCGTGGGATCGTTTCATCAATCACACGCCAAAGGATAAGATAGTCACGCTTGTGGAACTTATCGAGGAAGCAAAAAAACAGATAGGGAAAAAGAAGGATTGATCCCATGGATCTGTTTGATCAGAATGAGAACGGGGCGGATTACCGTCCTCTGGCTGACAGGATGCGGCCCCGCACAGTGGATGAATTCGTGGGTCAGTCCCATCTCCTGGGTGCCGAATCCTTGCTCCGACGTGCCATTGCCGAAGACAAGTTGTTTTCCATGATACTGTGGGGACCGGCAGGTTCCGGTAAAACTACCCTGGCACGGATAATTGCCCGGGAAACGAAATCCCATTTTGTCAGTTTCTCCGCCGTTCTTTCGGGAGTGAAGGAGATTCGAGCCGTTGTTGATGATGCCCAATCTCAATGGCGACATTACCGCCGCAGGACGATTCTTTTTGTGGATGAAATCCACAGGTTCAACAAGGCCCAGCAGGATGCCTTTCTTCCCCACGTGGAAACGGGCCTCATTACACTCATCGGTGCGACAACGGAAAATCCGTCATTTGAGGTTATTTCCCCGCTTCTCTCCCGGTTGCGGGTCTTTGTCCTCAAATCTTTTTCTGAAGCAGAGCTTTCGGTCATCGTTCAGCGAGCCCTCCATGATGGAGAGCGGGGATTCGGGAACCTTTCTCTGGAGATGGAACCGGAGGCTCTGAAGCACATCATCTGGTCGGCGGATGGAGACGCGAGAATGGCTCTGAACAGTCTCGAGGCGGCGGTGTCCCTCTTGCAGGTGGAAAACGAGGGCGAGAGAAAGATTACCCGCGATGTGGTGGAGAAAGCCCTCCAGAAAAAGCTGCTTCAATATGATAAGGGTGGAGAGGAGCACTACAACCTGATTTCCGCCTTTCATAAAAGCCTCCGGGGAAGTGACCCTGATGCTGCGCTGTACTGGCTCGGTCGTATGCTTGTCGCCGGTGAAGATCCTCTCTATGTCGCACGGCGTATGGTGAGATTTGCCTCCGAAGATGTGGGGAATGCCGATCCTGCCGCCCTCAGCATTGCTGTCTCCGCGATGCAGGCCTTTCAGTTTATTGGTCTCCCCGAAGGGGAACTGGCTTTGGCTCAGGCGGCGGTGTATCTCGCCACCGCTCCCAAGAGCAATGCCCTCTACTTAGGGTATGGGAAGGTGAGAAAAACCATACATGAAACCGGCAGTCTGTCAGTGCCGATGCATATCAGAAATGCCCCCACGCGCTTGATGAAAGATCTCGGTTACGGCGAAGGTTATCGCTATGCCCATGATTTCGATGATGCCATCGTCCCCCAGGAGTATCTGCCGGATCAACTGAGGGGACAGACCTACTATACTCCGACGAACAGAGGGTATGAGAAAACGATAGCGGAGCGGATACGACAATGGCGCGAGCTTCGAGAATCAATGGAGAAGAGTAATAACAAAAAGAAAGGGGAGACATAACGTCTCCCCGTGTCCAGGAGGAGTGAGGGAAAATCCCTTCATGTGTTTGCTATCGGCTGATCATGCCCAATTTCATACCGATAATTTATGTTCGTTGCGGTTAAGATCAGCAAGACCTGTGCCATGTCCGGTGCTTATAAATAAGTTATTGATTTAACTATATTAATAGTCGATCGGGAACCGGTAGGGGTGTTCGGCGGAAACACAGCGAAGCGCAACAAATGTCGATGCATTCATGGTGGTGAAAGGTACTATCTTAATAATAACAATACTTTAAACTTTTGCACCACCATTGGCCGGAGTCGACAATTATGTCGAATTTCGTCTTCTGATGTTGTATGCCGTCGTATATAAAGGGAGAAGAAAGCGTTGACTTTTAGTTTTAATAAAATATGATACCCCATCGACGAGATGGCTGTCTGAATATATGAACTTTTCTTTAGTCTCAAGATTTTTTGTGCGGGGATAGAGAATCTCACTATGGAATCAAGGGTAAAAAATGTCTGGAAAAACCGGTCTTCCAGGTACGATGGCCGTTTCTTACAGCCGTTTGCCGTTGCCCTTGTGTGCGCCATCTTCATCGGACTGATCCTGATTACCGGGATCATGGATCTGCAGAGGATCGATCGGACTTTATTGAGTTTTATGGAAAACCAGGGACTCGGTATTATTGGTGTGGTGCAGAAATTGACGCAGGAAAATCTGAACAGCCTTCGCGAGACACCCCAAAAGGGAGTGGAGCGCGGTTCCGTTCCGATTACCGCCTTCTCTCCCAAGCAGCATCTCCTCGTGGAACTGAAAAACCTGGCAATCGAAGTGGATAAACAGTGGAAGGCAGACCTGCTCAGTGAAGCGTATTTGAGAAAGTTCGCATCGGACAAGAGGTTATGGTTGATTGCCGTTCTCAATGAACGTGGGGAAGTCATTTTTCAGAATCGGTCATATTTCACGGGTACCGAAAAAGGAAGAGGTGCCGAATCGAATGGATCACATCGCTTAAGTCAGGGTTTACTCAGGCAACTGAGTGTCGGGAAGATTCCCTTTATTGCACTCCAGCGTCGGGACGGGAGCGGAACCGTGATTATCGCTCTGGATCGAGGGGGACGTCGCTACTGGGCAACAAAGGTTTCTATTGAAAAGGTGATTGAAGAATTGGGGGAGGTCCGGGGGCAGCATCTCATCTATATTACGGTAATGGATCAGGACGAGGCAACCCTCAGTAGTGCAGGAGAAATTCCTGAGCCATGGGACAGGAGAGATGCCCGCATGTCCGAGGTTTTTTCCGGTGCGAAAAATGTGATAAGCCGTAAAATCAGCTATAACGGGAAACCACTTCTGGATATTGCGGCGCCTCTCTATCTCGATGATCAGGTCTCGGGAGTTGTCAGGCTCGGTCTGGATCGTGAAGGTACCGACAAAATTCTGGCGGAGCATAAACGAAACATCATTATCTTCATGACTTCTGTCGTCCTGATTACTCTCCTGTCCATGTGGATACTCTATCGAAATCAAAACAGGCACATGGCAGGGATTATCGAAATGGAGAGGCAGCTTGAGAAGGCGGAGAGATTATCTGCTCTGGGACAGCTTGCGGCAGGGGTCGCTCATGAAATTCGCAATCCTCTGAATGCGATCAGCATGGCCAGTCAAAGGTTGAAACGGGATTTTGTTCCTGCTGATGGAAGTAAGGATGCGGAATTTCAGACGCTCGCGGGTGTCATCCGCGACGAGATCAGGAGATTGGATGGAATCATTGAAGAGTTTTTAACGTTCTCACGGAGCCGCCGGCTGGAATTACACGAGTATCCGGTTACAGAAGTTCTGGATAAGATTGTAAACCTTGTGCGTGAGGAAGCGACATCGAAAGGGATTGTGTTAAATACTGCATATAGTAAAAATTCGGCGGTCATTCCTATGGACGTGGATAAGCTTCAGCAGGCCCTTCTCAATTTTGTCAAAAATGCAATGGAATCGATTTCCGGGGGTGGTTCCATCACCATTTCTGTTGGACCGTTCGGGAGAAACCGCGTCAGTGTGAAGATTGCCGACAGTGGTTGTGGTATGACCACCGAGGAGGTGGAGAGAATATTTAATCCAGAATATACCACCAAGGAGAAGGGGCTTGGACTGGGGCTCCCTCTTGCTCATGAAATTATCAGGGGTCATGGAGGTGAAATCCGTGTCCTGAGCGAGCAGGGCATGGGAACGACTTTTGAAATATTACTGCCTGCAGAGAGGGCGGGTGAGAAAGGGTAAAGGCCCAGAGGAATGTGGCCATGAAGAAACTGAATATTCTCATTGTTGAAGACGGTCAGTCGCAGCGGGAGATGCTTCGTGATTTCCTGAGTAAGGAGGGGCATGCGGTGGCCGAAGCGGAAAACGGGGAGAAGGCCATTGAAAGCGTTGTCAACAACGTGTTTGATATGATTCTCCTGGACTACAAGATGCCCGGCATGGACGGGATGCAGGTGCTCAGGGAGGTAAAAAGCATCAATCCGGAGATCGATATCGTCATCATTACCGCGTACGGTACGATAGAAACAGCAGTGGAGGCCATGAAGGCAGGCGCCATTGATTATATTACGAAACCGATAGAATTCGATGAACTTCTTCTCCTTGTCGAGAGGGTATCGGAGAGGAGAACCCTCATCAGGGAAAATGAGATCCTCCGTCAGGAGCTCAGGGAAAAGGGCGTGACGGCTGACAGGATCATTTACCGGAGCGGGAAGATGAACGCTCTGATGAACATGGCGGGCAGGGTCGCATCCAGTCGAACCACCGTTCTCATCCGGGGAGAAAGCGGGACCGGCAAGGAACTCATGGCCAGATTGATTCATCATCTGAGCCCCCGTTCAGCAAAGCCCATTATCGCGGTGAACTGCAGTGCCCTATCCGAAAATCTCCTTGAGAGTGAACTGTTCGGTCATGAAAAAGGCGCCTTTACCGGGGCTGTGTCGAGGCGAATCGGCAGATTTGAAGAGGCCGATGGTGGTACTCTCTTTCTGGATGAAATCGGTGAAATATCCGCTTCCGTTCAGGTGAAACTGCTTCGTTTTCTTCAGGAAAGGGAATTTCAACGGGTTGGCGGTAACCAGACCATTCACTCTGATGTTCGCGTCATCAGTGCCACTAACCGTGATCTGGAATCCAAAGTCAGGGAAGAAACTTTCAGAGAGGATTTGTTTTACCGGTTAAATGTGATCGTCATGGATGTCCCGCCACTGAGAGAAAGGAAAGACGATATCCCTGTACTGGCAGATCATTTCCTAAAACGGTTCACCTCTGAAAATAACAAAGAGATAACCGGCATTACCAGTGAAGCGAGGGACATGCTTTTGAAGTATGACTATCCCGGTAACGTCAGAGAACTGGAGAATATCGTCGAGCGGGCGGTGGTCATTACCAGGGATTCAGTGATATCCACGGAGGATCTGCCCATACTCACCTATCGATCAGGGAAAAAGGAAGAGCCGGGAATACTGCGGCAGTCGATTGAAGATCTGGAACGTAGAATGATCCTTGAGGCCATGGAAAAGGCGGGGGATCATCAAACCAGAGCTGCTGAAATGCTTGGTATCAGTGAGCGGATGTTGCGGTATAAAATCAAGAAGTATGGCCTGAAGGAATAAATTTCAGCAAGTGTTTCCGTAGGCCGTGTTTGATACTTGCGTACGTCTTTCGGTCTTTTTTCGCGAGTGTAGTAGCCAGTTCCATCGCCTTTTCGAAGAGAATCTCCTGGGGATAAGCTGCCGAGACGATCTTCATGGCCTGCGCTTCCCCACCTCCCACCCGCCTTCCCGTCAACAGGAGTTCGTTGAGTGAATAGTGGTCGGGGAGTAATTTGAGAATTTCATACATGAACGGTGTGAACGGGATATTGATGTCAACTTCAGGGAAGCAGAAAAATCCCCGGTCTTCCCTCATGAGACGAAAGTCGAATGTCACCGCTAATACAGCTCCTCCTCCGTAAGTGTGTCCCGTGAGGCAGCCCACCGTGGGCATATTCAGCAGCGCACAGCGTAATAACAACCTTTCCGCGAGTGCGGCAAACTCCGTGTAGTAATCGGGAGGCTTGGTCAGAAGCCATTGCAGATCGATGCCGTTACACCAGAACTTCGGATCATTGCTTGTGACAACAAGGGCGGAGTTCTCCGTGGTGGCTTCGAGTTCATCGAAGATTTTAAAGTATTCACCTATTACATCCGCATTCATTGTGTTCGCATTGGCGCCGTTGGTCAGTGTCAGGACATACACCGCATCTTTCTTCTCCAATTCCATGGTTGCCATATGTTTTCCCCCGTTGGCAGCATTACAGCCACTTTTTTTTCTTGAAATAGGCCATCATTGAAAGGGCAACGGCGGCCATGAGAGCCAGCACGGCGAAGTATCCCCAGGGCCACTCAAGTTCGGGCATGTACTTGAAATTCATGCCGTACACACCGGCCATAAAAGTGAGCGGCATGAATATCGTCGCGATTATGGTAAGCACCTTGATGATTTCGTTCATCCTGTTACTGATACTTGAGAGGTAGATGTCAAGCATCCCGGACAGCATGTCACGGAAGGTTTCAATGGTGTCTATCACCTGAATGGTATGGTCGTACACGTCTTTGAGGAACACCCCTGTGGATTTCTGAATGAGCGGGGATTCCGAGCGTTCGAGGCTGCCTATGGTTTCGCGGAGCGGCCATATTGATTTTCTGAGAAAGATCATTTCCCGCTTGAGTTGCTGGATGGCGTGCAGGCTTGCGGTTGACGGGTTTGCCGCGAGAGACTCTTCCACGAGTTCGATCTTTTCACCGAGCCTTTCAAGAAGGGCAAAATAATTATCGACAACCGTATCGATGAGCGAGTATGCAAGGTAATCCGCCCCCGATTTTCGCAGCCGTCCTTTTCCGGTTCTTACTCTCTCGATGACAGGTTTGAATAGGTCTGACTCTTTTTCCTGGAAGGAAAGCACAAACGTAGGACCGAGGACGATGCTGATCTGTTCCGATGTGATCTCGCTGTTTTGGTCGGCATGATTGTGGAATGCTTTGAAAACTGTATATATGTATTCGCCGAAATCCTCCAGTTTGGGACGCTGGTCCGTATTGAGGATATCTTCGACGGTGAGGGGGTGCAACCCGAAAATAGTTCCCAGCTCTTCCAGTATGTGTACTTCATGGATGCCGCTCAGTTGCACCCACGTCACGGCCGGCCGGCCCATGCACTGCTGGCATTCCGAGAGAGTCTTGATATCAATCTCCTCCAAGGAAAATTCGTCGTAGTGATAAACGGAAATTTTTATTTCCTCTGCGAGCCTCTCTCCGATGTGAATGAGAGCACCCGGTGGAAGCCCTGCCTTGCTTGATCGTTTTTTGGGACGCCTGGCCATTTTTCTACCTCCTCACTCTTATAACCACCTTGACGGCCGGTTGCTTCCCGCCTTCGAATTGAATATCGGGAGGAACAATAAGCTTGGGAGTGAGTGTCGTCGGCGATGTCACCGCTCTGAGATCTATGGGTACCGTCTGTATCCTTATTTTATTTCTATTCACTGTGCCGGGTAACAAAACCTTGAGTGATGAGGGAGTTGCGGTGATTTTCTGTATGGTAACTCCAGGAGGAGGAGAATTTTCGGTGACAATCTCGAGCGGAATGGAAACGCGGACAAGTCGTGATGCCGTGAGGGTGATGCGGCCGGGCTTAATACCCACGACGGTCATATTCGAAGGAATCCTGATCATTTCTTTCGTGAGCACTATGTCCTGCTTTCCTTCCTGCAACTGGGAGAGGTTCAGCGATATCTTGAGTGATTCCATGTTAAGGAGCTGGAAGGCCTGCGAGGGGCCTGCCAGCATTATTTTTGCGTCTGTGATCTTCGGTTCTTCAATAACCCAGTCCGGCGGCACATTCAGGTATTCTATGGGTATGGTGAAATCTCTGTATATTGACTCTCTCTGGTATCCGAAGACCAACCACAGGATGCAGGCTAACGCAATTGCGATTACCTTTTCTCTCGTGTTTTCTTTCAGCCATAGTGTGATAGGCCCGGGTTTCTTCGCCGGCGCTTTGCTGGACAAGAACGACTCAATGGCAACTTTCAGCGCCGATGTGCTTGCCACTTCTCTGATCTCTTCCCCTTCGGCAAGGGAGATCGTTCCTCTCTCTTCCGAAACGACGATACAGATCGCATCCGACCGTTCGGAGAGACCGAGGGCTGCGGTATGACGAAGACCGAGATTACCGTACTGGCGCGTATTCTGGGACAGGGGTAAGTGACATCCGAAATGGGTAACCGTATTACCGTCGATAATGACGGCGCCGTCATGACCGATGGAATGGGGATCGAAGATACTTTCCAGAAGAGGCTGGCTGAGAAGTCCATTCAATTGAGTGCCTCCGCTGAGATGTCTATCCAACGGATCATCCCCCTGAATGACGATCAGGGCGCCGACACGATTACGGGCTAAGTTCGCCACAGCCTGAGCTATGATCTCGGCGTTGTGTCCGTGCAGAGTGATGATCTGCGGTTTTTTCCGAACCATTCCCAGGATTGCGAGACGTTCGAAAAATCTGCGGAGATCCTCCTGAAAGATGACGACGAGGACGAAGACGAAAATGGCAAAAAATCCCTGGAGGACGACTGTCGTCAGGTAAAGTTGAAAAAATCTGGCTATGACATAAACAAATCCCAGGAGACTGATGCCGATGAACACAAACCGGGAGGCCCTGCCTTTGATCCAGATGAGGAGCGCCGAGATCAGCACGGAGATGATCGCTATGTCAAGGATGTCCTGTATTCGTATGCTTTGCAGTAGTGTCCAGATGCTTTCAATCATCCTGTGCCTTTTTATTCACGGTAAAAATTGATCCTGTCTATCCACACGCTTCCCTTAATGTCTTGATTTCTTCTCACGTCTATTCCGATATCGAAAGCTTCCACCCGGTGGAGGCGCATGATCTGATCTCCCGTTTGGGCACCGTATCTCAATGCACCTCCCTTTATCCAACCTCTCGCGACGACCATTCTGTCGAAGGGTATCCTGATTTTATTCCACTTCTGGTCAACCTCAAAAAATCCTGTCCACGCATCGATTTTATTCGGGTCGTCCTCCTGGGATGTCAATACGGTTACCTGAGCGTGGAATTTCTCCGTAGCCTTTGCCTGGAACTCAATACCGTCAAAGAGGCTCAAGTCCCGCTTTTTTCTGTTTTCAATACGGGCATAAAATGGTCTCACTCCGGAAATAAGATCGAAATCTACCCTCAGAGATTTTTTTGAATTCTCCACTCCTACGGAATTGTCTATGCGTGACTGGAAATGAGCTTCTTTACCCGCTCGCATAAAGACCCATGCAGGGTCGGTCGATGACTCTTCAAAATCATCGTTCAGAGGGCCCGAGTCCCTGATTTCCGACGGCTTGAAAAGCCGTGTTTTCATATTGATTGCCCCTATGGCCTGGCCGGTTCTCACATTGACCAGTCTTAAGTTCACATCCCATTCGCCTCTCATTTCAGCAAATGTTCCTGTGAGAATAAGATCGGCGACGAGCATTTTCCCTGCAACCTTTTCGTGGGATTCTGCGGCCACGCCGCTCAGGCTTAATTGGATTTCATTCATGATGGACTTGAGTTTGGAGCGCTCAAGGACAATAAACTGTCCCGAATCGATCAGCGCCGAGGTAAGCTCTTCCAGGCTCATTCTTCCTGTTTCTTTTTCCCGGCCTCTTATGACTTCAAAATCGACAACGGCGATACTTTTTTTGGGAATCATCAGTTTTATTTCCGATCCCGCAGTGTAAGGAAGCGGCTTTTCCGTCTCGATGAGAGCGGTGTTGCCGCGGATTTTTTTCACCGTGGCGGGATTTCCGTCCACTTCTGTTCTGATGCCCTCGATGAGAATACTCTTCTGAACCACCTGCTGGGCGATTTCACTGATAGGTGATCCGGGGGTTTTTTTGATGTCAGGTATTTTTATTGATACGGTTACCTCCTTCCCGGTAACATTCTGGATGCTGCCTTCAATATAAAGAAGACCTGACTGATCGAACTTTTCTTTCATGCCGGTGGCTATACAGGCAAAAAGGGAAAAAACGAATAGTGTAAGTATGATGGATGCAAATGTTTTCATACTAAACTCCTGCTCCTCATCGTGAAATGTTGTATTTTCCGGAAAGCCGTGAATTTTTTTGTATATCTTTAATAGAACATGGTGATTCGATTTTGCAATAGGCAATCTCGATAAAGCGCTCTTTTTTTAATATTATTTTTCTATTATTTTTTTCTTGACAATGAACAGGACTTCTGTTTAATTACAACCCCACAAAGAGAAGGTGTTTTGTTTACCATGATGGACAGATCGTATTGCAAAGTGATTAGCAGCTTTTATTACTTTTGGAGCTATTATATGCCACCGGTCTGCCCATTGCACAGGAGGAATTAACATTCGTTAAATAAAATATTGAAGCCATGGGTAGATCAAAGGTGGTTGCCCATGGCTTTTTTATTGTTTTAAGGCCATGGCGGCTCAAGTTCTCCATGGCCTTTTTTCATGTGTGAGGAGGGAAATATCGTGATTATCGTAATGAAAAAAAGTGCAACGGAGTCCCAGATCGAGAACGTTATTCAGTGGATCGAGTCAGTGGGATACAAAGCCCATCCGTCCCGGGGAGTTGAGAGGACAATCATAGGCGCCGTGGGTGATGAGCGCGGGAAGGCATATCTGAAGTTTGCGGAATCGCTTTCCGGTGTGGAAAAAATCGTCCCGATTTTGAAACCGTATAAACTGGCGAGCCGAGAGTCCAAGGAAGGAAATACAATGATCGAGGTGGGAGATGTTAAGATCGGTGGCCCCCGATTTGTGGTTATGGCGGGTCCCTGTTCCGTAGAGAGCGAGGAGCAGATGATGGAGATTGCGTACACGGTGAAGAAGGGCGGCGCCCATATTCTCAGGGGCGGCGCATTCAAGCCGAGGACATCCCCGTACAGCTTTCAGGGTATGGAAGAAGAGGGCCTTAAATTGCTGGCAAAAGCACGGGAGAGGACAGGGCTTCCTGTCGTTACTGAGGTGATGAATCCCGTTGACGTTGATCTGGTCGAGACATATGCGGATATTCTCCAGATCGGGGCGAGAAACGTTCAGAACTTCCCGCTTTTGAAGCAGGTAGGCCAGTCGAAAAAGCCCGTTTTGTTGAAGCGGGGTATGATGACTACCATTGAGGAACTGCTCATGTCTGCGGAATATGTCCTGTCTTCAGGCAATGATCAGGTTATCCTCTGCGAGAGGGGCATCAGGACCTTTGAGACGGCAACACGGAATACCCTTGATATCAGCGCGGTTCCGGTTCTGAAAGAACTGACACACTTACCCGTGATTGTCGATCCGAGTCATGCTGCGGGAAACTGGAGGTATGTGATCCCTCTGAGCAGGGCTGCTGCGGCAGTGGGAGCGGATGGTATCCTTGTGGAGGTACATCCCGAACCAGAGAAGGCCGTATCCGACGGCAATCAATCCCTCAAACCGGAAAAATTTTACCAGCTCATGGAAGAGATAAGGAGCATAGAGGGGGTCATGAAAAAGAGTTCGCAGGTGCGGCAATGAAGAAGATGAAGGTTAATCTTGATAGGAAAGTATCGGGTTCATACGAAATATGCATCGGCTACGATGTCCTTGATCGATTCGTGATGATGATTGCGAAGAATCAACCGGCTTCCCATTACGTCATCATCTCGGATTCCAATGTATCTCTTCTCTATGGAGAGGTGCTTGCGGAAAAAATGAGAAAAGCGGGTGTGAAGGTAGATGCAGTAACATTCCCGGCGGGAGAAGAATCCAAGAATATAGAGGTAATGCTTGCTCTCGTGAGAGAATTGTTGCGTGTGGGTACGGACAGAAGTTCTGTCATTCTTGCCCTGGGAGGTGGTGTGGTCGGCGATATGGCAGGATTCATTGCTTCTGTGTTCATGAGGTCGCTTCCCTATGTCCAGATTCCCACTACCCTCATGGCACAGGTTGACAGCAGTATAGGGGGAAAAACCGCCGTTGATCTCCCGGAAGGGAAAAATCTCCTGGGTGCTTTTTACCAGCCAAGAGGTGTGTACATTGACCTGAAACTCCTGGATACTCTGCCGGAGACGGAATTCAATAACGGATTGGTGGAAGTTGTAAAGTATGGCGTTATTGATGACACGGGACTTTTTTCCTTTCTGGAAGACAACCTGGAGACGATCAGGCGACGGGATCGGAATGCTCTGGAGAGGATTGTTGAAAGTGCGTGCCGGATAAAGAAAGGGATCGTTGAAATTGATGAAAAGGAACAGGGACTCCGTCGCGTTCTCAACTTCGGGCATACCATAGGGCATGCCATCGAGGCAGAATCGGCATACGGGATTTCCCATGGGAATGCCGTATCAGTCGGAATGGTTGCGGCAGTGACGATATCGGAAAGGTTGTACAATTTCCCCGGAGAGGATCGCATGAGGCTTGAGCGATTGATGAGACGGGCCGGTCTCCCTCTCCATATACCCCGGTCGGTTGCGACGGAGGGGATTCTCTCCCGGTTGAGAATGGACAAGAAGAAAGAGGGCAGTACCATTCATTTCGTTTTGCTGAAAAAAATGGGAATGCCGTTCATCAACGGCGGGGTACCAGAGGGGGTTCTCCGCGAAACTATAGAGGGATTGAAAAAATGACGTTACCATCACTTGAAGACCTCCGGGATAAACTCAAACAAACTGACCGAAAGATTGTAAGACTCCTTGATGAGAGAGCCCGGATATCCGTTACAATCGGAAAGATTAAAGCAGAGCAGGGGTTGGATGTGTATGATGCGTCTCAGGAAGCTAAAATATTTGACTACCTGAAAAAGGTAAATGGCGGTGCACTGCCGGACAGATATCTGAAGAAAATCTTCAGAGAGATAATCTCCGTTTCCCGGGCGCTGCAAAAACCCGTCACAGTCACCTATCTGGGACCGGAAGCATCCTTCAGCCACCTGGCCGCTCAATCTCATTTCGGGTCGAGTACCCACCTCATCCCTCAGAGATCGATTTACAGCGTTTTTGATGAGGTTGAAAAGGGTAACGTGCAATGGGGAGTTGTACCCGTAGAAAATTCTCTCGAAGGCTCGATAAATGTAACCCTCGATCGTCTGCTGTCCACACCTCTGAAGATTCAGGCGGAGATCTTCCTCAAGATCAGTCATTGCCTGCTTTCCCTCCAAAACCGGATGGACGGTATCTCGAGTATTTATTCCCATCCCCAGGCCCTTGCCCAGTGCCGTGGATGGTTGAACTTCCATTTCCCCCGCGTGCCGTGCATTGAGGTGGAGAGCACCGCCGCCGCGGCCCGGGTGGCCCGGAAAGAAGGCAGTAGTGCCGCTATAGGAAGCCGTCTTGCCGCAGCGACCTATGGATTGAACATCATTGCGGAGGATATCGAGGACAATCCCTCAAACACGACGCGGTTTCTGGTGATCGGAGAGAGAGCAAGCGGGAAGACGGGCAGGGATAAAACATCGATCCTTTTCGGCACACCCCACGCGCCGGGGGCTCTTTACAATGCCCTGAGGCCATTTGCGGAGCGACGGATAAACCTGATGAAAATCGAATCTCATCCCGTGAAGGAGAGATTATGGGAATATCTCTTTTTCGTTGATTTTGTGGGGCATATTGAAGACAGGAAAATTAAGACATGTATGAAGGATCTGGCGAAGCAGACCACGTTTCTCAATATTCTCGGTTCATACCCCAGGAGCGAAGAGGTGTTATGATTTGCATCCCTGTCACAGCACAGACACAGGCAGAGGCTTTGCGGCAGGTTGAAAAAATCCTGTCCTTCGCCGATGTCGTTGAGTTGAGAATGGATTTGATCCGTGATGGAAACCTGAACTCACTGGTGACAAGGTGTAAATCGTCCCCAGTTCCTTTGAAAATCCTGGTTACCAACAGGATGAGGGGATTCTCTCCCGATGGAACATCTGAACCGCCGGATCGGCAAAACGGACCGGGGAGAGATCCGTTCTGCTCACCCTTTGTCATGAGAGATTCTGAACCTGCATCGGGTGAGCAACAGAGAATCGCAGTGTTGAAAGAGGCTGTCATTCTGGGGGCTGATTATATAGATGTAGAGCTGGACACGCCGGAATATTTGCGCCGGGAGTTGGTATCATTGATTGAGGAAACTGGGAAACGGACGACACTGATAGTTTCCCATCACGATTATCAGAGGACTCCGTCTGTGGAAGCGTTAAAAAAAGTATTCCACCGGTGTGTCCAGGCCGGTGCGGGGATCGTCAAAATCGTGACCTTTGCCGTAAGACCGGAGGATAATCTCAGGATTCTCAACCTCATTGCCTATGCCAGGGGCAGGAGTCAGGAGATCATTGCCTTCTGCATGGGAGACCAGGGGCGAATAAGCAGAGTCATGGCGCCTTTTCTGGGATCTTATCTCAATTTTGCTTCTCTCACACGGGGTGCAGAATCCGCTCCAGGCCAGTTTACCGTTTCAGAAATGAAGAGTATCATGAAACTTGCCAGCGGGACCTGTTTCGGGGAAAGTCAATTGCCTGTCTCTTCCCGCACAAAGATGTTTGCCCTGTTCGGCAATCCCGTGACGCAAAGTCTTTCACCTCTGATGCACAATGCTACACTGGCCGCAATGAATGTTGACGGAAGATACATGGCCTTCTGTATCCACGACCTGGTGTCCGCAATCAGCGGTATAAGAGGCATGGGTATCAGCGGGGTGAGCGTCACTATCCCGTTCAAGACAGCGGTCATGGCACATCTGGATGAAATCGATGCTGATGCCCTGGAGATCAGGGCGGTAAATACGATCGTCAATGAGAACGGCCGGCTGAAAGGGTACAACACCGATTGGATGGGCCTGGTACAATCCCTTGAAGATGAGATGGATATCAAAGGAAAGCGTTTTGCCATTATCGGTGCGGGAGGTACTGCCCGGGCAGCGATATTCGGTATTCTGAAAGCGGGAGGCATTCCGGTAATCGTGAGCAGAAATATCGAGAGGGGTCAAGGTCTGGCTCAGGAGTGGGGGTGCTCATTCCACCCCTTGAGTGATATTGAGAAAGTGAGGGCAGATTGTCTGGTAAACACAACTCCCGTGGGCATGATACCGAATGTAGATGAGTCTCCTGTAAATGGTTCAGTCCTGTCCAACTACCGGTGGGTCATGGATGCGATCTACAACCCTCTTAAAACAAAGCTGCTCAGAGATGCCCAGAAAGAGGGATGTGCCGTTCTACCCGGTCTCGACATGTTTATCCATCAGGGAGCGGAGCAGATCAAACTCTGGACGGGACTGGAGCCTCCGAGACCATTTATGAAAAGTGTTGTTGAGGAGTACCTGATACATGGAAATTAAACCTGTAGACCATGTGAACGCCACTGTCAGGGTTCCCGGCTCTAAAAGTTACACCCAGAGGGCACTCGTCATCGCTTCACTGGCAGAGGGTATGTCGGTACTGAGTAATGTGTTAGTTTCTGAAGATACCTGTTACCTCATGGAAGGATTGCGTTCCTTAGGCGTCGAACTTCTTATCTCTGATGATGAGGTGACTGTTACGGGAACGGGGGGTGTGATTCGTAATCCCCAACAAAAGGTATTCCTGGGGAATAACGGGACGGCGTTACGTTTCCTCACAACCATGGTTTCTCTGGGAAGGGGAGAGTTCACCCTTGACGGTGACAGGCGTCTCCGGGAGAGACCGGTGAAACCACTCCTGGCGGCACTTCATGAACTGGGAGTTTCCTCACACAGCAAGGGAGGAAAAGGGTATCCACCCCTCAGAATCGATACGGGGGGGATCAATGGCGGAGTGGTCACGTTCAGGGATGTGGAAAGCAGCCAGTTTGTCTCATCCCTCCTGATCGGCGCGCCGTATGCTCATGGAGATATCGGGATACGTCTTGAGGGGAAAACAGTTTCCGAACCGTATATTGACATGACCCTGAGGGTAATGGATGACTTCGGTGTCGAAGTGTTCAGGGAAGAGGAGAACCATTTTCACGTGAGATGCGGACAGCGCTACTCGGGGCGGAGGTACCGGATCGAGGGGGATGTTTCCAGTGCTTCCTATTTCTTTCTTGCCGCAGCTCTCACCCGGGGGCGAGTACGGGTTATGAATGTCAATCCTGACAGCCTGCAGGGAGATGTTGGACTTCTCCGCATCCTGGAGGAACTTGGCTGTTCCGTGGTGCGGGATGAATCATGGGTCGAGGTTGTCGGTGGACCGCTCAGAGGAGGATACAGGGTTTTCGATATGGGAAATATGCCGGACATGGTGCCGACGCTCGCGGTGCTGGCGGCGTTCAGGGAAGGCCTGACGGTGATTACCAATGTTGCTCACCTTCGGTTCAAGGAAAGTGATCGTATCGCTGCGATGGTGAATGAACTGACCAGGATAGGTATTGCGGCGAAGGCAACGGAAGACGGGCTTGCAGTGGATGGGGGAAAACCGCGCGGCGCGGAGATTGAAACGTACAACGATCACCGTATTGCCATGAGCTTCTCCGTGGCGGGACTCGCAGTTCCGGGGATGAGGATAAAGAATGAGCAGTGCGTCCGCAAATCCTTTCCCGGTTTCTGGGATGAACTGAAGAAGTTGTATGAGAAATAATTTCATGACTGCACACAACGAGATCGGAAGAGGAGAAACGGTCGAGTGCACATAATATTGATCGGGTATCGGGGAACCGGGAAATCGGCAATCGGGAAAAGGCTCGCGGAGAAACTCGGGATGCCATTTTATGATACTGATGAGATAATTGAGGCCGCCGTTGGGAGATCGATCAGAGAAATGGTCGCTCAGGAAGGATGGGAGTGTTTCCGCGACAGGGAGAGAGGAACCGTTCGTGAACTCCAGGGTCTGCAGAGAAGCGTCATCGCAACCGGCGGAGGAGCTGTGATGGATAAGGGAAATGCGGAAATCCTGAAACGGTGCGGGGTATTGATATGGTTGGACGCCGATGTGAAGACTATCGTGGAAAGAATTCAGGGTGATATGAGCAGCGGCGAGCGAAGGCCGTCGTTTTCCTGTGACGATATTGTGCGGGAAACCGAAAATATGCTGGAGGTGAGGATACCGGTCTACCGCGGGCTCGCGGATTTCTCTGTAAACACGGGAGAATCAGGTGTCGATGCAGCGGTCGCTGCCATATGCCGGTTCTTAAAGGAAACGGGGCAAGTTGATGGGGAGGATATGACATGTCAGGAAGTTCGATAGGAGTACTCTTTAAAGTTACCACCTGGGGCGAATCTCACGGACCTGCTCTCGGCGCTGTAATCGAGGGATGTCCCCCCGGTATCGATCTGGTGGAGCGGGATATTCAGGAAGTCCTTGACAGGAGAAGGCCGGGGCAACTTGCATCGAGTTCTTCCCGGGGGGAAGAAGATGTTGTTTCCATCCTCTCGGGAGTTTTTCAGGGGAAGACGACAGGCACTCCCATATCCCTGGTCATTCAGAACACCAATGTGGACAGCAGTGCCTATGAAGATATTAAAGACGTTTTCAGGCCGGGCCATGGTGATTTTACCTATTTCAGAAAGTATGGCATTCGTGATTACCGCGGCGGCGGGCGTGCCTCAGGCCGGGAAACTGCTGCCCGTGTTGCCGCCGGAGCAGTTGCCGGCAGGATCTTATCCCGTGAAGGTATGGAGGTCGTTGCCTATACGAAGGCACTGGGAGGAGTTGTGGCACGCCTGGAGGGCGGTGCGATCAAAAAGCTCACCCGCGATGAGATACAACAGTACCGTTTGCTGTGTCCCGATCCTGATGCAGCAGAAAAAATGGAAGCGAAACTGGGAGATGCAAAGCAACGTGGCGACTCACTCGGAGGGATTGTCGAGATCATCGTCAGGGGATGTCCTCCAGGTCTGGGAGAACCTGTCTTTGATAAAATGGATGCCGATCTTGCCAAGGTCCTCATGAGCATAGGGACAGTGAAGGGAGTGGAGATAGGCACCGGTTTCGGAGTTGCGGAAATGACCGGCTCCCAGACGAACGATCCCATGACGCCGGATGGTTTTGTGAGCAATCACGCGGGTGGGATACTGGCAGGAATTACAACCGGCGAAGAGATCATCATACGGGTAGCCTGTAAGCCCATACCGTCCATCGCGATACCACAGCAGACCGTGAACGTCCAGGGAGAACCGGTGGAAATCTCCGTCAGGGGAAGGCATGACGTATCGGTAATCCCCCGTATCGTCCCCGTGTGTGAGGCCATGGTGAACATAATCCTTGCGGATCACGTGTTGAGACAGAAGGCGGTGAGGGGATGATGGGAATTGATATTGGAATCATCGGCGGTACCGGAGGCATGGGAAGGTGGTTTGCCCGTTTCTTTGAAAAGGAGGGGAACACTATTCATGTATCCGGCAGGAAAAGCGGGATGAATGCCGCTGAAATGGCCGGAACATGCCAGGTGGTTATCGTAAGCGTTCCCATCGGGGTGACCGGCACCGTAATAAATACGGTCGGGCCATATATGCGTGAAAATGCTCTCCTTATGGATCTGACTTCGCTGAAACGGGAACCGGTAACTGCCATGCTGGAATCGTCCGTATCGGAGGTAATCGGATGTCATCCCCTCTTCGGTCCCCATGTTGAGTCGATGGCGGGACAAAATGTTGTCCTCTGCCCGGCCCGGGGTAACAGATGGCTTCCGTGGCTTAAGGGTATTCTCGGAAAAAACGGGGCGTCGATTGTGGAAGCGACGCCGGAAAAGCATGACCGGATGATGGCGATCGTCCAGGGACTCAATCACTTCAATACGATCGCAATGGGGATGGTTTTGAGCAGGACCGGTGTGGACATGTCGGAACTGTTGCAATTTTCCACACCAAATTTCCGGACGAAGATGGAGGTTCTCGAGAGGGTTTTCTGTCGGAATCCCGGGCTGTATGCCGAGATTGTGACGATGAACCCGGACGCCCGTCACTTAATCGACCTGTATGGGAAGATAATCACAGAACTGAAAGATGTTATTGATGGAGCTGATACATCAAAGTTGGCAGAGATTATAGGCAGACAATCACTTTTTCATCAATGTCAATAAATGGTGAAGTTCTCGCTGGCGATTTTATCGCCATCGACGTAGAAATCCACTCGATACATGCCTGCTTGCCAGGTGCTGGGAGATACGTTATTCCATCCGTAGCCGTGGTTGTGCCAGGATCCGGTCCAGTCGGCAAGGACGTAAGAATCCCAATGGGCGCGGAAGATTTCGTTTCCATGTGGTCCAAACCAGATATGTTCAATTTTGAAATCGATGCGTCGCCCCGGTGCCGGAAATGCTAAATTCACCTCCCAGTTCACGTATCTGGTTGCATTCTTCGGGAAATTGCGTCTGTATTCTCTCTGTTCTTTGGCCGGTGGGGTGTAACCGCCCTCGAAAAATTTGATTTCCGTTACTCTTGCATTGAGACGTTGAATAAATCTTGTCTCCTGCGTCGGAACATAGGCTAATTTCTTTTTCCCTTCTTCAATCCTTTTCCGTTCCTCTTGCAGGCGCCTTTGCTCTTCCTCCAGAGCTTTCCTCTGCTCCAGCAATTCCTTCTCCTGCTCCAGCTTCTTTCTTTCCTCTTCTAAACGTGTTCTCTCGGCTTCATAATCCGCTGCCGGACTTTCAGTCTCAACTTTTACTCTTGCCGTTGTCCCTTGCCCCTTTGGCGGGGTAAAGAAAAAATTGCCCTCCAGGGAAGACAATTCCCAGGGGATCTGCTGTCCTTTCGTTTTTTTCCCCAGTTCCTGACGTACTTTTTTGAATACCTCTTCTATGGGAAGACCGGGGACGGCCATGTGGGTTAACAGCGCCTTCGTGTAGGGACTGTTCCTTCCGGAGCCGTCTGCGGCCACCTTGCCCGGACTTGTCGAGTAAGTTATGTAGCTGCCTTTTGGTGCGGAGGATATAATGGCGAGCCCGCGAGAGGCAGTTCGGAAACTCCGTCCGAAGGGGTTGTCCCGGCAGGCATCCAAGATAACGATGTTCATGCTGTTCCCTGCGTTTGCCATTTCGTCGAGAATCATTTCCGCATCGACGGCCTGATACTTCACGTCCGTCTCCCTTTTGATCTTTGCACCGATGGGGATAAGATAATTCTTCCCCGCGATCTGGACGCCGTGACCCGCGTAAAAGAAAAGTCCGACTACCCCGCCCCTCAGGCTATCGCCGAAGTCACGGATCGCTTCTTCCATGTCCTGCAAATGAGCATTTTTCTTTAAGGTAACTTTAAAACCCAAACGCTTGAGGGAGGTGGCCATATCGGTGGCGTCATGCACAGGGTTGGCCAATGGTGAAGATGCATAACTGCCATTGCCGATCACTAAAGCGACTCGCTGCTCTGTAGCCGCCTGCAAAGGAGTTGACGCAGCAAAGGAATAAAGTAATGACAAAAGTAAAATTCGAGCAAGGAAAGATCTCATCGGTGCACCATTTTTGCAACTTATCAATATTTTCATACATCAATTCTGGGGATAATACAATAGCATGGTTCATGAGTATCGTTGATGTTTCATTCTTGGGGCTGAGATTTGATTCACAAACGCTGCTTTCATTTACAGGTTCACAACCTGTATCAGCTAACAAAAGTGCAGAAGATTGTTTGAAATCTTCGATATGACAACAAAATAAGATTGACCATATTATTCTCCTCCATAATTAGCCGATATTGAATAATGTAACCAGGTCGGAGGGAACTTTGAGTGCTTAGTTTTTTACATTGCACTTCCGGTGAGTAAAAACGCTGCCCAGTAATAGGGATGCGGGTATTGTTTTTTAGCTTTGAGCTGTGCCTGTCGCAAGGCTTCATCTTTACTCATCTGCGACAGATTGATGTAAAAATTAACCATTAAATCGCGGGTTGCCTCGTCATCCACCTGCCACAAGCTGGATATCAACGAGCTTGCTCCAGCATAGAAAAACCCACGCGTAAAGCCGACAACATCATCGCCTGTTGCCACTTTTCCCATGGCCGTTTCACAGGCACTGAGAGTGACCAAATCGGCACTTAAAGATAAATTATACAGGTCACCTGCTCTCAATTGTCCGTCGTTATTTTTATCTGCGGCCAGCAGCAGCGCTGAATTAAGGGGCTTATCCAGATCAAATACGCCATGGACAGCCAGATGAATTATGGAATACTTGCTTCCCAAGTTTTGCAGGTTTGTTTTTGATGCCTCACTGCGTAAAAGAACATTGGATTTAGGAATTATCTTGCCAATGGCAAGGGCCTCGTCCTGCGCGAATTTCAAATCATATTTCGGATCGTCCAGTTTCGGATTGCCGAAAATCAGGGCGCCTCTATTCTCTTGCTTCGCCCATCCTTTGAGGAAACTTAGAACACTGGCGCTGGGCAGCATTCGTATGCTGAAACGGTCAATGAGATATTCCTTGCCGTCTGAAAGGGCGGCAAAAGGCAAATAGTGCAAAGAACCATGTGGAACGATAATCAGTTTTATTGTTTTAATTGAGGGAGCCGCCAATGTAAATATTTGACGGTATAGCGTCTGGCTATATTGGTTGAATTCCGATAAGTTTCGTGTCGTGATATTTTTGCGCAGGGCTTCAATATTTTTTTCCAAATCTGCTATCGACAACTTCTGCGCCACAATACTCTTGTTTGTTAAAATAAAAACATACCATTGTTTGCCCGCACAGTAATATTCCAGCAATGTTTCATCGTCTTTAATCTTGCTTTGGATCTCCGCCGTTGCCGGTGTGGTTACGGAAACGAGAGCCGCCAGTTCCGGCGCTTTTTCCTTCAGATCTTTTTTCAGTGCTAAAACGACAGCGCGGCTTTTGTTCTGATTTTCCTTGTCTTTGACTTGCGCCACCACAGCTAAATTATCTTCTAACTTATCAAGATGAACCAAAGTTGTTTTTATTTGCTCTGTCTGTCCGCCGTGGACATTTATTCCCTTTTGCGAAGCCAGCAAATCTACTAAAGCGCGGGCTTTGGCACGTTCCACGTAAGCGAATGCTTCTTCATAACGGCCGTGAGCAAGAAGCAGTTCCGTCAATTCGGCGTATGCCATTTGTTTATCACCGACAAAGCCGATGCGTCCCGCTTCGGAATTAATCGAAGATCGTTGCTTTTCAATGACGTCAATTGCTTTTTTGAGCATGTCTTCGGCGGCGGTATTCTGCCCTTCGCTCAGTGCTATTCTCGCGCGGTCGAGAAGAACAATCCAGTAGATGCCGCCTATTTGTTCAATCTGCGGGTGTCCTAAAAGCTGGGCATATCCTTCTTTGGCTTCTTTTATGTTTCCGGTTTCGTAAAGACTTTTCGATAAGATATAAAGCTTGGGAATCTCCTGGAAGGTCTGATCGTAAAATGCTGTAATGAATCCTGTTACCTTTGCATCCGGATTCTTGATGGCGGTCAGAGCATTATCATACTCCTTCAACGCCATATAAATCCGTGCCAATGCGGTGTATTTGGGAGGCCCGTTCATGACCGTGATGCTTAGCTTTTGCAGTGAATTAGCAATTTTTTGAGCATCTACTTTATTTCCGGTTAGAGCATGGGCAACACCCAGAACATCGTAAATATCGATCAGCTGAGATGTATAGAAGCTATTTCTCTCGCGTCCGTCTTCATGCAACAGTTTATAAGCAAGGCTGCCTTCCTGGATGGCCTTCTGAGTCTCCCCCTGGTCCAGATAAATATAACCGCGAAGGATTTGCGGATAAACGGTAAGATCGGAACCGACATAAGTTCTATCGCCCTTGTCAATCTGCTTTTGTAGCAAGTCTATCGTGGCGAGCGCTTTGCTGTAGTTGCGGATTCCGTTGTAAGAGGCGGCCAGTAAGAAAAGCTGGAATGAAGACAATGTATCGCCTTCATCAACTCTTGGTTGGAGCATATTAATTATTTCATGCAGCTGCTGTTTCTGAGCATAGCTACTTAACTTGATGTCTTTAAAGGAGAAGGCCAACAGGAAACAAGATAGCAGCAATATGGCTAATTTTGCGGAATGCTTTTTAAGCTTCATATTGTTTTCTCCGTTTACGGCATGGTTTCCCCGGCGGTGCCACAATACTTCAAACATTACTGTTTGCACTTTCGCATGGTTCTCAAAATCAGTCAATCATTGACTTCAGAAAGGGACCGAGCATTTTTGTCGTATACAAAGGGTGAATTGCAGTACGTTGTCGGGACTGGGCATCATGGATCAAAAGTGAGTAACTTCAGGGATCACCAGCGACTGAAAGCCACCCGACAGATTGGCGGGTTCTATTTCTTATTCAATTGGAGATATCTTTTTACAAATATAAGCACCTATTAAGGCTTCCAGCAGACTGAGCGGAACAGCATAAATAAGGATGGCAATTGGAAGTACGTTCAGGTTCCAGGTTACAATCCACATCAACACAAACACCATAAACCAACTGATCAGTGTCGTGTGCATTAGATTGAATTTTCTGGAGATGAAATAAATCGCTGTGGCGAATAAAAACCCCCATGCGACCCAAATCATTCCATTCTCCGGCTCAGAGGGAAAAGTCATTCCGAGTGATTGATAATGGTCAACCCAATATGTCTTTAGAAGAATCTCATTTCTAAAAAATTCAGAAGCATTCACCCAAATACCGGTGAGCATTACCGTGATGATGCCTTGGGATCGTAGGTTCATTATGACTCCTTCTGCAATGAGGTTACATAATGTAATCATTCACCCTTCCACAGTCTTTCAGATCGCTTTTCTGTTTGATCTACTTTGCGGGCCATTTGAAAAAGCAAATCAGAAAGCCGATTTAAAAACGGCATAATGTTCTCATTCTTAACCCTGAATGCCCCAACACGGCGTTCGGCTGTTCGCACCAATGCTCTGGAAAATTGAATATGTGCGGAAAGCAGGCCTGAACCGGATAATATGAAATTACTCAAAGGGGAAAGACCTGTTTCAAGTTGTTGAATCATTTTCTCTATTGCATTTACCCGGAATCTTTCAAAATTCACATCGGCATTTCCCAAGACGGAATTAATGCGGCACAGATTTCGCTGAATATAGTCGATCATGGCTTTGAGGTCTTCATCTGCGAGTTGCACGTATATTATACCGAGAAACGAATTGATTTCATCAATCGCTCCGATAGCTTCAACACAGACATCATCTTTACTGAGTTTTTTGCCATCAGCAAGTAATGTACCTCCGGTATCTGTATAAAGGTCATATGTTTTCATGGAATCTCCTTGTATTTATTATTTTAGAGCATCTTATTGTAATCGATGAGAAGTTCCTTTTCGACGGTCGGAGTATAAGATATGGGAATCTGTTATGTCAGCAGAGTCGAATTGGCTCTGCCTCATTTCTTTTCTCGCTTGATATCACATTACCATTGTTCCCAGTGTATCTTCTCCTTCTTGTATTTGTTTTTCGGTCTGTCTGCTCCGGTGGGAACACCCACGGGTATCACATTCAAAGGAATAACTTCCTGAGGTATGCCTAACACGGTACGCACATGTGACATCCTGTCCTCATAGGGATATCCGGCAGTCCACACACCGCCAAGCCCGAGAGCTTCTATCGCAAGCAGGATATTTTCACCTGCGAGTGATGCGTCGATCACTGCTAAATCCTTGTCCTTCCCGTATGCCTTATCCGGTTCGGTGCACACGATTATCGCCGCACCCGCTTTGAAAAGCATCTGTGCGTATGGAAGCCCTGCGGCAAGCTCGTCCAGCTTTTTTCTCTCGCTTACCACTACAAAAGACCACGGCTGCATATTTACCGCAGAGGGCGCCGCCATTCCCGCTCTAATGATCTTGTCGAGATCAGCCTTGCTTACCTTTGCACCCGTGAAGTTCCTGACGCTCTTCCTTGAATGAATCACAGAAAATGTGTCTTTCATATTTGCATCCTCCCTCGCAAAAACCAATCCTGCCATAAGCAAGCACATTATAAAGCCGATACAGATTCTTTTCATTTATTTTACCCCTTTCATTCATTTTTATAACACACAGTAGGGAAGAGAGAGAAAAGAGTCAACGGGAAAAGATAAATGAGCAAAAAACAATTTTTCAAGAAGCAGTTGATTATCAGGTCTAATTCAGTTAAACGTTAAATATGGATGATGTCTGGATACTGCTGGCGTTGATTGCCGCCCTCACCGGTGGAACTACTGATGCCCTCACAAAGAAAGCTTTGCAACTTCATGATGAGTACACCATCGCATGGCTACGCCAACTGATAGTTGTCCTCCTTTTATCTCCCTGCCTCTTCTTCATCCCCATGCCGTCCCTTGATGGAGATTTTTATAAAGCGTGTCTCTTTGCGTTGCCGTTTGAGGTAATTGCGTACATCCTTTATATGAAAGCGATTAAAATATCTCCCTTGAGTCTAACGGTTCCGTTCCTGTCTTTAACACCCGTTGTGCTGATTATTATTCCCTACGTACTGTTGGGGGAATTGGTATCTTACTGGGGTGGCATCGGCATAGTGATGATTGCTTTTGGGAGTTATACTTTGAATTTGAAAGAAATCGGCAAAGGGTTTCTGGAACCGGTGAGGGCCATCGGTAAGGAAACAGGCTCTGTCTTCATGATTACCGTAGCCGTGATTTATGGACTCACAAACACACTCGGCAAAGAAGCTATTAACCATTCGTCCGCGCTTTTTTTCGGTGTGATATATAATCTGGTGTTTTTCATTGTCGTAAGTCCGGTTATTTTCAAAATTGGCAAAATCCATACTCATGGGCGCATCTGCAAAGAGTCTTTGAAAATCTCCGTGCTCCCCGGACTTTTCGCAGCCGTCACGACGATCTTCTATACCATTGCCATGAGCCTGGCGAATGTGGCGTACACGGTTTCTGTGTGTCGATTAAGTCTTCTGGTCGGCGTGATGTACGGTCATTTTCTCTTTAAGGAAACCGGTTTCAGAGAAAGACTGACAGGGACGATCCTCATGCTTATTGGATTCATGATCATCGTGCTGGAGCAGGGAGGATCGTGAAGTCATCTTATGATGCGTTTTAATGGACGAACAGGGATTCAATGTCTTTGATTTCGTTCACAAGAGAATAGTTGCCACACCTTCTTAAGTCTTCTATCCAAAGCGCGATCAGCTCATTCTTATAGGAGATTGAGAAGTGTATCAATTCGTCACGCAATCCGTTAAAATTGTCCCGTTCAGGGAGCAGTAATAACGGCTCGAGATTATCCGCGTTAAATATCCGGCTGTTCATAAGTTGAGGGATTTCCGCTTTTAACGTATCGTGTGAATATATCTTGCTCGCAACAGAGAGGCCGAATTGGTCGCAACGCTTTTCATGGGGATACTCCCATGGATTTATTTTTATTGTCCCGGATGCTTCTTTGAAAAATGATTCCAGTAAAGAAGAGAAGATATGCAATTCAGGATTTGAGAGAAAGATACGGGCGTGTCCCATCTCGTGAGCACACACGTACATAAAGAAAGCAGGGTACTCCTTCCTTATCCGGTTTACTCTGCTGGATATCGCGATATAGTATTCACAACCAAGACTGTAATCATAATCATACCTCATCGCAGACCGGAATACCTCATCCCACAGGTGGCCGCTGTATCGATATAAACGTTTTGGCAAAAACAATCCATAATGATTGGGCATGTCTATCGAGTCATCAAGGAGCAGAATACTTGTGCCAGGACCGACAGTGGCGATTTTAAAAGCCTCCTGTATTTCCGGATCGTCTTTTTTATGTTTCCATCTATCGATGATTTTCAAGTTTCCGGATGAGCTCATGGATACTCTATCTTTAATGTAATTCCGCACTCATTTTCATAAATTATTTACTAAAATGATATTCCCTATCCTATTTCTTCTCCCGGATTGCCTTTTTTGCAATGTGATCGATTAATCGCGGAGAGAACAATCTGATCCAGCGTCCCACCTTCGCCCGGGGAGATGTTATTAATAAACGATCCCTGTTCTCCATTGCCTTGACAATTTGTGCCGCACACTTTTCGGCGGTCATAATCTTACTTTCCTGTAAAGGACTCTTTCCCAACGGCTTACCGTCGTGTCCCAGGGCACGCCGATGAATTTCAGAAAGTACAAAATCGGGTGCCACCATCGTTATACTTACTCCTGTTCCTTCGAGTTCGATCCTGAGCGAATCAAAAAAACCAAATAAAGCATGTTTACTCGCTGCGTAAGCTGTCCGTGTGGGGACGCCCGTCATTCCTGCCACACTGGAAACGGCAACAATCAGTCCCCTGGATTTCTTAAGATGCGGCAATGCGTAGTAAGTACAATACACACTTCCTAAATAGTTTAATCTGATCATTTTCTCGAAGAGAGAGGTATCTGTAATATCTTCAAAATTGGTCCACATAGTCCCCCCTGCATTATTTACCAGCACATCTATCGATCCCCATTTGTCAATGGTCATTCCTATCAGTCTCTTGCAGTCTTCTTCGCTCGTCACATCCGCCTTTATAACCAGCGCCTGGGCGCCTTTTTTCTCCAACTCCGATTTCAACTCATGAAGGCGCCCTTCATTTCTGGCCGCAATTGCCAATTTGGCTTTTTGAGGTGCCAATGCAAGGCATAATGCACGCCCTATACCCTCCGATGCTCCTGTGACAACTATGGCTTTATCCGTAAATATTGCCATATTTCTCCCCCGGTCGACATTCTCAATTGACGTTTCACAAGTTTTTACCCTCGAAAGACCATATTGAATAATCCCTTATGATTATAGAATTCTTCTCTTTCATATCACACATTAAGAAACTGTCCCATCTCGAAGGTCATTGATCGTGAGACGGGTCTCGTTGTGTTCGATTAACACGTTGGATAAACGGCCCGGAACGGAATGCAAATACTCAAGGATGAAATCAAAAGGAGGGTAACCGGAAGCGAAAACCTTTATCTGTTTCCTTCCTCTTTCATTAAAGAAATCAATTCATATATCTTTGTCGGTCTGGCTTGTCTTGAAGGCATTTTCGATGGCACGATCCAGTTCATACATGTCGATAGGTTTTTTGAGATATGCGAAGGCGCCGGCCTGATTAGCCTTGATGCGGGAGTCTATCTCGTGAAATGCGGTAATCATGATAACCTTGACGTTTGCATTCTCTCTTTTCAGATTCTTGAGGACGGTGAATCCGTCGATGTCAGGGAGACGGATGTCTAAGATAACCACGTCAGTAGGGCTATCTTTATACTTTTTCAATCCTTCGGTTCCTGTACCGGCGGTTACCACACCGTAGCCTTCCTCTGTGAGATACATTTCCAAGGTTTCACACATGGACGAATCGTCGTCAATTACGAGTATCTTGAGCATCGCGTATTCCTCAAAACCTTCGGGCCCTTCTTCTGTAAAGGCCTGAATGTCCAAAGTATCTTTTGGGTGCTACTGCCGTTACCGGAAAACTAATAATGTAAAAACAGAGGTAAGTAAAGCAAATTATATAGGATAATCCAAAAAAAATTATGTGATGATGTTAATACATGACCTTGCCGTTTTCCTTCAGACGTTCCTGTTCTCTTTCTTCTTTACAGTCTGAAATGATCTTCCCGCTCTTGTTGATAAATTCACACCTGCCGTTTAATTTTACCCGTGCTTTCCCCTCTTCGAATTGACCGGCAAAACCGAATATCGGTGAGATAACCCAATCGCCCTTATTGTCTATGTACCCCCACGTTCCTCCTTCTACGATAG
>Ga0194112_10000758_pt1 | contig 47060 bp, 92 predicted proteins | sample TA2MahC400mmetaG_FD_146191 | JGI IMG/M metagenome (GOLD analysis project Ga0194112, IMG submission 146191) | Freshwater microbial communities from Lake Tanganyika, Tanzania - TA2015016 Mahale Deep Cast 400m | ecosystem: Environmental > Aquatic > Freshwater > Lake | place: Tanzania: Lake... | reverse complement strand
CACAGGCCAGAGGGCAGCTAAAATATGCCGCCTTGATTGAAGACATCAAGGCGCAGATAAAAGTGATTTCCAAGTTGAGATGAGCCAGAAGGCATGGGTTACAGGATAAGTGGGCGAGCCGGAAGATTTGGGTTATGGCAGGAAAGAATGAGCCTGTGGTCTAATGTGGAATTCTGGAACTCTGGAACAAGGCGGGGTTGTTGGCATACCAAAGGGAGTCAGGAAGGATTTTAAGCTGGACGCTGATACTTGCCTGCTTGTTGCCCAATATGTGGGCCCACGTCTCCCTGAAGGTGCTACAGCCTTGCCCCCAGGGGCAAATATCGAGTATTATGTTATCCGTATGGCAGCATGACGGCCGGTGAGGGACAGGAAACGGAGTTCGCTTTATGGCTGACACTCTATTGCGAGAAAGCCCACCAAGAGGGTTTAGCTCATGCACAGATAGCTCTCAAGCTGGCCGAGGAGTTGGAGAGACAGGTGTTTGCTGTTTATTTGGACCAACTTGAACAAGATCAAAGAGGTGAGCATGAGTGAACGTTTCACAGTGTATGTGCCCGACTGAAGACATTGAGGGGGAGATATGAAGCACGATATACCAATTTGGATTGACGATGAGGTCAGCACCCGTAACTGCTACCACTGCAAGGTGAAGATTATGAGCAGTGAGGATAGAGCTTTCTGCGAGCAGGGGCTTGCCTTGAACAGCAATCCTACCGTGAAGTTTGGAGAAACAGTTTCGCTCAGTTCAGTGCTGCGGAGTAAAGTGTTGCTCCGAGCTTGTCGTGGGTGCCTCGAGCTCGACAATGACTGGGGAATAGTCCCAGCATAGCCAAGCCCGGAGGAATGAGAGAAAAATTGCAATCAGGGAATATAGCCAAAAATCAAATTGTAGCTAATAGTGTATACACTAAATGCTATACTGATAGTATTGATTGTCAATACTAATGATGCTATAATCGAAGCGAATCAAAAATTGAATGGGAGGGGAAAATGGATTTTGGGCAGATTCAGAAAGTGGCAAAGCTGGCCGGGCGGCATGTGCCTCGAGACTGGCAAGAGGATGCTGAGCAGGAAGTGCTGGCCCAATGCCTCGAACTCCAGGCCAGCGGCGTAAGGCTCACCCCAGAAAATGTAAGCGCCATAGTTGTGGCCGTGCCCAGGGATATGTGGAGGCATCAGATACATGATGCCCCCATCCGAGCCAATGGCCATGCTGGGGAAGCTCCGATCTCGCTTAGCTCGATGATCGAGGACTCCGACGGCAATGAGCTAACGCTTGCCGATGCATTGCCATCACCGGCGTGCTTCGCAAATGTCGAGGAGTGGGCTCTTGCCAGGTTCGCCTTGGCCAGTCTACGGCCTATGTGGGAAAACCTGAAAACGGGAGCCTGGACAGATAAAAAACCCAATAAGACGAATCAAGGTAAATATCGCTTGCTCGATATTCCCAAATTCGCTGCTATGGCGCTAATGGACAAAGCGCATCTACCACGCATGGCGAGAGAGAGTTTGCGGCGATTTGCCGAAGTCGAGGGCATTGAGATTTGATTATGTCAAGGCCAGTGAACTGGCTTATAATAGTGAAGGGAGCTAAAGAGAGCCAGGGCAGCTAAAAGCCAGTTGGCTCTCTTGATTCTCTGGGGAGCTAACCCCAAAGGAAGCTCCAGAGGGAAAACGGCTCCGTGCCCGGGTGGGCTGAGCCTATGCTGGGAGATACGGAGCGCCACGCTAACCTCTGCGGCGAACTTTGGGAGCACTCAGTATAACCGGCCTTGCCCCAGTCAAGGCAAAGCCAACTCTACTGGGAGCGGTCATGCTGAGGACGAAGGCTCAAATCTGGGGGCTGGCCGTTGGGATGCTCAATCAACGGGGACCCGCCGTCCTAAATCGGCGCAGCGTGGGGGGGCTGACTCTCCTCCCGTTGGCAGTCGTAAACTGCTACTTTCAAACATTCAGCTACCTCGGGCACGCAAGCTCGGGGCACGGCTGGTGCGGAATCCTCCCGCCGCCGTGAGAGCGGGGCGCAATAGCCTTTGTGCCCCGGTGCGATGAGTATGCCCTCTTGAGAGGCTCCATACTCCAAGCTACGCATCGGGGAGAGCACGGTTATAGGGCGGTAGCAAGCCCACGGGCCCCCGACCGGCCTCGAGAGTAAGCGGCGCGCAAAAATCCCGCGCCGTGCCCGAATAGGAATATGCCTCTAAAGCAATCTCCCCTTTAGAGTGTAGGGGAGATGTCGAAACGGCCGCAAGGCCGTCTCTCCAGGACGGCAACCTGGGGACCGATGAGATAAGCCAAAGGGGGTAGCTAGCAATGACAATAGAGGAAAAGGCTTTAACTTTCACTTGCCGCAACTGTGGCAAGCTGTTGACGAAGGCGAAGCATCTCGCCGATCGGCTCTGTGACCGCTGCCATGCCGGAGCACAAGCGGAGCAAGCGGCGGCGGATAGAGCAACGGGGATAAGGCGCAAGTGTTTTCTCTGCCATAGGCCAGCGGCTCAGGAGATGCCACAGCCGAGCTATTGCAAAGTCCACCTTGCCAAATACAAAGCGGAGATGGAGCGCAAAAAGCGGGAGGCACTGGCTCGTCAATGGTGGAAAGATGCCAATTATTTCGTGACTTGGCGGGGCATGGCGATAGCCGTGTTCGTTCTCGATGAGGGAGAGCGGGAGCGATTCCGCAGGCTCCCTGATTCCATCAAGCCGCCGAAGCGGAAAACCATTGATTTGGATATTTTTCATCCCGAGCTGACTCGGGACGAGGTGAAACGCTTTAAGCGCTTTATTCTCCAATGCCACCAGCTTCCGCCAGTCAAAATTTACAAGGCGCAGGAGAATTAGCGTTTATGTCAAGCGGTGGCAACTGTGTATAATAGTGAGGGAACAAAAAATGAAAAAGGAGGGCCAATGGTAACTAAAGTCAAGGTCAATGGGAATGGCAAGGTGGGGGAGGAGGAATTCGTCCTGCGAGCCATAGAGCGGCTCAGGAAGCCCGGATCCCAGGGGATACATTCCGTATTCTCTGGATTCAATCAGGCTTTCCGCTCATACTATGAGGGAGCGGACCCTGTGGCCGCCACAACTCGCCTGGCCAAAGAGGGCAAGATAGAGTCCCGTCCCGTGAGGGGCGGCGTCATGCTCTATAAGCCGGGCGAAGGCCCCACTGCCCGAGATGCCGGGCAGGATGCTCTGACTAAAATGGGGCTATGAGCCGAAACGGGGCGCAAGCCCCGTCCGCACAGGTGGCCGCTATGCGCTGACGAGGTAGGCCATAGCGCTGGAGACCCGCAAGGGTAGGCGCTAAAGGAGAAAGTAAATGATCTACATAATGAGGAATCCGTTTCACAATAGCGAGGCCAGACTCCGCATAAAGGGTATCGATGGGGAGATAATCTCAGGTGCTCGCATGAGGCGGGCAGCCCGCCAACTATGCCCTTATGCAGATTGCACATGCTTGAGTAGCCCGGCATCGCGGGGGGACAGCGGGGTAAAGGGGCATCCAGAAATTTACCTGGAGCCAGCCTATTTAAGAAATGATTATGATGCCTATGTTGTCCGAGTAATTTTTGAAGAAGAAGTTGAACCAATTGAGCGCTTACCCCGACAAGGGATAGGCGCTGGAGGAGGAAGATAATGGAATACAATGTAATTTCAAAACGGCAATTACTGGAGGGGTTCGCAAGCTGTATGGAACCACGAATGCATGGGGGCTTCTCAGATGCCGATATTCAGGCAATCGTCCCCGCTCTCGCAGCCATACTGCAGCAGAAGTTTTCCCTGGGTAATCTCAACGCTCCCATTCTGTGGTGGGAGGCCTACGACTGGGCGGTATTCTTGCAGGAAATCATCCCTTCCATAGCCCTCCCCGAAGATGACGGAACAATCTGCGAGAAGTGTGCAAAGGCATGGGAATACGATGCCTATGGGAATCTTGCCCGAGCAACTTTTGAATCTGAGTTCGTGCCCAATCACCCAGTCTTCGCATGTGAGGAGCATGATTGCGAGGAAGAGGGATAGGCGCTGAGAAAGGAGAATGAAATGGCAAAGGAATCGAAACTGCAAAGTGTCTATTTTGGAATGGATATGGCCGAGGCCGCTAAGATGGCTATATCTAAAGCCAAAGAGGGGTATCTGGTCAAGATGTATTGCGGCTATGACTTTTGGGGCCGCTTTGATGGCACAATCTCTGTGTATGTTGCGGAAAATCGTGACCTAAATCACCGGCGCATCCGCTCAGGGCTTCCATTGGCTAATGAAATGCGAGAGACCCAATAAGCGCTGAGAAAGGAGAAGGATGAGAATAGAACAAATTAGGGAAAGCCTAAACACGGCAGAGACAGCGAAATCTACAGAGGAACAAATCCAGGCGCTTGAGCGGTTGATAGCTCTAATTCGATGGGATTTGGCAAATCTCTATCACGAACGGGTAAATGAATATATTAAGGAAATCCGAAAATACCCGGAAGCGGCCAGCGAATTGGCACAGACTATTTTCAGCGTCGGGCAAATATACGAACGAAACTGCAAATAGGCGCTGAAGGAGAAGAGATGAAATACTTTACTTGGACAGATAGACCATGTAGAGGGGACAAATATCAAGCGGATGTTTGTCAGGAGCACGGGATGCTCTTTGGCCATCATCGGATAGTCCTTGGCGGCCTTATCGTCAAAGGGCATTATACCCCTTATACGGATGAGGAAATCGAAAAGGCTTTTCGTGCAGGCTGGAATGTCGAGTTCACAGTTTGCGAACGTCATGCTCACGAAAAATGTCCCTGCGGAAGGGGAATGTCTGTGGTGGAATGCCCATTCTGCGAACCCGCCACCGTCATTTTGAAGGATTGCCCCCCTGAACGATGCCAGTTCTGCGAGGAGGAGCTATGATACCATTTGAGGTAATGGATGAATACAGGGCAGCACTTCGGGATTTATATGGCGATGAAATTGCCCAGAAAACTGTCCTCTTTTACAACAAGGGATGGTTTTACCTCAACCTCGCCATTCGGCAGAGTGATGGCTCCGTTGGAGCCATTGGTCCCGCTTGGCCATTCAGGGCAAAGGAATTACAACAAAAAACCATTACTTTGAGGAAGAGATTAGGGCACTCAGGGCAAATCTGGGACTATCCCAGGAAAACTTTGCCCACAAACTCGGCGTGACGACCTATACGGTTCGCCGCTGGGAACATGGCATCGGGAAACCAAGTCCACTGGCCTTAGAGAAGTTGAACCAATTGAAGCATAGCGCTGGAGTCCCGGTAGGTGCTGAAAGGAAAGAGAGATGAAAAAGGGTGATCGGGTCAGCAGCATATATGAGCGGGGGCGGAAAGGGACAATAGCTGTTCTACCCAAGGGCATTGACAAGGGCATTGTCGAATGGGATGACGGAACATGGTGGTATGTGAACACTACTGATATTTGTCTCATCAAAAGAGGAAAACATGCAAGCGCTGGAGATCCCGACAAGGGGTAGGCGCTAAAAGAGGATTAGATGGAGATGTCAGCCGAACATATCAAACGAATGTGGCAAGCAAATCCCGAACGGGTAGCAGGAGCTTTCGCTAAAGTGTTAGCCGACTTTGGCTATCCAGTTGACCAAGTGTATGTCAAAGGCGAACTACAGCGCCTCTATGATGGCGGCACTCCAAGAGGTGGCCCCTCGATGTTCCTGGCACGCTGGATCAAGAATGGGATAGAAACATAGCGCTGGAGGCCCGCAAGGGTAGGCGCTGAAGGAGGGAAAATGAAAAAAGCACTTAAATACACGGAAACCCCAGGGCGTAAATTGTTCTACCACAGGGAATCAGAGAAGGTAGAAGGCCCCAATCCCAATCTATACGGCGACTGTTCGGGGATTTGGGGGGACTGCTCAGACCTAAGAGGCGAGGTCTCCCCAGACTTGCGTGGCGACTGCTCAGAACTGTGGGGCACAATCTCCTCAGGTCTGTGTGGCGACTGCTCTGGCTTGCGGGGGGATTGCTCAGGCCTGCAGGGCGACTGCTCAAGCCTGCGGGGCAGAATCTCCACAGGCCTGTGGGGGAATTGCTCAGGCCTGCGGGGGGATTGCTCAGGCCTGCAGGGCGACTGCTCAGGCTTGCGGGGGGATTGCTCAGGCCTGTGGGGCGATTGCTCTGGCTTGCGGGGGGATTGCTCAGGCCTGCAGGGCGAAATCTCCCCAGACCTGCGAGGCAATATCTCTGGCCTATGGGGCGATTGCTCAGGGATAACAGGCGATCTCGACTTGTGCGAGTTGACTAAGGAAGACAGAAAAAAGGGACTAAACATCACCCAACTGGTGAGCGCTGGAGATTCGCAAGGATAGGCGCTGAAAGAGAGAGGAACAATGAAATGCCAAGATTGCGGACAAGAAATGCTTGAAGCGGAATCCTGCACAAAGGGCTGGCTAATGGTGCAATTTAGTTCAGCCCAGTTGCTGGCGCCAAGAAACACAACCTATTTCGATAACAACACACGGTGCCATGACTGTGGTATCCTAAACAAGCCTGGCAACATACACCATTTCGGCTGCTGTATGGAACGGTGCCCCATGTGTGGCGGGCAACTTATTTCCTGCGGTTGTTTTGGGAAGCATGATATTGAGCCACTCACAATAGAAGAAGTAAGACAGGAACTGAAATAATTGAGATGATAGCGCCAAAGACCCGGTAGGCGCTAAAGGAGAGAGATGAAAAAGCAACAGGCACGGTTAATTCTCTACCAACTGGCAATGGCACGGAAGGCATTGCAAGCCATTGCCGAAGGAACAGAGATGCCACAAAGAATAGCAATCGCATATTTCTTTAATTCAATCTACACATCCAGAGAAGATGTTGACGCTTTCTTTGATGGCGAGGGTAAATCAATCGCCCAGCAATTCGGTGTTTAGCACCGAAGGCGGCGCAGAGAAATGAAAGAAATCACATTTGCAGTGCTTCAGGCAATGGCCAATGGCTACGCCCAGAAATTGGGAATAACCGAAAAGATAACCGTCAGCGAGCCGTCCCCAATCTGCAAGCCTAATCCTGCTCATTGCCACATAGACGGATTAGATCGTGGAAGGATTTGTGTCGACATAAAAAAACTAAAGCGCTGGCTTAAACAGCAACACTGGACAAGCCTGAAGGGGCAACGGTTACTCCGCTGGCTCATTGCGCACGAGGTTTGCCACCTTAAAGTCAAAAGCCATTCTTCACCCTATTTTAATCGGTATATGGGAAATTTAGGCTTCACCATAGAAAAGCAACAGGCTCAAGCAGCGGGACTAATCAGGCACCGCCATATCTGGGTTATCCGCTGGAACGGCGAAACAATATCTCGAAAATGCCGGATATGCGGGGCAGTTCAAGATGGTAAAATCACCTGGGGACGAACAAAATAGCACTACCAGGCGCTGGAGACCCGCAAAGGTAGGCGCTAAAGGAGAGAAATGAAAAAGGCACTTAAATACACGGAAACCCCAGGGCACAGCTTGTTCTATTACAGGGGAACAGAGAAGGCAGAAGGCCCCAATCCCAACCTACACGGCAACTGCTCGGGGATTTGGGGGGACTGCTCAGCCTTGCGGGGTGAAATCTCCCCAGACCTGTGGGGCGACTGCTCTGGCTTGCATGGCAGAATCTCCCCAGCCTTGCGGGGCGATTGCTCAGGCCTAAGAGGCAATGTCTCCCCATACCTGCAAGGCGATGTCTCAGGCCTGTGGGGCAATGTCTCTGGCCTAAGGGGCGATGTCTCCAGCCTGCGGGGCGATTGCTCAGGGATAAGAGGCAATGTCTCTGGCCTAAGAGGCAATGTCTCCCCATACCTGCAAGGCGATGTCTCAGGCCTGTGGGGCAATGTCTCTCCATACCTGCAAGGCAATGTCTCTGGCCTAAGAGGCGAGGTCTCCAGCCTGCGGGGCGATTGCTCAGGGATAAGAGGCAATGTCTCTGGCTTAAGAGGCAAGGTCTCTCCATACCTGCGAGGCGATGTCTCTGGCCTGCAAGGCGAGGTCTCCAGCCTGCGGGGCGATGTCTCAGGCCTGTGGGGCAATATCTCTGGCCTAAGGGGCGATGTCTCCAGCCTATGGGGCGATGTCTCAGGCCTGTGGGGCAATGTCTCCCCATACCTGCAAGGCGATGTCTCTGGCCTATGGGGCGATGTCTCAGGGATAACAGGCGATCTCGATGAATGTGAGCTGACTAAGGAAGACAGGGAAAAGGGGATAGATATTGTTAAACTGGTGAGCGCTGGAGGCCCCGACAGTGGTTGCTTTGAGGGATGTAAACTTGTGTCTCTTACCCAAACGGAAGTTCAAAAAATATTGAAAGGGTGAAGATGGCAGCAAAAGAAACGTGGGCGTCCCAATTGCGGAAATGGCAAAAAGAGCAGGGCGAGACGTTTGCTAAAGCTCTTATGTCTCCACCTGAGCATACCACCTTGCTCAGAGCCATTCCCTATCCCGGTGTGGTAATTGTAATGGGCGCACGGGGGACAGGAAAGACTGGCCTAGCTCATGAGATAATTGGCCAGTTTCACAGGGCGAAAAAGCTGAAAGGGGCAATACTACTTCCCCTGACACTGGCTAAGCCCAAAAAGGGCCTTCTACCTGACTGGGTGCAGGTAATTTCTACAGTGGGACACTTGCCCCACGATGCGGTTGTGCTGATTGATGAGGCGGCGCAATTAGCTCATGCCAGGCGCTCCCAGAGTGCAATGGCGGTGAGCTTGGATAATCTCATCAGTATAAGCCGGCATAGGAGACAGCTTATAATTTTTATCGCTCATCATAGTCGGAAGCTGGACGTGAATTTGATTCATGACAGCGACAGACTGTTGTGGAAACAGCCCACTGAGGCTCACGCTATATTTGAACGAGATGAGCTTCAGCTTTTCACCCGCAAGGCGTTGGAATTCTTCGCTCAAATCAAGAGCGATAAGCGCAGGCTGAAAACGACCTATGTCATGAATTTACACGCTCTGAGGTTCACTTATTTCGAGAATGGCTTGCCCCAATGGTGGTCTGAGGCAATCTCAAACGGCTTCCAGGAATTAAAATGAAAGGGGGTGAGAAAATGATAATGCTAAATAGAGACCTTTCCCCCAGTGAGCAACTATCCTACATCCTCAACATCGTGTTTGGAGTGGAAGCCAACCTGAACAAGAATAAGGTCGGCGCTGTCAGATTCAACTGGATTGCCGCCCCCTATAATTCCCTGGGATATAGGAAATTTAGAGGGTTTGGCGGGGTGCAGATGCAGGTGGGGTTAGTGGGGCCACGAAGGTGGGAGGTCCGCCGTGTCATAGTCAAGAGCGAGGACTTCGACGGCGAGCAGCTACGTGCCAAGTGGGGGGAATTAGAGGAGAAAAAGCCTCTTAAGAGGCTCAGAATCTACAGCCCAAAGTTCAAAAAGGAGAAAAAGTAGCATGGCAATCTCACAAAATGCAGTCAAGGAAATAATAAGGGACGAGCCAATTTATGTCAAACTGCGGCAACTGGTTAATATAAGTGAGGGGGCAAAAAATAAAAAAGGAGGGGTAATGAATCGGGAGCAAGTCGAGACGGCTCTTGTCCCGGTAGCGGGAATGAAAGTGAGAGACGTCGAACACGGAACACACGGGCGAGTCATGTTTGAAGGGGAGCGCATGACACTGCGGCCAGGCAGGGGGAGCACTTATGAGGTGGCTGACCCTTATAAGGACGACCTCCTCAATTTTGCCGGGGTTAATGGTCAGCTTGCCAAAACAATCACCCCAGCCACGCTGGGCAGGGTGATGACAGAGTGTATGGCCAGAAAAGAGAAATATGGCCTCATACTCCAGGATGACCATGTTGTCGGTATCACCCCTTACAGGGAGCGACATCCTGTGGATACGGAGCGCGTGCTCAATACCATCGAGCGCACCATCCCCAGTGCTGATTTCCAGCGAGTGCTGGTTCTGCCCCAGCATATTGTCAGCCTGGAAACAGTCGGGGTAGAGGAGCGGCCAGTTCAGAGGGGTGATTTGGTCAAGGCGGGGACAAGGGTCGTGTTTAGTCCCATCGGGACCACCCTGCCAGTGGTGCAATCCTACGTGTTGCGCCTCGCCTGCACGAATGGCGCAGTAACTAATGACATCGTGCATAACTTCGGTTATGGCGAAGGCGATAACCTCTGGCAGTGGTTCCGCCAGAGCATCCTCAAGGCCGTAAGGTCTATTGACCTCATAATCCAGCGGTGGCAAAATCTGCTTCGGGAGGAAATATCCCCTGCTGACCGAGCGGTAGTCATCGCCACCTTGATACGGCAGGCGGGGTTGAGAGGAGAGGAAGCTGCTGCGGTGCAGGCTCAGGCCCTTGAGCTACCCCCGGCCAACGCATACGAGGCCATGAACCTCATCACCTGGGCCAGTAGTCATATTGTTAGAGACCCTGCGAGGGTGGTGAGGGCACAGAGGGTGGCGGCTGAATACGATGCTGCTACCACTCATCGCCGCATCTGCCCAGTATGCAGAAGGGAGCGGTAAGCTGACAAAGGAAATCGAGAAGCTGAAGCGTTCTGCGGACCGCCTGGGGAGGGTCAATGCCCTCCCCAGGGGTCGAGACTGGACCTGGTTTGTGCGAAAGGAAAGCTGGATTCACCTCAAGACAGCTTTCAAGCTATGGTTTCGCCTTACTATCTTGAGGAGAAAGGAGTAGGTATGGAGAATTTCATCCCCTTCGCACAGCATTTATTCTGTGGCTTCCAGCAAGAAATGGATGAGGACATAAGCAACTTTGCCTTACTGAGATGGCGAGAGGAGGCAGCGCATGGCAAAGGTGATTGATGCCACACAATATGGATCGCTCTGGTATCTGCACTATTGGGTAGCTCTCCCGCAATGGCGGGTGGAGGAGTTGTTGGCAGATTTACCCGTCAATGTCCGGGCAAACTGGGACGTCAATCCCAAATGTCCTGACTCTAAATGCTTGACCAAAGTGGTCATGGGGGATAACTGGACGGAAAACATTAAAGGAATCAAAGAGGAGGTTTACCGCCGCTTGGTCGAGGCATGAAAGAGATGACTTTGTCCAGGCGCTCCATTTCATAAAAGAGGGCAACTATGATAAGGCCGCCTCTGTATTGCAAATGACCCCTTGACAACTAAGACTGGATATGCTAAGGTATTTGCGTTATGGCAACACCCAAAGTGTCCTTCACCTCTAATGACCTTATGACCATTCCGCAAGCAGCGAAAGAGCTTGACGTGCATTATGCGACAGTTTACCGATGGGTGAAAAAGGGGAGGCTTACCCCTTTCCGTGCGGGTGGGTTTATGTTTCTGCTGGCATCAGAGGTAGAGGCACTTAAAAAGGACAATAATAAGTGCCAAGTCGGGTAATAAAGGAAACCATCTGGACATCTCCGAATCTCAATAGCATATCCCCTCTGGCGGAGAGGCACTTCTACCGCCTGCTGACTGCTGCTGATGACTGGGGGTGCTTTGAGGCCACTCCACTGGTTGTGAAGGGGAAATGCTATCCCTTACGGCCAGAGACAAAAGTGGAGGACATTGAAGTATGGCAAAAGGAATTGGCAGACAACGACCTCATTCGGTTTTGGGAGGTTGGGGGACGGCAATACGGCTACTTCCTGACCTTTGACTCTCATAATTCTTTGACAGCCAAACACTCGCCGCTAACGCCTTGCCCACCCTGGCTGATGGATGAACGAGGCTTTGACCCCCGGCTGGCCACAGAAACGCTACAGGCATTTGAGAGGATAGGTGTAGCGGTAGTAGCACTCAGTCAGGATGGCAAAAAACCCTCTTACAGGGCAATTTGTGAAAAAGCAGGGTGTAGCATGTCCACATTCAGCAAATATCTCAAACACATTCAGACTACATCTTGCTACACTCCGCTATTCCCGACTACGGCTGCTACACCCAAGAATCCTAATCCTAATCCTAATCCTAATCCTAGGGTCCTTACGGATGCAGGTGTAGCACCTGCATCCTTTCCTGATTGGAAAGAATTATTGGAAGGGAGCCGTAATAAGGTTGCTGTCCTTGTTACGGCTTTCAGGCAACTACATCCATCGGCGCCGCCGGATGACCATGATAAAGCGGGGGGACGTGCGGCAGGGTTTGTGAGCCGTAACAAAGACCCTGGCTATTTGCTGAAGCTCATTTGGGATAGCGCCACCTGCAATATATCAGGGAGTCATTGGAATTATATCGAGGGGATGGTGAGAAAGCATGGAACTTCAAAAAACAATCAAAGAATTGTATCAACCCTCTATAGTGAGGAAGCTGAGTTCTATAGAGGAGACGGGGCTTAGTGAGGCGCAACTGCAAGAGCGAAGTGTGTGTGAACGATGGGAGCTATTTCTTCACACTGAACTTAATTCGCCTCTGTTTAAGTTACTATGCAAAATTGCTCATGGGGAAAGACAAAAGCCACTGCGGGCCTGTCAGACCTGTGGGGATGTAGGGTGGGTTACTTATGATGTGGACCACCGGCATCCTGATTTTGGTAAAGCGGTGCCCTGTCCTGATTGTGATAGGGCTTACGGCGGGTCGAAGCAGACTGCATTTTTGGCACGAAGCGGTATTGGTCCATCTCTGCAAGAGAAAACCCTGCTCAATTTTGAGGCGAACGCAGGGAATCAAAAAGCACTCGAACTGGTGCGGGAATGGGCTGAAGGAGGGCATGTTATTGTAGTGTTGATTTATGGTCGCCGGGGAAATGGGAAGACGCATCTCGCTGTGGGGGCAGCGTTAAGGTGTGTAGAATTAGGCGGTGCAGTTCGTTTTGTTCGAGCACCTGACCTCATCAGCGAACTGAAGCTGGCGGGGATAGAGGAGGCGGAGAGGGTGATGGCTGGATACAAGAAAGTTGAGACGCTTATCATTGATGATTTGTGGGCGGAGTATGTAACGGATTGGACTAATGCAAAGCTGGAGGACCTCATCTGTTGTCGCATTGATAACTATGCTCACACGCTCATCACTACCAATGCTGACCCATTAACATTAAGTGAGATAAATGCCCTACCTCGGGCTATGAGTCGGTTACGGCGAGAAGAGTATTGCGAAGTTGTGCATAACAAGGCCGGGGAATGGAAGCCTGCAAGGAGATGAGATTGGCTTCTACTGATGGGAGAAATGAATGAATAAGCGCAAATTCAGAAGGGGTAAGCAGCTTACAACTCTCACTGATGTAATTGAGGCAATAAACAAGGGCGAGTGGATATATTGGAAGGATACGCCAAAGCATCCACGCATACTGGGCAACATGAGCCTGGTAACACTTCTCAGGGCAGTTGAGAATAGGATTTTATTCGAGGCAGAGAGGACTCAAGATGAACAATCTTGAAGCTCAGCGATTCCAGCAACGCCACCGGTGCGCCGTGTGTGACAGCGAGCCTCAGCTTTTCCCAGATGGAAAGCACGGCTATGAGGTGAGGTGCATCAACAAGGAGCACCAGGGGTTTAACAGAGAGCTTACTTGGACAGAGCACTACAAGCGGGGAGATCACATCCCGATTGAGATAGCAGAACAAATAGAGGGAAAGGAGAGGAGAAAAATGGAACAGGAACTCGGAGACGAAAAGACCAGGGCACTCGCACCATACCAGGGAGTGACATCGCTTACCCAGGAGCAGGCAACCATCATCTTGCGCACGGTCTGGCCTGATGCACCGGTTGTAGAGGTGTTCAAGGCTGCCCTCATCTGTAAGATGTATGGTCTTAACCCTCTGATGAAACACCTCTACCTGGTTGAATTTAAGATGAGGGACGGGGGGAGTAAATGGGCTCCGATACTTGGTATTCAGGCAACACGCCTGATAGCTTCACGTATTGGTCGCCCTTCGTATATAGACGGCCCACGTATGATGTCAAAAGACGAGGAGATGTCGATATTTGGAGGGCATGATGACACAGTTTTGAGAGCCATCACTGTTATCCAGGATGAGGGAGGTAATCGGGCGTCCGGATATGGAAGCTGGCGCAAGGCTGACCCCGTATATGGAGCCGAGAAAGGTAACTCCCAGCAACACATGGCTCATATTCGGAGTGAGCGTCAGGCGTTAGAGCGTTTGTTTCCTGGTGAAATGCCCGCAGGTGTAGAGGTGGGTGATATGCAGTATATGCCAGTGTTGAGAAATGTCGATTTGGCTACTGGCGAGATAATGAACACCAACGTCTCTGGCTGCTCACTTGTATGGAGCAGGGTGAGGGAGTTGCTCAAAGAAACGAAACCTGCACCAGCGTTGGTAACGAAATGGTTTAAGGACCACTACGACGTGCAAGTGGCCATAACTGATTTCGATTCTGGTGTTATACCCGAGAGGCTGACCGAAGCGATGTTGAGTCGTTTTGTGGATAGCCTGCTGGCTCTAAAAGAGCAGGTGAAGAAGTGAGCGAGATGGGGCTGGGAACCCTTGCGGTTTTACCATTTTGCCTCCGAGGGTTTGGGAGGTTTGTAGCTGGGTCAACGGGAACTTGCCACTCCCACCAGCGAGCTTTGTCCTCCACCAGCCCCATAAGAAAGGAGTGATATGGGCGAACCGTCAGTATCTATGCTGGAATTCCCGCTTAAATGGACGAAATGTCCAGCTTGCGGTAGTGAGCGGGCATTGGCTGATATGATTCTGAAAGAGGAGCAGGCGAAGGGGCGTATGGGGAAGGGGCTGATGGGCGCTGTAGGGGAGATTGTTGTCCCTATTGCAGACCCACGTATTGCTCCAACGGTAGTCCCTGTCCTGGTATGTATTTTTGATGTATGTGCGGATTGTGGCACATACTATTGCCGTGATGCCAACAAGGTAATGGGAACGCCTATGCCGGGACAGCAGACGCCAGCGAGACGACCACAGCCTCCTTTTAACCCTTAAAGTGGGGTGATATGTGATTCGGTTGTGGGTGTGGCATTTGGTAATTGTGCTGAGGCACAGGATTGAATTCCTGATGCGTTTTGTTTGGAATTAAGTGCCCAGTCCTGAGCCGAGGGCTGACCTATGACCTGGTGGGCAGGGTCAGCATATTTAGGTGGTCAGAAAACTTTGGGTGTAGGCTCAGGCAAGTCCTTCGGGTAAAGGCTATGATGCGCGTGTTGGTGCCGGGATGAAGAGTTGAGATGTTGTATGTCTCCCCTTACAACGGAAGCACTCAGAAGAATCATCTCAGAGTCGAGTTCCAACCCCGAAGGGCAAGGCTAAATAAGGAATATTCAGGAAGCCCTTTTGGAGCTGTGTTGCGCTGGATAAATTCGAGGCCGTGGCGATGGCAGCATGTGTGGTGGCCCTCGAACCAGGGCACAGCCCCAAAGGGCGGGGCTTGAAAGGAGAGGAGATGACTATGAGGGCAAGGTTTACATTATCGAAGTCGGCAATAAGAGATATAGAGGAGTCGCTTGCCCGGGGACTTACGTGCCATGTGAGTCTAATTGCGGGGACGAGGTTTATCTATATTAGAGCAGAACCGCCCACGCAACTTTTTGACCTACCATTCCCTGTTTTAATTTGCCAGGAGAGCGCCAATGAACCTGCAATAGTTCGGGTATCAAAATCAGAGAGGTATCTTGAGGGATTTACAACTTTAGCTGAACTGCCAGTTGGTCCAACGCCAGGTGTAGCGTATTGGCTAACTGGCCTCAAGATAGCTCAAATAATTCGTATGGGAAATGAGGTAAAAAGATGAATCGAATACTATGTATTTATCCCATTTGGTGGATGCTGAGATGGATAATCAGCCATGACCGGGAAAAATGGTGGTGGTGCAGGTGGATTAACCCTTATGATAAGGCGGTGAAAAACCAGATTGAAAAGATGAACAACCCGAATGTAGATGAGATTACAGAATTTGTTATTTCAATACCCTGGGCAGGTGAAAAGGTTGATGTCTGGCATCCAGTGGGTGAAGTGCTCGCTAATCTAAAGGTAATCCAGGATTGTGAGGAGCACGCTGCGGTTTGGGTCAGCCTAATGCTCGCTATTGGGCAACGGGGATACAATCGTGGTGGTGGATACCACTCCCAGGTTACCATCGCCATTCACTAATTACGAAAATTCACCATTGAAACATAAACCCGAGATATGGTTCGATGACCTGCATTATAAGAAAGATGATGCAGCTTGAGCGGGAAATTGACGGGCACTAGAACATAAATCGAGGTGATATATGGAATGGCAATGGTGGGGATGGTTTTTGGTCATAGGGATCCCTATTGCCGGGGTTGTGCTTGGGGTATTGGTAGGTAAGGCAATAGTCAAAATGACTGAAGGTCCAAAGTTGTAATCAAATGGTTAATACTGCTGTGATTTATTATGTTATGCAGGAGCGTTTTGGTTTTCTGTTAAAGAAGCTACAAACCAAAACGCAAACTTCATTTTGTCCCTCAATGTGCGATCCCGCCCATATTGCCATTTGCCCTGGGCCTTGTCCAGCAGCGCACAAGTTCATCATGGAAAATTGGCCTTTAATTCAGCAACAATTAACTTTGCTGAATTAGGCAGGGGACATCTCTACTGAAGAGAGTATATCGTTGAAGTGAGACGCATGTGGAAGGCCTGAATACAGAGGCATATTTGTAGCATCTGCCCATGTATTCACAGCAAGATATAAGTCTGGTTTGTCGCCTGATATATCTGCCCACCATCCTGTGTAGTTGTCATGTTCCCATAATCTTACCTTCCATGTCCCATTTATCCACACGGATGAAGTCAGGTCATTAAATTCATACGGCGACAGGGATGGGGCACTTTCCCATAACCCTATCCAGTGGCCTCTATAATATGAATGCTCGAAGAGGACAACAGGCGCCGCTGAGTCAACCACTTTTGCATAAAGGCGTGCTCGGTCGAGCTTGGCTTGATTCTCATTAGTAGGGTTGCGGCTTTCCCCGTATGCCTCTACAGTGCCGATGAAGCTCATCTTGTCGCTTGTATTGTATGTTGAGATTCCTCGTTTGGGGCTATCATTTTCGCTACCCATATAGGGATTGAGGCAGGTGCGAAAGAGTATTCCCTCAGTGTAATCCTGCACATAATTCGAGACGGGGAATTCAACGGACTGTGTGCGAATCTGGTAATCGTTATCGAGTATGATGACATGGGCGGCTGTTATGCCATATCCTCCAAACATACCAGCCGGTGTGCGTCCCCAACCACATTCAACCCACCCCGCTATAACCTCCATAGCCATCGCCTCGCCGGCGTATAAACGTCGGGCACCGGGAAAGTTGCTGAGTGCATATTCTTGAGCAGTAGCTATCATGCCAGGAATATCGGGGCCGGTAGGCGGAGGTTCAGTAGGAGACGGTTCGGTAGGCGGGGGTTCGGTAGGTGCAGGAATGGCAATATCGGGGGAGAGTCCCTGGCTAAGGAGATTTACGTAATCGTATTCTGCCTGCCAACTAAAATTAGCTCCTACAATGCCTGCCTCATAGCTTCCCACCCCGCCCGCGACGTTGGGGTGATACCAGCCTTTTGTCGGGTCGAATTTGATGCCCCACTGAGCGGCATAGTCAATACGCTCTTGGTCTGTAGCATTGCTCCATGTCTCAACAGTAGCAGTCCATTCAGGGGTAAGGTATTTTTGAATCAATTTATAGGCCAAAAACCCCCCCAGTGCCACTAAGGGGAGAATAATGAGCCATTTGCCATTTTTCATTATGTCCTCCCCGGGAATTTGCGCTGAATGAGCTTATAGGCAAGGTAGCCCACAAGCGCCACTCCACCTATAATGAAGACAATTTTTAGTATATTCCCCCCAGTCCCTTCTAATCCCAAAAAGGAAGGTTCCCAAACTGTTTCCCATTCACCCGTTTCAGGGTCTTGGACAAGGATTGGGGAAGGTCCATACAGCACATCACTCACTGCGCCACTTATGACCTTTACAACGATAGCGATGATAATGAGCACAAGGATAGCTATGACAGCAATTATAACAGCTTGCAGAATCCAGGCCAACTCCTTTGAGGTTATTTCCGTTTTCCACTTATTACCATCTCGCCAAATTCGCATACTGAGGAGTTGCTCGCCCCGAGCTTGAGCTTCAGAGAGGATGGTGGAACGAAGTTGTGCTGTAGTGAGAGTTCCATTGGCATCCCTCATTTCCGCAACACAGACGTCAATCTGCCCGCTGTAATCGGCAAACTTCTGACTGTGAACCAGGGTATAAGCCATCGCTCCTCTCCTATCTCTTGACCAGTTTATACAGCAACACCGCGCCAACGCCTAAGCCAACAACCCACAGCCATTTGGGAAGCTCCGGGGCTTCCTTCCAGGTGAGGATATTTGACCATTCAAGTTCTCCAGCAAATACCCATCCATTGGTAATGGGATTAACCCCGAAGGCTGCCAATTGGAATGTGTCGCCGGGGTAGAGGGAAATACCCATGTTGGCAAGTTCCTCATTAGTGGCGACAAAGGTATACGTTTGTCCAGCAGGGACAACCATTGTCCCCCAGGGAGCTATCGTGTGAGCTATTCGGCCTCCATCAGCCCTTGTGCCATAGATATTGGTGGCAAAGATGAGGTCGATGCCTCTTTCGTTCTTCCAGCTTATTTCCAGGCCATCTTTCACCTGTCGTATATTGATGCTCATGCTTCCTCCTTTCCCGGATTACCGGAGCCCTTTAGATTGCATAAAGGACAATGACCTTTGATTTTATTCAATGATGATGTTAATTCTTCTACCTGTTGCTCCATCTTACCGAGCCTATGATACACCATAAACCCCTGCCCTACAACCACCACTATCAAGCCAATCATGGCAATAACCATTTCCATATTACCTCCTGAACACCCTCCTGATTCCCCTCCATGCCGCAACTATGTCAGTGATTATTGGCAAGGTAACATTGATTGCTTCAGTTGTTTCTTTCAACATGGCTGCTGCCTCTTCCTGCGTAATCCGCTTGTCCTCGAGTGCCTTCTTGATTACATCGATTGCCTCTTTCCATTCCTTCACAGCTTTCTCAATACGAGACCACTGGAAGCTCATCAAGACTGAATAGACGCCGAAGACGATTGCTACGATTGCTTCCCAGTTCATGCGCCCTCCTTAAACAAATCAGGATTGGCGATGAGTAAAGCATTTCTTTGCTCAATATAATCTGCCAAAATGAGGGCATCGATATTGTATTGCGTGCGTCCCTGATTGTCCACACTATTCGCATCAAACGCCGGGGAGGCAGTAGTGCCTTCCCGTTCCATTCGTTCCAAATTAGCACGATGCTGAGCAATCTTGGCTTCTAAGACAGCCAATTGGTTCAGCGCCGCCAGCCGGTTGGCCTGTCGTTCCATTTCAGCTTTTGCCTGAGCGTCGTCAATCATTGCTGAATCCTCAATCCCAACCCTAACTTCTGGTCAAGATAACGACTTAATGTTCTTACCTCAGCCGCAGTCAGCGCGCCATCCACAAGCCCGGCCATGATACACTTACTGTTGTCTCCATTAGTGTTAAGATAATTCTGTCCCAGTGTAGCGTAGGCAGCACCAACAGGAGCAAGTGAGGCATTGGAGTTTGAAGCAACGCTTACTCCGTTGATGTAGGCTGTAACAACTCCTGCGGCGCTCATTGTGCCAACAAAGACCCAGTAGTCATCGATGGTTGGCGCTGGGGTGAATCGAGCCTCGGGAGCTACGCCGCCCCCTATGCCTACAAAGGCAGCGTAAGCAATTCCAGCATCATGAGCCAGAATAAGACGATTGTTTCCATCTACGCTGAGGTCAAACAACGCAGCATTTCTGCTAATAACGCTGGGATACACCTGCTTCATCTTTCCAACCCATACCATAGTGCAGGGTCGCTGGATATTGATACCGGCAGCACTCCGCGCCCTATCATTGATGGAATCGAAGCTGATGATAGGCAGCTTCACCCCACCGTAAGCCCAGGATGCACCAGTATTGAGAGTGCCATTATTGCCACCACTACCCCTGTCGTATGCTGTTACACCTCGGCCTTCGTCAAGCGGCCAGAAGTTCACAGCATCAAGCGGAATTGCTCCTTGATAGAGGTCAAGCTCCTCATTGGTGCTGAGGTCATCTGTGCCCATTATGAAGTCAGCAATCACACCACCGGTGCTTGCTCCGCTCCCAACTTCTCTGTCTCCGATATACCAGTTGCCGCCAGCAAAAAGTGCTGTGGTGTCGGCGTCAGTGGCAGCAGTTCCGCCATTAACCCTCAATCTTGCTCCGTTCACACTTGAGATGCTGGCCAGGATATGATACCAGGTGTTTAGCTCAAAAGTGCCGAGGGCAACTGTTATGTCGAATAAGTTAACTCCACCGTTGAAATGCTGAAAATGTATGGTGGTCCCTATGTTATATATTTGGAGGATATTATTTCCATCCAGCTTCTTACCGGTGAAATACATATCGTTGTTGCGGTCTCGCTTAATCCTGAAGCTTATCCATAGCTTCGTGGCGTTATCGTGAATAGCTCCACAGTCGATGTGCCCCGTTGCTGACCTGTTGAAGTATACGCCATCGGTAGTAGTGCCTCCACGAGCACCAGTCAAAGTAAGGCCATAGCTACCCTCAACAGCCCCGGGCAGGCTCGCACTGGCATTAAGGGCTTCAGGCAACCAGAGTTGTCTCCATCTTTTCCCAAGCGGTAGCAAATCTGTAACCTGTATCATCGTCTCTCCTATGCGAGATAGGTCAGCACTCCATCTATTGCCACCGTTGCAGCGCCATTATTGTCCTGCGCTACTCTGAATTCCATCTGCATCCCTTCCCCGAGGTCTCCAAACTCGTAGAAGTAGCGAGCATTTGCGCCTGGTGTAGCAATAGCAGCAATAGCAGGAATATTCCTCACTGTAAAGGTAACAGGGTCTCCGGCACGTGTTCCGTAAAAGGCAGGTGTAAAAGTGGCAGCCGCATCAGCGGCAAGGTAAAACTCTATTTTGATGTCCTTGATTGGGCCACCAACGGCATCAAGGGCAAAGAGGGTAATGCTGGCATTTTTCGTTGTCGTGGTGGTATTGAACGCTTGCCTTAGCGTCAAGGCAGCATTGATTTTCTCTTGAGTATCTTCAAGAGTCTTTTTCGTAACTTCCTGCAACGCTGTTGGATCAACGCTCATTCCATCTCCTATGCCACTGGTTGCCTATAAGTGTTGAATATGTAGATGAAAGCTCGATTTGTCCCACTATTGCGTTGCACTGTAACCCTCATCTGCATGGTTGAATCGAGATACACCCCCTCTATTTCGAGCACCTTGATAGTGGGAGCGCCTATGAACTGTTGCTCTGATTTCAGCCTATAATTGGCCCCGTCCACTCTCTTATACACTCTAAAAGTGAAATCATCTCCGAGTGCCAGGTTATTGAGGTCAAAATCCATGTAAAATATCCCCGGCACACCTATCGCTGTAGTAACGATAGTTTCTTCATTACCTGAAGCGGTAGTGTGCGTGCCAGTGGAAAGAGCATCAAACTCAGGCTTGCGCTCTGCTGTATAGCGGATAACCTTTGCCATTGAGACGCCGTTAGCTGGCAAGGCTCGAGCAGGATATGTAATAATGCCTGTTGTCCCAGCCAGCATATCGGATAGGTCCTCAAAGCATTGTTCGACATTAGTTCGAGCTGCCCCTCCCGGGTTGATTGTAGCACTGTAGGCTGCACCAAGCGCCGCTATGTAGGTCGCTAATTGATAAAGAGCCGTATCCAAATCTGTTCGTGCCACACCCTGAATTGTGGGGTTAAAGACATTGGCCCCATCGCATCCAAACACAACGAGGAAATCCTCGATAGTCTGTTCGAGGTTAGTTCTCGCCAAATTGCCATTTACCTGCACGCTCCAAGCTGCACCAGCAGCCGCAAGGTAAGTTGCGAGGCTGGCCAGAATTGCATCAAGCTCTGTATGTGCCACACCTTGCACTGTAGCGGTGAAGGCATTTGTGCTCATTCGCAACAGGACTCGCTTTATTTCAGCAACAAGGCTCGCTGTAGCCAAAGCAGACATATCATCCGCTGTGGCTGCGTCAGTTTTATTCCCTATGACATCTCGAGGCTGATAGTTCTCAAGCGAATCCGCAGCGGGCACAAGATCGCCACAATTATTGAGGATGATATAAACCTGATTTGCCCCTGGCGCGGCGCTGAGGGCTGGCCTGACTGTTAGTGTGCCTGCGCCATTGTCGTCAACAATGACACATACCTGTCCCCTTGCCGAGCCTGTGAGGGCTACGATGATTTTCCCATTCCAGTAACCCACACCCTCAACACGGGCAGCATCAACGAAGGTGTTAACTGTGCCTGCGGCACTGGTAACGCCCTCAACTGCTGCTAAAGACCTCAGCAATCTTTCAACATCAGCTATCACGTTTAGCTCCTGTAGAACACCGCCCAATCATAATTCTGTGCTCCCCCGGCAAGTCTCTGTAGTGTTACCCTGATGCCATGTCTATTCGGCTCAAGCTCCACATTCTTGAGCGCCGGGCTTTGCACCCCGGCGAAGACCATTTCGTCCTTCATTACATAATTCCCCCAACCGGCAATTCTGTAATACACACGGATGCGAATAGTCTCTGCTGCCGTGTTGTTGGTAAAGTCAATTTGGACCTTGATTGGCTCAAATACCCCGAGTGGGTTCTCTACCCTATAAATATCCTGCTCTGCCCCGGTGGTGCTGAGAGTTCCTCCAGTCTCCTCGAGGATAAGCAAACCTCGGATAAGGTCAAGAGCTAACCCAACATTTCGATGGATACGTCGCAGAGTGCCGATTAGGTCAATCATCTTATATCATCACCCAGTTTCGCCCCAACTCCCATATTTTCCACATATTCAAGCTGGTCAATTGCCAATTGAGTATCAAAGGCCGCCAGATATAGCCGTCCCATTGGTTTGCCGCTTCGGTATCGTCAATACCAATGTGGAATTTGCGTGCCGAGGCTGTAGGATTGACATGAGCGGCCGCAGTTACGGCCAGAAGGTTCCCATTCTTGTAAAGAGCAACAGCAGCACCCAATCGTGTAACCCCTACCATCCACCATCTTCCCGTAGTGATTTCGCCGTTGCCGCTGAAAGTGACTTGATTAGCGGCGCCCTGATTAGTTACGAAACGGAGGGCACCATTTTGGTCCACATACCAGAACCATCCATCGGTATTGAGCAAACCCCGTTCCATAATGTAGCGGTCAGCACTCAGGTCGTCGACATAAATCCAGGCAACAAGACTAAAAGCCTGAGCCTGAAAATCGAGGTCGGTGCTTTGAGCGATGGCAAGCTCCATGAAATCAGGATTTGCTGGGTTGAAACTCAGAATAGTAAGATTTGTAATGGGATATTGCACCCATGTCGGAGCACCAGTAAGCGTCATGGTATGGTCAAGAGCAACAGCCGGTGGCCTTGCAACATCATGTGCCAGTGTGCCTATGCCTTCATACATGGCCATATCAAGAATGGTGCCTACAGCCAGTTTGTCATACGATATTGTCATATTTCCTCCTAATCCTCAAACAGATACTCCCAGGGATAAGTTCGTAATGTGCCAGCCGTTTGCTGAAGCGTTATCCTTACCCCATGACGATTCGGCTCAAGTTCAATGTTGATGAGCGGGGGTATCTGGGGACCATTGAGTTCAAGTTCATCCTTCTGCACGTAAGCACCCGCACCAGCAATTCGCTCATACCATCGCAACACTGTTGTATCTCCCCAGTCCATGTTGCCCGTGTCAATTTTCACCTTGAGAGGCTTGAAATTACCCAGGGGGGCAGCTACCTCCACCATTGTTTGCTCGGTGCCATCGGCTACGAGACTCCCCCCAGTCTCGTCCAGAATTAGCAATGCTTTCACAATATCGAGAATGAGGTCAACTTTCTTGATGAGTATGGAGATGCCCCCAACCACAGCAGTCTTGATTTGCTCTGGCACATAATAATTGGCCCCTACTGCTCCTGCCGGGATAGTAAGAACACATCCTGATATGCGATAGCGGATGAGGTCCCCATCCTGCCAGCTTGCATTTGGAAATGTATAAGTGTAGTAGGCATAACCAGCAGCCTCAGTCATGGCAGCACCAGCAACAATGTTTGTCCATGCGACATCGACGCCCGGCCTGTAGCGGTCAATGTCCATCACCGTGCTCGCGTATTCGGTAGCGGGGATAACTGCGCCGTCAGGTCTGAGGTTATGGAGGGATAGGCGGGCCACCTCAATGTTGTTCTGGTCAACCTGTGGGGATTCCAATACATCCATCAAGGCTTGCACGTATGGCCAACTGTATCCGCATTGGTCATTGACTAAAATGTAATCTACCAACCCCGGTGCTTGGCTGAAGGGATAATTGGGGTCAAGCGTGAATACCCCAGTGGCGGCAGTATAGGTAATGATGCGCCTTGCCTGCATCCGACACACACCTTCTGTGGGGATGAGTAGCGCGCCGCTGAAATAATCATTATTCTCCCATGCGTAAAGCCCAGCTCGGGTGGAGTCTGCTGGGACAGTAGCACTTGAGGTATCGAGAGTTCCATAGCCCATAATCTCAATACCCATAATGCTCTCATGAAATACTGCCACGAGGTCATTTGCCTCGACATTGGCGCTGAAGGCATCAGTAATAAATGTCCCAGTGAGACCTACATAATCAGTAATGCGCCTGACTTCCCGCTCAGGCGCAGTGCCGGGGGCAGAAGCGTTATGGATGACCTGCACCCAAAACTCATTGTTGAAGATGTCGTCATTGAACCCTGCCAGATTGGTCAACACCAACACAGTTGTGGATGCCACCATAGCAGGACTGCACATACCAAACATCCACAAGCCTACGCTGGGGGCTGGTGGAGCAGGAGGGGGCGCACCGCCTCCCCCGCCAGTAGAAATGATACAAAAGCGAGTAGAAGCTGCAATTTGTTGTGGCACACCTGCGGCATTAGTAAATGCCGCCGCTACAGTGAGGGTATTGCCGATATGCGACGCAATCTGTCTCACTTGCCCCGCCGCTGGACCATCCAGAATCTTAACCATCAACCCGGCATAGCTGGGTTCATTGGCAAGGTTTACATCGATAAGCGTGATACCTAATGCACTGCCAACCGCACTTGTTAGGCTCCAATAGGAGACATGGGCTTGCAAGAGAGGATAGGCTGGATTGTCAATATAAAGTCCACTATCAGGTATTCTCATTTATTCCTTTCTTATACACTTCTTGAGGATTTCCGATGGGTTAATCACATCACCTTCCACAATAGGTAATTTACCGGTGATAATTCTTCCTCTATATTGGGGTAAGATGTCCCTAAGATTCATAAGTGCCATGAACAGGTCTTTTCGCACACGAGCCTTACCCTCTAAACCTTGTGCATCAAATCCCTCATCTCCTTTGAGAGATAGCAATTCCACTTGGCTTGTCCCAGCCAGAGCCATAGTTTCAAGACAACCCTTAGCAAGTTCTCCCAACGGGAACTCTAAAACTACCTCTTGGTCTACCCATTCAGGTCTTGGCGCTTTACTGGGGCCAGGCTGGAAATAAGGTTCGAGAGATAAGGTATCGAGCAGACTGTCCATATTTTTATGGGTTATGATTTTGGGAATTTCAACCATCTTTCACCGCTTTCCCGCCACTATTACTTGCACAACCCAATACGCCAGGGGCAAAGCGGCTGCGACAGGTGTCCGCACCACTACCCGTGCATAAACTGAATGTTGTGTCCAGGGGAGAATGATTGTATGCTGTGTGAGATTCACCCCTGTTCCCACAATCACCGCCGGGGCAAGCGGCGGTTGTGCCCCTCCACCACCACCTATAGCTGCCCAGTAATTACCAGATATAGGAGTCGCAACGGGGGACAACTCTACCCAGCAGAGGAGATTTCCCGGCACGCCAACAGCTACCACCTCCATTGCGAGTATGTGTATCTGCTTTTCCTGCAAATAAGTGCAGTCAAATTCAATTGAGGTATGCTCATTGAGGTCAGCAACCATCTCAACCTCAGTGCCCAATGGAGCCACACGGGGGAGGATAATTGATGGGACTTGGACAGGGTGCATATTCATCTTATTTTCCTCTGAATCTCCCCTAATACCTTCACCGCCTCTGATACAAGAGGTTCAATTGGGGATGAGGTTAATCGCTCAAGGTGCATACGAACTAATTTCATATCCTCCTTTGTTTCAATATCGAGGTAGGCTGTAACGCCCTCAAAGTATTGATTTAACCCACTCACGTTGGTAAGCTGACCGATATAGGGTTCAGCATCGGTTACGATGATGTAATAATCGGACTGTTGCCCTACGACAAGTTCGCTCAAGGTGCCGTTCATTAGGCTTGCGCCATATTGTTGTCCCCAGCCTGTGAAGGCACCAGGGACAATGTTGGGGGACAAATGGGAGCGAAACCAAAGGCAAGCGTAGCGATTATTTTGAGGAGCGGAATGATAGGTAAGTGTATAACCAGGGGGAAACGCAGGCACGATGGTCTGCGTCAGGCCAATATGAACAAGGCGTCCACCCCCGGGTCTTTCCAGTGTAAGGAGATACTCGATAAAGTAAGGCAGTCCCACATCAATCCTTCCTTATCACCTGCACTTTGGGGTCAGGCGATGTTACCTTTACTCCGCCACTGACAATGACTGTAATCCTGCCCCCATTTCCTGAGAGGCCGGATTCGAGTTCGGGCTTAGGTGGTGGTGTTGGCATCTACACTCCTAATTCTCCTCAATTTCCAGCGTTACCATCACATCGTTAGCGGGGGCACCTCCAACGCTGCCCTGGATGATGATATTGCCCAATGTGCCTGTATTAGCGGTGGTATCAGCACAAAAGCCCTCTGGTCTGTTTCCACACAGGGGCAATTCGGCCTCGGTAAGCTGGCCGTCGATGCCATTCACCATCATAATATCGGGCAAAACCTGGGTGAATACAGGCACGGCGGCATTAGTAAGATAACCTACTCGGAGATAACCATTACCGCCTGTGCGGTTTATCCACATTATCTTCTTGATTACTGCCTTCTTGCCGGTTGAAAGTAGCCATGCTATATAAGATGTGTTGGCCGCCTGGATGCTGATATAGCTTCGCAGGTTTACGGCATCGTATGACGCATGTCGAACACTCATCTCTTACCTCCTTACGCTGTCTTTCCCTCAGCAGGCAACCATGTAGTTGCGCCGATATATTTTCGCACCGTGTCAAGGTCGCCCTTCTCCAATTTGGCCTTGTCTGGTGAGGGCACTCCTGACAGGTCAATGTCCACTAGTATCATACGATAGCCGAAGAATATGAACCTTGCTATCGCTATGGCATACTGGAGGGGATTGCGAACCTCAAGGTTCATGTCTCGATTACGACCCAAGACCCAAAATGTAGTTGAAGTAAGGTTTGGGTCCCAGAGACGAGTGTTACGATCCACCCTGGCATGGATATTAGCTGTGAAGAACCTTGCCTGTCCTGCTTGCTCCCACAGCACGCCCTCTACGTTGTCCAGGGGTTCCCACCTGAGATGGACAAACTCGTAATCGTTGAGTTGCAGGACTTGGATTATCCGCTTTGCTATGGTGCCAGCACCAGCAAGGCGGGTTGCTCCTGAAAGGCTTACCATCTCCACTATGGAAGCAGGGCCAGGGGGGATGGGTTCAAGAAACTCAATCTTGTAATGCTGCCATCTCCCTAGTGTCCAAATGGAGAGATTCTCCTTGATTTTGGCCACAGGTTGAATGGTTGCGGAATCGTAGATTCCACTAAGTTCAGGCATCGCCTTCTCCTTTCTATCTCCTTCTCGGAGAAGTTACCTCGAGCGGAAAGAGCGGTCGGCCCCAACCCGCCCGAGGCTTGAAATTAAACAGTCCGCTTATGTGCCTAAATTAGTTAGGCAGATGACCTTCAGCGTGCCACCAGCAGCGCTCGCACCCGTGCTCTTGCGTATCCTGACCGCCAAGCGGGGCGCTCCCACTATCTTTATCGGCACAGGAAGCTGGATGGGCAAGTCGGTCACTGTGGCAATCACCATTGCGGTGACGCCGACCACGATGGAACGCACAGGGATGATGGCGAGGTCAACCTCTGCACCAATAGCACCTCTAGCTATTGCCAAATCGCCATAGAATGTCTCCACTGCGTTGGTATGGAAATGAATCCCGGCCAACCAGCAGGGATTAGCAATTACGGCAGCAGCCACGATTTCCACATAGGCTGACCAAGCCCAAGCCACAGCAGCGCCATCAGATACCGCCGCTACACCTGCACCGACAGGATAAACTACCTGCCGGGTATTTATGGTCTCGATGGTTGATAGAAATACCTGGTCAACTTCAGTTTTAAGACCAGCCATAGGTCTTTCTCCTTTCTCCCCCTTTCAGGGGTTACTTGCCTAGAATGACACTTAGGCGCTAACCACTGGACCCTTCGGCTCGATAATGAAGCATCCCAGCCTCACCCTGGCTTGGGCAAGGGTAGCGATACGGGCAACTACCACGATATTCAGCACTCGCTGTGGATCATAGACCATCGGCTCTGACAAATAGCCTTCAGGCTCAAGTTTTGTGGCGAGACCCTCAAGGTCAAACCACCCATAGGTTGAGCCAGCCGCCACACCCTCACGGAACTGCAAGATTTGAACCGGGGTAGGAGCCGTTTCCACGCCGACCTTATAGAATATAGCCAAGCGATTGACGGCCAACTGCGGGGTGAGTGCTGCTGGGACAGCCGTCGCGAATACGCTATATTGGTTGCCCACCACTAAGAGTGGCATGGTTTGCCATCCGCCTACGCCGCAGCCAAAATCGGTTACGGGGTCGGCTTCTCTGACCTCGGCCTGCGTTCTATCGCCAATAACCTTTAGGGCGATGGCACGCCTGATACCGGCCTCAATAGCTCTGTTGCGGAAATCCTTTCGGTCAGTGAGAGTGATTTCCTCAGTTGGAATTAAATAAGCCATCCGTGTATACCTCCTTCAGACTTATTTTTCTCAGACGAGCCTGTCGCCTTCAAATTCAGGCTGTCTGGCCGGGGCTGGATAGCTACCAGTGCGTCCTGACCTGCGAGTGGGCCAGCCACCCAGGGGATGACTGGATGTTCCCTCGCCAGCCGGCACAAGAGCGGTGCCGAGGCCCGATGCACCAGCGGCGGCAAGGCCAACGCCGACACTTTCCAGAATACCGCCCTTAGTGCCGAGAGCAATGCCACCAGCAATCATGCCAATGCTAAGTAGCCAACTCCACTCGGGATACTTTTTAATGAGGTAGCTTTGCGCCATACCGCCAACCAGGGCCGAACCCACGATTGGTAACTGCGCTCCGATATACATATTCCCCCTCCTGCGTTTGATATTGTAGCGGGACAACTCTGGACAAAAGAAAAGGCGAGAGACCCCGAACCCTTGTCCAGAGTTGTCTCTCGCCTTGATTTTCAAGCCCCTTTGGGGCTTTATATCAATTCTAAGTCATACACTATTTGGAACTATTTGTCAAGCCCCTCGTGCAATGCTTTCACATCTGTTTGGTTGAATTTGTAAAGGGATGTGTAACGCCACATCTGCGTTACCTCTTGCCAGGGATTGTTGTCAATTAAATTAGCCAAGTCTGAAGCGGAAAGCGTGGCTTCAAGTAAATACTCCTTACCAAACCGCTCCACTGAAGTCCAGGCATGGCCTGTATTATCCAGATAGCCGATATTAGCCCATGCGTTGACACCGCCACAAATGAGTAGAGATGTAAGCAAAAAGGCAGCATCATCACAATCGCCTACAGGCCGCCTTCCCTTTTGTTGTGCCTCCTCGTAGAAGCCTATCATTTCGACAGGGAAATGCCATAAATCTTCTTGCTTATACACTTTCCACTGTCGATAAGGGCCAACGAATACCTCAAGGCGATGGAGGTGAATGTCGTAGAAAGCGTAATCGAAGCTGTAGCAAACCCATTCCCAACAATTCAAAATAAACGTGTCAGGATTCTCGTCATAGAGACCAGTAGCATATTCGACTACCTTTGCCGCACCGGGAGTAAGAAACTCCCTCACATCATGTGTTTCAAGGCCAAACCTCTTCTGCACCAGATACCAGTGGTCTGTTGTTTGGATGAACCCGAGTCCTATTGGCATCTTGGCTCTGATTATATCACTATTTACGAATGGGAACACCAGCTTGTTTGAGTTTTAACTCAACAGCCTGTTCCCATTCAAGTTCCCCAACTTCATACCAGAATAAAGTGAGACACCCTTTTGTTCTGGCAAAATCAATGCGGACGCCGAAGCAATTCGATTTGGGACAAACTTTGCATAAAGTGTGAATGTTATCGTCCATTCAGGTCCTTCCGAAATTGGAGTAGGCTATTTTTCAACCACTCATGCCCCACAGCTACCCCTAGCCGCTCTAATTCCTCTCTTATGATAGATGCAATTTCGTCAGGATTTAACTCCATTATTGTATCATGGAATGGACGCGCTGCTACAAGAGCCTGTTGGCGCAATTGTGGGGGGAGTGCCTCCCATAAGGGAACTCCCGATTGTTCGATTTGCTGGAAATACCTTTGTTGGTCTTTTATGACGTTGTGGTAAACCTCTTTTGTTTTATTGCGGACGTAAGCTACAGCGAAGGCCCTTCCGATTCTACCCATATTACTCTCCTTTTTAGGTCCGGACCTGCTATGTTTTAGGGAAATTGGGGACCGCTTTGATGGGAAGGACAACTTGGATTGGGGCAGGTTACATCGGCTATACCCTTCGGCGTGCCAAACATCATTCCACAAGCGGAACATCGCCGCAAATCCATATCCACCCCGGCATTGGGTTGGTTTTCTGTTGGAGACTGTGGACGAGCGGCTCGCTCTTGTAGTAATTGTTGCCCAGCACTAGCGATAATGGGTAATTGGTCCCGTAGGCTTTTCCAGAAATCCTGTTTGTTTTTATGCGATTCCTCATCACGGGCAATCTCCCTCATCGCTTTATAGTATTCAATATACATTGGAATTGGAAGCGGAATAGCTGCCCCAATGGGATTACCCTCCATATCTGTTGGTTGAACAGGCAATACAGGTTGAGTTGCTGGAACAGGGGCGGATTGCCGGATAACAATAGGTTTGTTGGGGTCAACTTCTTGCACACTGCCATCAGGACTTATCATCACGATTTGTCGTGTGGGGGGTGGGGTTACAACGAGAGGTTCTCCTGGTTCCAGCCGCTTCAGTTGGCCATTAGCATATACCCATGCGGGGGGCTGTTCGGCCCTTTTTTGTTGCACCACAATTGGATGCCCCGGTGTTACCTCTGCTACTTGCCCATCTTGGTCCACTTTGAGGATTTTGGGCGGGGATGGTTGGTGAAGGACGACGGGACCGGATACTTCGACAAATTCCCCTGTTTCGGGATTTTGCACGAAGAATGACGGACTCTTGTTCTGCTTCTGGCTTGCGGCTAATTGCAGTGCCTCTGATAAGGTCAAATCGCTCTCAGGGTCCTGAAACACCTCTCCGCCAATAGCGACAAATCCTGTTTTGCGAGATTTTGGCTTACCATCTCCGCTTTCCACGTCTGCTATCCTCCTTTTAGCTTCAACAAGCCTCGCCTGCGATTCCGCCAGTTTAGCCTGTTGCTCGGTGAGAAGTTGCTCGCTTCTCACCTTTGCTGCACCATAGGTATCGTTTTTGATTTCTGTAGCTAATAGTCGCTCTTGTTCCATCATAGCCTCATCAAGAGGACTCGGAGCTTTCGTCTCCTTCTCATTCTGTCCCCTCTTTGGGAGTGTCCCCAGCCACTCCAGGTCCCTTCTGTTCATTGCTACCCTCCTCTAATGTCGATACTAACCTATCTGGCAAGGTTGATGGCACATTCTCGAATACAAGGGCAAGCTCCTCAAAGGGGTTTATGTTTCTCCCAAGCCAAAAATCCAAAACGGCCAATCCTAAAAAGTCCTGAAAGTCCCCTTTATAGCCCCTCGCTATAGCACAGGCAAAAGATGACCAGATTACTGGGGTGTGAAAAATCGTAGCCTGCATCGGCACCATACGGTAAAGAGAAACTAAGAATGGACTAACGGGAGGCTTGACAACCTTCTTTGTTTCCTTGCCATCGCCTTTTGATTCTTCTCTAACCTCAGCTACTTCTGTTACAACATTGACCTCTTTCACAGGAACAGTGCCTATGCCAGGCAACGTAGTTTTAGAAGCAGCAGCGGGGGGGCCATGCTTAAATGGAAACACCTCGCCTGTCCCCGTTAGCACAATACGAGCATTAAGTTTGTTATGTCCAGTAGTTTTGAGATGATATTGGAGACCATCAGGAGAGGTGTAGGTTTGTCCACACTCACAGACATATTGCTTTTGCTTCTTCTCGGCCTTCTTTTCAGCCATCTGCCCTCCCCTTCGGCTTACCTCTTAATTCCCTGAAATTGTTGGCTTACTCTTTCGGCTTATTCCTGAAGCATTATACATCTTGACAAAACAAGAGTCAAGAGATTATGATTGCGGCGATAGGAGGACAGCATGGGAATATTAACAGATTTGGTTGTAGTCCTCGCGCAGAAGGTCCCATGGGAGAAGCTCATTGTGAAGGAGCCAGATTATATGACGCATCTCGATAAACTACAGCAAATTGTTATGTCTGGCCAGGTTACTCCTCCCATTACGCCTGCGTCCCATTCTATCTCAGTTGAAAACTTGGACATCCAGCCTGTTCAGGATCAAGTAAATGAAAGGGAGTTAATCCTCTACCAGCAAAAGGAGCTTCTCAAACAACTCATCCCCCTGGAGATGCACCTAGCTCAAGGTTGCAAAATCGCTGGCAAAGCCTGTGATTGTTGTGCTAAACATCCGCTTGCTATCGAATCCCTAGCAGAGGAGACGGTGCCAATGGCAGGCTCTAATGCTGGGCTTTACAGAGATTTGGCAGAATGGGCACGTGGAATCGGGGAAATGACATCAGCACAGGCCAGCGAATCTGGGCAATATGATAAGGAATATCCCTTGCTGGCTCAACAGGCTCGGCAATTTCGCAAGGTTATCAGCCAAGAAATGTTACGCAATAGCCCTGAACTGCGTGAAGCGGTGAGACGACAGGCTATGGCAAATATTGATGAGGAATTAAATGGACAGCAAGAAATGGAAGGAATGGAGACGAGAGAGACGTCAGATAATATAAAGGAGCTATAGAATGGACAAAAGAGAGTTTGAAGTCAAAGCTAATCCACAAAAGCCGGAGCGATATGTGATACGCAAAGAAGCTGAGCGACTATTGCCATCTGGATATAAATATGTTGCCTATATGGAGGATGGGACTCCGATGTATTTGGGGGGGGCTACACCCGAGGCTGTTGCTGCCAGATTGCGGGAAGGACACTTAGTAGAGAGTATCACTTATGAAGGAAAGCCTATTGATGATCAGGTTTCTAAAATTAAATTAAGCAATCCCGGCAAGTGCGAGATAATTAAAATACATGATGATGGGGATCGAACTATCCGCTGCGGCGAAATGGAATATATCCAAACTGCGGACGGTAAGTTATTTGAAGAGATTAGCGATGAGGAGACCGATATTCTGATGCTACACCTCATCGAACATGAACTCGTAGGGCGTGCACGGATAGTGGACCCGGCAAAAGTCAAAAAAAGTATCTGCAATTGCTTCACTTATAAGGGGAAGGATTACTGCTTTGCAAAAGGTGCCATTGGTATGCTTACGGGTGCTCAATCAGATGAATACTGCGAGGCGGGAAAGACCTACAAGGTCAAGTCCGGTATGAGGAAGCGATTTGAGACATTTAGGCAGTGTGCAGAGGCAGCTCGGGAAAAGGTCAAGGAGCTTTCGGAGGCAGAGCGAATCGAACCCTGGTTTGAGGAAATAGGGATAGCAATGGGGGAGGTATAAGTGGATAGGGAAGCCTACAATAATTGTCTGAAACCATATATTAGCGGTAAGCAATCCAAGAGTGAGAGAAGCCTTAACTTCTGCATTGGGGCCAAGGTATGTTCTGGAAAGGTAGAAATTGAAGCAGAGGCTCGTCAACTTTGCTCTTTACCTAAGGAGCCTAAGCTCCCCAAAATACATAAAGCTAAAGAAACTGCACACGATGAAAACTGCGATGTAGCAACATTTGATGATATTATAAGTCGGTTCAATAAAGTTTATATTAGTGTTGTATCTGATGATTGCACGCCCTGTAATGAAGTAAAGCAAGCAATAAGGGATGCCTCGATTAACTATCCTATTGTGGAAGTCCCAGCTTACTGCGATGAGATAATAGACAAATTGGGGGTAACTGTATTGCCTACCGTAGTAAGGATGGAAAAGGGGAAGGTGATCGCAAGGCACTTGCACACAGGTAAAATCAGTGATATTATAGTTATGATGCAGAGGGGGCAATAATGGTGAACCCTCACACGAATCGCTACAGAAATGGTGCGAAGAATCCTCATTTAGAGGTGTTAGTCAGTAGCTTGGATGATGGGGAATACGCTGTTAGCTTGGTAGACTGGGCAAACTGGCGTATCCTCAATTTCAAGAGTCGCGAGGTCGACGCGGCTGAGGAACAGAATAAGGGAAAGGAATTTGGAGATGGCAAATCCCTTAATGGTTGCTGACCTTTACTCGGTATATCATAAGCCGACAATGGGAGGGCAACTTATTCTGAGAAAGCCCCGAACAAATCAGCGTAGCACTAAGGTTGCTGCGGCAAAAGGTGAGTTTAGTGCTCATCTTTCGGGTAAGAAAATCGCAACGGCCTGTAAAGGCAAGAAGGGGCGCTCATTCTATGGTTGCCTACGAACTCAAGGCCAAGCGGCTTACCCTAAAGGGGACCGGAAGACCGAGGCCGGTAAAACGCTGAGTAGAACAGCCTAATTACCGGGAACAGGCAGTAGGGCAGGGTTATTATTCCCTGCCCTACTATTTTATTTCCTCTATTCTGCCGCAATCATTAAGTGCTTCGATAACAAGCCCCCATATCCCTTTCAACTCAGGCAATTTCAATATAAGGGACCTATTTCCTGTATTGAGGATAATCTGGATGGGCATTTCTGGGTCATCGGGCACTTGGACAATAGCCTTTATGGAACTTAATTGGGCAATATATTCTGTATATGATTCCTTCTGTATCTCTATCGGTTGCTCCATCCCTCGCTCCTTTCGTTTTTTTAGCTTTGGCATCTAAAAATTTTGGGCATTAAATACCCTGGACATACCCAACCCTATCCCTGCCTCAAAATAGCCCAAAATGCAAGGCTAAAACCTGCTTGGCAAATGTGCTACAGGAGCAATTCGATTAAGGGAGCGGTTATTTCACTCAATCGCTTACGGGCAATCTCGCAGTATTGTTCCACCACATCTATCCCTATCCCCTTTCGCCCTAACTTCTTCGCTACCACAAGGGTAGTGCCACTGCCCATAAAGGGGTCCAGCACTACATCGCCGGGCTTAGTGCAAGATAGAATAGGCTGAATACAGAGGCGTTCAGGAAAGACAGCAAAATGTGCTCCCTTAAATGGCTGCGTAGTTACCTCCCAAAAATCTCCAGGATTCTTACCTAACGGATGTTCATGCACGCCTTCAGGCGATTCCAGTCCCCCATAATCGTAATGTCCCCCCGACCCCTTTTCCCTGAAATGGGTAACGATATTCTCCTGGCGCTCGGTTAGTATATCACCAGGATTCTTCCCCAGAGGATGGTAGCCCGCCGTTTCACCTGTAGCTTCAGCGCCAAAGTCGCTTTCCCTAAATCTTTCCGCATGGTGTGGTGGATTGAGTGGGGTATCCCTTGCAACATCCCCAGGGTTTTTCCCAAGAGGATGATTTTCCGAGTTGCCACTATGATTTCTCAATCCTGCCCCATCTGAACCATCACCAGTGTTATCATGCTTTCGTTGTTTCCTCCCCTCGATTGCCTGCTTTCCCCATCCTCCCCCTCTATAATGATGATGCGGTGCTACGAGAGGTCTCCCTCTTGTTTCTGTTTCAACTACGTCGCCAGGATTTTTACCCTCGGGATGGCCAGAGTGGTCATGCACATCTCGTATATAGGCTTTTTGAGCTTCGGGGTTACCGGGAAAAAGCTCCGCTGCTTCCCCTCTCGACTGCTGCCTCTCTTGAGCAAGCGATTGCGCTCGAATGAAGCCCTGAAGTGGTTGCCCACAATCCCTTTCAGTATATTTACTATCATAGGTGGCTGTGGGCTTTTTCCCTCTATCCAGCCCTGTTAATTTCAATTGAGGACCGCTCCCATGATGACGTGGCATTTTTTCAGGATAATCATATTCTTGAACCTCTTTTTCTGAAGCTGTCAGTTGCTTCACTTCACCACCTTGCACAAATGCACCGCCCTTTTCCCGTTTTACATCTCTTATTCGTAGATTAAAAGATTGCGGGGCTGTTTTGTTTGCTATTCCACTTTTGTGTGGCACACGGATAGCATCAAGGTTGTAGTAATAACGCTGTGATTTGACGAAATGGAAAATACGCTCAGTAGTGCAGGTTAGACGGTCTTTGACCGATGCCGGCATACAGTTAGGTTTGTGCCATACAATATCATTCCTGCATATCCACCCATCTTCCTGTAAGGCTATTGCCACTCGGTAAGGAATGAGTAATTTTTGCTTTGGCTTCACGACGGGGTCATCGCCTAAAAAGGACTGGGGCGGCCTATCATCCCTGTCAGCCCATTTTCTTTGCCATGATGTTCCCTCTTTGCTTCTCCCGCCTCCACTTGCCCATGAGAAAGAACCAGCATACGTATCCCCCAATACCAGATAATAGCTACCGCCCTTCTTCAATATCCGTTTAATTTCTCTGCTTATCTCAACAAGATGCTGGACATATAGTTGCCATGTGGGTTCAAGTCCAAGCTGGCCTCTCCATGCGCCACATTTGATACATATTCCAGCCGGCAGGCGGTCATATTTCTGAATAAAGGCTACACCTGATTGCCTATGCACCTCTTCCTGATTACCCTGAAGGTTATTCCTGTTCTCATGTATTAAGCCTTGTGTAGTTTCTGTCCACTCATGATTGCAAGCCGGGTCGCCTCCCCAAATTATATCAGAACCACCCGTATAGTTACGGAGCCCCCAGTAGGGGGGACTGGTAAGCACCAATTGGACACTTTCTGAAGACAAAGATTTAAGAACCTCCAGCGTATGACCAGAATGTATTTGGCAAATATCATCTGGGTAAAACATTATCTTATGTCCCTTTTTGTAAAGTCCACCCATTTAGAATTAGATGGTCGCCTGTAGGCTTTGATTTTCGTGCGAATAACGTCAGCGTCAAGAGTGTGCGGTCTGCGATTACTATAGGTTCATTAAAAAAACCCTCCATTCTAAAATGGGCATTGACTTTCTCTGGTTCACAATGCGCATCAATAAGTGCACCCATCATACTTACATTGGTATAAAGACATTCAAGATTGAATTCCTTTATTAGTTGAGGGCTTCTCCCATCAGAAAAAGCGAACTTAATATTGCTAACACCAGGTTCCGCCTCTTCTACCGCAAGCCCATATAGTAATATAGGAGATGGCACAATTTGATCTATATAAATGATTTCTGAACCTTCAATAAGGGGCGGAGTTAGCCATGTATTTCCCAACCCTACATTTTTGGGGAGGAGTTGCCTGACACTTCTTTGCAATTGATTAGAAATTTCACCATGATAAACGTTCCATCTTAAAAACGCCTTTATGGCGTCTTTATGGTAAGTGGAAATGTCCTCGTTTGTGAGATGCCATGCCGGAATGAGAACTGTCATACTTTATGCTCCCTCCCATTTCAGTTGTGTGGGTTACGGTTTCTATACTACCTTTCCCATTATATTTCGGGCATGGTATGCTCAATAAGGCTTTTTTGTTCAGCAAGGAGACCAGCCAGTTGTGTCTCAAGCTGAACTAATCTTGCTTGGATGATTTCATTGAACTCCATTTATCCTCCATGCCTGTTTATTTTGGTTTCGGCTCAGGAATAGGAAGTCCTCTTTCCAGATTGGACTTTATCCAATCCATTTTAACTTCCTGAATCTCTTTTAGGGCTTCTTCAGGTGTATTTGCGTGTATTAAACAATGTGGAAGCTCCGCAATCCTGGCGACCCAATAGGGGCCCTTACCGTCATTCCATTGCTCAACTATAACGGTGTAAGGCAACTTCGTATAGTATTTTAATTGTTTTTCTATATCACCCTTCACCATTTATCCTCCTACCAAAGCATTATAGCATATCCTTTTCCAAAATGCAATAATATGGATATAGTATTGACAAGAAATGGAGGATTTGTTATAATGCTGATGAAAAGGAGGGCGAATGGTTACGCTCAATCAAAAAGCGGTTTTAACAAATCTACGCCATGCCCTATCTGGTTCCTCGCCGTCCACTATTGCTCAATTCTGTGCCTGCGCGGAACGATTTATGTATTATAGTGACAACGAATTTACCCGTGAGGCCGTTGTTGGCTACATTCAAAAGTTGGACAGGGAAGGTTACGCTGCGGGCACACGGAAGCTCCATTACAACATACTGAAACGAATCTTTGCTATCAACGGCGTCGAGTGGCCATTTGGCAAGCGCCCACCCTCTGAATTGCCAGTCGAGGTTGCGGAATGGGATGTGGAGCGCATCCCGATAAAGCCTGCTGAGGTATGTGCAATGATTGTGGTGGCAAAACCACAACCTGCTTGGGCAGCCATCCTTGCCCTCAGCACAACCTATGGGATTCGCCGTGTTGAATTACTCGATTTGCGCCCCGAGTGCCTCTTGCCCGGCATCATTAGAATTCGCACAGCGAAGCATGGTAGGCAGAGAGAGCATCTCATACCTTCTCCTATTCAGCCTTATCTGAATAATTATCCCTTTGGTCAATTTACTGAATATAAACTCTCGGAGTTATTTCATAAAATCAGGCGGCAAGCTAATCTGCCCAAACTGGAAGGCGGCGGCTGGCACTCCATTAGGCGAACACTTGATACCATTTTTTTGGTTCAGGAGCGATTACCCTTACCTATTGTGCAAAGCTTCATGCGATGGAAGAAATCAAGCCGGGAAATGCCCCTATTGTATGCTTGCCCTGAGATATTGGGAGAGGGGGGAGATGGCAATGAAGCCGCATCGCCAATTGATGTGGATAGACAGGTATTTGCTGTGCATCCCTTCTTAAAATTGTGGGAACAAAGAGGATAGAAAAATGCCTTTAATCATGTATTGTGTCATCTGCGGAAGGAAAGGGCTATACTTCCTGCAATACAGATGGACTGGCACGAATATGTGCCTTTCATGTGCCTCTGCCCTAATAGAACATAAACTACAAAGCATACATGGAGCGAGTTATATCAGCCATTATGACTTAAAGACTGGAACATTCACGCTTAGGGAATATCCAGTAAAAATAAAATTTACATGGTATCAGTGTTTAGCGCATAAATTACACCTAATTTAGAAAAGGAGGGCTAATGGAACAACACGCTTGCCCAATGGGGGTTTATGACTTCAAGGCCGACATAACCAGATGCGATTATGATATGGAGACGAGGATGTGCTATCAAGGGTGCAACAAAGTCTCGCCATTAGAATCGAAAACAATATGGCCAATCTTTGCCAGCTTGCCAGAATATGAGGCTTACAAGATTGGCAGGCGGGATAGAAAGGTGGAGTTGGTCAATTGGCTGCGGGAGCACAATCTTGACGCTCCTAAAGATGGGGGATTATTCATCTGCCCAGATGGTTGGGAGAAATTGCAGAGGGGAGACAATGAGTCGGATGTTGTGGCTTTGCCCAGATTGTGATGGTCATGAATTCGTTATTGTGATGTTGCGTCCGCTGCCTTACACGGTGGTTGTTCTGTGTGCACGATGTGGCAAGGAGATAAGCGAATTGGGAGACAGTTCCACAACCCAGGATGTTAAATGTGAAGGGAATGTGAACAATGGCTAATCCGTGGGAACTGACACAAGAGGAAATGGATGGACTGGTGTATGCGGAATATGCTCCCAGGCGGAAGGAACTCTGCCGAGCAGCCCAAAAGAAGCTGCTGAAGTGGGGATTGTCTCCATGTTTAGAGCACAGGACACCCACCTATGCAGATTTATCAAAAGTGGTTACTCATTTTGAGTGTCCTGTATGCCAAAAGAGATTACTCAAAGAGTTTGGGCTGGAGGATTGAGATGGAAAAACACAAAATGAGGTGTCCTTATTGCAATCATGTCTTTGAAATCACCGAAAAGCAATTGAATTATAATTATAGGTTTCGCTGCCCAAATTGCAGACGCTATAATCAAGGAAGTGCCAGTTCAGAAGATGGAGTGCTTGTAGGTATAGCATGCATCCCCAGGAAAAGAACTGCATTGGAGGACTGAGATGGCTCTTTTTAGAAGTGGGGAGTTCAAACTTCATTCAGGGGCAAGTAGCAACTGGAAGATAGATTGTGATGCTCTTACCGATGATGACTGGATGACTATAGCAAAGTTGGTAGGTTCCCGCTTTTTCTACTCGAAAGCTATTGGTGTCCCCCGGGGTGGGGAGAGATTTGCCGAAGCGCTGAATTCAGTTCCACATGAATATAGCACATGCATGTTGGTTTGCGATGATGTTTTGACCTCTGGGGGCTCTATTCTCTCTAAAATGAGGGAGTTTCCAGGCTCGATAGGTATAGTCCTGTTTGCAAGGGGAAAGTGCCCCCCTGGAGTGTGCGTAATTTTTCAGCTAACTTCTATATTGAAGGACTGAGTGAAAGGAGGTTGAATGACCACAATCGTTCTGAAAGTTAGGAATCTTGAATTGGATGAGGGCATCTGGCTGGAGAAAATTGCAGATATTGAACCAGAGGGATTGGTTATGGCTGAGATTATGGTGGTAGATAAGCAGAAGTGGGAACAGGAAAAGGGAGCAATAGAGGTTCTGTGCAGGACTTATTCCTTGTCTCAAGAGGAGATTTACAAGCGTCTCCTAAAGGGGCTAAAATTGCCTCATGGCTTTTGGCATAGGCGAATAGGTCGAATAGTCGTGCCCAAAGAGGATATTTTAGAGGAGAGTAAGCAGGAATGGTAACACTTGAGGAATTGCTGGCAAAGAATCCAGAAGCGCAAGCACTTGCTGAAGCCAAGAGGGACTTGGATGCGGAACTGTCGAAGCGGGGCACTATTCATTTCGATTCTGATTTGGTGGATGCGTATCATCATGATATTAGGGATTTGGAGATAGCTGTGAAATATTGGGCTGATGGCGTCAAATTTGCCTACCAAGAGATGCTCGAAGCAAGCTATCGCCAAATACCAGATGCAAAGGATTGCCTGGTATGGGTTTTTCGTAACTGTCCCATTGAGAAAGTTCACGGGACAGATATGGGGATATTAGCAGAGAACTTGCATCGATGGCTGCTGGAGAGAAAGGAGGAGAAAAATGGTGAGCGTTCATGAGCATGTTAAAATCGCAGTGGGTGCTGAGATTCGCCACTTCATGGAGATATATGTGGGATTACAAAGTTCGGGGAAACGGCAGAGGGGGTCATTTGAAGATAACGAACTTTTTAACGATCTCGTGGAGCGTATCCTCTCCATTCCCGAGATTGCTACTGGGCTTGACCTGCTGGAGCACAAGCCTAAACAGGTTAAGCCGCTCCCAAAAACCATTATAGCCGATGCCTTTGCCCGGGAGCGGACTATGTTTCCCATCATTGATCCCAACAAGCCCTTGCCGCCACTTGTTTGGGGAGAAAAGGAATGAAAGGCAATGGGAATATATTGGGCGATTGAGCGAGAGTTAAAGGCAATTGGGGACACAGCGGTCGAGGGGAAATATCAGGACAAACCAGCTTGGAGCAATCACTATTTTGTTGAGTTCGGGGTAGGTGTGCCGAGTGAGTGGATAATTGAGCGGCGATATTACAACTTTGACAAATTGGTTGATGACATTTACGCTGACGTTTTGGCTGGGGAATTGATTGAAGCCATTCCCATGTGTGGTAAAGAGGTAGATTATTTGGTCGCCGAAGGCCGAGATATAGTGCATTTCAAACCTATCTTTCGGGTATATTTCCAGTATATCTACGCCGAGGGGATCAAATTCTACATCTCAAAGCCAGGTAAGCCTATTGTTGTTCGTAATCTGGGGGGTGATCTAATTGGCCTTATTATGCCATTATTCTATTCTTCAAAGGTGGAGTTGTTTCGTGAATAAATACCATGCCCAGCGGACTCATTCGATACTTGTTGGTCGAACCTTTGATAGTAAAGCGGAAGCCCTGCGGGCCGAGGAATTATTTCTGCTTCAACGGCTTGGCGATATAAGTGATTTGCGATTCCAGGTGCTATTTGTGCTTTCAGAAGCCCCGAAAGTTGCAATTAAGATTGATTTCGCCTATTTGAAAGATGGCCATGTATGCTATGAGGATGTGAAAGGCGTGATGACGAGGGATTTTAGGACAAAACTTGCCTGGCTCAAACAGCAAGGGTTTGAGGTTACGTTAATTCGGTAGTGCTACTAAAGGTGAGGTGAATGAGCATGGAATATCCAATAATCTTTAGCACAGAGATGATAAAAGCAATCCTTAAAAGGCAAAAGACGCAGACACGGCGAGTTGTTTCCAAGAATAACTCAACCATTGGCGAAAGTGGCGATTGGGACAAATTGAACCTTTATGGGAGGGTGCGATGGAAAGATGATATGACAATTTTGAATGAACCTTATATCACCGAGACATTTCGGGACAGGGGATTTCCTAACCAAGACGGAAAACTCGATTATCAATATCTTCATGTCCCTTACAATTTCGAGGAAGAGGGGGTAATTTTCCGAGTCTATTGCCAGTTTCACCCAGGCGATAGATTGTGGGTAAAAGAGACTTATTATCCTTGTAGAAATGCGGATCAAGAACTGCGGGGTGACTGTATTTATAAAACTGACGATGATGCCAAGCTAATAATAAAAGGAGAATGGGAACCTGCAATCTTTATGCCTCGCTGGGCGAATCGCATCACATTGGGGGTTACTGGGATTAGAACAGAACGAGTGCAAGATATAACCGAGGCAGATGCTATAGCTGAGGGCTGTCCTGAATCTAAATTGATTAGTGCACAAGATGGCAAGCCATTCAATGTGGTTATCCCGACCTTTTGGTTTGAGGATAGATGGAACAAAAGCTATGCCAAGCGTGGCTACGGTTTTGAATCTAATCCCTGGGTATGGGTTATTGATTTCAAATTGCTACTAAAAGTGAGGTGAAGGATGCCTTTACTGAATTACACAACCAAAATTGAAGCCATTAAAACAGCAGGTGAAATCCAGGGGATTCTCGCTGCACATGGGGCTAAAGCTATTCTCATTGAATATGAAAGTAATGGTGTTGTATCAGCTTTATCATTTAAGGTGCAAACGCCTTATGGAGAAGTGGGAATAAGACTTCCCTGTGATGCTGTTGCGGTCATGCGGGTTCTCCAAAGGCAAAAAGTTCGCAATATAAATTATTCTCAAGCTACCAGAATTGCTTGGCGCATAGTGAAAGATTGGGTAGAGGCACAGATGGCCATATTGGAGACAGAGATGGTAAGAATGGAGCAAATTTTTCTCCCATATGTGATTACGCCAAGCGGACGAACTCTTTACGATACCATGCTTGAGACCCAGTTTCAGTTACCGGAAGGGGAAAGGGAGGTGAAGGAATGAATTGGAAAGGGACTTTACTCAAAAATAAAAACATTAAGTGGAAGCCAGCAAAGGTGGAATATATCAAAGATGAGGGGCTTGACTTTGTTATCGTGTTCCCCCTGACGTCTTTATTTGAGGCACAAGCAAAGGCTTCCTTTAGCGCGGGCGTGCTAACGGCTCTCACTTGGGTTGCACAAAAGCAAGGAAAGCCAATCAAAAAAATAGACCTGATAGAATTCTTGGCGGATATTGAATTGTCTGAATTGGCCAACCAACTACATGCATCGGAGGTGAAGGAATGAGTGAACGACATTGTATTACAATAGCCCCTTCGATGAAATCTGGGTTGCCGTGTGTAGATGGGAAAAGATTCCCAGCAGAAACAGCGGCTGAACTCTGGTGGTCTGGGCAGTATTATGACATTGATGATTTATTAAAGGAATGGCCACAACTGGATCGTGGTGGTGTGCTGGTAGCTTGCTGGTATATGGCGAGATATGGTAGTTGGGGATGGCGCAAGCGGTGGAAAGACTGGCTTCCAGTTGCTGATAGAGAACTATGGAATTGTAATTACCAGACTTGCCCCTTGCCTTCGCAAATTGGGGGATGAAGGAATGAGTGAAAGATACCCAAGCGATGAAGAGCTAACCAAGATACGAGAATGGGACATAGTAGACCGTGGTAGCAAGGGGCTTATTGCCTTTGTGCGTTCAATTTGGCGGATGCCAGAATGGGGCTTCAGATTGTATACTGGCCGAGATTCGACCTGGCACAAAAAAGTATATAAATTGGAACTCCACACTGGGGGGTGGAGTGGCAATGAGGATATTATCTCGGCGCTGCATGACAATCATCTGTTCTGGGCATCCTGTTGGGTTAAATCTACAAAAGGTGGCCATTATTGGTTTGAGATAAAACCCCAGCACTGGGAGCCTAAATGAATTAGGAGGAATAAAATGTATATAAAAGAGTATCCGATGGTCTGGCCAGTGTGGGCAAGCTATTTCGGGAGGTTAATTTGCAAAATAAGAGGCCACCCTAAGCCTACGAGGCCTATCTTACTAATGAATGATGTTACTTATCGGTTCTTTTGTCGGCGTTGCCGACAATGGTTATACGATTGGACTATCACAAAATGAAAAAGGGTGTTAATATGAGAAGATTATCTAAGAGTAGAATCGAATGGCTTGCAAATTCTGATAGGTCACAGGGTTACACTTGGGGCATTTATTCAGGCTGCTACAACTGGCGGAATGGTATCTGCGCCGTTGGGGGGAATTGCTGGGCGAAGAAACAAACGGAGCGATTCAATGTCCATTACCCCAATGGCTTTTTGCCGACATTCTATCCAGAGGCGCTTCTATCGCCCTTGCATCTCAGGAGGCCGAGCCGAATAGGTGTGGCTTTCATGGGCGACTTATTTGGGGATTGGGTTAATCCCGATATGTTAATTTCGCCATTGTTGGTCAAGGGCGATGTGTATATAGCTGAGGCAATGAAGACAGTTGATAGATTTGATTTGCCGGTGCTGCCAGTGAGCCTACGAAAGTGGATTTTTGCCGTAATTGATAGGTGCCCCCAGCATACTTTTATCTTCTTGACCAAATGCCCCTGGAATCTGGCACGATGGTTGCCCTGGCCGGAGAATTGTTGGATCGGAGCAAGTGCAACAGATACGATTCATTTTGAAGCGGCACATAAAGCATTATGTAATTCCCCGGCGAAGAGATTTATTTCCTTTGAGCCATTGCTTGAGAAAATTAGTCCGCCAAAAGGTGAATGGGGGACGTGGGATTTGAATGTTTATTTACAAGAATGTGCTGATTGGGTTATCATCGGTGCTCAAACTCAACCATATCGGCTCCCGAGACGAGAATGGGTTGAAGAAATTATAGTAGAAGCGGACAAAGTAGGGATACCCGTGTTCGTCAAAAATAACCTGCGCCCGCTATTGGGTGATAATTTGCGACAGGAATGGCCGAGATGACTGAGGAAATAGTTTGGGATAAAGAGAAGCTATCAGAACTTAGAAGTAAGGGATATACTTGTTATATCCCTATGCCAATAACAGAATTCTACCGATTGTTAGTAGAAATTGATGGAAAAAAAATTTCACCCAATCACCTGCTTCTTCTTGAAAGGAAAGGCAATGCATAATAATATAATTGAAATACTCAAAAGTGGCAGAATCAATGCGTATGCGGGTTTTTCTCATCATGTAGTTGAACTGGATAAGAGTTATTTACAGTATTTGACAGAGCGCAATGACATACGCCATGAGCGGAAGATGCTGGCAAGAGAGTTTGCACACAAAGCACCACAAAAGGGTGATAAGGATTATGCCCGGTGGTTAAACAATCATGAAACACTTTTATCTGATACTATAGCCTGGTATGAGAAGCAACTCGAATTCTGGTATAAAGTTGGAGGGTTTTAAGATGACACAAGAGAAACAAAAAAAACCGCTAACCAAAGAAATAAATATGGATGGTGTGCATGGAAGAATTAGGGGAATTATGTGGATAGCTCATGGGTTTGTTTCTTTGGAAGTATTTGATGAAGGGCAGAAAAATCACCCCTATCCATCCGGACGGGTAGCTGGCTATACAATTCCACTTAAACAATTGGAGGACGCGTTGGAGGAATTAAGATGACACAAGAAAATCAAAAGAAACCACATAGACCACTTCAAATTGGAGATGTAGTTGATTTATATTGGCCGGATGGTCGAAAAATGGAAGAGGTTTATGGAATAGTTAGGAGAATCGGGCCTGGCTTGACTATAACTTTTAGATTGCAACCTCGTCAGAAATATAGAAAGGAGGAATTAAGATGAGATTCGAGATAGTAGAAGCTAAATTAGAGAATGGGTCTCTTGTCCTGACACTCACTTTTGAAAAACCCCAAGCGGACTTATCCGAAGGTGAGGCCATGCAGATGATAAGGTATCTCTCTGCTTTAGGGTCTGGGCGAATGGAACATGACCTTAATGGCATACTGGAAGGGATTAAAAGTCAACTGCATGGTATTCTTACCCCTCCATACAATAGAAAGGAGTCCCATGCCTAAAAAACCGCGACAGGTTAAACGAGGAACGAAACTGGCATCGGCGCCAGTGGTCGAGATTGAGGAAACCCAGCTTGGCCCACCTATTGAATATGTAGTGTGCCCTCTTTGTGGTCGTAACAGAGTAATGGAATTGAGCAGTGAGAGGTCGGCGGCGAAAAACAAGCTCGGCCGCATTGATTGGAATTTCTTTGATCCTGAAACAAGCGCCTTTATCCAGATAAGGGCAGGGGGTGGCAGGGGGTCTGGCTTCCACCTTATCGAAAGCCTGACATGGCCACAGGCCAGCGGGCAGCTAAAATATGCCGCCTTGATTGAAGACATCAAGGCGCAGATAAAAGTGATTTCCAAGTTGAGATGAGCCAGAAGGCATGAGTTACAGGATAAGTGGGCGAGCCGGAAGATTTGGGTTATGGCAGGAAAGAATGAGCCTGTGGTCTAATGTGGAATTCTGGAACTCTGGAACAAGGCAGGGTTGTTGGCATACCAAAGGGAGTCAGGAAG
>Ga0194112_10000757_pt1 | contig 47153 bp, 39 predicted proteins | sample TA2MahC400mmetaG_FD_146191 | JGI IMG/M metagenome (GOLD analysis project Ga0194112, IMG submission 146191) | Freshwater microbial communities from Lake Tanganyika, Tanzania - TA2015016 Mahale Deep Cast 400m | ecosystem: Environmental > Aquatic > Freshwater > Lake | place: Tanzania: Lake... | reverse complement strand
ATTTCGTTTCCTGGCTGCAATATTCTGCATCTGTGATGGCTCCTCCTATTTTAGATTTGGTGTTAAACTGTACACCGTTCTTTCTATTGTAGCCGGAGCCATACTTGTTAGTTATTCTATATACTAATACATTGATTCGGCAAATGCCAGAAACTGATTCCTTAGTATCAGTCGTTAATTTCTTTGTAGCCTTTTCCAATTCGCTAGTCATGTTCGGCCTCCGCCCGAGAAAGCTTGGCGTTGCTCAACTTCATCGAGTCATCGACAGTGATAACCGTGATTTTTTGGTACTGAGCGAATTTCTTTGCCTCCTGGCTAAGCCCAGGTGAGACAAGCAAGACCTTATGATGGATACCCAAATCATAGATCTTGGTGTCAAATGAAGACACTGCATCGAAGCCAACTTCATCCTTGGCTGCTATGATGTCTATGCCTATTGTATTAGTGATAAAGCCGTTGTCATAGGAAGCCAGAATATCCATGACATGCTCAGTTCCAGACCTGCCCTGAACCTTGGCCTTTTCCTCAACTCTATAGCCAAGGTTCCTCAGATATTTTAAAAGCTTGGCTTTGGTGTCGAACTTAAACGGTGTATAGTTCATCTGCCGGCGGGTAGATTGGGGTGCTGAGGTCTGAAAGGTTTCCAGGTCTTTGTCTTCGAAAACCTTAATTCGTTGCCGCTGGGCAAACTGCTTGGCTTCAGCACTGAGCCTTGGTGACGCTAACAAAACCTTGTCATTGATTCCCAGGTCATAAGCTTTGTCATCAAACGTAAAAACCTCATCCAACCCTATCTCCCGACCATGGCCGTCAATGGCTATACCAATACCAACAGCATGAGATACAAAGCCATCATCTCGTTGAGCTAAGATATCTAACATGTGCTCAGCCCCCGACTTGCTCGTGCCGGTCATTCTTGCGCTCTCGGTCACCTCATAACCTTGTTTCTTCAAGAAATCTATCAAATGAGCTTTTGGCCCTGTCTCGAACTTCCACCAAGGTCTTAGCTCATACTCAAGCCAAGGTCTTTTCTCAGTGCTGATCCAGTAAGAATGAAAGAGCGTCTCTCTGGCCTCATCATCAGCGAATAGAAGCGAGCATTTGTGACACTTCCGCTTGAGTTCAGTTCCGCTGGATGCCTTCCCGCAGTTGTAACACTTGTAGTTAATGCCTAAACTTCTGTAATCGGTGCCTAGAAACCCCAATTTCTTTTTGCATTTGGGACATATATATTTCTCAGCAGCTACATATTCCTCCTCCAGGCCGATGTTACCGCAGGAGAAGTGCTCCAAAATCCGTCCCTTAGCAATATTCTCCGAACTACACTTAGGACAACACAGGCCGGGTTTGAAATTTGGAGACCTGCAGTTGGGACAAAACAGAAGCTTATCATGGGAGTGTTTCTCAAGAACATGGTTACTGGCTAGAAAGTCCAGTATGTTCAGGGCCTCTTGAGTTGTCACCCCCAACAAGTTTTCTATTTGAGAATAGGTAAAACCAAGTTCAGTGGAGAGGTCAATGGCCGGCTTAACCTCGCTGATGTTCCCCGCTAGCAGCTCACTAACCATCTTCATAGCGTTAGGATATTGTTTTATAGTGCTTACTAAATCAAGAACTTCGACCATTGCCGTTCCTATATTAAATTCAATTTAAGAACAGTTTAAACTGAAGGTGTGCAAGTTGCAATACGTTCACTTGATTTCAGATAGGCTTTTAGTCGTATTTTGGGGTAGTACATTAGTCCTAAAAGGGCAGAATGGGGGCAAATAAGGTCATGGCAGGGCTAAAACCCCGCAAATACTGTTTATAATCTGGCACAGGCTATGCACCAGCTAATGTAGCCACGACCCTTTAGGGTCGTGACCACGAGGCTAAAGCCTCGTGGCTACACGTGTTTAAGACGGCTCTCTTCCCCAAAGAAAAGCCTGGATAAATGATACACTATCGATTTAGTTGGCAAAGGCAGAGGCGTAGGGTAAAATTGTTGTTGTTTAAAACAACAATGATGATAGACCTGCAGAATTACATAAGCGTACGTGAAGCGGCCAGGCAGATAGGTATACATGAGGAATCGCTGCGGCGGCTTCTCAGGCTGGGCAGCCCGCCTGGAGTTAAGATTGGCGGGCAGTGGTTTATCGATAAAGAACAGCTGGCTTTGTTCGCGGCTACATACGATGCTAGAACTGGCAAGAGAAGCCATCTTCTTTAGGGTTCTATGCTACAATTGTGGCGCCTTATGAGAAAAGCGGCGAATTTCACTGGCTTCAGCGTATTGCTGACTGCAGCCTTGTTATTAAGCTTAATATCTTCGGTGAGCATTAAGCCGGTTTCAGCTAATCCTGGTAAGCTGATGTGGTCTATTGTTGATACACCGAGCCCGGCCAATAACATCATAGTCCCTTCAGGAATCAACGTTATCGCCATTGGCTCCGATGATAGGACTTTTTACGCCGTGGACATACCTAACAGCAAGATTTACAAGTCAACCGATGGTGGTGTTACCTGGCGAGCCGAATTAGGCAATCTGCCGGCTAATGCCTTGCCTGTCTGGAATTTGGCTGTAGCACCGGATGATGTGAACTTCCTCGTTGCTGTAACCGATGCTACATCTCCTCCGAGTGGGCCACTAAGGGTATTTGCCTCTGAGGATGGCGGAGCTAGCTGGGAGAATACCAATTTCCCACCTCTTGTTGGTGGTGAGTACATTGGTTGCCTTGATATCTCTATAGAATATGGCAGTGGCAACCGTGATATAGCCGTGGGCACAAGGAATGGGGGGGGTGGTGGGGTATATGTTTTGAAGGCACCTGGCTTCGCCGGCTGGGCCAACCAGAGTCTGCCGGCATCTGATGTGGTAGCGCTGAAGTTCTCACCCACCTATGCTGGTGATAACAGCCTGGTGGTTATCTCATCATCCGCCGCTGACACCCACCTTCACCTCGGCATTCGTGATACGGCTGCAAATACCACTACATGGAACACGGTCGGCGGTTATCCGGTGCTGATTCGTGACACGAACTATGCAGGCAGCTCGCCGACTTCTGTTGAAATTATAACTGCCGATCTGGAGCTACCGTCCGATTTCTCCGGTCAAACTCCCAGCCTGCGCCGCTATTATGTCAGCACTGATGCTACTGCTCCAGCTCCACCTCTACCTCAATCCGGTGTGTACCGGGTTGATGACACTGTGCCTTACTGGATAAAACCTCCGACAACAACACCGACGGCTGGCAGGATTTCAAGCATTGCTTATTATGGTACTTATGCCAGCGGTGTGCTTCTGGCAGGCGAGGTTACCGCTGCCCCCTCTTCAGGGGTGGTATACATCTGGAGAGCTTCAGACCCTACCGCAAGTACGCCTGCGTGGCATAAGTCAGATACTTATAAGTCGCCAAGTGGTGGCGGCACTTCAGGCTATGCCAATGCCCAGGTAGCCTGGAATTCTGATGGCACCAGGGCTTACTGCGGCACCAGTTCAGCCAATCTCTCATTGGGAGGTACCGCCTGGGGGGTACCAGGTCAATGGCCTTTTGGTTATACGGCAGCTGGTGGTGGCAGCGTAGCTCTGGATGAGTCTGCCTTCTCGGTCAGCCCTTATACGCCTGCCTATGAACGGCTGCTCACTTCCTCTGGAAAGCCCAAGGACGATGATGTTGGCAATATCTGGAATCAACTCAGCCTGATAGATACCCAAATGGGCCAGGCGGGCCCGCCTTTTTCTTTTCTCTCTGATGTTGCCGTTCTGGAAGTTCCCGGAGCTCCTGGAGAAGCTTCTAGAGATTACGATATACTCTATTTGGCTTCCGTAAATCCAACTATAGCTCCAGGTAACTACTACTTTGATAGTATCTGGCGGAGCACCAGTGACCCGTTGGGTAGAACTTGGGAGCGGGTATTATGCACTGCTGCCACCAATGATGACCTGATTCTCCGTGTCAAACAGACGGCTTATGATGAGGAGACCAGAAGCCAGGTCATTGCCTTTGCCGACCTTGGTACTCAGACTGTAGGTTATTCAAGTGATGAGGGGCAGATATGGCATGTCAATCCCTCTTTAACTATGGTGACTGATTTGGCACTGGCTGGCGATGGACTTATGTACATTCTAAACGACGCGGTGGTTTACCGGTACGAGTGGTCAGTTAACAACTGGGTAAGGACGCATAAGGAGAATACTGAGCTTGATGCAGGGCATACCATAGCCGTGCCGCTGAAAAATCCCGAGAAGAAGGGTGACGAGGAAACTGAAGACTGGGTAATAGTGGGTGAGGCCGGTCCGCCCAGTGGCTTTGCTAAGGTAGCCTGGGCTGATTTCTCCCAGTTGCCGGTCAGCTTTGAACCGCCGCTTGAGAGACGGGTTGAAGTGCCGGTGCCGGGGAACGTGCATGTTATTGCCGATGATAAGTTTGAGCGGAATAAAATAATATATGCTGCCAGCCATGACCTACCTCCCCCACTGATAAGCACAACTGGCAAGATCTACCGCTGGAAAATTGATGAGAGCACCGCCTGGGACGAGCTGGAGCCGCCGAACAACGCCTTTTATGGGCTGGCCATGCGGAACGATGCTCTATACGGGGCATGGACAAAGGCTGAGATTCAAGAAATTATTGCTTATACTGCTGGTGTTGACCGTACCCTTTATCCAAGAAAAGGTGTGCCGCCGCCTCCGGAATGGGATTACCTGACTGCGGGGCTGTCTACCGATGTCATTTTCATTCGTGAGCCCAGTTCGCTCAAGATATCGAGCAATGAATACAACAACTTGTGGGCGATTGATGACCGTTCATACGACTGGACAGATAAAGAAGGTTGCCTGTGGGCATATACTGATACGGTGGCTAAAGTTGGTCCGTGGACAACTTCACCTCCGAGCGGTGACTCTATCCCGGTTGACCCGGTGAGCGGGCGAGCTATCGAGGTAAACTTTGGATGGCGGCAGCTCAGCTATAGCTCAGTATATGAGCTGCAGCTAGCCAAAGACAGCGATTTCAGCATAAGAGTACTGGTTAACGAGAACATTACCCCGGCTGACCAATTGTCGCCGGAATGCTACTTTCCGGCTGGTGGCCTGGTGCCGACCTCTGCATCTGGCATTGCTAACTGGGGCAACCTGGAAAGTGAACATACCTATTATTGGAGGGTCAGAGCCAGAGGTGCCGTTACTGGTGAGGTTATCCGCAGCCCGTGGTCAGCAACGATGTATTTTACGGTAATGACTGGTTTGCCGGTAAAGACAAAATACCCGACGCTTACATTGTTTAATCCTACTTATGGTGCTAGAAGCGTTCCCCGCTCTCCAAGTTTCTCTTGGTCTGGAATGCCCGGAACCACCAAATATGAATTTATACTGGCTAAAGATGCTGCTTTGACACAGGTGATATTTAAAACTGATGTACCAACAACGGCTTACATATATGACGGCAAACTTGATTCTAATGTTACCTATTTCTGGCAGGTACGGGCAGTTGAGCCAGTAGTCAGCGACCCAAGCCTGATAGGCAGCTTCACGGTGGTAGCTGAAGAAAAGCCTGCACCAGCACCGGCAAAACCATCACCGATTCCCTTCTGGGTTTGGGCAGTGATTGCCATATGTGCTGCTCTAATGGCTGCCATCATTGCCTTTATAAAATGGTAAAGCCTAGCTATATCCTCAGGGAATCTTCTCTCTTACTTATAGAACTTGCTGGAGATTGCGCTTTCATAGTTCAAGCCGATTTCCAGGCTGCAGGACATAGCAACATTAAGAGCTCTCTTAGCCGCCTGAACTGCAGCGGGAGACAAGGCAGCTATTTCCTCAGCCAGTTTCCTTGCCTCGCTCATTAGCTGGTCAGGTTGATAAATGTGGTCTACCAAGCCTATCCGGTGAGCCTCGGTAGCATCTATTTTCCGCCCGGTAAATATAAGTTCTCTGGCTCTGCCGGGACCGACCACACGGGGTAGCCGCTGGGTGCCACCACAGTCGGAGATAATGCCGTAGGTCACCTCTGGTATAGAGAATATGGTGTTATTAGAGGCGAGTCTGATATCGCAGGCTAGGGCAATCTCCATGCCTCCGCCTATGCAAGGCCCGTTTATGGCAGCTATCACCGGCACAGCGAGAGACTCATACATACTGAACACGCTCCGGAAGTACTGTACACCTTCAAAAGCATCACGGAATGCCAGGCTTGTAAACATCTCCTCGGGCGAGGCCAATGCGTTGATGTCCAAGCCAGCGCAAAAAGCACGTCCAGCTCCAGTGAGAATAACGACTCGGACATTAGGCTCATGCTTTATAGCCGTAGCTGCTTCTTCCAGTCCCATCCACAGCTCTATATCGAGAGCATTCAATTTCTCAGGACGGTTCATGGTAACCGTTGCTATTGTGTTTTCTATTTTTAGCAACACCTTTTCAGTTTTAAGCATTTTCCCTCCTTGCTCATCTCAATTTACATTGGCTATGGGTTAGAGCGCCCGTGCCACTCGAAGCCCGCTCTCTATAGCCTGGGCTATCTTGCCTGGTTTGGCGCTATCTCCCACCACGTGGAGCATCCTTACTTTTCCCTCCAATTCCTGGGCAAGCCTTCGGTTTGGTTCCATTCCCACGGCGAGCACGGCACTGTCTCCTTCAAAAAACTCGATGCTCCCGTCTCGGTTTACTCTCACACCTTTTTCTATTATTTCCTCAACTTTGGCATTTCGCTCCATCCTGATGCCAAGGCTACGCAACCTACCCATGATTACCCATCTGTTGGTTCGTTCTATATCAGCCCCTATCCGTCCTAACATCTCGAGAATTGTCACCCTCTTACCCTTTTCCGCCAAGAATTCCGCCGTCTCGCAACCTACCATTCCGCCACCAACTATCAGTACGTTTTTCCCTACCTCCTTTTGCCCCGTCAGTACATCTATTGCCTTGACCACATTCTCTCTCTTTGCCCCGGGGATGTCAGGTTTTATCGGCGTTGCACCTGTGGCAATAATTACGACATCTGGCTTGGCTTTCTCAACAATCTTAGCGTCCACTTCATCTTCAAGCCTTACTTTCACGCCTAACTTGTCCATCTGCCCTGCTAGATACCTAGTCAGATTGCCCAGCTCTTCTTTATGAGGTGGAAGTACGGCAAGTAGGAGTTGGCCTCCCAGTTGGCTTTTGCTGTCGGTAAGGGTAACGTGATGACCTCTCATGGCAGCTACTCTGGCTGCCTCCATACCAGCTGGCCCACCACCAACGATGAACACCTTTTTAGGCTCCCCTGTTGGTTCGATACTGTATTCGGCTTCTCTTCCTGCTCTTGCGTTGACTGAGCAAGTAATGCTGCCGTGCTCGATTGCCGCATCGAAGCATGTACAGCAGGCAGTGCAGGGTCGTATCTCATCGAATCGTCCTTCTTTGGCTTTATTGGGCCACTCGGGGTCAGCAATAAGTGCCCGAGCAATGTATACCAAGTCAGCTCTACTATCTAATAGAATCTGCTCTGCCAGGCGGGGATCAGGAATTCTGGTGCCACCTATAACGGGAATGTTGACCACCTTTTTAACCTCCTCTGCCAGGTAGAGCCAGTTTGCTCGCGGTACGGACATTTGAATAAAGGGTACTGGTGACTCATGCCAGCCCGTAGAGACATTTATGGCATGGATACCGGCCCTTTCAATCATGGGAGCAACTATCTTAGTATCCTCTAAAGCATTGCCGCCTTCCATGAAATCAGCGCCTGAAACCCGGCACAAGAGTGGGTAGTCCTTTCCCACTTCTTGTTTGACGCTTTCAACACACTCTAGGAGGAATCGAGCCCTATTTTCTATGTTACCGCCATAACCGTCAGTCCTCTTATTGGTATGAGCAGATAGGAAGTAGCTTGCAAGGCTAGTCCCAGCTATTGCGTTAATCTCAACTGCGTCGAATCCAGCCTCTTTTGCCCGACGGGCTGCCTCTCCATAAGCCTCCACAATCTGCCTGATCTCGTTAATACTTAAGGCTCTTAGTTTAGAAGCATTGCGATGCCTATCAACAGAAATGTCTGAAGGGCCAACCAGCTCCAGACTGCCATCGTCTCTCGCCAGAAACACCAAGGCAGATATTTGGATGGCTACCTTTACCCCACACTCATGCATGAGTTTAGTAAAATCACACAGACTTGGTATGAATTCGTCTTTGTATATCCCGATGCTACCGGGCGGAAATGACCCTGAGTATGTAGCTGTAGCGAGGCCAACGACTATGAGACCGACACCACCACGTGCCCGTTCAGTGTAGAAAGCCTTGAATCGGTCGGTTATCATGTCATTGGCTCCCAGCCCAACTACCATAGCTGGCATTACTATCCTGTTCTTCAGTTCCATTTTTCCTATCTTGATGGGGGCAAATAACTTCTGAAGTCGGCTCATTTAAACTCCTCCTTTTTGCATTCTGTACGGACTATGATTCTATTTTAACCTTTGTGGGGAGAGTCTCTCCTAAAAGCTTTATTGCCCCGTTCACCATGTCATCTAAAATTTGCTTGGCGGGCTTTGTTTCCTTAAGCAGTCCCACTATTTGCCCCGTTGGTGCGCATAGAAGGTCGTATCTTTCCGCTTTTGCCAAGCTGTTAATAAGGTCCATCATGAGTAATAACTGCACCAACATAGGTAGAGGCCGCAATCCCGAACTGTCAAAGGCTTCTTGTATTGGGTTCTTTATCTGGCGCAGAGTTTTACCTGTCCATACTCTGCTGACCCTCGTATCCTCTTCGTTAGCCTCGGATATCATCTTCCGATGGATATCGGTGACATTGGCCTCCTCGGCGAAGAGGAAAGCGGTGCCTACCCATACCCCAACAGCGCCAAGTACTAGGGCGGCAACAAGCCCTCTGCCATCACCTATTCCGCCAGCAGCTAAAACTGGGGTAGGTGCCACAGCATCAACTACTTGGGGAACTAAGGCAAAGGTGCCTATCCTGCCAGTGTGGCCTCCTGCCTCATACCCTTGGGCTACAATAAAATCGCCCCTTGCCTTCTTATGACGTAATGCTCCACGTACATTGCCTGCCAGCCCCAATACTTTCATCCCGCCTTCGTGTGCCATTGGTACAAGCCAATCTGGAATTCCTAGACCTGCACAATAGAGAGGAACACCCTCTTCTAACAGCACTTGTATCTGCTTTTTAGAATGTTCCACGCTGAAGACAAGCTCTTGCCTAATCTCAGTAAGAGGCACACCATAGTCTGCAGCCAACTTTTCCACGAAGTCGATGTGTTGCTTAGGGATGAAGTTCCTTTTCAATTCTGCTAGCGACATATTTGGTGGTGGCGATACGGAGAGGTCTTCGGGAAGCAATACATCAACTCCGAAGGGTTTGCCAGTTAGGCTCTTAATTTCTCTGATCTCAGCACGCAATTCATCTAAGGGCAGGCCAGTAGCCCCTAAGACTCCCATACCGCCGGCGTTAGATACTGCAGCAACGAGCTTTGGCTGTGCTGCATGTCCCTCACCAGCCAGGCCACCCATCCCGGCCAGCAAGATGGGATATTCAATGCCTAACATGTCGCACAACTCAGTCCGAAATGTCTTCCTGTTATTCAATTTACTCCTTTCAGCTTCCAAATTATGAATATATTTTTCTCAGCGATCTTTATCGCTCGTCTTAAGCGCCCTGTGGGCAAAGTCACTGTGCTATTTGGCTATGAAAGCGGTAACCGTTGCCCGGCGACATGCAAATAAGTTGCTGTCGAAGGGAGCCCTACGGATATGTCAACATACTTTTAAGTTTCCGTCATGAGGCTCACCATATGCCTTCTGAGTCGCTTTAAAGTGGCACTTAATTGCTGAGCCTCTGTCTCGTCCAATATCGACATGATTTTGGAGCCGACTTTTTCCCTGAAGGGGACCATTCTTCGCACCAAATTTAGCCCTTTCGTAGTTACCGCGACCTTTCTGTTTCTGCGGTCCTCACCTATCCCTTCCCTTCTGACCAAGCCTTCCCTCTCAAGAGTATCAACAGCTCTGGTAATGGCATGTTTGGAGCGAAACACCCTCTTGCTTAACTCGGTCGGTGTTGCTCTACCGCCGAGTACTATTAAGTGATTTAGAAGGGAAAAGTGTGTCCGGTTTATTCCAATCCTCCGCATCTCATTATCAACGTACCTCTCCACTATATCAGCCGCGTGGAGAAACGTGATAAAGTTGTCCACGGCTAAACGATTAGCTTGCGCTCTGATTTCGCTGGCCAGATCTTCTATCTTGTGCTCAAAGTCGCTTGTCATTGTACTTTCCATCGCCAAACGAAGTGTATCGGTTCAAGGTGTACGCAAATGGTCTGTGAGATTCTTCGCCCGAAGGGCTCAGAATGGCAAGAGGCGTTATTGAACAGCCTCGTAGCAAGGAGTTGACTTTCATATATCGTTGGAATATACTTTTCGAAAATAGTTGCACATGTTATAATAACATGTATAATATAAAAAGTTTACATCATTGTTGTCAAGTTTCTCGCGGCAGTAATTAACGAATAATAAAAGGAGGACACGATGAGTACCAGGACACAGACGCTCATGGTGAATACGCCCATAAAAGCCCAACAGATTGCCTTGTTGGAATTGAGCGAGGACATGAGAGCAACCAGACCTGGATATCAATGGTGTCTGGACCTCGAGAGGGCGAGACTGATAACAGCGTCCTATAAGCAAACTGAAGGTGAGCCGATGGCCCCAAGAAGAGCAAAGGCGCTGGCACATATCCTGGCAAATATGACCATATACATTCGGCCGGGTGAGTTAGTCGTTGGTAATTATGCATCCAATGTGGACTCTGTTCCTTTCTACCCTGAGTTTGCCTGGAAGTGGATAGTGAGAGAGACGGCACCAGGAAAGGTCTATAGCAGCATGTTGACCGATGAGGGCAGAGAAGAGCTGAAGCAAATATGCAGCTACTGGGGCGACCTCTCCATACACCATAGGCTAAGAAAATACCTTCCGGAAGAGTTAGCTGACCTATTCTGGATTTTCAATTGGGAGTGCGCCACACCAAATTATGAGAAAATACTGCTAGTTGGTTTGAAGGGGATCCTTGAAGAGGCAAGAGGAAGACTGAAAAGGCTGGATAGTGAGTACATGGCGGAGGCTATTAATGGCATCGACTTCGTAAGGAGAAAGGACTTCCTGAACAGTGTCATCATTGCTCTGGAGGCGGTGATTAACTGGACCAAGAGATATTCAAAGCTGGCCAGAGAAATGGCTAAAACTGAGGATAATCCGCTAAGAAGAGAAGAGCTAGAGACTATAGCTAGGACTTGCGAATGGGTACCAGAAAACCCGGCGCGAACACTGCACGAAGCGCTGCAATGTTACTGGTTTGTTCATCTTATTGTTAACTTCATTGAGCTACCTCAAGTGGGCTCCGGGATAAGGTTTGACCAGTGCTTCAACCGATTTTACGAGAAAGACGTGGCCGAAGGCAGGCTGAACAGGGGTCAGGCTCAAGAACTGGTTGAATGTGTGATTGTGAAGTTTCAAGAGACCGGCTTCTTGCATGCGCCTATATGGTCGGGTTTCGGTGGAGGCGCCTTAGGATTCCAGACGATTACTGTTGGTGGGACAGACTCCGAGGGCAATGATATCACCAACGAAATGAGCTACATAGTCCTAGATGCTGTGAAAAGTGTCAGGGCCATAGTACCTCCGCTAGCTCTCAGATGGCATGATAGAATGTCCAAGAAGCTGGTTGACAAGGCCATCGAAGTACTTGCCTCAGGAATGCCTCAGCCGGCCATCTTCAATGACAAGGTGAACGTACTGAGATTGGTTGCCCTTGGCTGCTCGATTGAAGATGCCAACAATTACTCTATTAACAATTGTATGGTGCCCACTATCCCGGGAAAGAACTTCAATCATATATCAGCCTGGGCTGGGGGTATACCGGTTCCCTTGTGCTTGAATGCCGCTTTAGGAATAAGCCCTCTGGCGCTATACAGAAAAACAGGCGATAAGACTATAGACCCGGCAAAGCTGAGTTCGGCAGAGGAATTGCTTGATGCCACAATCGAGAACTACAGATGGGCGGTACATCGGCTGGTACTTATAGCAAATATCACCGATGCTCTTTACCGTGAATATGCGCCAAGGCCATTTCTATCTGCCGTGATCGATGATTGCATTCACAGGGCACAGGATGTCAGGGATTGGAATTACATACCGGATTACAGAGATATAACCCTCTTTGGCCTTATCACCGTGGCTGATTCCATAGCAGCTGTAAAGAAGCTGGTGTTCGATGACAAGAAGATGACTATGGAAAAACTAGTCGAGGCATTGAAGGCTAATTGGCAGGGTTATGAAGACGTCCGCCAGATGTGTCTAGCAGCGCCGAAATTCGGTAATGATGACGACTATGTGGATTTGATATCGCGTGAGTTTGGCAAGAGACTCTCTGAAGAGACTAAGAAATGCAAAACTAACTGGGGCGGGCCTGTTAACATAGATGGCACCGCAGCGACGGCGTGGTGGAGTTTCGGGCGTGTCTGCGCAGCGACGCCAGATGGCAGAGTGGCGGGAGACCCTTTCAATGATGGAACGATTTCGCCGATGGCTGGCATGGACAAAAGAGGGCCTACAGCAGTGTTGAACTCGGTTTCAAAGGTTGACCCGCTAATAAGCTGGAATCATCTGTTTAACCAGACTTTTATGCCTCAATATCTTACGGGACATAATGCAGAGGTTTTTGCCCAATATTTAAAGACCTTCGGCGATTTGGGTATTCACCATATCCAGTTCACCACAGTGGGCAGAGAGACCTTGGAGGATGCTCAGAAACATCCGGAGAAATATCCGAGTCTGATGGTGAGGGTGGCTGGGTTTGCCGCTTACTTTATAGACCTGGACAAAAAGATACAGGACTCAGTTATTGCCCGAACTCCCCAGTGCCTCTAACTTCCTTATAGAGAAGGATATGACTCGTTCACATACTGGAAAAGAGAAAAACGGGGGGAAGGGGTTAATATTCAGCATTCAGCGGTACAGCATTCACGATGGCCCCGGAATTAGAACGACAATATTCTTCAAGGGCTGTCCTCTTAGATGCAAATGGTGTTCTAACCCAGAGTCGCTGAACCCTTATCCCGAGATTATGGTAAGAGCGACAAGATGCGATGGTTGTGGTAAGTGTTTGGAGGTTTGTGCTTCTGGTGCCATTTTGCTGGAAAGAGGCAATTTGCTAGTTGATAGGTCAAGGTGTGATTTATGTATGAAATGCGTGTATGTTTGTCTGGCAGGTGCAATAGAAATAACAGGGAGATATGTAAGTGTGGAGGAGACAATTGAAGAGTGCGGCAAGGATGAGTTGTTTTATCGCAATTCAGGTGGTGGTGTGACGTTGTCTGGCGGTGAACCCCTTCACCAACCAGAATTCGCTTTAAATCTGCTGAAGGCGTGTAAGGAGAGAGGTCTTAGCACGGCTCTTGATACTAGCGGTTATGCCAGTTGGGATGTGCTAGACAGTGTCCTTCAATATACAGATTTGATCCTCTATGATATTAAGCACATAGATTCGGAAATGCATTATAGCGGCACAGGTGTCAAAAACGATATTATTCTCGAAAACCTCAGAAGAGCTATTGACGCCAAACGGGCAAGAGTCTGGATAAGGGTGCCAGTTATTCCTGATTATAATGATTCGGAACAACATATAGAGAGGTTAGCTATAGCTCTGACCGAAATGCAGGTGGAAAAGATTTCCCTGTTGGGTTACCATGAGTGGGGTAAACCAAAGTATGGGGCCCTGGGCAAAGATTACCCGCTTGACGGTTCTGTCCCTCCAAGCCAGGAAAGATTGGAGCAACTGAGAGACATCATACAGTCTAAAGAGCTGGAAGTTACTGTTGGGTATTAGAGCTTTCTTAAGAAATAGAGTTTGTCTTTCTGGAGGCGCCATTTAGCGCAATGCAAAAAACTATAAAGGGGGTGAGAGGTTAAAAGGTAGAAAAGTGGTTAATGATGTTGAGGCACTGAAGCAAAGAAACTACGGAACACATAAATCATAAGGGAGGTGAGAATTAAAAATGAGGAAAGCAAAGTTCATATTACTTGTTACCGTCGTAATGTCGGTTTTAATAGCATTGCCTTTGTTTGGGTGTGCTCCGGGTGCACCGCCGGAGGAGAAATATGTCACCTATTTGAGCCTGAGCGACTTAACTGGTCCAGGTGCTGGTCTTGTCTTTCCTACCGTTGAGGCTTCTGGCTTTGCCTTTGATGACCTCAATAAGAGAGGTGGTGTTGACGGTGTGAAAATAAACGTGATTGTTGTCGATACACGCTATGATGTAGCTCGAACAGTGTCCGCCTATAAGAGGTATCGAGCTGAACACAAGGTTATTTTCGCTTTCATTCCGCTCACACCAGCCATCAAGGCGTTAGCGCCCATGATGGAAGCGGATAAAGTGCCGTCAATGACCCCTGCCGATGGTGAGTTTCAAGGTAAAATCGGCTGGGTCTTTCTGGCTGGGCCACCATATCAGGATGGCTTTGCTGCTTGTCTTGACTGGATGCTAAAAGACTGGAAGGCTAAAGGGAATCCAGGGGTGCCTTCAGTGGGTTATCTGTCCTGGGATAGCGCATATGGCAGAGAAGCTCTACGTGGAGGTAAGGAATATGCCGAGAAAATCGGTATAAAGCTGCTGACGCCGGAGTTTTTTCCTCCTGGAGCTGTTGACCACACTGTCTGGCTCACCAGGATTGCTGATGCTGGTGCCAATTATTGCTACATAGGAGGCGTTGACCCAACACAAAGCCTGATTTTGCGGGATGCCTACAAGTTGGGGCTAACCAAGAAAATCCAGTTTGTCAGCGACTACTGGGGTCTTGACGAAAACGTTGGTGTCAAAGTTCATACTGAGGCTACGGAGGGTGCTGTGCTTTGCAGCCCGTTTACTCGCGGTGACGAAGTCCGTAAACTCCCTCGTGTTATTGACCTGTGGAGCAAATATGGTAAGGGGCCTATAAGCGAGACGAAAGCTTTGTTCCCGGCTGGGATGCTTCTAGTCAGGCATTGTGAGCAAGCTCTGAAGATAGCTCTTGATGATGTTGGCTATGACAAGGTGGACGGTGAGGCGATGTATAAGAGCTATCAGAAGCTGACTGGATTTGATTCTGAAGGTGTGGCGGGGCCGTGTACCTACAGCCCCACCTGCCGTAAGGCAAGTGACATGGTCAAGTTCTACCGGGTGCAGAGTGGCAAAACGGTCCCGATAACTGACTGGGTGAAAGCACCTGACGCTGTATCCCTTTATCCAGATTGGTAGATGGCAATGATTAAAGTGAGAGGAGGAAAAACATGAGACGGTTTAAGTTTAATAATGCGATTGTTATTGCTTTAGCTGTATTGTTGCTGGTAGCAGTGCCATTGGCTGGTTGTGCCAAAAAGCCACCGCCTCCACCACCGCCGCCACCACCTGCTGGCACTATCAGTGTGCAGCCAGCCAAGATTGACCAGGCCATGCTGAAGCCTCTGTTGCCATTAGTTGCCAAGGCTGCGGGACTTCCTGAGGCGGCAGCAGCAGCGCTTCCACCTTGTTTGGGTATCCTGGCTATACCTGTCAAATTTAGCGGTTCAGGCTGGCCAGCAAACGAGCTGGTCACCGTAGACCTGGTTATACCGGCGGGCGTTCAGATAAAAGGAGGATTGGCTCCCGGCGAGGACAGCATAGGCATTGCCTTTGCCAAAGCTGACGCTGCCGGCAAGTTTGAGGCAACTATGGAGGCTACAGCGAAGCTTAACTGGTTGATAAACACTGATTGGTTACCGACGGTTAAGCCTGACCTGAGTAAAATCAAGCCGATACCGAAAGGAGTTTACACTATAAGGGCCATGGGGATTGACCCTAGAACTGTAGCAACCATCACCTGGGAACTGGAGCTATTGCCGGCAGTGGCACCTCCGCCGGCAGCACCGCCACCAGCAGCACCGCCAGCAGCGGGTAAGCTCTCTTTTGAGGCTGCTGAGTATGCCAACGCCGAGCACGGTTTCTCAGTGAAATACCCTAAGGACTGGGTGAAGTCAACTATGTGCGGACCAACATCTCTGCTCTGCGTTGCGAAAGGTATGGTTCCACTGCTTAGTGTTGGTGTTGCGGGGTTGGATCATCCCTCTGCCCGTGAGGTGGTCATCGCTGGGCTGCAGCTAGCTGGTGGCACGGACATTAAAATTGTCTCTGAGAGAGCGACGACTCTGGCAGATGACACCGGAGTCACCGAGATTGTAGCCAAGATGAAGGCGCAAGGTCTTGACGCTGATGTTTTCAACCTTGTGGCTAAAAGGCCCACTGGGTGGGTTGTGGTGAGCATAGCTACGGTAGGCATGCTTGCTCCTTACAACGAAGCACTGTTTTCAGAAATAGCCCACACGTTGCAGTTCAAGAAATAGTTGTTCTTGGCTACTGGGGTAATGGTGGGGAGAGTGATAACGAAAGGAGGAGCCTTCATGTAAGGTAGGTCCCCTCCTTTTCATAAAGCCGATTTGTCTGGAAATGACTGAGCACTGAACCACGAACGTCATCGCAATACGTAGTGAAGGAGGCTACTTGTGGAATTTGAAGGACTTGAACTAGAAAAGTCGGAAGGTATTGCTGTTCTTACGCTCAACCGTCCGGCGAAACTGAACGCCATTACTGTGGAGATGGGGGCTGTGGGGTTATCTAAACTTCTCAGAGAAATTCAAGAGGATGATGACATCCGGGTGCTGGTTATCACCGGGGCTGGCAGGGGCTTTTGCGCTGGGGCAGATGTCAATACTTTAGCTTCGCTTACTCAACTTACCTCAAATTTGAGAAGGCAAGAAAAGCTACAGGCCGTAGGTACCTTTGCTCTGCAGCTTTATGACTTGGAGAAGCCGGTGATCGCTGCCATCAATGGCGTAGCTGCAGGAGCTGGCGTATCAATTGCACTAGTCTCAGATATCAGAATTGCCTCTGAGAATGCCAGGTTTGGTATGGTCTTTGTATCCAGGGGCTTGATTCCAGACTGCGGGGCTACCTTTTTGATGCCGAGATTGCTTGGCACCGGTAAATCATTTGAGCTGATGTATACAGGCGATATTATCGATGCCAAAGAAGCAAAGCGAATAGGCCTGGTGGACAAGGTGGTTCCACATGATAGACTTATGGACGAGACCATGTCTTTGGCTAAAAGGCTGGCTAAAGCGCCACCGTTAACCCTGGCACAGATCAGGCGTGCTGTTCACAGCGGGTTGTTGAACAACCTTGAGCAGCAGTTGTACTTCGAAAGTTATGCGCAAAACTTCCTCTTTGGGACGGAAGATTTTCGGGAGGGAGTTAGCTCCTTCCTGGAAAAGCGTGAGCCACGGTTCAAAGGGCGGTGATACGGCTGTTCTTAAGGCTGTGGGCAGGAACTAAATAAGGAGGCACCGATGAAGGATTATGATGTTGTAGTGATCGGCGCTGGCTTGGGAGGTCTTTCTGCCGCAACTTCTCTGGCTAGGGCAGGGAAAAAGGTGTTGCTTTTGGAAAAACATAACGTTCCTGGGGGTTATGCCTCCTCCTTTACTCGAGGACGCTTCGAGTTTGAGATCGCTCTCCACGAACTCTCTGGCCTGGGTAACGAAAATAATAAAGGGCCTATCTGGCGGATATTGAATGAATATGGAGTAATTCCCAAGGTGGAGTTTATTCCTATCCCGGATTTCTATCGTGCTGTGCTTCCGAATGTAGATATTACCGTACCTCTCGGGCGCCAGAACTTTGAGGAAGTCCTGTGCAACCATTTTCCAAAGGATGCCGAGGGAATCAAGCGATTCAGTGGTACGATGTTCAATTTTGCCGAGGAGGCATTGCGGGCAAATCGTGTAGGGATGAAGGCAGTTATGGAAGACCCTTCAAAATTTCCTACCTTGATGGCTAACTTCGGTCGTACGCTTACTGAGGTGCTCAATCCAGAGATATCTGATGAAAGGGCGCGTACCGTTCTAAGTGAGACTTGCGGCTATTATTGCCAACCACCGTCAAAGATGTCCTTTCTTATCTATGCATTGGGCACGGTGAGTTATCTCAGGTTTGGGCCGGCGCACATAAAGGGAAAATCACAGGCGTTATCGCAGGCTTTTGTTGATGCCATTGAGGAGTATGGTGGAGAGGTGTGGTTAAACAACGGAGCGGCGCGCATTCTCACCTCCGGCGGTAAGGTCAGGGGTGTGGTGGCTGAGGATGGCACGGAGGTCGCCTGCTCATACGTAGTATGCAATGCTAACCCCTTGATGACCTGCCTTAACCTCATTGGAAGGGAAAATGTTCCCAACTGGTATCTGCGGCGTCTTGGGGCATGGTCTGCAGGTGCATCAACTTTCAATGTTTATCTGGGCCTGGACTGCACTTGCGCGAAACTTGGCCTTAGGACGCACGAAAATTTTGTCAATGTTGGAACTGATTTGGACAAACAGCACGAGAGCATGAGACATAGCATCAGTCTTGAACCTTATGGGACGGCGGTGACAGCTTATAACGTGGTGGACGAAGAGTTTTCCCCACCGGGCACTGCCTCTGTGGTTCTCACAATTTTAGCTTATGCGGAACCCTGGCTCAAGCTCTCCCCATCTGAGTATGTGGAAGCAAAAGATAAACTGGCTGAAAAGGTTATCGGTCTTGCAGAAAGAGTGGCACCCGGTCTGAGGAACCACATTGAAGTGATGGAAATCGCTACCCCTGTGACTAACGTGAGGTATACGGGAAATCCTGGGGGGAGCATCATTGGGTTTGATGAAAATTATCAAGGGACAGGACAGATACACCTGCCTAATCGTGGACCATTGGAAGGCCTATATTTTGCTGGTGCCTGGGTGAACATAGGTGGCGGATTTGAGACATGCATCGTCTCAGGATATATGGCGGCGAGAGACGCGATGGCTGATATGGAGCGAGGCGGACGTGACGTGGCTGTAATGGAGAAGCTGGAAGGTCAACTGACCAAGCAAGCGGAAGGTGCGCCTGAATTAAAGGAAGTTTTATTGGCACAGGCTAGGAAAACTATGGCTAAATTGCATCCTGACCGTATTTCTCTTAAAGTTAAAGAGATCATAAAGGAGACACCGAGCACCAAGACCCTGAGGCTGGTGCCTGTAGACGGAGCGCTGCCATATTTCAGGGCAGGCCAGTATATCAATCTCTTTGTTAACATAGATGGAGTTTTGACTTCCCGTCCTTATAGCATTTCATCCGCTCCAGGGAAGCCATATTATGATATCACCGTGCGCCACATGGAAGGCGGCTTTGTCTCGCGTTATCTTACGGACCGTGTAAAGCCGGGCGATACCTTCGAGTCCACCGGGCCGAATGGTAGCTTTTACTATGAACCGTTGATTGATGCTTCTGATTTAGTTTTTCTTGCTGGCGGAAGCGGCATAACTCCTTTTATCTCCATCATCAGGGAGGTGACTCAAAAACAACTACCTGTGAATATCCACCTTCTCTATGGCAGCCGAAGCCCTTCAGATATAATCTTTGAAGGTGAATTGAAAGAGCTTGCCAAAAAGCATGGCAATGTTAAGGTGGACTTCGTTATCAGCGAGCCTCCGGAGGGATGGTCAGGGCTTTGTGGCTTACTGGATGCAAGGATGATTTCATCCCTGGTAGGCTCAGTCGATGGTAAGAAATTCTTTCTGTGTGGCCCGGCTCAGATGCATGTTTTGTGCGATGGAGCGTTAAAGACACTGGGAGTACCTCTCAGACGCATAAAGAAAGAGGCCTATGGCCCACCGGCAGATGTCACTTCAGAACCCGGTTGGCCAGGGCTATCACCCAATACGGAGTTTAAGGTTGTCGAAGAGAGATCTGGTCGAACCTTGAAGGCTAAGGCAGGGGAGCCACTTATGATATCCCTTGAGCGCGCTGGACTGGTGGTTCCTGCTATCTGTCGGTCGGGAGAATGCACTGCCTGCCGGACACGGCTTGTTGCGGGCAGGGCCTTTGCCCCGGCCAGGGTACACCGGCGCTGGGTGGACAAAAAAGCAGGCTATATTCATCCGTGTGTGAGCTACCCGCTGGAGAACCTGCGCATCCGTCTGTAATAGGAAGAAAACTCTAAACTTTAAAAGGTGTATAGTGGGGGTATGAGATGCCGACAATAGATGATTTTCTCCGGCCTGAATGGATTCCAGAGATAGTGCTGGATGTGGGCAAGGTCATCAGGCAATGGGGAGAGAAGAAGTACATACCTGTCAGGCGGCAGATTGACGAGGATTGGAAGGAGCATAAACTTGTCAAGCCGCTGATGAAAGAGGTGCTGGTTGACCTTGGACTGAGCAAAGCTTTCTGGCCAGCAGAAGTAGGTGGGACAGATATTCCCAATGCAGCGACCTTTACAGTGATTGCTGCTGAGGAGCTGGCAAGGTTAGATTCCGGGTTTGCTGTTGCGGTAGCTATCGGCCTGGATGGTCGATGCTACCGATTATATTAAGACCACATCGTAATATGGAGCTGTGCCGAGAGTTCGGGCCGAGGTTCTGCGACGATGAGTTATATACGTGTTCTTGTGCTATGACCGAGCTTCAAGGCGGCTCGGACGTGGAAAATATAGACTTCATGCATGGGAAAACGATAAAAACCTCGGCTAGACTGGAAGGTGGCGATTGGGTAATCAATGGTCATAAAATATGGCCTTCATCTTCAAATGCTGACTTGTTTGGTGTGGCTTGTTCTACCAATCCTGGCTCATCAAACGAGGAGGACTTTGCCTTCATTTATGTTCCGGCCGATACTCCGGGGGTTATTATTGGAGCACCATACCAGAAGGCTGGCATGGCAGCAGATTACAATGGCGATGTTTGGTTTGACGATGTAAAGGTTCCAAAGAAATACCGGACACATGGGCCCGGCGACGATGCTAAATACTTCAGGGAGATCCTCAGTTATGGTGCCGCATGTGGTGCTGCTTTCGGGCTTGGACCGATGAAGAATACCTATGAAATCGTCAAAAAGTGGGCTTCTGAGAGGTTTGTTGCTGGAAGACCTCTGAAAGAGCATAGCATCAACGCTGCCGTCCTGGCGGAGATTGCTATTGACATTGAGGCATCTTCAGCAATGCTCCACATGGTGGCGAGGCAATTAGATTGCCCTGACATCTATGGGATTATGCCGTGGGACAAAGCAATGGTTGCAAGAGCCAGGGCTGTTTCCTTGTTTGTCACTGATGCGGCAGTTCATGCCACCGGGAGAGCCATGGAACTTATGGGTTCTTATGGCTATGCCCGGCAGTACGACTTAGAAAAGCACTGGAGAGATGTCAAGATGACAACTCTCTGGATGGGAAGCCGGCAGCTAGACCTTATCGAGGTTGCCAGGTATTGGTATGATATTGAAACTCTGTGATTAAGTTGACATAAAGTATTCTGGCGAATGACAATTAAATCAGAGAAGAAAAAGATTTTGAAGGGAGGTAATTAAAGATGGCAGAAGTCAAGGTAAAGAAAGGGGAGGAGCTTAATGGCTTGGGCACGATGCTCAAGGAAATAATGGACAGCAATCTCAAAGACCTCAAGAAGTACAAGAGCGTTGAGAAGTTAAAAGCCAGTGTAGTTATAAAAGAGAGCACTTCCGGCGTAGCGGTTACACTTCATTTTAGACAGGGCGAGATAGAAATACAAAATGATGCCATTGATAAGCCAACAGCATATATGGAAGCTGGATTTGAAAACCTGGCTTATATTAGTTCCGGGCAACTGGGTCCGATAAAAGCTATGCTCACTGGCAAACTTAAGTCCGGTGGTAATCCCTTAACACTACTGAAGATTTCAAATATAACGGTGCTGAAAGGGTAATTTGCGCTGCCTGAAACCTGATTTGATGGTGGCTCTTTTTCTTAAATTGTCGGTGTATGATAAGTTTAGAAATGTAGCTGCGAGGCTTTAGCCTCGCAGGCACGACCCTAAAAGGTCGTGGCTACATTGCTGGTTGCATTGAGAATAATGGTGAAATTCGGAAGGAGGTGGGAATGTCTGTACCATAGCTCACCTGGACTGAAAAAAGTGGTATAATTGGGGGCGAAAATTTTTTTTGGAGGAACAAAAATGGCTATTTTGTTTGGAACACAAGAGTGGGCGGATGCTGCATGCAAAGAGCTTAATGAGAGCCAAGCCTATAAGGAGGCAGCTAAGAACTGGGAAGGGGACATATATATTATCGTTGATCCAGATCCTTCATTTAAACACAGGATTATTAACTACTTTGACCTCTGGCATGGCGAATGCCGCTCTGGTTGCGTGGTCAAAGACGAAAATGAGAAGTCACCGAAATACCGCATCTGGGGACCCTTTACCATTATGAATCAGGTATTGCAGAAGAAGGTTGACCCTGTCCAGGCGATGATGACTGGTAAGTTGAAGGTCAAGGGAGACATGGCACAAATCATGAAAATGCCCAGGGCGGCTGTTGAGCTGGTGAACTGCATGACCATGTTTGAAACCGTTTTCCCTGATTAACTAGAATCGAAGCTCGAACCAAATTTAAGAGACGTATAGTTCTGAAATTTTCGAGAGGAGGTAGCTCTATGTGGTACTTTGTAGTCCCAGAGGTAGTTTTTGGAGAGGATGCGCTGAGTCGTCTGGCTGAATTAAAGGGAAAGTCGGCTTTTATAGTTACTGATAAAAACATAGTGAACTTAGGCTTTATTGACAAGGTCAAGGAGCAGCTTTCCCAGGCGGGGATAAAGAGCAACGTCTTTGACGAGGTTGAGCCTGACCCATCGCTCCAGACGGTAAGGAAAGGCGTGGTCTTGATGAACCAGTATCAGCCGGACTGGATAGTGGCAGTGGGTGGAGGCTCAGTTATGGATGCGGCTAAGTCGATGCGGGTGGAGTATGAAAGACCGGACATAAAGGCAGAGGAGATAAATCCATTCATTTCAGACCTGGGGCTGGGGACAAAAACCAAGCTCATTTGCATTCCTACCACTTCGGGTACAGGCGCTGAGGTGACTTTTGCCGTAGTGCTTACTGATACTGCTGACCAGAGGAAGCTAGGGCTTATCAACTGTGAGATTCTTTCTGATATCGCCATTGTGGACCCGGCGTTTACTGTGGCAATGCCACCGCAAATCACCTCGGATACGGGGATGGATGCGCTGACCCACGCAGTGGAGGGATTTAGCTGCACCTGGAAGAACGACTTCACCGATGGCCTTTGCATTAGAGCTACCCAGCTCATTTTCCAATACCTACCCAGAGCCGTTAAGAATGGGCAGGATATGGAGGCCAGAGAGAAGATGCACAACGCGGCTACCGTTGCTGGTATCGGGTTCGGCAACTCGCTGGCGGCGTTGGCACATGCTACGGGTCATTCCTTGGGCGCTGTTTTCCATACACCTCATGGCAGAGCGGTGGGGTTATTTCTGCCGTATACCATTGAGTTTATCGGGGATGCTCGTGAGGAGCTCTGGACGGAGATAGCTTATGCTCTGAAACTGGAAGTACCCAAGGGAAAAAAGGCAGCATCAGTTCTAGCCCAGGCAATTCGTGACCTATCCCGAAATATAAAGCAGCCGTTGAGCATTAAGGAGGCAGGAATACCATCGGACAAGTTTAATAGTTCCATGGAGAAACTAATCGACAATACTATGGCCGATGGTTCACTAATTGTTAGTGCCAGAGTGCCTAATGTTGCAGAAACTGAGAAGTTCTTCCGCTATGCGTATGAAGGCAAGTCGATAGATTTTTAGAGGTGTTTAACAGTCGCTATTTTCATTGTGAGCTTTTTGGCTTGTGTAATTCTGGGGGAAGCCTTTGCCATCGTCATTCTGGGGGAACGAAGCGACCGAAGAATCTCATTTATGGTAAATTCTGGGGGAAGCCAGGATTCGAGATTCTTCGCTTCGCTCAGAATGATAGGGGAATGAAAGGATGACAGTTTATCATTCATAAAAATCTTAAATAAGGAGGCATGAAAATGTTCGGTTACATGGGAAAAATCTTAAGGGTTGATTTATCAAACGGTAAGGTCTCAGAAGAAGGCCTGAAAGAGGACGACTGTAAGATGTTCCTGGGTGGCAGTGGACTGGTAACAAAGTACCTGTTCGACGAAGTGCCCAAAGGCGCTAACCCATTGGGGCCAGACAATGCACTCATATTTATGACCGGGCCTTTAACCGGTACGGAGTCACCAAGCGCTGGAAGATATTGCGTAGTTGCCAAGTCTCCTCTTACCGGTTTCTGGGGTGAAGCGAACTCGGGTGGTAACTGGGGAGTTTATCTCAAGAGTTCAGGCTTTGATGGGGTTATTTTTAAGGGTATCTCACCTAATCCGGTTTATCTCGTAATTGATGATGGCAAAGCCGAGCTTAGAGACGCCAAGCATATCTGGGGCAAAGGTGTTACTGAAACCAATAAATTGCTCAAAGAAGAACTGGGTGAAGACTTCAATGTTGCCTGCATTGGCATAGCTGGCGAGAATCTGGTTAGATATGCCAATATTATCAACGATGTTCACCGAGCTGCGGGAAGATGCGGCATGGGGACTGTCATGGGCTCAAAACGCCTGAAAGCTATTGCTGCCAGGGGGACAAAGGAGATCAAGGTGGCGAATAAGGATGTCTTCAGCAAAATTTCAAAGACGAATTATGACCTGGTCAATGAGAGCATGTTGAAGATTACCCTTGAAACCTTTGGAACATCTATGGCCACTGACCTGGTGAATGTCAGAGGTGGATTTCCTACCAGGAACTGGCAAACCGGGGTTTTTCCAGACATAGAGAAAATAAGCGGAATTACATTTGGAACTTCTGAACTTCTGGTAGACAGAAAACACTGCTATGCCTGCCCAATTAGCTGTGGAAGAGTAAGTGTAGTTAAGACCGGTCCCTATGCTTGCAAGGGAGAGGGACCGGAATATGAAACAATCGGGGCTTTTGGCGGCATGTGCGCAGTTGAAAGCTTAGAAGCCATCACCCTGGCACATAATTTGTGTGATGACTACGGCCTAGATGTAATTTCTGCTGGCAGTTCAGTAGCTTTCGCTATGGAATGTTACGAGAAGGGAGTATTAACAAAGTCCCAAACTGACGGATTAGAGTTAGAATTCGGAAATCCTGATGTTATTATTCAGCTTGTACATAAGATAGCCAAGAGGGAAGGCATCGGAGATTTGTTAGCTGAAGGGACGAAAAGGATGGCAGAGAAGCTGGGCAAAGGAACGGAAAGATTCGCTATGCATGTCAAAGGTCTGGAGATGCCGGCTTATGACCCTAGGGCAGCCAAAATGTGTGGATTGGGATTTGCTACGGCGAATCGTGGTGGCGACCATATTACAGCTTATGTTGAAGGCCCAACCTTCATGGACATCCCCTTCCTCTGTGTCGAGGATAGCAAAATTGAAGATCCGCTTGTAGAAAACCCAGCCGAGGCCAAAGTTCTAAAGGATTTAGAGGACGCCCTTACTGTTTTTGATGCCATGGGGACGTGCAAGTTTATGGGCATGGCTCTGGCTACGGAAGACTGGGTTGATATGATAGCCAATTGCGTCGGCTGGAAATTCGATGTCAGCGATTTCAGAAAGCTTGGGGAGAGGATTTATAATCTGGCAAGAGCTTTCAGTGTAAGAGAAGGGTTGACAAGAGCTGATGATAGTCTTCCCAAGCGCCTACTAGAAGACCCACTCCCTGAAGGTGCTGCCCAAGGACATAAAGTGGAGAAGCTGGGGCAGATGTTAGATGCCTATTACGGATTCCGCGGCTGGGATAAAAAGACCGGCAAGCCGACCCCGGAAAAGCTCAAGGAGCTGGGTCTGGATTACGTAATCGGCAAAATTTAATATACCACATATGTAGCCTCGACCCTTTAGGGTCGAGCTCACGAGGCTAAAGCCTCATGGCTACATGAAAAAATATGACAAGGCTAAAGCCTCACTGCTACATCTTGGTAAAAAATCTCAAAATATAGGGGGTGAGAAGATGGTTTCTTTGGCTGATAAACCCTGGCTCAGGAGTTATAAGTTAGGGCCATATAAGCTTCCGCAGACAAAACAACCCTACCCCAGGATGACTGTTAATAGCCTTCTGGAGGCTACGGCGGCTGAGTATCCTGATAATCCGGCGTGTTTCTATCTGGGAAACGAAATGAGTTATAAAGACTTGAAGCTGGAGGCGGATAGGTTGGCAGCTGCTCTTGCCGCTTTGGGTATTAAGAAAGGTGACAAAGTAGCCACAATCCTGCCAAATTGCCCACAGTACCTCATTGGCGATTTCGGGATACTGGAAGCTGGAGCGGTGCATGTTCCGTGCAGCGTGTTGCATAGGGCGGCTGATTTGATATATGAGATCGGTGACTCTGGAGCTGAGACGGTAATTTGCTCTGAGATGTCTCTGGAGCTGGTTAATTCCATAAAAGATAAAACCAAAATCAAGAGAATAATCCTCACCTCACTTATGGACTATTCGCTGGAGAAGCCGGAGGCAAAACAAATACCGGGCACGTATCAAATTCGTGATTTGATAGCCAGTCATGAGCCAAAGCCTCCGGAGGTTGAAATCGACCCAGTGGATGATTTAGCCGTTCTTGTCTTCACCGGTGGAGCTACCGGACTGCCGAAAGGTGTAATGTTAACCCATCACAATCGGCTGGTGGCTATAACCCATATTATCTGGTACATCGAGCCATTGAAGGTGGGGGTTAAAGGAAAGACTTCCATAATGATGCCGATTCCGCTTTTTCACCAGTATGGGCATCTCATGATGCACTTCGCTGTTTATTGGGGGCTCAAGATATATTTGCTTCCCGACCCAAGAGACATTGATACGCTTTTTCAGATGTTGACAAAATATCGTCCTTTTATGTGCGCCTGTGTGCCGACTCAATACTCGAGGCTGGTTTCGAAAGGGCTGGGAAGGATAAACACCATGTTCATGTCCGGTGCCGCTGCCTTGGCACCAGAAATCGCTCAGAAGTTCAAGCAGCAAACGGGCATGCCGATAACGGAGGCTTACGGTTTGACGGAGACAGGTGGCGGCACCCATATTAACCTCTCGTCTTTTTCAAAAATCACTGGTTTTATAGCTGCCGAAAAGCTTGGTTCTATAGGTCTACCAATGCCAGATACAGAAGTCAAAATAATAGACCTGGAGACAAACGAGGAGGCTGCTCCCGGGAAAGAAGGAGAGCTGTGGGTTCGCGGGCCGCAGGTAATGAAAGGTTACTGGCCTGAAGCGGGCAAAGGGCTGGTTGATGGCTGGCTGGCCACCGGTGATGTGGTGAGAATGGATGATGTTGGCTATTTCTACATTACGGACCGCGTTAAGGATATGGCAAATGTGTCCGGACTTAAAGTCTATACCAGGCTGGTTGATGATGTGCTTTATGAGCATCCAGCGGTTGCTGATGGTGTAGCCATCGGAATTCCAGACCCTGAGCGCCCGGGCAGCGATAGGATTAAGGCTTTCATAAGATTGAAACCGGAGTACGAGGGGAAGGTAACCGCTGAAGATATAATCGGCCATTGCCGTGAAAAGCTACCACCTTACTCTGTGCCGAAGTTCGTTGAGTTCAGGAAAGAGTTGCCTCTCACCGTGACAGAGAAGATCTTCAAGAGGCAATTAAGGGAGGAGGAGATAGCTAAGATGAAAGCCCAAGCGGAGTAGCTGTCTTTCGGAGTGTGTGAATAGTTTTTTAATGTAGTGCAACCCTTTAAGGTCGCCTTGGGTGGGGCTAAAGCCCCGCCGCTACATTTGTAATCAACCTCATGGGTTATATTTAGCAAAAATGTAGGGACAGACCTTTAGGTCTGTCCGCACTCGGACTGGACTTGAGGTTCGCCGTTCATGAAATCGAGGTAGCCACGACATTTTAGTGGTGTGTTCAGCGAGGCTAAAGCCTCGCAGCTACATTAGTGAATTAAATAATCCCATAATCTCTTTCAGGAAGGTGCATAAATAAATGCCGAGTTACGAAGATTTAGAATCTAAAGTAATAGACACCGGTATATGTACAGTCTGCGGGGCATGCCTTTTAGCCTGCCCCACCTCTCATGTTAAGTATATTGAGGGGAAGCCGAGGAGACCCAAGAGGACAATGGACTGTGTCGGCTGTAGCACGTGCTACGAAGCTTGCTATATGTTCAGGCACGGCTTGATAAAGGACATAGAGGGGAGCATTCTGGGTTGGGGGAAGAAGGACAGCGTTGGGATATACAAGCGTATCGTGGCGGCAAGGACAATGGAGCAAAACATTGAAAAAGCTTGCCAGGATGGCGGAATCGTAACTACGCTGTTAATCTATGCGCTGGACAGGGGCATCATAGACGGGGCTTTGGTAGTTGGTAAAGACGCCTGGATGCCGGTAGCCTGTATCGCCAAAACCAGAGACGAGATTATATTATCGGCAGGCACCAAATACGGGGTGGTGCCGGTGTTGAAGGAGCTGAGGTCTGCCGTTGTCGACCATGGTCTCAGGAAAATCTGCGTCGTAGGCTCGCCCTGCCATATTCAATCTGCAAGATACCTTAAGCACAAAGGGCTGCCATTGGCCTCGTCGGTTAAACTCACCGTGGGCTTGTTCTGCCGCGAGAATTATGACTACCAGTGCATAACGGAGAAAGCCAGGGGGAAAGGGCTCAATATTAACCAGATAGACAAGTTCAATGTTGCGGAGGAGTTCAATATATATGCTGGTGGGAAGAAATTATCCTTTCCTATAACCGAGGTTAAGAGCTGTGTCCCTAAGCACTGCGTGGTTTGCGAAGATTTCGCTGGCGAACTGGCTGATGTCTCCATCGGTAGCGATGGCTCACCCGAAGGATGGTCGACGGTTATCATCAGAACTGAAGAAGGGGAGGCTGTTTTTTCGGGTCTTGAAAGAGAAGGGCTTATAGAAACAGAGGCAGTAGGGGGGCTGGTTTACATAAGGGAAATAGCCCAGAGGAAAAGGGAGAAGGGGAAGCAGACGAAGGACATATTCAAATTGAAAGAAGAGGGGCTGGATAAGAAAGAGATTGCGGCCAAACTTGGGATAACAGAGGAGAGAGTATCCCACAGGCTGGAGGGACTATAGTAATAAATCCCAAGTTCCAAGTTCCAAACAATACCAAAATTCGGACTCTCCAAATTCAAGGGTTTTTAGCAGTTCACTTGTCATCGCGAGGAGCAATAGCGACGAAGCAATCCCCGGGTAAGTAAGTGTGAGATTGCTTCGCGGAGTTTAGCCTGAGCAGATTCTTCGGTCGCTCTGCTCTCTCAGAATGACAAAAACGAAGGGCTCGCAATGAGATTCTTGATGTTTTGGTCCTTTGTATTTGGGGTTTTTGGATTTGTTTAGAATTTAGAAATTAGGATTTAGGATTTCCGCAAATGTAGCTACGAGGCTTTAGCCTCGCCCAGGATGCTACCCTAGGGCAACACTGAAAGGTCGCAGCCATATTGGTTGGTATTACACCATCCCCGACACAGACTTTGTCTGCCGGTGGTGCCATAACCTTCATCTTAAACTTTAGCAAGCAAGCTGCTGGTACTATAACAGTCAGAGCCGTTATCGCTGGTTCGGAGTGGTCAGGAGCGGTCAATTATACTATGGTCGGACCTTATGTGATTCCGGATATTCAGTACCTGAGACCTTTAACAACTTACCTACTGGAACTTATACCGTGAGCTACACCTCTGGCGGTCTTCACTCGGCAGTATTAGAGAAAATCACTCCAGTGCCAACACAGGTCTTGCCTCCGGGTGGTAACCTGAGACATTTATTTTGTATTTTGTCCCTGTGCTGGAAGGGGGGACGGAATAATAAGAAGTGGCCCTTTTAAAGGTCACTTAAGAGCGATTTGGTAGCCCAAGTTGTTCAATATATAGAACTTTTAGGGCAACCTTTGCCTTTGTCTGAGTTCGAGTCCACTAAGGTGGGGGACACTGGACAGTTCCCGAACTCGTATTTGAGAAGAAACAATTTATTCCAGCCTTGCAGCAACTCCTTGTCTTTTCTCAAGAGGACCGTTCAAAACGTCCGTCAGTCCGTGACGGTTATCGCTTCCTGATCATCTGATTTGCAGTTCAGAATATGCTTCAGAAGCTCCCGAAGACGTTTATGCTACGATCAGGCGAGGTCGAAGCGGTCAAGGTTCATTACCTTGTTCCAGGCCTCTATAAAGTCATGGACAAACTTCATCTGCGCGTCCGAACTTGCATAGACTTCTGCCAGAGCTCGGAGCTGGGAGTTTGAACCGAAGATGAGGTCGACACGGGTGCCGGTCCACTTGAGTTCGCCTGTCTCACGATCGCGCCCTTCAAACACGTCTCCGGCCTCCGATACCGCTTTCCATGTCATGCTCATGTCAAGCAGGTTCACAAAGAAGTCGTTGGTCAGCGTTCCGGGCCGCTTGGTAAAGACGCCATGTTGGGTCTGGCCGAAGTTGGTGTTCAGGACACGCATGCCGCCAATGAGGACCGTCATCTCAGGTGCCGTCAACGTCAACAATTGTGCCTTATCGACCAACAACTCCTCTGCCGACACGGAGTATCGGGCTTTTTGGTAATTGCGGAAGCCGTCTGCCTTCGGCTCGAGCACGGCGAAGGAGTCCACATCGGTTTGCTCCCGCGAGGCGTCCATGCGTCCCGGCGTGAAGGGAACAGTCACCTCGTGACCGGCAGTTTTCGCCGCTTGCTCTATGCCTGCACAACCGGCCAGAACGATCAGGTCGGCGAGCGAGACCTTCTTGCCACCTGACTGCGCCTTGTTAAACTCGCTCTGGAGACCCTCGAGGGTCTTCAACACTTTCGCCAGTTGGTCGGGCTGGTTGACTTCCCAATTCTTCTGCGGTGCCAGACGAATGCGGGCACCGTTGGCACCACCGCGCTTGTCGGAGCCACGGAAGGTGGACGCCGAAGCCCAGGCGGTTGACACCAGTTGGGATACGGACAGCCCCGAAGCCAGGATCTTGGCCTTGAGGGAGGCAATGTCCTGCTCATCGATTAACTTGTGATTCACTGTGGGGATGGGGTCTTGCCAGATGAGCTCTTCGGCAGGAACCTCCGGGCCGAGATAGCGCGCACGCGGACCCATGTCGCGGTGCGTCAGCTTGAACCACGCACAGGCAAACGCGTCCGCCAACTCGTCCGGGTTATCACGGAAGCGCCGTGCGATCGGCTCGTAGATCGGATCCATCCTCAGAGCGAGATCCGCCGTGGTCATTATGGGCGCGTGCCATTTGGACGGATCGTGGGCATCCGGCACAGTGTCCGCTGCGGCCGGATCGGTCGGAACCCACTGGTACGCGCCGGCGGGGCTTTTCACCAGATTCCAGTCGTAGCCGAACAAGGTGTCGAGATAGCTGTTGTCCCACTGGATCGGGGTCGGGTTCCAGGCGCCTTCGATGCCGCTGCTAATCGTATCACCGCCTTTTCCGCTGCCGAAGCTGCTCTTCCAGCCGAGTCCCTGCTCCTCGATGCCAGCAGCTTCGGGCTCAGGTCCCACATGGGATGCAGGGCCGGCGCCGTGGCATTTGCCGAAGGTGTGGCCGCCCGCGATGAGCGCAACCGTCTCCTCGTCGTTCATCGCCATGCGTGCGAAGGTCTCTCGAATGTCGCGGCCTGAAGCGACCGCATTCGGTTCGCCGTTCGGCCCTTCTGGGTTCACGTAAATCAGACCCATCTGCACAGCAGCAAGCGGATTTTCCAGATCCCGGTCGCCGGAGTAGCGCTTGTCACCCAGCCACTTGTCCTCGGAGCCCCAGTAGACGTCTTCCGGTTCCCAGACATCCTCACGACCGCCAGCAAAACCGAAGGTCTTGAAACCCATCGATTCCAGGGCGACATTTCCGGTGAGGATCATCAGGTCGGCCCAGGAAATCTTCCGGCCGTATTTCTGCTTGATCGGCCAGAGCAGTCGGCGCGCCTTGTCAAGGTTGACGTTGTCGGGCCAACTGTTGAGTGGAGCGAAGCGCTGCTGGCCTGCACCGGCGCCGCCGCGACCGTCACCCATGCGGTAGGTGCCGGCGCTGTGCCATGCCATGCGAATAAACAGAGGTCCGTAGTGGCCGAAGTCCGCCGGCCACCAGTCCTGTGACTTGGTCATCAGCTCACGGAGGTCCTTCTTCACGGCCTCCAAGTCCAGACTCTTGAACTCTTTAGCGTAGTTGAAATCCTCGCCCATCGGATTGGACTTGGAAGAATGCTGGTGCAGGATATCGAGCTTTAACTGATTCGGCCACCAGTCTCGGTTCGTTGTGCCGCCGGCAGTAGTTAGTTTCTTTCCCTTTTTCTTTTCCATCTATTTCCTCCTCTATAGATTAATTTAGAATTATGTGTCGCTTACCGTTAGTAATTTTCAGCAAGAAGTTCGTAATACGCCTGTGCATGTTTGCAGGCAGGGCATTCTTTCGGCGCTTCCGGACCTTCGTGGGTATAGCCGCAGTTTGTGCAGTGCCACTTCACAGGGGCTTTCTTCTTGAAGACCTCGCCTTTTACAATGTTTGCAGCCAGCTTACGGTAGCGCCCTTCGTGGAACTCCTCCACCTCAGCGATTTCCTTGAAGGAGGTCGCTATCTCGGCGAAACCTTCTTTCCTGGCGATTTGTTCGAAGTCGGCGTAAATAATGCTCCATTCCATCTTTTCACCGTCCGCCGCGGCTTCCAGGTTAGCTTTCGTATTTCCGATGATCCCAGCCGGGTACGCAGCTGTAATTTCCAGATCACCGCCTTCGAGGTATTTGAAGAAAACCTCAGCGTGTTCCTTCTCATTCCCTGCTGTTTCAGTGAAGACGTTGGCGATTTGCTCGTAGCCTTCATTGCGAGCAACGCTGGCGAAGAATGTATAACGGTTCCTTGCTTGTGATTCACCGGCAAATGCCTTTAGAAGATTCTTTTCCGTCTGGGTACCTTTGATAGATTTGCTCATTCAGTATCTATTCCTCCTTTTTATTATTTTGATGGTTGTTGACATTCTTTACATAAACCGCGAAATTCAGTTTGATGGTGTGAGATTTTGAAGCCAGTCCTTTCAGCCACTTTTTTATCGATTTCATTATTCACCGGCTCGTCTAAATCAAAAACCTGTCCACATCTCTCACATCTGAAGTGGTAGTGACTATGTCGCTTAACTTCAAATCTGCTCAAGGTACCATTAAGGTTAAGTACTGCGATAGATCCATCTTCCTGCAAGACTTGAAGGTTACGATAAACGGTTCCCTTGCTGATATTGGGTATTTCTTTTTTTACCTCTTCATATATCTCATCAGCTGTGGGATGAGCTCTGGTATTTCTCAGTACTCTGAGGATTGCTTGTCTTTGTTTGGTTTCTCTACGCATATTATCAGTATTAGTTCCTAATTTTATTTAATTTCATCTTATTTGTCAAGTACCTGCTCCAACCAGATGTGTGGTTTTGGGAATAACATCTTAATGTTACGAGTGGAAAATTAAGAAATTCGACCTCTTCATTAAAATCGAAGCTGAAGTAAGGTAGTGATATTACCTAAGTAGTGGGGCTTAATGGACGGAAAGAAGAACTTTTGTCCTGTTCTTCCGCCTCATCATATAGAATGTCGTCTGCTCTAATTGTAGAAACGAAGTGCTGTCAAGTGCAAGTGTTGATCCTTAAAGGGTCCAGATATAACGATTCGATATAAGGTGCAGCAAACAGCGTGGACAAATTTATACCAAAATTAGCTACGATTTGTAAACTTTTGCAAGCAGTTGGTAGCGCATACCGGATTCGAACCGGTGATCTCCGCCTTGAGAGGGCGGCGTCCTAAACCCCTAGACGAATGCGCCGTATAACCCTGATTTATTAACTTGGCTGGGCACTCAGGACTCAAATCGAACTTTTTGCGCCCTGACCTAACTGCAAGACTGCGTGATTTACTCCGAAAATCCGAGCCATCTTCGCCCAAACCTTAGAAATTATATCAGGCATGGGCATAAACCCACAAAACTTGCATTTTGGGTGGTATAATAAAGGACAAATTTAACCTATTATACTCTACGCTAAATGGTGGTACAATTATCTAGGGTAAGTTAACCGCCCTTGCAGCCAATTGTTGATATTCAGCGTTTGTTTTTGATAGATCAGCGCACCGCAGAGGACGACGGTCACCATGCAATTTAGAGGCCTGCTAGTTGTAATACCCCACAGTGGAATAATAATCCCTAACGAGATATCGCTTGATTCCCTTTCGAATGAGTCCCCAATGCTGATAAGAAATGTCGATTGGTACACTAATTGGCTCTATGATTTTCGTGACATTCTTGGCAATTCACAGTTGGCATTTCCCTATTGTAGCTTGATTCTTGAGGCTAACAGGCACCCTGGAAGACTGGAAGACAGTGTACCACTCAAGGACATTCTGGGTAAGCCCGTATATCAACATGGCCATGAGCCTGACCAAAAACTGCGGCAGTCTCTTTCCAGAAAATATCTGCACATGTTTCACCAAGATATAAGTGCAGAGATTGCTCGTGGCAAGATATTTATGCTCGATGGTCATTCCACGGTGACATCCCAGGGTATAGCGGACAATCAAATTGAGCTGATGAACTTCCAGGCTTCCAATCCGGATGGCACACCAACATACTTTTGTCCTGATATATTCATAGAAACTTATGCAAACGAACTGGCAAAAATGCTTCCCGGGATTAATGTTACCGTGAACGAGTCCAAATACGGTAGGGTCTATGGACATGTATGTGGCGAACATTCCATAAATGCAATGACCAGAGTCGGGAACAGGGTGCCTGCCATTCTACAGGAAACTAATCAGAAGCTTTATATGTGTGCAGATCGGACTCCGAATGTGGGAGCACTGGAAACGCTCAGGCGAGCTTTTGCCGAAGCCTTGTATCAGATGAGCAAGAAGATACATATACCAAGATGAGGAGATACACACATGATTAACATTCCATCCGGAGTACAGGCGTTTGACTTCGATTGCGGAGTAAAGGCATTACAACTTGTGATGGCCTATTATGGCATAGAAATACGGGAAGATGAGTTGATCAGTGAACTAAAATCCGACAACGACGGAACCTCTGTCGAGAATATGATTGGCGTAGCTAAGAAGAATGGTTTTGAAGTGATTGCAGGACGAGGGGTTTCTTTGGAAACAGTGAAGCAATATATCGAGAAAGGCATCCCGGTCATTGTATTGCTCCAGGCATGGGCTGAACGATATATGACTCTTGAGGACTGGAAGACAGATTATGATGATGGTCATTATGCTATTGTGATCGGATACCAGGACCATATTGTCATTTTCGAGGACCCATCGTCATTTAGGAGAACATGGTTGACAGAAGAAGAATTCCTTGCTCGCTGGCATGATATCAACCCCAGAACTGGCGAGAAATATGACCAATTTGCAATGGTGTTACTTGGGAAAGAACCTGTTAAGAAAGCGGTAGAGCATATGGATTAAATCACGTGGTGCCATTACATTAATTAATAAGTAACACATTGGAGAAGGTCAATTTCAATTCCCGATTCAGCTTCGAAAGAAGGTTCGCAGGACCCGGTGAAAGCACTCGTATTGATGCCAACCACGAGCTATTTGCCAATTAAAATTCTAATGGCCCAGCAGTTGTACTATTTCTTAAGTTAGAGTTGCATGTACTGGAATTATTGGCATTCCTACATAAAACCAGGCCAGCATAATCAAAGGTCCAGTACATATGAAACAAGTAACGGTCAGTCCCTTGTTGTTAATCAGACATAAGTAGAACTTGTCCGAAGAGTTACACAATAAGTTAAGAGCAGGAAATCCATTCTTGTTCCCGGACATAACAGCTCGATGTTTTGTTCGCAGCACACTAATATACCATCAGCGACTGCCGTCGCTGTCACCTCTGAACCACAAACATTATGTCTGTAGTGCCCGCCAATTTTTTTCACTACCCACGGTAGCCTTCTTTTGCTTGGACTGTTTGACTGAACTGACATATTCCATAATATCCTGTAGCATAGGCCTTGTCCTAGCCTACCCTTTAGAGTTATCATAGTTATATGAGAAAGGAAGAGCGGTGGAAATGAAGAGGGAATTAATCACGGTTGCAGTAAGTGGAGCCTTTGACCCAATGCACGTAGGCCATATTCGGTACATACGAGAGGCGGCCAAACTAGGTGACAGGCTAGTTGTGATCCTGAACAGCGATGATTTCCTGCTTAGGAAAAAAGGGTTTGTGTTCAGGCCGTTCGAGGATAGGAAAGAAATCCTCGAGAGCATTAAAGGTGTGGATGAGGTTATCGCGTCCGTGGACGATGACCAGACAGTCTGTAAGACCCTAGAATTGGTCAAACCCGACATATTCGCCAAAGGAGGAGCCCGAACGGGTCCCGAAAATATTCCCGAAGTAGAGACTTGCCGTTCCATCAGCTGCAAATTAGTCACGAACGTCGGAGGAGTAAAACTTCGAGCCGATAGGGAACTGGATTCGAAGATTAAGGAATTTGATAAGCATAAGATAGGCAAGGTGGAAATCGACTGCCCCTACTGTGATAACCATCCCATATTAAAAGAGAAGTGTCTCCATTGCAGAAATACAGGCAAGATAGAAGTAGGAAGGTCAGAGTAAAGGGGGGATGCAAGATGAAAATCAGCGCACGCAATGTCCTGAAAGGGAAAGTCAAAGAGATCAAACCGGCTGCAGTCAACACCGAAGTTACGGTTGAGTTAGCGGGAGGAATGTCGGTAGTATCTGTTATCACCAAAGAATCGGCGGATAAGCTGGGGCTCACCAAGGGTAAAGAGGTTTATGCTGTAATCAAGGCATCTAACGTCATGATTGCGGTGGACTGACTAAAATTATCCAGGATTGAACAGATTGGCTGATTGTCCACGCAGAAAATTCTTCTGCAGAATTTGATCTTATTTAATATCTCCTTTTATAGGTGCTTTGTCATATTCGTGTTGTGGCTCATAGTTCCAGAAGTTAATTGGATTGTTAGGATTACGTGTCCATAAACATCTCTTACCTTTTAGACCAACACGAAACTTCAGAACTAAACCGCGCTCGCCAGAGGCTTGAATTCCTAGCAACTAAACGAAAGAACATTAACCGCATGGCAGCCGAAGAGATTATTAGCTGGGATGAGTTTAAAGAACTCCGTGGTGAGTTGGAGAGGGAAGAAGCAGCCTTAAGATCACGCATAGATTTTATTACCAGACACCAGACTCTGTTTGCAGCTGATTTTGAACTGGCTCTTGATATAGCGTGTAATCTGGGTTGGCTTTATGAAAAGGGTAACCATGATGAGAGACGCTTGCTACTTGAAACCATTTTTAAGCGACTCTGCTTGCAAGAAGGACACATAGTGGACTACGAGCTTAACCCACCATTTAACATGTTCTGTGACAAAATCCAAGACCCTCGGCGGCCTGATAAATTACCTCCCGGCCCAAGAGTTCGATATGAGTCTTCAGTGGCTGGGGATCCAGGATTCGAACCTGGCCTTACGGATCCAGAGTCCGCTGTCCTACCGCTAGACGAATCCCCAACTTGCCGGGATTATAGCAAAGGGCTACTGCTAAGACAAGCCAACTTGCTAGTTTAGCAGTCTGGTTGTTATACTCAACTGAGAAGGATTGAGCGACTTTGGTTGATTGGCAGGCTCTGCAGCAGACTATCGGGATAACCTTTCGAGATATGTCTTTACTTCAGCAGGCTTTTATTCATTCCTCTTATATCAATGAGAACCCGAGCTTTTGCCTTCTTGACAACGAGCGCCTTGAGTTCCTCGGTGATGCCTTGTTGAGTTTCATAGTTGCTGAAAAGCTATATCACGAGTTTCCCCATTTTGGTGAGGGTGAACTGACTGAAATCCGCATTTCGTTGATTCGGCAGGAGACTTTGGCTCAGCTTGCTTTAACGCTTAAACTTGGTGATTACCTCCATCTGGGAAAAGGGGAGGAGGCAACAGGTGGGCGAGAAAGGCAAACCAACCTCACCGACACCTTTGAATCCTTGGTTGGTGCTATATTTCTTGACCAAGGGCTGGATACTGCTAGGGTTTTCGTTTTGAGCAAGCTTGACAGTCATCTTGAGAGGGTAAATGCCGAGGGAATAGGGCGAAACTATAAAGCTTTGTTACAGGAGTTCACTCAAGCTAAATTTAAGCAGCTTCCAACTTATCGAGTCGTGGAAGCTTCGGGCCCCGACCACGATAAAGGCTTTACTGTTGAGGTAGTGCTTGGAGACAGGGTGTTGGGGGCCGGCTCAGGGAAGAGCAAAAGAGCCGCTGAGATGGAAGCTGCCCGCTCAGCCTGGGAGAAGCTTACGGCCGACTGAGTCCCTTCGGCTGCTGTTGGATTACTGCCTCATCATGCTGGCTGCAAGACCATAATCTCAGTAGCCTCTGGCAGCCTGCCGGCTTTGAACTCCGTCTCGCTGGAATTTAATTTCTTCACGTTCTTCTTGCCAGCCAGAAAATCCTCAATCGTGTTTAGCGGCCAGTCACATTTATGTGTCTTGCAATGCATGGGTATGACGACTTTGGGCTTCAAGTCATCACTCACTGTGCTTGCCATCTTGGCATCAATGGTGAAGACACCGCCAATCGGGATGAACAATATGTCTAAAGCACCAATCTCAGCGATTTGTTCTTTGCTGAGCCTATGTCCGAGGTCACCTAAATGACAGAGCTTTATCCCATCCACAGAAAAGCAGAATATCGTGTTAGTTCCTCGTTCTTTTCCTTGTGATTCGTCGTGGTGGGTAGCGATACCCTTGAATTGAATTCCTTTGACGTTCTTGACACCGTTCCCTGTGATGACCTCAGGTTTGCCCGACACTGCTGAGATATTGTTGTGGTCAAAGTGGTCGTGGCTTACCGTGACGATGTCAGCAGCCTCGTTGATGGGCGAATAATTAAGACCGCTGCCTTGGGGGTAAGGGTCAGTTATAATTCTAAGCCCTGTCTCAGATGTAATCAGAAAGCAAGAATGTCCCAGCCATTTCAGTTTCATTGCAAACCTCCTCGTATTTAGTTTATGTACGGGGCAAACTTGGAGTCTGCTTAGCTAACCTTGCCTAGCTAAAGCCAAGGTGAGGTTAATCAAGGTTCGCACGCCGACCCCCGTAGCTCCCTTTACCAAATAGCCGTGCTCCTTGTCCCTGAAAGAGGTGCCAGCAATATCAATATGCACCCAAGGTGTATCTCCAACAAATTCAGCTAGAAACTGTGCTGCAGTGATGGCACCAGCCCACCGGCCACCACTATTTTTGATATCAGCTACATCGCTTTTATTCTGCTCTTTATATTCTTCGTGCATTGGCATCTGCCAGAGACGCTCCCCTGCATCAGCCCCAGCCTTGACTACTTTTTCTAGTAGCTCCTGAGAATTACCCAAGATACCACTGTAAATATCTCCGAGAGCTACACGGCAGGCGCCGGTCAATGTAGCCAGATCTACCAGTGGTGATAGTCCTTGCTTGACGGCATAACTTAGAGCATCAGCCAAGACAAGTCTTCCTTCAGCATCAGTGTTTACGACCTCTATGGTCTTACCATTCACGGCTTTCAGGATATCCCCCGGCTTGAGAGCATTGCCTCCGGGTAGATTTTCGGTAGCTGGAACAACGGCAGTAACATTGACCTTTGGCTTTAGCTGGGCGATTGCTCCCAAGGCTGCCATGGTTGCTGCAGCACCTGCCATATCACCTTTCATCTCAGTCATGCCCTCGGATGGCTTAATTGATATGCCTCCGGAATCGAAAGTTATACCTTTGCCGACGAAGCCCAGGGTATCAGAGGACGTCTTGCCACCTTTGTAACTTAGGACTATCAGCTTTGGCGGCTGGCGGCTTCCCTGAGCTACGCCCAAAAGCGCGCCCATCCCCTCTTTTTCCATCTGCTCGCGATCCAGGATGGTTAGACCAAGGCCATGAGTTTTTGCTAACTCCGCTGCCATTTTCGCCATATCGCTAGGCGTCATGTAATTGGCCGGCTCATTTATCAAATCCCGAGCCAAATTGGTAGCCTCCGCAATTACCCTCCCTTTTTTGCAGCCCTGCTCAAGAGCTGGTAACTTGGCCGCATCCCTTTCCACAATAAGAAGTTCTTCGATATCTTGGTTTTCAGGTTCCTTAGTCATATGCTTTTGGAATCTGTACAGTCCGAGGAGACTGCCCTCGGTTATGGCTTGAGATGCTGCCTCAGGCTCAATTCCACCAACACCAGCACCGTGGACGATGGTGGCTATTCGTTGGCAGTTTAGCCTTCTTAGAGAGCGACAGAATTCTGCGGCTAAACCACGAATCTTATCCGGAGTAAATTCCGACTGTTTGCCCAGTCCGGCAACAGCCACAATGCGTGCTGGAATCCTGCCCAGGCTATGGATGATGCTGATTTCATTAAGCTTTCCCTTAATCTCGCCCTGTTCAATAAGCTTAGTGATAGCTCCATCAAGAGCCTTATCCACAGCGCCTGTTGCTCCACCGGGGCGTTCTGCTCCTTCAAAAATGTTGACTACGATGGCATCAGCTTCAACGCTTGTAATATCGCCGGTGATTACCTTTACTTCCAACTCTGCCTCCTAAATGTTAAGCCAATACTTAATTTTTGGCCCCTCATATTTTTCTGGACCTGGTTGCCATCTATTTTATCCCATCCTGCCGTGTAATTAAATGCCTTCTTTTCGATTCACCGCCTCTGAAATCTCAACGATTTATGGTGCGCATTATCTTTTCAATCACAGGGGCGATGTCCCGTGAGGTATCGACGGCGAAATAGTTGCGTTGGAATCTTTCCGCTCGTGGTTCCATCCGCTTATATACCTCCCAATCAGCGTCTGATTTATCCTCTGGATTAGCCGCATTTTTTCGTGCTTGAAGGCGCTGATAGGCTACTGCTGGCGGTGCTTCAACGCGTACCAAAACCAGTCTTGCTCCGGTTCTGTCGCTAATTCGGTAAAGATGTTCCCGGTGTCGTTCTGAAAGGTTAGTAGCATCAAATATAATGGGTACCCCATTTTTTAGAAGCCATTCGATAAGGCTGTGACAGGCGGCGAAGAGCCGAGCACTTTCGGCAACGCTGTAATCGGGAGAGGGGGACAAAGTTTTACGCATCGCATCGCTCTCAAGAATACAGAAGAACTGTCTCTCAGCCAGTTTACGGCAGAAGAATGATTTGCCTGTCCCTGGCAAACCGCTAACGACTACGAAAGCGGGGTTAGCCATTGCTTCGGGAAGCGAGCCTAGACTTTCTTTCAGTTTCGTTAAATCCTGACTAAGCTGGTTTTGCTCCATGCGGTTTTAAGAATTATAGGATATTTCTCGAATTCATGCTATTATGTGTCTTTGTTACCCGGCAATGAGATGAAGTTGAAAGGGCGATATGGAGACTGGACATGAGGACATTGAAGAGCATTAAGAAAGAGGAGATACGGGATCTACTGGGTAAGGGATGGCTGACACACGATGGAGTGTGGTTCTATCAAACCGCAAAAGAATTCGGGATTGACAAAGCCAATGAATTAAATCGGGCAGCGATAAAATCCATGTCTGTGTTTGAAGTGGAAAGGCTGATAAGAATTCTAGGCGTAGAGCAATCGGTAGAAAGCCTAGATGAAGTCAAGAAGTTAATGCTTAACGGTATGGAAATAACTTTGCCAGGTTCGGTTTTCAGCAGATTTCATGTAACTGTTAATTCGAAAAATGTCTTGCAGTGGGAGTGGGAAAATAAAGAGTGTTTTGCTTATAAAGGCATGGAGCGAATGGGACTTCTAGATGGCTATGAGTGTGGTGTAATTTATAGAATTGAATGCTGGTTTGAGAATTTAGGAATTAAATTCAATACTCATCCAACGATTGGGAAATGTATGATGCATGAAAAGGGTTATTGCCGCGGAGCTTTTGAGTTCCTTTTCAATGGTTAGATGGCTATGCCTTAAGTGACCATGTCTTTGATGAGGGGTCTCAGTATTCGGCTCTAATATTTTTGGCTCTCTCTTAGCATCTTGGCCATCTTTGTAGCCCATATGAGGTTAGGTTGTCTGTGTGAGGCTTACTGTCTGACAGTTCACCGCCCTGGAAATCGCTGTTCTTCTTAGACCTTCTTGACTTGGATTTGTTTATGTTATAAACTAATGTTACGGAACTAGAGAAAATTTCCGTAACGAAATGCATAACGAAGATGGGATTTCCTTAAGAGATATAAGAATCGGGGCGTGCACGTCCCTGCTGAGCGTATGCCAGGACGGCTACTTCCTGAGCAAGACTCCAGTACCAGGCTTCGACAACAGTGAGGTTCTCGCCAGGATCAATGAGTGTCAGCCGCTCACTTCTATCGACGGCAGTTTCAAGAGTGAAATACTAAATACCGTATTTAATATTGGCCTGAACAAAACTGATGATAGGCCTTTGTGGATAGTCCCCAATTCCATACGCCATCGCAGATATGACCTGCTGAAGAAGAGGGGTAAGCAATTGATGGCTCTGGAATTGGAGCCTCCTGGAAGTGCATTGCACCGCCAATTCGCCAGCCTTATAAAGAAAGATGCGAGGGATATACTAAAATTCGCAAATAAATATGGCTTATTGAAGCGTCATCCGGTGCACAACCTGGTATTTAGAAACCGAAATACAGGTCAGCAGCTTCAACTGGGTGAATCCTTGCTTTGGTGGAAGGAAGAGATTAGGGTTTTGGCTAAATGCTTGCAATTATGGGATATGGTATTGGGAGGCGATAAAGAGCTGAAGAATACTGTCTTATGGCATCGAGACGGTATAACAATAAGACTTGGTAACAGCGATGTGCCATTTATAAGTAGAGCAAATATGAATCTCTTGGACAGATGGAGCAATGGGGATGCCAAGGGACCAGCATTATATTATCTTTCCCTTGAAGCGGACAGACGCTTACTTAACGCGTTAACCCCGAAACTGCTGCCTTCCCAGAACTCTGAGATTTATTTGTTTCCTGACAATTTGTTGGCCACGATATGGTTGATGTTTCTTTTGGAGATTAGTGGTAGAACTAGGTTTATACAGTGCCATAGTTGTGGTGAGTATTTTGATGCTAGAGACCCACGAGCGAGATTCTGCTCTACTCGTTGCCGGATGCGAAACTACAGAAAACGTAGGACACGCAAATCAAAGGGGCGAAAGAAGGTAAAAGAAGACGAGAGGGTTTAAATGAAACGCGTCCCTGGAGGGATTCGAACCCACGACCCGCTGCTTAGAAGGCAGCCGCTCTGTCCACTGAGCTACAGGGACTCAGATTGAGTGTAGCACAGGAAAAGTTGGCTGGCAAGAGTATAGGCGACAGTCTATTTTGGTTTCTCGTTGTATGTTCCGATGTGCAATAGTGGAATGAAAGTAGTGTCAGCAGAAGATGAGGCTAGCGCTTATGGGCTGCAGCGGCATGTTTTTTCCAGCGGGCAACATGCACATATGCTGCGCACCGGGCACAGTAATAAATTCTGGTGCTAGCTTTTTTGCGGCAGACTGGACACTTCATAGCTACTTTCCTGTCTCCTCATGCCCGCTTTTATCTTCTTTCTTGTCTTCTTTCTTGTCTTCTTTGACTTCATTCTCAGGTGCGCTTTTTTTATTGTCAGTCACGTAGAAACCTTGGCCTTTGAAGATGATAGGTACCGAGGAGAAAAGTCGCCGAGCTCCGTTTTGGCATTTGGGGCAAACGGCTATAGATTCATCAGAAAAGCTCTGTTTTAGCTCAAATTTCAAGTTGCATTTTGGGCATAGGTACCGATAAATCGGCATAACCAACCTCCTAATCAGCGGAGAGAATCGCGATTATAACCTGTATTACTAGCTGCCGATAAACAAATTAGCAATCTCATTTCCCGACTGCTAATTTTATAATAATTTTTAGTATTTAGTCAAATCCCGAGGAATGTTTCCGCGTCAGTCGCTAAGGCGTTATTACTTACTCTTGAAATTCGGCTGTCTTTTGCCAAGGAAAGCTCTGATACCTTCCTCGTGGTCTTCGGATCTCAAAAGGATGTTTAAAGCCAAGCTCTCATAGCGCAATTGGCTTTCGATGCTTGCATCCAGACTTTGGTATAGTCCCTTTTTAGCCAGTTGAATAGCTATGGGGGCCCCTTGAGTTATGGTTTTTGCCCACTCATGGGTGGTTTTCTCTAGCTCGGCTGTCGGGACAACCTCATTAACCAGCCCTATCTCCTTGGCTTCTTTAGCTCCAATGAATTTACCCGTAAAGATTAACTCGCAAGCCTTGGCTATTCCTACAAGCCTGGTTAGGGCATATGTTGAACCAAATTCCGGAATTAGGCCAAGACGGACAAAGGGCAGCGAGAACATCGCCTCTTCCGAAGCAATTCTAATATCACATTGCAAGGGGAGGGTTACTCCTATGCCGACGGCGTGGCCATTTATCGATGCAATCGTCGGCTTGGGCATATTTCTGAGCTGCAGACATAACCTTTCAAGCCAGCTAATAATATCAAAGCTTCCTTCGCCGCGTTTCCTTGGGTCTATGCCTTTCAAGAAGAGTTCTTTAACATCGGCTCCAGCCCAGAAAGCACGACCGGCCCCGGTGATGACTAATACCTTTGTGTCTTTATCCTCCTCGACATGTGTGACTGCATCGAGTAGCTCGGTAGCCATTACCTCGTTAAGTGCGTTAAGCTTTTCCGGACGGTTGAGTGTGAGCGTTGCAATACCCTCAGCTTTTTCCAAAGTGATTGTAGAATACGCCATTGTCTTTTACCTCCTGCTCATCGAGAAAGAATAAACGGGTGCGTAGTCGCTGTCAAGTTGATGCAGCTGTTTGTGGCGCTATGATATACTATTGTTGCAGATAGGGCAGGGTGTGGAGGGCGCTTTCCAAATAGAGTTCCCGTCTCTCCCGGGCTCGTAGCTCAGCGGCAGAGCGACCGGCTCATAACCGGTTGGTCGCAGGTTCGAACCCTGCCGAGCCCACCAATAGTTGGTTCTACAATGTCGCGAAAACAAAAGCTCGACCAATATCGAGGGCCTCTTTCTCCAGCCCAGATCGCGGATGGAATGAATGCTGCGATTGATAATGCTGCTCGTCTCGCCAATGATGCGAAAATACTCCTTGAGTCGCATAGTTATCCAAGTGCTGCTTCCTTGGCCATTCTCTCTATTGAGGAATCGGGGAAAGTTACTGTTCTGCGAGGGCTTGCTCTGGCGCGCGATGAATATGAACAGATGGATGCTTGGCGTGAGTACCGGAGTCATACCTGCAAGAATGCCATGTGGTTATTTCCCGAGATGGTAGCCAAAGGAGGCAGGAAACTCAATGATTTCAGCAAGATTACTGACCCTTCTTCCGACCACCCTTATGTCCTCGACAAACTCAAGCAGGTTGCTTTCTACACCGACTGTCTGGGCGCTTCTCACTGGTCTATCCCTCATGAGGTTATTGATGAGAAATTAGCATCTCTCTTGGTAGATATTGCATCGCTCCTTGCCAAAAAACACCATGTCACTACAAAGGAAGTTGAACTTTGGATTAAGTACATGAAACCTGTGTGGGGGACTAGCGAGGCATTTGAGAAGGCGGCACTCAAGAACTGGTATGCCGATATGCAGGTTCACGGCCTTGCACCTGTGGGTGATAAAGAAATGGCTGAGTTCGACTCCTTTATTGATTAGGTGGGGTTTGGAGGAACTTGGGGCCATCCCACGTCGATTGGTCGCAGGTTCGAACCCTGCCGAGCCCACCATTCGATTTATTCTGCTTGCCAAAAATCGATCTTCTTAATTAGCAGGCTCGCAAAAGCCAAATATTCTAACGTATTATAGGGGTCTTTTTGTTGAACTAGGTCATGAGCTTTGGGGTTTCTTATTCCCACCATAGCACCCATATATAAAAACTTAAAACCTTCCTGTTCATCTACATCAGATTGGGTCTTAAGGTCATTTAATTTTATACAAGGGTTTTTTTCACTAAATACTTCAGACATCAGAGCTTTGCCATCGTGTGACTTATCTGTTTTTTGCTTAACGAAATTATTGACAGCTTTGAAAGCCTCAAGAATGGCTGGAGCATAATGTCCATCTTTGAAAAGAGATTCACTAGCTTCAATTATTTTTGGGTGAAATTTCATCCTGTCGAAAATGTTATTGGCTTCGTTGTCAGCATGTTCTAGTTTCTCAGTCCTATCCACTAAAGGAATGTCCGGTACCCTTCTTCCCTGGCTATCTCTTAGGCCATTTTTAATATCGCTCTCCAGTTTCCCGATAGCCTCAGTAATAGCATCTATACAGAAACCTAGAGCAGTTAATATGTTAGGAGGATACCCATTACGCATTAAACCATCAGACCAACAGTTGTGAGGTGTGCCAAATTGAGTGTAGTATTGCTTACCAGTCAATCCCGTCACTAAATCTCTAAATGTGCCGGACTTGAGTACAAGTCTCCCCCTTAAGCTTTCCATATATCTCTTTTGGTTTTCCGATGGTGCTTTATTTCTTCTCAATAGCCTATCATAGGACTTAAGTTCCTTAAGGAAACTTTTTAATTCATCTATTATGCCTACACTTTGGTTTTTATTCATTCTGATTCCACATATACTATCAGGGATGTTTGGCTTCGAACCCTGCCGAGCCCACCAGGCCTACACAAGGCAACAGCATGTGGATTCTTTTCTTTGGGCGGTTCTTCCAGTTCATCGGTAGCTTGCTCAACAATAGAGGCCGCTAACTTGTTTATGTCGTTAGGTGTCTGTTTTTTACCTAATTGGAAGTTATCGCCAATGACAGGCTTCACATGTACAGTTTCTGTCGGTTGTAAGATGTTTCAAACCATCCGGTTTATTTGAGCTTCTTTTGTCAAAGGAACCTATTATCATATTGAAATACGTAAAATCGTTATTTTCATATCGTCTAAAAGTGGCATAGGCACAATGGTCAGCGATTTGAAGCATACGGGTAGCTTGACACCCTGCGAAATATGGAATGTCGACAATATTGCCAAGATATCCATACTTAGTGCCAGACTTTTGAAATTCTGTGATGAGGCGACGGTAGTGGTCTTCGTGCGCACGGTCTATAATCAATAAGCCCTTCTCTGGTTTGCCATGCTTGGCAAATCGCATCAAAAATGTATTGAATCTTTGACACACATCTTGGAATACATCATGTAGCACTTGCTCAGAATCTTTAACATAGAGGTCTTGTCAATAGGTGTGTAAATGTCAGGCAATGGCGAGCACCTCTTCCTGCTTAGTTTCGGTTTCTTCATTCCTCTCTCGGAAGCCAAACTCCAGGTAGACCTGCATCAGCTTCTCCGGGGAG
>Ga0194112_10000749_pt1 | contig 47372 bp, 40 predicted proteins | sample TA2MahC400mmetaG_FD_146191 | JGI IMG/M metagenome (GOLD analysis project Ga0194112, IMG submission 146191) | Freshwater microbial communities from Lake Tanganyika, Tanzania - TA2015016 Mahale Deep Cast 400m | ecosystem: Environmental > Aquatic > Freshwater > Lake | place: Tanzania: Lake... | reverse complement strand
CATGTTCCGCCTGGGAGTGGGCCGTCCCGACAGGACGATGGCCGTCCACAACCCGGCATTCGATCCGGATGAAAGCGCGATACCGATCGGGATCCGGCTGGTGTCCGAGATCCTCTGGGACTACATGGCGCGGCATGCAGAGTAGGCGATCCGATCAGCCGTCTTCCATGACCCGCGTCCGCTCGCTGCAGATCCTGTGGTCGATCTTGCCCGCCTGCGTCTGGAGCCTCGACTATGCCCCGGGGTGGATCCTCGACGATGGGAGCCGCGGTGATGTCGGAATCGCCGTCCTGTGCTTGATTCTGGCGTGGGCGGTCGCGACGGCGATCTCGCTCCTCCGGCGGGGAGCCGTTGCGGCGGCCGGAGAGCCATCCGCTCTCCTCTTCACCACGGCCGCGGTCTATCTGCTGGCCGGAGCGGCCTTCCTCGCGGCACTCGGGCCGGGAATCGCGGGAAGCGCCCGAGGGTTCGCGAGGGCGGCCCTCGGGGCCTTGTTGATCACGCCCGCCTGGCTCGGCCTGACGATCCTGCATCCCGCCGCCCGAACCGCGGCGGTCGGAATCCTACGAGCGATCGGCCGACGTCGTTCCTGACCCCCCGCACCCGAGGACCGATCGATAGGCGTCGAGCGCGAGCCTCGCGGCGCGATCCCACGTGTAGAGAGCGGCTCGCTCGAGTCCGCGCCGGCGAAGATCGGAAGCGACGCCGGAGTCGCTCAAGATCTGGAGCATCCCCTCGGCAATCGCTTCGTCCGACGCCGGGTCGACATAGCGGGATGCGTCGCCCAGGACCTCGCGGGTAACCGGGAGATCCGAGACGAGCGTGGGCGTCGCGCAACGCATCGCCTCGACCGGCGGCACGCCGAACCCCTCATAGAAGGAAGGGAAGACGAGAAGATCGGCCGCAGAGTAGATGGCCGGAAGCTCCGCGAGAGGCACGTAGTCGAGGAACAGAACTTCGCTCTTGTTCCGCATCGCATCGACCGTCTCGAAGATCGGCGAGTACTTCCATCCCCTGCCGCCGACGACCGCGAGTCTGTGGGGAATTCGTCCCTCCTGCTTCAGGAGGTCGAAGGCGCGCAGCAGGCCCGCCAGGTTCTTGCGCGGCTCGAGCGTTCCGACGAAGAGGATGTAAGGACCGGCGAGGTTGCGTCCCCGGAGGATGGCGCTGCGCTCCGGAGAGTCCTCGACCGGCGCATAGAGGTCGGCGGGGGCCGGCGGAACGACGAAGATCCGCTCCCTCTCGAATCCGAGAAGCGCCACGATCTCCTCGCGCACCGTCTCGCTCACCGTCAGGATCGCGCGCGCCCTTCGCCCCACGACCGGCATCAGAGGTCTCGTCAGGAGCCTCTTCTTCCAGGTGAAGTACTCGGGGTGGAGGAAGACCGACATGTCGTGAAAGGTGACGACGAACGGATGGGAAGAGAAGACAGGCGCGTTGAAGTTCACGTAATGGACGAGGTCGGGTTTCTCCTCGCGGATCAGCGAGGGAAGCAGAAACTGAAGCCACGGAGCCCGCATCGGGAAGAGGCGCCTGTCCACCCAGCGGGCGCGGGCGGGTCGATCCCCGTCGAAGACCGGCTCGCGGTTGCTGAAGAGGATGATCTCCTCGATCCCTCCCGTCTTCGCAAGCGCCCGCACGAGGAACTCGACGTGATAGCCGATCCCGCTCTTCGCGCGGGCCAGGGGCGTCGCGTCGATGCCGAGCCTCACGCCATCCCCCCGGCCGCGGCGCTCCATCCCTCCTCGTGGCGCGCCAGGCGCTTCCGGACCGTGGCGAAACAGAGCGCGAAGAGGATTCCCTCCGTCGCGACGGTCGCGATGGCCGCGCCGATCCCCCCCAGGGACGGAATCAGTGCTAGGTTCAGGCAGACATTGACGAGAACGCACGCGCCCGCGAAGATCGCGTTCCACTTCTGCCCGCCCAGGGCCACGAGGAAATGTGTAAGTGCATAGTTGAGGAAGATGAAGAGGATGGCCGGTGAGAGGGTCCGCAGGACCGGCACCGCGCCGGCGTAGGCCGATCCATAGAGCAGCCGCAGGCCCGGCTGAGCCAGCAGGAGCGAACCGGCGACGATCCCAGTCGCGAGGAGGAGCATCCAGCGCAGGCTGTTGCGATAGACTCGGCGCATCTGATCAAGGTTCCTGCGAGTCGCTTCCGCGAAGGCCGGAAAGAGGGCCGCCAGGAAGACCGCCGGCAAGAACATGAAGCTCTCGAGGATCTTGTAGGCGGCGCTGTAGGCTCCGACCACTTCATCCCCCTTCATCCTCTCCAGGAAGAGAACGTTGATCCTGAAGTAGAGGATCGAGAGGAGGATCGCGATGCCGATCGGCGCCGCCTCCCTGATCGCCTTCCCTGCCGGCGCCTCGATCGCGCGCTCCGCGAAACCGGCGTGGCGCCTGAGAAGTCCGAGCGCAACCATGCAGGTGAGGGCCTCGGCGGCGAGCAGTCCGATGCCGAGCCCCGTGATCCCCTTCCCGCCGACGAGCAGGAGAATTCCCAGGCCGGTTCCGACGACCATGTTGAGGATGTTGAGCCAGGCCTCCTCCCGCAGGGACTGGATCCCCCTGAAGAAGTAGTTCCACAGCTCGTTCCAGGAGTGGAGCAGCGCGACGAGCGTCAAGAGGACGACGAACGCCCGATCCTCGATCGGACGCGGGTAGAAGAAGAACGCCGCCGCGAGGAGAAGCAGGACGCAGCCGGTGAGGCCGAGCTTCGCGCGAATCGCCTGTCCGAGGACCGCGGCGCGCGGCGACTCGGCCCTGGCCACCTCGCGGGACAGGAACATCTGCAGGCCGAAGTCCGACGCGTTGGCGAGGATGCTCCCGAAGGCGAAGGCGAAGGCGTAGAGCCCGAATCCCTCGGGGCCGAGGACGCGCGCGGCGACGATCACGAGGAGGACGCGCCCCGCCTTGACGATCAGCTCGGAGACCGCCTTGACGCGTATGTTCGTCGCGACCAAGCGGCTGAATCCGAAGGTCTCGAGGAAGCGCTCGCGCAACGTCGGGCGGAGCATCCCGTCACGCGCCCGTCCGCCCCTGCCCCGATTGCGCCGCCAGCCGCCTTTGGGCAAGCACCCCGGGAAGGCTGAGGAAGAGGATCGCGAGTATGACGAGCGCCGCCCCGGCGAGCTGATGCGCGCTCGGCACGCGCATCCTGAAGAGCAGGGCGAGCGTGAAGGAGGCGAAGACCCCCGCGAGGACGCTCGAGGAGCGGTTCACCGGGATGCAGAATGTGTTCTCGCGGCGATCGAGGAAGATCAGCGTGCCGAAGATGCCGGTGCCCTGCGAGAAGATGCCCGCCAGCACGATGTAGAAGATCGCCGCCCCTCCAGGCAGCCCGACGAAGCCGGCACGCACCAGCTCGGCCATCTCCCCGCGGCCCAGCAACGCAAAGAGCGCCAGCACGGCCATGAGGAAGGGCGTCGCCACCATCTGCTCCTCGACGAAGTAGCGGACGTTGCGCGTCGCGTCGGCGGACTTCGCGATCCGGCTCATGAACTGGAAGCGGACGAAGTAGGCGAGCAGATAGGCCGCCACGTCGATCGCGCAGATGACCGAGATCGCATACCCCCCCTTCTCGGCGAAGGCGACGATCAGCGCGGCGAGGCTCAAGAACATCCCGGTCGCCGAGAACCAGCGCACCTTCCGGCGATTCAGGGCATCGACGATCGGCCCGAGGATGAGCACGCCGCCGCGCATGAGGAGCATCACGAAGACGATCGAAACGCCGGTGAAGGTGTAGGCGAGATTCGTCGTCACGATGACGAGCGCCGTGCAGACGCCCGAGAGCGCGGTCCAGAGGGACGGGAAGGGGATCTGGGCCCCGAGCACGCGCCGGCGCCCCGGGTACTTCCACCACCCGATGAAGGTGATGAAGAGGAACATGGAGACGAGGGACGAGGCGACCTGGAGCGGTTGCATCGTCATGCCGTCGAGCTTGCCCGTAAGCCCCGGGAGGATCCCGTCGGCGGTTGCGCGCACGAGTCCACTGTAGGGCCAGTAGCAGGCGAAGTATCCGAAGGCCATCCACCAGATTGGGATACGGGGCGCGGGGTCGCGGTCCATGTCTCCTCCCGTGCGGGTCGCTTCGTGCCGTCCGACGGAAGGGCGAGCCTACACGATCGAGATGTGGGGCGAAAGCGGATCCGATCGCGCATCCAGGAGCAGATCCTTGGGATCCCGCCCGGGGATCGGCATACGCTGCCCGGCGCTCGGTTCGCGGGGCCCGGGGGCGCGACCACCACGCGACCACAAGCGACTTGAGCGTCGCTTCGGGGATCCTTAGGATCAACCGCGCGGGACCCGAAGCGAGGCCATCGGGCGATGAAGCCGCCTCCCTGCTGATCGCGCGGATCCTTGAACCGGTGCGGCCGCGGAGAGAGGCCGCCCATTGACAGCGAGGAACAGATGACCGAGACCGAGACCGCCGCGCCCCGCCGGGGGTTTCTCGCGTGGGTCGAACGGGCCGGGAACGCGCTCCCGGACCCTGTCTTCCTCTTCTTCGCCCTGACTGCCATCCTGGCCGTGCTGAGCGAGATCGCCGCGCGGGCCGGGCTGTCATCGAGGCACCCCGCGAACGGAGAGGCCGTGGCGGCGGTGAGCGTCTTCTCGGCCGCCAACCTCCAGCGGCTGCTCGTCGACATGCCGACGACCTTCACGCACTTCCACCCTCTCGGGTACGTCCTCGTTGTGATGCTCGGGGCGGGCGTCGCCGAGCGCTCCGGCCTCTTCGGAGCGGCGATGCGGGCCGCGGTGCGCCGGGCGCCATCGGCGCTGCTCACCCCTGCAGTCGCCGCGGCGGGGATGATGGGGAATCTCGCCGCGGACGCCGCCTACGTGGTCTTGATCCCGCTCGCCGGGCTCATCTACGCGGCGGCGGGGCGACACCCGCTGGCCGGCATCGTCGCCGCCTTTGCGGGAGTCTCCGGCGGCTTCTCCGCAAACCTGCTCGTCGGACAGCTCGACGCGCTCCTCTTCGGCATCACCGAGACGGCGGCCGAGCTCTTGAATCCGGCCTGGGACGCGAACATCGCGGGGAACTGGTGGTTCATCGCCGCTATGTTCGCGTTATTCCTCCCGGTGATCTGGATCGTCACCGACCGCGTGGTGGAGCCTCGACTGGGCGCTTGGACCGGAGGCGCGACGCCCGACGGGCACGAAGGGCAGTCCGGCCCCTTGACCCGCGAGGAGCGCCGGGGGCTTTGGCGGGCCGGCGCGGCGGCCCTCGCCGTGACCGCCCTCTGGGTCCTTCTGCTCGTGGGCCCTGGAACGCCTCTCGTGGACGAGGACGCGGCGGTGGCCCAGGGGCGCCTCTCTCCGCTTTACCGTTCCCTCGTCGCCGGGTTCTTCCTCCTCTTCCTGGTGTGCGGCTGGGCCTACGGCGCGGCTGTCGGCGCGATCCGCGGACATCGGGACGTCGTCAAGATGATGGCCTCGTCGATGTCTCTGCTTGGCTACTACCTGGTGCTCGCGTTCGCCGCCGCGCACTTCATCGCCTTGTTCAACTGGACGAATCTCGGCTTGATCCTCGCGATCGAAGGCGCGGAGGCGCTGCGGTCGACCGGCGCGCCGGCCCCGGTGCTGCTGGCCGGGATCGTGCTCCTCTCCGCGACGGTGAACCTGCTCATCGGTTCGGCGTCGGCCAAGTGGGCGCTCCTCGCTCCGATTCTGGTCCCGATGCTCATGCTGCTCAACGTGAGCCCGGAGATGACGACGGCCGCCTACAGGATGGGTGACTCCACGACGAACATCGCCACGCCTCTCATGGTCTACTTCCCGCTCATCCTGAGCTTCTGCCAGCGCTGGCAGCCGGGATACGGGCTCGGCTCATTGCTCGCGAACATGCTTCCCTACTCGCTTTGGCTCCTGATCGTGGGCCTGGCAATGACCGTCGCCTGGGTGGCGCTCGGCATTCCACTCGGCCCGGGCGCGGGGATCGCGTATCCCTGATCCACTGAGGAGATCGCCGGCCACTCGAGCAGGCGACGCGGCCTGCGGCGGACTGGCGCAGGGCGGCTCTGCCCCGGACGAGACTAACGCCTACCGAATCCGGGCGACACGAATCGGGGCGGCGCCCGAGGCCGCGCCCCAAATGAAGTAGACTCCCGCGGGCGCTTCCCGTCCCGCTTCGTCGCGACCGTCCCAGAGCGCGGGCGCGCTCCATCCCCCGTCGGCGCGCTCGCCGCGTCTGGGTCCGCGAACCGTGCGGATCAGGCGCCCATCCGCGCTCCAGATGGACACGAGCGATCCCGCTCCCGCGATCCGCAGGGACTCTCGGAACGGATTCGGCGCCGCCCGGAAGCTCTGCGTTCCGCCGAGATCGTCGACCGCCGCGGGACTCGAGACATCGATCGCCATGACGAATCCGCCGCCCCCAAATTCGCGGGCGTGGACCTCCTTCCCCCCCGCCAGAAGGAAGCACCCGTTCTCGCTCAGATCGACGCTCATGCATGAGCCGACACCGGCGATCGCGTCATCCCCGATGGTCCAGAGGGGAATCGAGGAGCCGCGCTCGTACACGCTGACCACGTTCCCGACCGTCCCGCCCGAACGACCCCACGAGGCCGCGGCGATCTTCGCGCCGTCCGGCGTCACGGCCACCGAATGGACCTCGTCGCCGAAGGAAGCGTCCGTCCAGAGAGGGGTCGAGCTGGATCTGTCGTAGACGACCACGCGGCCGCCGGTCGGGTTCGTCCATGTCCCGGCGACGATCGTCGTCCCATCGCGCGAGATCGTGAGGGCGGTCACCCAGGTCGTGCTGGGAATCGAGTGGGACCAGTCCTGCACGTAGTCCGCTCCGTTCCAGCGATAGAGGCGGACCGTCCTGCTGAAGCCTCCGGTGACGAGATAGAAGCCGTTATCCGAAAGCGCCGCCGAGGTCTGGGTTCCCCCCGGGATCGCGACGGAGTCGCGCAGGGCGCCCGTCGCGGCGACCCAGACCTTTGCGAATCCGCGGATGTTGGCCGCGACGAGGAGTCCGTCGCCCGAGACAGAGACGCCCTCGGGCGGAGCGGGCAGCGGCCGCGCGAAGCGCAGCGCGCCGGTCGCGCCGTCAAGGACGCGGATCTCCCCCCCAAGGCCGGATGGATCTCCCCCGCCGAAAGCGAGGGTCGCATCATCGTCCGAGACGGCGCACTTCATCCCGACGTAGGGCGGCGCGAACCAATCCGTGAAGATCGGATCGGAGGAGCCGGCGCCGAACACGAGCAGCGACTCGTTCCTCGCGGCGGTGGCGAGTCGATCCCCCGAGAAGTCGGCGTCGCACGCGATCTGGAACTCCGCGAAGGGCAGAGGATGCTCCCACTCGGGATCGCCGGCGCCGCCGGGCACGCGGTAGGCCGAGACCCTCATGCCGTTGAGCCACCATCCCGCGATCCCGTGCGCGCCCAGGCCCGTGATCGCGACATGTTCGGCGATCGCGCTCCGGTGATTCCGGTCGATCCAGATGTACTGATTCACGCCGCGCGTGCCCGCGGCCGCGGGCGGGATGTCCGCATCCGCTGGGGGGATATCGCACAGGGTGATCGTCCGCGCCCATCGAGCGCCGTCCGGACCGACAAGCGTCTCCTGCCGGATCTCGGGGGCCGCCGGCGCCGCGGCCACGAGGACGAGATGCAGAAGGCAGAAGGTCGATGCGATTGTCGTGCCGTCCACAGGCTCCTCCAGATCAGTGAAGCAGGACGATCCGGAAGACGCGGCTCGTGCCGCCGTGCCGGAGCCGAAGCAGGTAGATGCCTGATCCCACCTGCGTGCCGAAGTCGTTCCGCCCGTCCCAAAGGATTCCGTGCGAGCCCCGCCTCACGGGCTCATCAAGCAATCTCCTGACCAGCCGGCCCTGGACATCGAAGATGTCGAGCCTCACGGGGCCGGCCATCGGCAGATGACAGAGGATCATGGCCTCGCGCCGGATCGGGTTGGTGACCGTGATCTCGGGAGCGGCGGGGGGTGGACGGTGATACCCCGGCAGGCCGTGGGCCTGCAGCCACGCGTAATCGTCCCAGGTGATCAGGTCATCCCGGTTGAGATCGCCGATGTAGAGGGGCTCCTCGAGCTCGAAGGCCTCGTTCCAGATCAGGAAGTCATTCTCGTCCACATCCCCGTCGGCGTCCTCATCGGGGCTCGTAACCGAGTCGTAGGCGCGCAGTCGCCCCACGCCATCGGCTCCGTAGTCGAGGTTCAGGACCACGACCTCTCCCCCGGCGACGCGGTGCGATCCGCCCACGTTCAGTCCGTCCGTCCAGAACAGATTCCCCTGCTCGTCGCTGGGCCCCTCGGGAGCGAGGCCAAGACGCGGATTCGGGCAGTTCCGGATATCCATGGAGATCCTCTCGGCAGGCCAGCCGGCCACCGGGTCCCCTTCCGCCGTCCGCAGGCTCACCTCCACCGTGTATCGCCAGTCGGGCGGAGCGGTCTCGTTGTTGGGGCTCCTGCACACGCGGACGGGGAACGCGCATCGCAGGGGATGCGGCAAGTCGATCATGTCGGTCGCCTGCTCCACTCCGCCGACATACGCGCGGGATGGGATGACCGGTCCGACGTAGTACTCGGGAGAGGCCGACCCCCCGCTGTCGAAGCCGACGGACACCTCGTCGGCGTCGAATGTCAGGTCTCCCGGAACGGAGTCGTTGTAGATCCCCATGACGAGTTGGCCGTCGTACCAGACCCGCGTGCCGCCCGCCATCAGTCCCGCGCCGATGTCGGACCAGGATCGCGCGCTCGAGCCGAAGCGCAGGACGGTGTGCGTCGCGTCGGTCGAAAGCGTCGTTCCGTCGACGCTCAGCGTCGCCACGCCGACGGCGTCGGCTTGACGGAGGACGACGATGTAGGAGTCCGTGCCGTCATCGATCGCGTAGGCATAGGTCCCCGGATTGGCATGGGAAATCGAGGCAACCTCGAGCGTCGGCCCGTCCGACACGAGGTAGGGATCGAGGATCGCGATGACATTCGGGTTGAGCGCGGCGGCGAAGTTGACCGAGAGCCGGGGATGGGGCGGCCAGCTCTCGTGCACGGGATCGATCGACTCGACCGTGAGGGGCGAGGCGGGGACCGGCCGAAGGAAAGTCATGTCGGCGGCCGTCTCGGCCATGACGCTCCTCGCGCGATCGCGACTGACGACCGACATCGTCGCCTCCTCCGCGCCGTGCCAGTAGAAACGGGACTCCCAAGCGTTGCTCCCCGCGAAGTCCAGGTCGTCGTAGATCAGGACGAACGGCGGCCGCCCTTCGGTGCGCGGGATCACGAGGAACGACCTCCGCGCCCGGTCCACCAGGGGAGAGGACCAGTTCCAGCCCGCCACATCGTCTCCGATCACGAAGCTCGGCGCGCTCGCCGCGCCGACCAGATGCCGGATCAGCGCTCCGCGGGCCTCGAGGGTCGGCTCCCGCCACGCTTGCCCGGGCGCGCGGATCATGCGGGCGTTGTGGTATCCCGCGCCGAAGGAGCGGAACCCGCTCTCGTAGGCGATCGCGTGCTTGTTCCAGTAGTAGAGGTAGTGATTGGTGTCGTTCTGCCGGTGCCCCTGATGGCCGCCAATCGTCCATCCCGGCGGAAGCTGGCACTCGAAGGTCAAAAGCCAGCCGTTCGGGTCGCTCACCAGCCTCCCGTCCTCGATCGTGAGCGCCTCCTCGCGGAAGTAGACGATCCCCCGTCCGGTGAAAGCGCGGCTCGGGCGCAGGGACTCGTAGAAGGCGCCGGGCGGGATCGAATCCTCTGGCCATCCGAGCAGCGCGTCCACCGCGCTGCGATTGACGTCGATCGTCCAGTCTCCCGTCGGACGGAGGACCTTCGAGAAGAGGCACGCGTTCCCGTTCGGAGAGTCGGGATCGAACGGCTGAGCCAGGTAGCTTCCCCACTCCACGGGAGGATACTGCGTCAGGAAGAGGAGCTTCGCGCCGCTGGGGCGATCCGGAGTCCCGAAGGCCATGAGCCAGGGATAGGGCCTGAACGGCGTGTTGTTAAGGTCCCACCCGGGACGGTCGGTGTCGTTGATCGGTGTGCCGGCCGCCGGGTCGAAGGGAAGCTGCTCATAGCAGAGCCAGGTCCCCGCCTGCTGGACATTGCGCTGCCGGACGTTGACCCGCTGGTTCGCGGGAAGGTGGACGAGGCGGTCGGTCGCGAGGCCGAACGGAAGCGAGGTGTTGAGCCCGTACATGCTGTAGAAGACCCCCTCGAACCCCGCGCCGCAGTCGCCGAACCCCCAGTCGAAGTAGTCGATGACGCGACCCGTCGCCTGCGTCAGCCAGCTTCGGCGGTACGATTCCTGCTGCGGCTGGCAGTGCGTTTCGAGGGCGAGGCAGGCCAGTCCCCTGCCTCCGAAGCAGACGGCTATGTGATTGTTGTCCTTCAAGCCCGTCGCGATGTGGTCGTAACTCTGACTGTCCAGGAGATAGAGAAGATCCTGGATGCTGCCGGATCTCTGGGCGGCGGTCATGTCCTGGTAGAGCCAGTCGAAGGCGAGGGCCCAGCCGGCGAGCAGCTCGCCGGTGTTGAGGTCGGTGTTGTATGGATCGACGGAAGTGAACCACATCGGATAGCCGGTGGCCCGCAGGTGATCGAGGGTCTTGCATGCATGATCGAGGTAGGCGTTGTCGTACGGCTCCGCCCTGCGGAGGAGATGGGCCATCGCGAGCGTCTTGATGTTGTGGTAGAAGGCCGTCTGATGATCGACGAAGCGCAGTCTCCAATCGTAGCTGCCGATCGGGAATCGGCAGAGACGCTCCGCGGCGACGACGATGGAGCGATAGGCCAGGACGGACGCGCGCTCGCGCTCGGACCATGTCTCCCAGGATCCGGAAGGATGGGTCAGAGCGTGCAGGTCCTGATTCAGAACGATCAGGCGGGGATGGTCCGGCACCTGGGCATGGCAGGCGAGCGGACGGATCGCGGCGAGGAGCCCGATGAGCAGAATGGCATGCGTTGTCACCGCTCGGACCTCATCTTGAGCGCCCCGGGACCCAGTCGGACCGGGGGCTCGATCGGCCAGGTGCATGTCGGTCTCGGCGAGGCCGACCACCTTTGATTTTACCACCGGACGGCGAAGGTCGGCTACGGGACGCCTCCCCGCCTCGTGACGGCCGTTTCGCCCCTGCGCTATGGATGCGCGTTTACTTCCTGTAGAATTGTGATCGGCTGGCCCCATCGGGGTCAGTGGTCGGGGCCACGGGTCAGAGGCCGGACACCAGCGGTCAGAAACCGGGAACCACCGGTCGGCCGATCGGAGATGCGTCATGATCAGCACTCCTGCCTCGCATCGCGCAGGCTCCACTCCCGTGGTCTTCTTGTGGTGCGCGCCGCTTGCCTGGCTCGTTTGCTTCGCGGCCGCCGCGCCCGCAGGGGCCGTGCCTCAGTGCGTAGACTATGAGGACACGTTCCGATTCCTCGGCGCTGTGGACCTTCCGGACTACGGCAAGGACGTGACGGTCGCCGGCGATCTGGCCTATGTGATCTCCAGCGTCCCCTGCGAGAGCTGCGTGGGAAGGCTCGATCTCTTCGACGTGTCGACGGCGGGCCAGCCGGGTGCCGGGCCGAGGATCCAGGGCGGAATCGAGATCCCGGGTGGACCGGTCGCTGTCGCAGTCGTCGGGGAGAGAGCCTATGTCGGGTCTTCGGGCGGCCAGATCCACGTCATCGATGTCTCGGATCCCCTCGCTCCCAGCCTCCTGACCTCCCTGCCGGCCGGGAAGGTCCGCGACCTCGCGGCGACATCGGATCTCTTGCTCGGGGCGTTGGAGTCGGGGCTCCAGATCTATGACCTCGCCGATCCCGATTCCGCCGCCGGCGTGGGAAGCCTGGCGTTCGCGGGCGGCGCCAGATCCGTCGCGGTCTCCGGGACGCTGGCCTTCGTCGTGTGGGGGGGATTCGGCAGCGGCGGATCGGGTCTCTCAATTGTAGATGTCGCGGAGCCTGCCCAACCTCGATTGCTGAGTTCGATATGGTCCAGCGGAGTCGCGTCTGTTGTCGCGGTCTCGGATGGACGGGCCTATCTCGGCGGGGGCTTTCGCTATGGGAGCCTGGACGGATTCCTCGATGTGATCGATGCGCGCGATCCGGCGCATCCGGCGCTCGAGGCTTCGCTCGACGGCCTGACTCTTCCGATCAGCGGCATCGCGGTCGCAGGGGACGCGGTCTATGCCACCGCGGCGGACCCGTGGTACTTCACCGGCAGCTTCTACGTCGTCGACATGAGCGACTCCTCCGGGCCGATCCTCGTCCATGACAGGCCCCTCGAGTTCCCGTCGTTCGCTCCGTTTGTCGCGGATGGGATCGTCTTCTTCTGCGAACATCGATTGACGGGCGGCCTGCGATTCGCGGCCGCGCCTGGCGATGTCAGTCCAAGGGCGCTCAGCATCGTCCCTTGGTCCGTTCCGATCTACTCGGTCGACGCGCAGGCGAACCTGGCCTATCTGACCGACTCATCCCCCGCCCTCAAGGTCATGAACCTCTCCAACCCGGCCAATCCGTTGCAGATCGGTACGCTGGCGACGCCCGCGCGGGGCGAAGTCGTCGAAGTCCATGGGAGCTACGCATACGTCGGCTATCTGATGCGCGCCATGAGCGTGATCGACGTGTCGGTCCCGCAGCTTCCTCGCATTGTCGCGACAGTGTCGGCCGCAAGCGGCGTCATGGACATGGCGGCCGGCGGATCGTGGCTCTACACCGTGGGCTGGAACGGCACGCGGACAATCGACATCGCGAATCCCCTCGCTCCCGTGGCCCGCGGCTACCTGCCGATCGCCGGCCACAAGATCGCCGTGGATGGGAGTCACGCCTACGTGCTGGACGGCTACAGCATGAGCGTCGTGGATGTGGCCAACCCGGCCGCTCCGACGCTTGTGGGCGCTCTTCAGACGGACGCCGCGAGATCGCTGGCGATCGCGGGCACGCACGCCCTTGTTGTCGATTGGCGCGGAGTTCAGATCATCGACGTGGCCGACGCCGCTAATCCGGTCGAAGTGGGACGGATCGATGGGATCGAGGATCTGGATGCCGTGGAGATCTGCGTCCGCGACGACCATGTCTATCTCGCTCGCGACAGGCTGGCGGTCGTTGACATCGTCGATCCGCTCCAGCCGGCGCTCCTCGGCGAGAGCGAGACGCAGGTCAACGCCTGGCCGCGCGATGTCGCCGTGGGCGACCAGTTTGTCCTGATCGCTGGGGAGAATCTCAGGGTCTTCCCGCTGCAGTGCTCGACCCGTGAAGGGAAGGGACATCCCTCACGCGACTGGTCCCCCATTGCGCGGGTGGCCCCGAATCCGATGCGGGACGAAGCGGGGCTCGAGCTGCGCCTCGATCGGGCGGGCTCGGGTGCCGCCCCCGCCTCGATCCACGCCCGAGTGCTCGATGTGGCCGGCCGTCAGGTGGCCCGCCTGGCCGATGGACAGATCGAGGCCGGCGCCCATCTGCTGCGCTGGGACGGCAGGCGGGATTGCGATGGCCGGCCCGCGCCGGCCGGCGTCTACTGGATCAGGGTCGATGCGGCCGGGATGCCGCCCACGACCGCACGGGTTGTGAAGCTGCCGTAGAGACGAGCGGGCGCGGCCCCGTCCTGCCCGGCGAGCTGCTCTTGGCTGACTTCCGGCACAGTACGAGATGCCCTAGTGCGTCGCTCTCTCCTGGCTGCTATGCTGACAAGCGTTGGGGCCAAGACCGACATGTAGGGACCCTGAAAAGGAGATGCTCGATGGGAGACAAGGGCGGGAAGAAGGACAAGGAGAAGGGCCAGAAGCAGAAGACACGCAAGCATGACGAAGAGGCGAAGAGGAAGTTGGACAAGCAATCGAAGCGTGTCAAAGCATAGAGCGAGAGGGATTGCGCACATACTGTATGAGAGGTCGCTGGCACTGATCAAGATTGCACAGTCATCAGCGAGGGGCAGAATCCCACGCGCTCCAGCGCTCGTCTCATTCGATCCTGTGGTTCCTGCAGAATCCGTCCGTGTTGCCATGGATGCAGCCACAAGGAGGCTGCCCGCCATGACACTGCGCCGCCCTTCGGCTCAAACACCCCGGCCAGCCGCGGCTCTCCGTTTGACTCTGCTCGCCGTGGCCATGGGGACGTTCCTTATCGCCTCCACGGGCCGCGCGCAGGAGCCGGTGCAGGGGAGAATCCTGGACCAGGATCTTGCTCAGGGTCAGGGAATCAGCGTGCTTCACGTATGGGGCTCGCACTACGACATGGGCTACGCCCACGGCTATCTGCTGGCCGACTGGATCGAACTGGCCGGCACGGAGATGAAAACGACCTTCAGCGCCTATTGGCCCTCCATTCGCGGGCGGGTGTCGGGTTGGACCTTCCTGCCCGTTGAGGCCGAGGAGGAATTCCAAGGGATCCTCGACGGCCTCCGCGCGCTTCATCCGTCGACGACCCTGGATCTCCTGGACCTGAAGGCTTGCTGCACTTTCGGCGATTGGTCGTACAGCTTCGCCTGTCGCTCGACCGCCTGCTGGGGCGGCTATGTCGAGCCGCCCTACACGACGCTGTCGGCCCGCAAGCTGCAGTTCTACACCCTGCCCAGCGGGATCACCCAGCAGTGGCATCATGTGATCTGCGCCTGGGAGCCTGACGACGGGACGCCCGCCTGGGTCAACTTCGGATTCCCCGGCTACGCCAGTAGCGTGACCGCGGTCAACGAGTACGGGACGGTGGCCTCGCTACACGACTGGAACTCCTCCTCGGGGACGAACTGGGCCAATGCGCTTCCCCGGACCATGGCCTGCCGCTGGGTTCTGACGATGGACCTGGGGAGCGACCCGATGACGCATCTGCAGACGGCCTTCGCATCCCTTCAGCCTTTCCGCGCGGCCACCGGAGGGTTCCTCAACTATTACGTGCCCGAGGGAGGCGCGGGGGTCATCAAGACCTCGAAGAACCAGGGGTTCTACGCCGTGCGCCTGCCCATGCCCGAGTACATGAACGGCCAGTCGATCAGCACGAACAACAGCGACATCTCAGGCGCCTTCGGCATCGAGCCCTGGGACGCCTATTACCAGACGCTGGATCCAGGCGTGGGGATACGCGCGACCATGGAGGGACTCTGGGCGACCGCCTGGCAGAGCACCGACATGCACATTGTCGAGATCGGTTTCCGCGAGCGAGGGGACATGACCATCTGGTTCACGGGGCGACTGCAATCCTCGAACCTGGACAAGGTGATCTGGGAGTGGAGCGACCTGTTCCGAGATCCTGCGACCGCTGACGAGAGGCCGGACGCGGAGCGGTCACAGATCCGGCGCCACCCGTTTCCGAATCCCGCGGGCCACGCCGAGGTCACGATGGCCTTCGAGGCCCCGAGCATCGATCTAGGGAAGATCCCGACTCTGGAGATCTTCGACTCCTCGGGCAGGCGCGTCCGTGCCCTGAGTCGCTGCGCGCGAGGAGAGGAGCCCGGCGTGGTCGTCTTCCGCTGGGACGGGCGCGATGACCACGGGCGACAGGTCGCCGCCGGCGTCTATTCCTGCCGCGTGCTCGGGTCGGACGAACCGGCGCGCGTCATCTGGATCGAGAGGTGATCCTCGAAGCTTGGAGTCTTTGAATCACTCCGCTCGGCGATGCCTGACTCACGGCGTCGGTGCGCTCCTCGTCTTCCTCTACGTCGGCGCCGCGCAGGCTCAGACCACGGGATCGAGTCCGTCGCGGCTGCGGATCCGCCCGTTCTTCGAGAGCGGCGGTTTCGTTGGAGCTGAGACCTCGGTGAAGTACTACCAAGAGTCGACCTACCGGCTCCACGGGGAGATCGGAGTGGACGTGACAAGGAAGACCGCCGCGGGTGCCACCGGTCCCACTGTCGGCTTCGGAGTCACCGCGACCTTGGGCAGGGACGACGGACGACTGGGATTGGGTCCGAGGTTGACCTGGCCCGTACATCCGCGCTGGGCTCTTCAGGCCACGGCGGGGCCCGCCTGGAGCAGCAAGGAGGAGTCATCGGGGAGCACGGACCTGGGGTGGCAGATCCGAACCGGTCTCCTCTACAAGAACACGGTCTCTCTCTCCGTTCTTGGGCAGACGTTTCCGTACAGGGAGCCGTTCTCCGGCGACACGTCGAAGCGCTTGTCCTCCATCTACGCAGGCGCCATGCTCCACGGCCGCGTCGGGGCGACCACATCGGTCGTCGTCTGGGGAGCGCTGGCGGCGCTGATAGTCGTGATTCTGACAAGCGGAGCCGCCTACTGACCCGGACCCGCCGATCCAGGTAGCGCCCGCAGAACCGACGCGCCCTCGGCCTTCCCTCCACCTATCGTCACGGCCGCCATGCCTCTATGATCCCTTGACGGGAACGGGGAGGGATCGCGGTGGGGGAAGCCTTCGCTCTGGGGTGCGCGGTATTCTGGGCCTTCGCGGTGATTCTGCTGAAGCGCTCGGGCGAGACGGTCTCCCCCGTTGCCCTGAACCTCTTCCGCGTGACTTTCAGCCTGCCCCTGCTCCTGGCCACGACTCTGATCGTGCGGGGGCCCGACCTGCCGCCGGTTCCCCCCCGCGACTACCTGGTTCTCGTGGCGAGCGGCATTCTGGGGATCGTGATCGCCGACACGCTCTTTCACAAGAGTCTGAACATGGTCGGCGCCGGAGTCACCGCGATCATCGATACCTTCTATTCGCCGATCACGGTTCTCCTGGCATTCCTGACGCTCGGCGAGCGGATCGGCGCGCGCGACCTTGTCGGGATGTGCCTGATCATGGGCGCGGTCCTCTTATCGGCCACTCTCACACCCCCGCCGGATCGCTCGCGCAAGCATCTGATCGAGGGAGTCGCGCTGGGCATCCTCGGTCTCTGCTTTCTCGCCCTGGGAATCGTGGTCGCCAAACCGGTGCTCGGGCGCTGGCCGGTTCTCTGGGTCGCGACCGTGAGACAGGCGGGCAGCGCCGCCGTCCTCCTCGCGTTCGCGATCGCCTCCGCGCGCAGAAGGGAGTACCTGGGGGTGTGGCGGCCGACGCATGTCTGGCGGCGCATGGTCCCGGCGACCGTCCTCGGCTCGTATCTGTCGCTGATGCTATGGATCGGGGGCATGAAGTACACGCTGGCGAGCATCGCGGCCATCCTGAACCAGTCCTCGACAGTCTTCATCCTGATCCTGTCGGTCATCTTGCTCCACGAGCGGCTCACGAAGCGGAAGATCGCCGCGACCCTTCTGGCCCTTGTCGGAGTGCTCCTTGTCAGCCTCCGCTAGATCCGTTTGATCGCATCTGAGACGCTCGCCTTGCGCCTCCGCTCTTCGGGTTGCAATCGCGCGGCCCACAGGCCGATAATCAATCAACAGTGGCGCGCCGGGCAGGATCCCGCACCGCCCCCCGCCCGGCGTGTGGGAGCGGGCAACACGCGGAATCGTCACAACGAGAGAGGAGATCGCAGAGATCGCAATGGCCAAGCCCATCGTCGCCGCGTTGAAAGCGCGCCCCGAGACGATCCTCGACGACATCCGGCGTCTGATGGACCTCGCGCGCGTGCGTGAGGTTCTGGACCCATCGAAGACCACCATCCTGAAGGACAACATCTCCTGGCACTTCCCCTTTCCGGGCGCCAACACGACCCCGTGGCAGCTCGAGGGGACGATCCTCGCGCTCCGCGCGGCGGGATTCGAGGATCAGGTCTGCGTCCAGAACAAGACGGTCGTCACCAACGCGTTCAAGGGAGAGGATCTCAACCACTACGTTCCCCTCTTCCACGAGTACAAGGTCCCCGTCCTCTACAACTTCAAGCCCGAGGACATGAAGTGGGTCGTCTATAGGCCGAAGGCGCCGATGCTCGTCCTGGACCGCATCTATCCCGAGGGGATCACGGTTCCGGACTACTTCTTCGGCAAGAACATCGTTCATCTGCCGACGGTAAAGTGCCACATCTACACGACGACGACAGGCGCAATGAAGAACGCCTTCGGCGGACTCCTCAACACCAAGCGCCACTACACCCACTCCTGGATCCATCAGACTCTCGTCGATCTTCTCGCCATCCAGAAAGAGATCCACTCGGGCATCTTCGCCGTCATGGATGGAACCACGGCGGGAAACGGGCCGGGGCCGCGCACCATGTTCCCGGAGATCAAGAATTGGATGCTCGCTTCCGCGGATCAGGTCGCGATCGACGCTCTCGCCGCGCGGATGATGGGGTTCGATCCGATGTCGATCGACTACATCCGGATCGCGCACGAGAAGGGGCTCGGCTGCGGCGACCTGCGGGACGTCGAGATTGTCGGCGACGGCGCCTTGGCCGAGTCGTGGGGATTCCAGGTCGGAGACAACGGCGCGAGCCGCGTGGGCGACCTGCTCTGGTTCGGGCCGCTGAAGCGTTTCCAGAACTTCTTCTTCCGCACGCCCTTGGTGAATGCCTTCATCCTGGGCAGCGAAGTCTATCACGACTACTACCGCTGGCCGGCGCGCGATCGGAAGGTCTTCGAGCGGTGGCGCGAGACCACCCCGTGGGGACGCCTGTTCGACGAGTACGCGCGGCGCGGCTCTCCCGCGGTGGGCCAGGGCGCGCGCTAGGCGGAGCCCCAGGGCGCATCCGTCGATCGCATGAAGGAGCAGCCGGCCGACTCTCCCACCCGCCTGCTGGGCGCGGTTGCCGTCGCGCTTGGGCTGGCCTATATCGGCGCCTACATCGCGATCGCGCTCTCGCGCATCGGCTATCCGTTCGAGCTGGAGTGGATGGAAGGGGGCGCGGTCGATCACGTCGGGTGGATCCTCGCGGGGAGACCGCTCTACGGAGCGCCCTCGCTCGCCTTCATCCCCTACATCTACACCCCCTTCTACTTCTACCTGGCCGCCCTGATCTCCCTTGTGACGGGAGTCGGATTCCTGCCGCTGCGGCTCCTGTCCTTCCTCTCCTCGCTCGCGATCCTGGCCCTGATCGCCCTCCTAGTCCGGCGGGAGACGCGCGGGTGGAGATTCCCCCTGATCAGCGCCGGCCTCTTCGCGGCGACGTTCCGGATCTCGGGGGCCTGGCTCGACATCGCGCGGGTCGACAGCCTCGCCATCGCCCTCCTCCTGCTCGGCAGCTACCTCTCGCTGGGCGAGCGTTCGCCTCGATGGCTTCTTCTCGCCGGCCTTTCCCTCGGTCTGTCCTTCCTGACGAAGCAATCGACCCTCCCCGCCATCGGTGCGGTCGTCCTGGCGATTCTCGTCGCCGATCCGCGGCGCGGCCTGATCCTCTTGCTCTCCCAGGCCGTGCTGATCGGGGGAAGCACGCTGCTACTGAACGCGGTCCATCACGGCTGGTACAGCTACTATGTCTTCGAGCTGCCCCGCCGCCATCCGATCCTGCCCGAGGTCTATGTCCAGTTCTGGATCAAGGATCTGCTCCCGCATCTTCCGCTCGCGATCGCCCTCTCCGTTCCCTGGTTCGTTCTCTCGCGCGGCGCGGCTATCCGGGGGCGCCTCTTCTATCCCCTCTTCGCGCTCGCGATGATCGGGACCTCCTACGTGTCCCGCCTCCACGAAGGCGGGTATGACAATGTCCTGATCCCTGCCTGCGCCGCCCTGGCCATCCTCGCCGGGCTCGGTTCCCACGCGCTGATCGAATGGGGCAGGCGTACGGCCCCGCGCGCGGGGGCGATCGCGCCGAGCCTGCGCGGGAGGGCGGTCCCGTCTCTCTGCTTCCTGGCGTGGATCGTCCAGCTCGCGATCCTCGTCTACTCCCCGGGGAAGCAGATACCGACGAAGGAGGATGAAGCTCAGGGACGGCGCTTGATCGAGATGATCGCCCGGGTCGATGGAGAGGTCCTCATGCCGAGCCACGGCTATCTCGCGGCGCTGGCCGGCAAGGAGACGCACGCGCAGGGAATGGCCGTGCTCGACGTCCTTCGGGCGGAGAAGGGGCAGATCCGGCAGCGGCTCCTGGAGGAAATGCACGACGCGATCCGGTCGCGCCGATTCGGCGCGGTGATCATCAACCTGGTCAGGCTTCGGGGATCGCATCTGGACTATGGCGGGCTCCCACGCATCGCGGACCACTACGAGAGCCAGCGGCGCGTGTTCAACGACGAGACCAGCTTCTGGCCCGTGACGGGGATGCCGACCCGGCCGGAGTTGTTCCTCGTCCCGAAGAGAACCGGCGAGCGCTGAGCACGAGCGGTTTGACGACGGTCGACCGCTCGCCGTCCGAGGATGTTGGGGAGCATCCTTGCGCCTCTCCCCTCTGCTGCGCGACGCTCAAAGACGGTGGTAATCTCCCGCCATGCGGAGAGTCGATCCACCCTTGCTAGGACCCGGCGCCCGTGTCGCGGTCACGGCGCCCGCAAGCCCCGCCCCGAGGGAGGCGCTCGAGGCCGGGATCGAGCGTCTTCGCCGGTTGGGATTCGAGGTCGTGGTCGGGACGAGCTGCGGCATCCATGACGGGGTCTGGGCCGGACCGGACGCGAGTCGCGCGCGCGAGCTGAGGGAGTTCCTTCTCGATCCGTCCATCGGGGCGGTCTTCGCTGCGCGGGGCGGCGTGGGCTGTACGAGGTTGCTGGAACTCCTCGAGGATCTCCCCCAGGGCACGCCCCCCTGCTGGATCGTGGGGCGAAGCGACCTGACGGCGCTTCACCTCTTCTTCTGGGGACGCTTCGGCTGGACAGGGCTCTCGGGTCCGATGATCGCGACCGACCTCGGCGGAGGGGCTCCGGAGCCGCTCGTGACGAGGATGTTGCGGATTCTCCGCGATCCCCGGCCGCTCGGAGCGATCGGCGCGCTCGACCCGCACGGCGCCCTCGACCCGCACGGCGCCCTCGACCCGCACGGCTCGGCCGAGGCGCACCCCTTGGCGGCATGGCGGAGCGGCTCAGCCGAGGGACCGCTCATCCCCGCGAACCTCTCGCTTCTCTGCTCCCTCGTCGGAACCCGCTTCCTCCCCTCGCTGCGCGGCGCAATCCTCGTCCTCGAGGAGATCGATGAACCGCCCCAGCGCGTGGACCGGATGCTGACGCAGATGCGATCCGCGGGCGCCCTCGATGGACTGGCTGGACTTGTGCTCGGGCAGTTCACGAACTGCGTCCCGAGGGACGGCGCTTCCGGAGCGGAGGCGCTCGCCGCCGTCCTTCATGATCACGTCGGTTGCCTGGGAGTCCCGTCGATCGCCGGATTCCCCTACGGACACGAGAAGGTGTTTCAGCCTCTCCCCGTGGGGCTCGAAGCCAGGATCGAGACCGATCCACCATGTCTCACGTTGCTCGAAGGACCGACGGGGACGGCGCATGAAGCGCCGTCGACACAAGGAGGGGACGAATGAGCCGGCTCAAGCGGATAGGCGTTCTGACGGGCGGAGGCGATGTCCCTGGTTTGAACGCCGCGATCAGGGCCCTGACGCTGCGCGCAGCCGATGATGGCTGCGAGGTCCTCGGAATCAAGCGCGGCTGGCTGGGGCTCCTGGAGATCGACACCGCGAGGCCGGACGGGGCATCGGTGATCCCCCTCGATCGCACTCGGGTCCGCACCGTCGACCGCCACGGAGGGACCTTCCTTCACACATCCCGCACCAATCCGGCCAAGGTCAAGCGCTCCGAGCTTCCCGCTCACCTGGAGGGGGCCGTCCCGCCGGATGCGAAGACGGCGGATCTGACCGACCATGTCCTGGCCGTCCTCAAGGCCTTGCGCCTCGACGCGCTCGTCGCCATCGGGGGGGACGACACGCTGAGCTACGCTGTCCACTTGAACAAGATGGGCTTCCCCGTCCTGGGGATTCCCAAGACCATGGACAACGACGTTCCGGGGACCGACTACTGCATAGGCTTCTCCACGGCCGTGACGAGGAGCGTGAATTTCCTCATCGATCTGCGCACGCCCGCCGGCTCCCACGAGAGGATCGCGGTGGTCGAGCTCTTTGGGCGCTACTGCGGTGAGACAGCGCTCTTCACCGGATTCCTCGGCAGCGCCGACCGTACCGCGATCTCCGAGGTTCCCGTCGATCTCGGAAAGCTCTCTCGCTTCCTTTGCGAGGACCAGGACTGCAATCCGAGCCACTACGCGATCCTCGTGATAAGCGAGGGGGCGACGCTGAAGGGTGGATCGAGGATCGAGAGCGGTTCGCCGGATGCGTACGGGCACATGAAACTGGGCGGAATCGGCGATCTTGTCGGCGCGGAGCTGGAGAGGATCACGGGCAGATCGGTGCTCGTGCAGCGGCTCGCCTATCTGATGCGGAGCGGTCCTCCCGATTCGGTCGATCGGATGGTCGCGACGAACTTCGCCCAGCTTGCCTATGCCAGACTCCAAGAGGGGAAGCGCGGCGAGATGGTCGCCCTGCGAGACGGGTGCTACGCCGTCGTTCCGATCGAGACGGCGATCTCCGGAAAGAGGGCCGTGGATGTGGCCGCCTATTACGATGCGGAGAACTACCGGCCGCGGATCAACTCCAAGATCGGCCTGCCGATGTTCCTGACCTAGCGCGCCTAGGAGAGCCGGCGCGCCTCTTCCTGGAGGCGCCTCCGGTATTCCTCGTCCGTGCCCGCAGGCGGGGGCCCCGCGGCCGTCGGCGCCGCCCGCGCCGCTCCCGAGGTCGCTTCCTTCCCGCTGTCGGAAGGCCGTCTCGCCGTCCCCATTCGTCGGCGGAAGACCGTCGCGATCGCCGCGAGCCCGATCGCGATCGCCGCATACGGTACCCAGTAGGCGGCGAGGTTGAATCCCCTCTTCTTGGGCTTGGCGAGGATCCGCTCGCCGTACTCCTGAACGTAGTGGTCCACGATCGCCGCGTGACCCATTCCGCCCGCGATCATCCCTCGCACCTCGGCCTGAATCCTTGGCGCGGCCCCGGAGCCATGCTGCGCGACCGTCGTCGTCCAGCAACATGGAGAGACCAGTTCGTTGAAGATCTGCTGCGCGAGCGCTTCCTGCGCGGGATCGAGGATCGGGTTCTCGGGCGCCGGCTGGGCGCGGCACGGGCTCTGCACGGCCAGGGCAAAGAGACCGAACACCACGATCGCGCGACACGGCCCCGATCTGAGGTCCCAGACCGCCACTGCCCTCCTTCTCATGCCTCCCTCCCTGCCCGGATCCTAGCAGATGGCGCTCGGGATCGTGCTGCCCCAGGAAGCCCCGCCATGGTATAATTGTGTGAGATCGACTCTCAGGAGACGCCACCACCACGCTACGAGGAGGCACCATGCCACGCCGCCCATCCGGACGAACGATCCTGATCGCCCTTCTGCTCATCCCCCTCGCGGGCCATGCCGCCATGGCGGTGCCGATGGGAAACCTCCACTGCAACGACTATCGCGGGATTCCCATAGCGCCCTACACCATCGGGACGGCGGTGAGCGTCACCGGAGTCGTCACGGCGGGCACAGGGACATTCACGTCCTCCTACACCGAGGTCTATGTCCAGGACGCGACTGGCGCCGTGATGATCTACAAGAGCTCCGTCCCCGCCACCTTCGCGATCGGCGACTCCATCACCTTCAATGGGACGATTGCTCACTACCGGGGCCACACCGAGGTCGCTCTCAACACATGGACGGTCCACGCGACGGGCCAGCCTCTCCCCGAGCCCTATACGATGAACTGCAGCCAGGTGGCGAACCAGTTCGGCCAGAACTACTGCGAGCCTCAGGAGAGCATGCTGATCCGGCTGCCCCGCGTGAGCTACACGGGGACCTGGGGTCCGAATCAGCTCGTCACCCTTCATGACGAGTCCGGGACCTGCGACATGTGGATCGACGGCGACACGGGCGTGGGGAGCCTCCCCCCGCCGCAGGCGCACTTCGATGTGATCGGCGTCCTGAAGCAGTTCGGCGGGTTCTCGCCCCCCTACACGTCAGGCTACGAGATCCTCCCGCGCCGGCAAGCCGACATCATCCCTCTTCCGGGCCCCGCCTTCACGGTGCTCCCCCACGAGACCGACATCCAGCCGAACCAGGTCACGATCGAATGGGAGACCGACTATCCTGCGGACTCGCGTCTCGAGTTCGGATACACAACCTCCTACGAACTTGGCTCCGTCTACGATCCGACGCCGGTCACTGCGCACTCGCTGACCGCCACGGGTCTCTCCCCGGCCCTCATCCACATGTATCGCGTGACGAGCGAGAACGAGGACGGCGAGACGAGCCTCCCCGGGCTGCGCTTCTGCTCAGGGAGCCGCTCCTCCGGCGAGACGCGGGTCTACTTCAACAAGAGCGTCGAGACGGCCCTGGCCCTGGGCGAGCCCGCCAACGGCAACACCGATCTTGCCGCAGTGCTGGTCGAGCGGATCGCGGCCGCGGATCACTCGATCGACGTCGCCATCTACAGCTTCGATCTGCAGTCTCCCGCCGACGCGCTGATCGCCGCTCACAATCGGGGCGTGGCGATCCGCTTCGTCACGGAGAACCGCGACCAGATGCAGCAGCAAGTCCTGCGCCTCGTCCAGGCCGGCATCACCGTGATCGACGACTCCTACGGCCCCAACAACTCGGGCGGCGGGCTGATGCACGATAAGTTCTGGGTCTTCGATCATCGCCTGGACACCGATTTCTCCGACGATTGGGTGCTGACGGGATCGTGGAACATCAACTCCGAGGGGACCTACACAGACATACAGAACATCGTCCTCATCCAGGACGAATCCCTCGCGGAGGTCTACACGGCCGAGATCAACGAGATGTGGGGGTCATCGGGCAACTCGCCCGACCCGGACCTCTCCCGCTTCGGCGCCCTCAAGCTGGACGACACGCCGAAGCGATTCAACATCAGCGGGCGGCCGGCGGCCGTCTATTTCGGCCCCTCCGACAACCAGATCGGGGCGCTCTGCGGATGGATCGGCGCCTCGGCCAGCTCGGCCCACTTCGGCATCCTCGCCTTCACGCGCGCCGATGTGAACATCGCCCTCCAGGAGAGGTTCACCTCCGTTCCCGGCTACCCCGTGCGCGGCGTCTTCGACCGCGCGGAGCAGGGCAGCCAGTACAGCCAGTACCACAACATGATCGGCACCGGGTCGTATCCGTGGGATCCCCCGGCGGACGTCTGGCTGGACGCGGAGACCGGATCGCTGCACCACAAGTACATGATCCTCGACGTAAACCAGCACTTGGGCCGCCCCATCACGGTGACCGGAAGCTCCAACTGGTCCAACGCCGCGAACAACGAGAACGACGAGAATCTGCTCATGATCGAGGACTTCCGTGTCTCGAACCTCTTCTTTCAGGAGTTCGCGGCCCGCTACCACGCGGCCGGTGGATCGGCCGATCTGACCGTCGACGCGCCGGAGGGGATCTCGGGCGCGGACTCTCCCGTGGCGGTCTTCCCGAATCCCGCGCAGGACGGGATCCGCATCCAGGTGGCCGGCGCCGCTTCCGGGCGGCTCGGCGCGACCCTGCACGATGTCTCCGGCAGGCGGATCGACCAGATGAGCATCGATGCCGCCGCAGCGGGCTCGGGGATCGAGTGGAGCCTCAGGCGCCTCGACGCGGGGATCTACTTCCTGCGGATCGAGGGAGACGGCATCAGCGAACAGAGACGAATCACGATTCTCAAGTGACGCGGGCCTCCCGCACTCGCGGGAGAGAGACTTTCCTACCCTCGGGCGCGGAGCGGCCTATCCTGGGCCGCTTCCCCGCGCCCGCGGGGAGTCGTCCATCGAGGCGAGTCTCCGCAGAAGAGCCAGGTTCCTCCGATCCATTTCGCCTTCCTTCGGCGTCTCGAGGATCTTCGGGATCCCGGCGAAGCGCTCATCCCTCATCAGAAAGCCGAAGGCGCGGGAACCGATATGCCCCTTGCCGATGTGCTCGTGGCGATCGACGCGGGAGCCCAGCTCCCTCTTCGAGTCGTTCACGTGGAAGCAGCGGAGCATCCGCAGACCGACACGGCGATCGAACTCCCGGATGACCGACGCGTATCCCTCTTCCGTCCGGATGTCGTAGCCGGCCGCGAAGACATGGCATGTGTCGAGGCAGACCCCGAGCCTCTGCGCGGCCCGGCTCCGCTCGAGGATCGCCGCCAGGTGCTCGAAGCGGTATCCGAGGCTCGTCCCCTGGCCCGCGGTCGTCTCGAGGAGCAGGAGGGTCCTCGAAGCCTCTGATCGCTCGCAGACCCAGTCCAGGCTTCGGGCGACCGCGCTCTGTCCCTCGTCCTCTCCTACCCCCATGTGCGCGCCGGGATGGAAGACGAGGAAGGGAATGCCCAAGAGATCGCACCGCCGGACCTCCTCGAGAAAGGCCGCCCGCGACTTCCGCAAGAGCTCTGGATCCGGCGAGGCGAGATTGATCAGGTAGGAGTCATGCGCCACCGTCGCCATCGGGCTCCGCGCCAGGGCGGCAGTCCAGCGGTCGACGTCCTCCTGCGTGATGCGCCGGGCGGCCCACTGGTTCGAGGACTTGCTGAAGAGCTGCACGGCGGCGCAGCGGTGGATCGCCGCCTGCTCGATCGCATGATGCAGCCCGCCCGCGATCGACATGTGTGCGCCGAGAAGCGGGGCCCGTTCTTCCCTGCAGCGCGCGCGGCCCCGGATGCCGGCAGTACGGCTCACCGTTTCCAATCGAGAAGGGCCGCGAGGATCCGGGCCTGGAATCGCGCGTCGTGGAGAGCGTTGTGGGCCTCCTCGGGAGCGATCCCGACCAGTCCCGGGATCCTGGTCAGAAGGAAGTCCTTGTTCGCATCCCACCAGGAGATGCCGAGCACGCCGACGGCCAGCGACTTGGAATCGAGCGCTTTGTACCCGAAGACGTTCTCCATTCCGAAGTGCTGGAAGTAGTAGTTGATGTAGGCCCAGTCGAAGACCGCGTTGTGCCCGACGAAGACCGGGGCTTCGCCCGGTTGAAGACAGGAGCGGGTCCATGCCGCGAACGCCTCCATCGCCTCTCGGGCGTCGGCGCCTTTCGTCTCGAGGTGCTCGCGGGCGATTCCGTGGACCGCCATCGATTCCGCCCGGAAACCGGGGAAGATCGGCTTCAGCTCGACATAGAACTCCCGCCCGAGGCGGTGTTCCCCGCCGGATGAACGCACTTCGACGGCGCCGATCGAGACGAGGTTGAACTCGGGCGGAAAGGGGCCCGACGCTTCCACGTCGACGGAGAAGTAAACGGTGGGTGTCTCGCTCAAAGCTCCCTCCTCTTCCGGGCTCGCGGCCGCCTCGCTCCCTCGGGCGCGTCCTCGCCCGGCCCCGCGTGTCTCGGGCCGCCGCGCGATTCCATCCCGAGAAGCGAGCCCGGCAGACTATCACATCTCGATCGAGGCCGTCACCTAACGAACCATTCCGGTCACGGCCGTGGCAGGTTAATCTACGACGCGATGAGCGCCTTCCGATCGCTGAAGCCCGCGGCCTCGATGCGGACCCATCTCTTGGCCGCCGCCTTGCTCTGGACCCTGGTCGGCGCCGGGCTTGCCGGAGCGGGGGCGTTCTGGATCCTCGGAAGCTCATCGCCCCTGCGCTACGCGGTTCTCCTCTTCTCGGCGGGACTGGCTCTCCTGAAGTCGAGGCTCATCCTTGATCGAGCCGCGCGGGGGCTCGTGCGGAGAGTCGAGGAGCGGGGCGATGGCCGCTGCATCGGCGGGTTCCTATCGCTCAGGAGCTGGGGGCTCGTCGTCGGGATGGCCCTCTTCGGACGGCTCCTCCGGGCCTCCCCCCTCCCGCCGGTCCTCCGAGGAGGGATCTACGCCGCGATCGGATTGGCCCTCGCCCTCGCGGCCCGTCGACTCTGGGTCGCCTGGCGGCGGTCGCGCGGATCCCGCGGGAGCTGATCTCGATCGACCCCGGGCCCTAGGCCGCCGACCTCCTGCCTTCCGTGTAGATCCTGTAGCAGGCGAAGGCGAGGGCGAGCGCCGCGGGGCCCACCACGACTCCGAGGAATCCGAAGAGCCTGAGCGCGCCGAGGATCGAGAGGAAGAGCCAGAGGACGGGGAGCTTCATCTCGCGGCCGATCAGGTAGGGGCGCAGGAAGTTGTCGACGAGGCTGACGACGAGCGTGCCGTAGATCGCAAGGCCGATCCCCGCGCCGGTCTTCCCCGAGATATAGAGAGCCAGCGCCGTGGGAAGCCAGACCGCCACAGGGCCGACGAACGGGATCAGCGCCGCGATGAAGGTCACGAAGGCGAGCAGGATCGGGACCTTGGCTCCGGCGACCCAGAAACCCACGCCGGCGAGGACCGCCTGCGTCGCGGCCGTCAGGATCACGCCGCGAAAGACGGCGTTGATCGTCTGTCCGGCGATCCTGAAGAGCCGGCGAGAGTGGTCGGGTTCCAGCGGAAGAGCCCCCTGGATCGCCTCGATCCAGCCCGGCCCGTGGCGGAGGAAGAAGAAAAAGGCGAGCAGGGTGATTGCGGCCTCGAAGAGAAGGGCCGGCACGCCGAGCGTGACGCTTCTCATCTTGTCGAGGAGGAACCCCTGCATCCACGTGACGCCCTTCTCCAGCTCCGCCTCGATCGCCATCGGTCCCGTATCGGGCCGCGTGCCGACCAGGAAGTGCGTGACGCCCTTGAAGGGGGACTCCTCGAGCCATCGCGAGATCGACTGATAGGCCTCCGGGCCCAGGCTGTCCCTGATGCCGGGCCAGAGATTGCGCACCTCGCTCACCAGATTGAATGTGATGAGAAAGGCGGGGATGAAGAGGATCGCCACCGAGAGGACCGTGCTGATCGACGCGGCCACGATCGCCCTCCTCCGGGCGAGGTGGAGGATCCCTCGGTGCAGGGGATAGAAGAGGACGGCGAGCGTGCTCGCCCAGAGGATCGGTCGGACGATCTGGAGGTAGATCGCGACAAGCAGCGCGAGGATCGAGAGGGCTATGAATCCGAAGCCGAAGGCAAGCGCCCGGCGCCGCAGCTCGAGCACCCCTTGCCCGGGCTGCGCCGGCTCGCGCACCTGTCTCCCGTCGTGGGCCCGGTCTCCCTCCGGGCCCTGGCCCGCTCCGCCGCATTCCTTGTCGAGCACGCCTCGCTCCTCGTTCCTGGAAGGTCGTCGAGTAGAATAGCGACCCTGCCGGCCCGCCTCAGCAGGAGAATTCGATCCCCCGCCGCATGGAATTGCCGGCCGGGGGGGCGTTCCCCTCGGTCCGGAGCGCGCACATCCCGTACCCGTCCGGAATCGGCTCGGCGGCGGCGAGGTGGCGGCGCACGAGCTGCCCGCAGTTGCTTCCGATCTGGCTCTCCATCTCCTCACCGATGCTCACGATCACCTCGTACCCTGCTTCCCGCAGAGAGTCGATGACGCCACGATCGAACGGCTCCCCTCCCGTCCTGACATGCGTCTCCATCCGGTTCTCACGGGCGCGATAGGTCGGATTCAGCGGCGTGATCTTGACGAGGAACCTCTCCGGATCGAAGTGCCTGAACATGACGGCAGGGTCGATCGGAAACCGCGCGGGCAACGCGAAGTTGAGAGTGATCCGCCGGTCTCCGTCCGAGTGGAACCGCTCGCCGTATCGACCGATCTGCCCCAGCGTCCACTTCCTCGCGGGAATGAGCCCGTCCCGCAGAGGCTCGTCGGTCGTGTGAATCGAGAACTGAAGCTGAAAGCGGCCGCGGGAGTAGAGGGCATTCTTGATCGAGAGCAGCCGTTCGAAGAAGGCGTCTGCTCCCGCGGGAGCCATCGTCGAGATCGAAGGCATCAGCCCCCGGGCGCGATAGCGGCCCGGGAGCTCCTCGAGAGCATCCAGGACCGCCGGGTTCAACGCCGGTTCCCCCATGCGCGCGAACTGGATCTTGATCTGACCGGCCGGCAGCAGGCCGTCCGGGAAACGGCGACCGATCAGGTAGTCGATCTGCCCGAGAATCTCATCCTTCGTCATCCGGCCGCGGTAGTGCCCCCCGGCGTCGCACATGAGGCAGCGAATCGGGCACCCGAACATCGTCGAGATCAGAAGGACCCACTTGTCCTCCCGGGGAATGGGCGGCTGGATCGATTCGGCGAACTCGACGTGGCGGCCATCGCGCATCTCGGCAAGGTAGACGACGGCGACACGCTCTTCTCCGCTGCGGGCGATGACCCTCATGCGAGCCCCCCTTCCAGGACGAGGCGGATCCTGGTCGCGGCCCGCATGCCGTCGCCGACCGCGACGGCGGCTTGCCGGCAGTCCCCGTTCTTCACGTCCCCGGCGAAGTGGAGCAGACCGCGCTGCTCCAGCTCGGCGGCCTTCTCCATCAGCTCCGGGGCGACGAAGGAGAGCGATGGATCGCGCCCGAGCGCGGCGAGCAGATAGTCGACTTCGATGCGGATCGGACCCGCGGGGCCCGAGCACTCGAGGGCGATCCGTCCGAGCCCGGACCTGGAGGCCCCGATGATCGACGTCTCCGGGCGGTAGCTGATGCTCGGCACGGCCCGGCTTCTCTCCCAAAGCAGCGGAAGGCACCTGCGCCGCGTCCCTCGATTGAGAATCTGGATCTCGTTCTTCATCGAGAGATTCAAGGCGTAGTCGAACGCCGCGTCCCCGGCCCCGACGATCGCGATCCGCTTCCCTTCCGCAGCGAGGAGCGGACGCACGTCATGGACCACCCTGTCCTCCATGCCGGCGAACAGACTCAGCGCCGGCAGCCTGCGGGGATCGGTTCCGCTCGCGATGAGGACGATCTGGGAGGTGTAGACTCCCGCGGCGGTCGCGACCCGGAATCCACGTTCGGTGCGCGCCAGCGATGTCACTTCCGCGGGGATGGGTGTCGCCCCGAAGCGCAACGCCTGCTCCACGAACATCCGCGCAAGAGCCGGGCCGCTGACGCCCGACGGAAAGCCGGGGTAGTTCTCCACGAGGGCCGCGCTAGAGAGAAGCCCTCCCGGCTGCGCGCGCTCCAGCAGCAAGGTCCTCACGCCAAGGCGCGCGAGCTGGATCGCCGCGGCGATCCCGGCCGGTCCGGCCCCGACGATGACGACTTGCTCCGCCTGCGCCGCGGTTTCCATGGTCGAGAGAGTAGCACCTGGGGACAAGGGCCGGCATCCGTTCGCATGCCTCGGCGAGGCGGTCCGCCATGAGCCCCGTCGAGAGCCGTGCCGGGGAATCCGTGTCGAGGAACCCATGTCGAGGAACCCGGCTCGATCCCCGGCCCGATCCCCGGCCCGAGGAGTAGTATGGATGGCCTATGGGAGCCAAGGGGGAGGCCTCCGGCCAGGGCGGGACCGGAGGAGGCGAGGGGAGCGGCCAGAGGACGAGCGCCCTCTCCAACTACTTCCGCGCGCTCCGTCATCGGAACTTCCGTCTGTTCTGGTTTGGCCAGCTCGTGTCGCTGATCGGAACCTGGATGCAGAGTTCCGCCATACTCTGGCTCGTCCACCGATTGACGCGCGAGCCGATCTGGCTGGGCGCGGCCGGGATGGCGACCTTCCTGCCGGTCCTGCTCTTCTCCCTCTTCGCGGGGGTGATTGTCGATCGGGTCCCCAAGCGCAGGCTGATCATCGCCACCCAGGCGGTCTCCTTGTGCCTTGCCTTGGCGCTGGGGACTCTCACCTTCACGGGCGCCGTGACCGTGCATCACATCCTGGTCGTGGCCTTCCTCCTCGGCACCGTGAACGCCTTCGACATGCCGGCGCGCCAGTCGTTCGTGATCGAGATGGTCGGCGCGGAGGACGTTCTGAACGCCGTAGCGCTGAACTCCTCGGTCTTCAATGTCGCCAGGGTGATCGGACCGTCCATCGCGGGGATCCTGATCGCGGGGGCGGGAGAAGCGCCCTGCTTCTTCCTCAACAGCCTCTCCTTCGTGCCGATCATCGTCGGCCTGGCCTCGATGCGCCTGCCCGAGAGGCCCAGGCGTCCCCGGAGGCCGATTCTCCAGGAAGTGAGGGAAGGCCTGCTCTTCACGATCGCAACGCCGCGCATCCGCTCGATCCTTCAAGCGGTGGCGATCTCGAGCGTCTTCGGCATCACCTTCACGATCCTCCTCCCGGTCTTCGCCGACGACGTGCTCGGAAAGGGGCCGCGCGCCTACGGGTTGCTCCTTGGGGCGTTCGGAGCGGGGGCGGTGGTTGGAGCGTTGAGGCTGGCGGGCCGGACGAGCACGAAGGGCTCCGCGCGCCTCGTCGCCCTCGGCATGGCGACCCTGGGGCTCTCCCTCGTCGCCTTCTCCTACTCGAGGAGCTTCGCGCTATCTGAGATCCTTCTGTTCATTGTCGGGGGCGCGATGGTGACCCAGCTCGCCACGACGAACACGCTCCTCCAGCGGCTCGCCCCCGATGAGATGAGGGGAAGGATCCTGAGCGTCTACACGTTCGTCCTGGTCGGCCTCACGCCCGTGGGCTCGGTCCTCCAGGGCGCGGTCGCGCAGAGGCTCGGAGCGCCTTGGTCGGTGAGGATCGGCGCCTTGATCTGCATCCTCGGAGCGGTCTGGTTCGTCACTCGGATCCCGCGATGGCGGGCGGCATTGCTCCTGCAGCCGCTCCAGGACTCGGCGGGCGCGGCTCGACCCGGACCCTATCCGGGCCGGTAGGTCGCCGCGCATTCCTCGGTCTCGTCGAGCGAGACCGCGACGACCGGAAGTCCCAACCGAAGAAGACCCTCGTAGATGTGGCGCGCGAGATTCTCCGCGGTCGGATCGAAGTCGACCACGTAGATCGGCTCCCCGATCGCCCTCAGGGCGGCGACCGCCGGATCCCGCTCCCTGAGCACCAGGCGGTGGTCGAGGGTCTCCGCGAGCCAGTCGCGGACGATGCCCTTGACGGCCCCGAAGTCCACGACCATCCCGGTCGGTCCGAGCCTCTCGGCGGCCAAAGCCACCCTGAGCCGGCCGTTGTGGCCGTGCAGGCGGGCGCACTTGCCCTCGTGGCCGAGGAGGCGGTGCCCGTAGGAAAAGCTGACTTCTCTCGTGATCTCGAACATCCCCTGCCTCCACCATCGCTCGTCCAGCCCCAGGCCTGTAACCCCGAGCCGAATCTGGATCTATTCCCCCATGGACCTTACGCCGCGGGACCACCCTTGCACAATCCCGGTCCCCTGCCGGGGATCTGGCAACGCTCGGGATGACCCCCTCGCTCCCGAATCGACGCCCGCCAAAGAAAATGCTGGAACTTTAGAACGATTCCAGAGATCATATCACGATTCGAGTCCGTCAGCCGGGCGCTTTGGGGGGGCCCAAGACCGGTGAAACGCACATGGGACTAGGGATTTGCCCATTCGGACTCGGAGGAGGAGCAATGGACGCAAGGACCACCATGCGCTACAAGCGCCGGCTTCTCGATGAGCTGGGCCAGAGGGGGCATCTCCTCGGTCAGCTCAAGAAGTCGGTCGCGGAGCAGGGCCAGCGCTACATAGAGGACGGAGGCGCCTTCGCGAACCACATGGCCGACTGCGCCACGGAGGAAGCCGACAGGGAGTCCGCCTTCCTGCTTGCCGACGCCCAAGGTCGGACCATCCACGAAATAGAGGAAGCGATCCAGAGGATCGATGAAGGCGTCTACGGCGCCTGCGAGAGGTGCGGCATGCAGATCGACCGCCGTAGGCTCGAGGTCTTGCCGCAGGCGCGCTTCTGCCTGAAATGTCAGGAGAAACAGGAGCGCCTTCGCAGGAACTAGACCGTCGCGCCAGGGTTAGAGACCACGACAGCCAGCAGCCCGTGGGTCCCCCAGACGGGCGGACCCGGAAGGGACGGGCGTGAGGGCCTCCAGAGTGGGCGCCGGTTCCCCCGTTTGCCGGGGGGGAGCCGGCGCCTCTTCTTCGTTCACACCCGCTGCTGTGCGCCGCCACCCGATCTCCTATACTCGGACATCGATCCGCGCCGACTCACCCCGGCGGACAAGGAGATTTCCATGCGATTCAGCCCCACCGATCGAAGATGGCTCGCTCTCGTTTGCCTCTCCCTGCCGCTCCTCTGGACGGCAGGATGCACGGGGAATCGGAAGTCGAGTCCCGAGGCCGAGGAAGGCGCCGACAGCGCCGCCTATGCCCAGATCGAGATCCTCGAGGACGGCGCGGCCCGCCTGGCCGCCCTGCGCAAGTTCGTGAAGGAGCGCCCTTCTAGCCGGGAGGCCGGCGAGGCGTACGTCGATCTCATCGAGCTTGCGCGAACAGAGGATCCGGCCTCGGTCCCCGGGGCACTGCGGGACTTCCTGAAGACCGATCATGCTTCGCCGGGGCCCTACAACGCGGTCGGCTGGGATCTGGCGGAAGCGGGCGAGCACCTCGATCTGGCCGTGAGGGTCCTGGAGAAGGCGGTCGCGAAGGCCCGCGCCGGCGAGGATGAGCAGATGCTCGCTTCCTGCCTCGACAGCGAGGCATGGGCCCGCCACAAGAACGGGGACCACGCGACCGCGGCGGCCCGCATGGAGGAGGCCTACGCGATTCTCGGACCGGGAAACGATGAGATCGACGAGCACATGGCCCTCATCTACGACGCCGCGGGGATGGATGAGAAGGCGAAGCCGATCTACATGGATCTCCTCTCCCACATGGAGAGTCCGCTCCTGCGCGGGAATCTGGCCCGAATCGTGAGCGATGGCGGCGGTTCGCTGGCGGAGATCGAGGCCGAGATCTCCCGCAGGCGGGCCGAGGGGGCGACCGAGGCTCCCGACTTCACGCTGCCTACTCTCGCTTCCGCGGAACAGGTCTCTCTCAAGGACTTTCGCGGCCGGGTCGTCCTTCTCAACTTCTGGCATCCCACTTGAGGAGCCTGCCGTGTGGAGTATCCACACCTGCAGGAGATCTACGCGAGGCGGGGAGGCGAGGACTTCGTCATTCTCTCGGTCGAGACCACCAATCGTCCGGCGCTGGCAGAGAAGTTCGTGGCCGAGCACGCGGCCACTTTCCCGGTCCTGGTCGACGACCAGAGGCAGATGCGCTCCCTCTTCGGGTTGAAGGGAGTGCCGACCAACCTGCTCATCGACAGACAGGGCAAGATCGTCTTCCGCCATCTTGGCTTCGCGCCGGGCAACGAGAAGATGTTCGAGGCGGAGATCGACTTCCTGCTGGCGAAGCCGGAAGGGTCCGCCAAGGGCGCCTCCCTCTCCTAGGATCGGGGTGGCGCCGCATCGTCCGGGCCCGCGCGGCTACTACGCGGACAAGCTCTCCGCCGAGCGACTCAGAGCCTGCTACGAGTGCGCTCCGCCTCGAACGAAGGCTTACCTCGAGGCCGAGATCGCCTTCGTCCTGACGAAGGCCAAAGCCGGGACGGTCGCCCTCGAGCTCGGCTGCGGCTACGGACGCGTCTTGAAGCGCATGATCCCCGCGGTCCGCCGGGTCATCGGCGTCGACAATTCCCTGTCGAGCCTCCAGATGGCCCGCGGCTACCTCCGCGAGGACGGAAAGCCTCCCGAAAGAGAGCCCTTCCTCCTGGCGTCGGACGCGAGAAGCCTGGCCTTGTCCGACGGATCAGTGGATCTGACCATCTGCATCCAGAACGGCATCTCGGCCCTCAAGGTCGATCCCCGGCTCCTATTTGCCGAGGCGAGGCGGGTCACTCGCGCGGGAGGTTCGATCCTCTTCTCGAGCTACTCCCCATCCTTCTGGGAGCACCGTCTGGCGTGGTTCAGAGCCCAATCCGCGCGAGGCCTGATCGGTGAGTTGGATGAGGGCGCGACGCGAGACGGGGTGATCGTCTGCAAGGACGGGTTTCGGGCGACCACGGCCTCGGCAAGCGACTTCGCGCAGTGGGCCCGCGGCATCGGCATCGAGCCGGAGGTCGTCGAAGTCGAATGTTCGAGCCTGTTCTGCGTGATCCCCGTGCCGCAGACTCCCTCCCGCCGGGCGGAGGAGGCCGAGGGCTCATCGGATTGATTGTGGACCGCCCCATCCGGCAGACGATCGAGGAGAACTGGAGGAATGCCAGTGAGCCCAGAACGAGACTCGCCGAGAACTCGGCGCGCCCGCGCGTCCCTCTGCTTCGCCTCTCTCACGGCGGACAGGTGGTCGGACTTCAAGGAGCTGCTCGGTCGGCATGGCGGCGCCGGGGGCTGCTGGTGCATGTGGTGGCGCCTTTCCAAGGCCGACTTCGACGCCGGCAAGGGGGACGCGAACTGCAGAGCCATGCGAGCGATCGTCCGATCGGGGCGGATGCCCGGGATCCTCGCCTACCATGAGGGGCGGCCCGTCGGGTGGTGCTCCGTGGCCCCTCGCGAAGAGTTCCCGCGGCTCGAGCGGACGAGGCTCTTCAAGAGGCTGGATGACGAGCCGGTCTGGTCTGTGGTCTGCCTCTACGTCGCCGCCCCCCACCGCAGGCTCGGGGTCGCGACGGCCCTTCTGCGCGCCGCGGTCGATTTCGTGCGCGCGCGGGGCGGACGCGTGGTCGAAGGGTACGCGGTGGAACCGAAGAGCGCAGCCATGCCCCCCGTCTTCGCGTACCAGGGGCTCGCCGCGTCCTATCGACGGGCAGGCTTCCGCGAAGTCGCCAGGCCGTCTCCGACCCGGCCGATCATGCGTCGCTCCGTCGGGAAGGTCAGGCGCTAGCCTGGCCGTGGCATCCCTCCGTCCGGTCGCAAGAGGAGGGCGAAGATCGCCCGCATGCTGTAGAGTGGTCCGTGGCGAAGGGAACAGCGCCAAGGGAATCCGCGGCGGCGGAGACGCCCGCCGCGCAAGGTGAGGACCGGCTCGCCGGCCCTCAAGGGAGGTGTGGGGCGATGCCCAGTCAGAATCGTTTCGCCTTCTTCAAGGGCAAGATCGTCGCGATCGAGGACGCGAAGATCGGCATCATGACCTCTGCTTTCAACTACGGCACGGCGGTCTTCGAGGGGATCCGCGCCTACTGGTCGGACAAGGAGAAGCAGCTCCTCGTCTTCCGGTTGAGGGAGCACTACGAGCGCTTCATCCAGAACGCTCGCTTCCTGCGCATGGAGCTTCCCTACACGTGCGACCAGCTCTGCGACACGACGACCGAGCTTCTGCGGCGGGAGGGGTACAAGACCGACACCTATATCCGGCCGGTCGCCTACAAGTCCGGGGAGGCCGTCGGCGTTCGGCTTCACGATCTCCCGTGCGACTGCTCGATGTTCGCCATCCCCTTCGGGGAGTACATCGATCGGCCCGCCGGGGCGCGCTTGACCGTCTCGGCCTGGAAGCGGCTCGATGACAACGCGCTGCCCGCCCGCAAGAAGATCGTCGGCGCGTACGTGAACTCGGCGCTGGCGAAGACCGACGCCGCCCTGAGCGGGTTCGACGACGCCTTGATGCTCTCGGGCGACGGCCACGTCTCGGAGGCCAGCGCGGCCAACATGTTCATCGTACGCAACGGAGTCCTCATCACTCCCCCGGTCACGGCGGACATCCTCGAGGGGATCACGCGCGCGACCGTGATCGAGCTTGCTCGCGATCTCGGAATGGAGACCCAGGAACGCTTGATCGATCGCTCGGAGCTCCATGTCGCCGAGGAGATGCTCCTCTGCGGAACGGGGGTCGGGGTCATGCCGGTGATCGAAGTCGACCACCACGCCATCGGCGCCGGGAAGATCGGGCCGATCGCCAGGAAGCTGCGCACCCTCTACCTGGCGGTCGCCCGCGGGCAAGAGGCCCGCTATCGGTCCTGGTGCACCGAAGTCTACGCGCCGGAGGGGGCGCAGACCGGGCGCTAGAGACATGCGAGGGGCGGTCGTCTGGGCTGCAGTCTGCCTGGTTCTCCTCTCGGCCGCGGTCGCTTCTTCCCGAGAAGGGGCGACCGCGATCCTGGGCGCCTTCCCGCCGGAGCTTGAGCTGATCCGCGGCTCGCTCAGCGAGAAGAGGGACTCGACCGCGTTCGGGCTCGCCTTCACCTTGGGCGTGCTCGAGGGCAGGGATGTCGTCGTCGCGGAGTCGGGAGTCGGAAAGGTGAACGCCGCGATGACAACGACAGTCCTGCTGGGGGCCTTTCGTCCGCGAGAGGTCCTCTTCTCGGGAATCGCAGGAGCGCTGAATCCGGACCTTCGACCTGGCGAGATCGTGATCGGGACAGCGACAGCCCAACACGACTTCCTCTACCTCGGGGCCGACACCACGATGCACACCTCAACGAGGAACCCGGCCACCGGCGAGCGGAATCCGTTCTTCATCCCGGGAGACGCCGATCTTCTCGCCCTCGCTGCTCAGGCGGCCGAGAGCGCCCGGCTCAGGCCGATTCCAGGAACCGAGGGAGATCGGCCGCCTCGAGTCATCCAGGGCGTGATCCTGACGGGAGACGCCTTCGTCGCGTCGAACCCGGTGAAGGAAGCGCTGCGGGACCGCCTGGGCGGGGACGCTGTGGAGATGGAAGGGGCGGCGGTCGCCCAGGTCTGCCATGAGATGGGCGTGCCCTGTCTCGTCGTGCGCAGCATCAGCGACAGCGCCGACTCGACGGCGAGCCGGGATATCGAGGCCTTCTATCAGATCGCCGCCGACAACTCCGCCTCGCTCGTGAGGAGCCTGGTCGCGCTCCTGGCCCGCAAGGCCAACGGCGACGACTAGAGCGGCTCTCCGGCAGCGCTGCTACTCCGCTGTGCGGACCATCCCCCGCAGGACTTCGACCAGCTCGGGATAGGACCGAACGACCCAGTCCGTGTTCCTCTCGCGGCCCGCCGCGATCTCCGGAAGAGACTCCTCGAGCATCGCGAGAATCAGGACCGTGGCCATCCCGGCGCTGCGGGCCCCCTCGTGCTCGCGGCTGCCGCCGTCCCCCACGAAGACGCAAGAGGAAGGGTCGACCTGAAGCGCGGCCGCGGCCCGCAGATAGATCTCGACATCCGGCTTCGCGACCTTCTCGATGCAGGAGAAGAGCGCCGCGTCGATCAGCGGGGCGAGAGGAGACTCGTCCCACGCCTCGATCTCGTCAAGCCCGGCATTGCTGACGACGGCGGTCCTCAAACCCATGCCCCGGATCGCCCCCAGCGCTTCCAGCACCGCGGGTCGCACGTGAATGAGCGCGTGCCGGAACCTCTTCCCCCGCCCCTCCATCGCCCGGGCGATCCGCTCCTCGGGAATGCTCGGATCCACGGCGTGCGCGATCCGCCGCAGCGACTCGAACGGATCGGGCTCCTCTCCGAGCGCGTGGTGGCGCGCATGCTCCACGATCGCGCGGTTCCAGGCGATCGGATCGATCATGAGGACGCTCGCCGCCGAGCGCCCGGGAGCCTCGTTCACGTCGACGAGCGTGTGGAACAGGTCGAGGAGGACGGCCTTCGGTTCGGGTCTCATCCGATCCTCCTGACGGCAGCAGTCGATGCGCGACTGCGATTCGCCTCCCCGACATCCCCAGGCCCCCTGAGGCGCGTCCTTCGTCCCACCGCCCTGTATCGGCTGCAGTCGACAACGTGGTCGTTCACCAGCCCTGCGGCCTGCATGTAGGCATAGCAGATCGTCGGTCCGACGAAGCGGAATCCCCGTCTCATCAGGTCCTTGCTCATCGCCTCCGATTCCGCGGTCTTCGTGGGAATCTCGGACAGGCTGCGCCATGCGTTCCGCTTCGACCTGCCTGCCACGAAACCCCAGATGTAGGCGTCGAAGGACCCGAACTCCTTCTGGACCTTCAGGAACGCCTTCGCGCCGGCGATCGCGGCCTCGATCTTCAGCCTGTTCCTCACGATTCCGGGATCCGCGAGGAGGGAACGCCGCTTGCGCGCGCCGTATCTCGCCACCTTCCGGGGATCGAATCCGTCGAAGGCCTTGCGGTAGTTCTCTCTCTTGCGGAGGATCGTGATCCAGCTGAGGCCCGCCTGCGCGCCATCGAGGACGAGGAACTCGAAGTGCTTGCGATCATCATGCACGGGCACGCCCCACTCGCTGTCGTGGTAGGCGATCGCGAGCGGGTCGGCACCGGGCCAAGGACAGCGCTTCATGCGATCAGAGCGTAGACGGATCCGCCCGAGACCGGAAGGGCAAGACGGCGCGCGAGGAGAGGAAGCCGATCGACCCGCGCTTCGCCTGCGGGGGCGAAGGATCCGTTCTTCTGTCTCTCCTGATCGATTCGAAGGGCGGGGTGGCAAGAGCGGAGATCGTCGAGGGTGTCGAGGGACATCCCGCGTTCGGCGACGCGGCGCTCGCCGCGGCCCGGACGTGGACGTTCAAGCCGGGCGAGAAGGACGGGGAGCCGGTCGAGATGGCTGTTCATGTGCCCGTGAAGTTCCGCCTGGACGAGAAGAAGCCGCCGCAGGAGAAGTAGAGAGCCGCAGCCTTGCGAAGAGGGCCATCGAGGCCCGCGTCGATCGCGGCACGCCTGCTCGCGCATCGAGTCCGATCAAGCCCGCCTAGCTCCTGAGCCGATCCTTGGGCCTCGAGCGCGTTTGCATCCACCGGAGAAAAAGGGGAGAGACGGACTCCACCTCGGAGGAGATGGTGAGGGGCAGGCAGTTGACCTCACCCTGGAGGAGTCCGTCTCTTTGAAACCGATACGACAGCCCGCTGACTGTCGCCCGATGCCGCACTTCACTATCAAGAGCCGTGCCAAATCGACTCGTCAAAGATGCTCAATATAATCGCAATATTCCAAACAAGTTATGTGATCGACGCTCAATCTGAACCGCCCCCGGATTCCCCGGATCGGTCGCCGAACAGTGTAGAAAGGTCTGACCGTTACCTTTTTACCCGGCAGGCAGGATCCTGTGATAGGTTCACCTCCGGACTCACAATGACTTGGACACGGGGCGGCCCGGCAGGTTCCATCATGAAGTCTGCCGGGGCCCGCACACGCGGGGGATCCATGACCGAGCAGTACAAGATCCTGGTCGTCGACGATGAGGAGCCGATCCGCAGAGGAATCGCCTACATCATCTCCGGCATGGGTCACGACGTGGATGTCGCCGCCGATGCCGAAGAGGCCCTCGCGAAGGCGATCGATTCCCCGCCCGATCTCGTCATCACCGATCTGCAGCTTCCGGGGCGCGACGGACTCCAACTCGTCGGCGACCTCAAGGATCGCGGCATCGAGTCCACCTTGATCATCCTGACGGCCCACGGCACGATCGACAGCGCGGTGGAAGCGACCCGCCGCGGGGTCTACGACTATCTCGTCAAGCCGGTCGAACCCGACCGGCTCGCGACGGTGATCCGCAAGGGGCTCGAGAGATCCGCGATGCGCCAGGAGGTCCTCCTCCTGAGGCGCGAGATGATCCGCAGCGGCCGCTTCCAGAGACTGGTCGGCAAGTCGGCTCCCATGCTGGCCCTCTACCGCCTCATCGATCAGATCGCCCCGTCGAACGCGTCCGTCCTGATCACGGGCGAGAGCGGGACGGGGAAGGAGGTCGTGGCGCGCGCGATCCACAGTCTCAGCCCTCGATCCGCCGCCCGATTCATCGCGCTGAGCTGCGCGGCCATCCCGGAGACGCTCCTCGAGAGCGAGATCCTCGGTCATGAGAAGGGAGCCTTCACGGGCGCGAGCGCGTCGAGACCCGGCTGCTTCGAGCTGGCGGACGGAGGCACGATCTTCCTCGACGAGATCGCCGAGATGCCCGCCTCTCTCCAGAGCAAGCTCCTGAGGGTCCTGGAAGACCGCAAGGTCCGCCGGGTGGGCGGGACGCGCGAGATCCCGATCGACGTGCGCGTCCTCGCCGCGACGAACGCGGCGATCGAAGAGCGCCTCGCCTCGGGTCTCTTCCGCGAGGACCTCTACTTCAGGCTGAACGTGATCACGCTGGACGTACCGGCCCTGCGCGAGAGGATGGAGGACCTTCCGCTGCTGGCGCACGATTTCCTCAGGGAGTATGCGCTGGAGAACGGAAAGGCCGTCGTCGGCTTCTCGGAGGACGCGCTCGCCTTGATGCGCCAGTATGACTGGCCGGGGAACGTCCGCGAGCTGCGCAACGCGGTGCAGAGGGCGGTCATTCTCAGCAAGTCGGACGAGATCCTCCCCACCGACCTGCCCCCGGCCGTTCGCCCGAGCGTGCGACGCGACGCTTCCTCCTCGGGCACCCTGCAGGTGACGATCGGCGCGCCCCTGGACGACGTGGAGAGGGCCGTCATTCTGGAGACCCTCCGGACATGCGGCGGGAACAAGACGCGAGCGGCGGCCGTGCTCGGCGTGAGCCCGAAGACGCTGCACTTGAAGCTCAGGCGCTACAGGGGACGCGAGACCGATTCCATCGAGGCGACCGGATGAGATTCGCCCTGCGCGGCCGGCAGCCGCTCGCCCTCCTGCTGCTCGGGATCGTGATCGTCTCGATCTCGATCCTCGTGCAGCTCACCCATGTCCTGCGCCTCGCGACCGACGCGGCGGCGGAGGAATCCGGGCTCGTGGTCCAGACTCTCCTCCTCCAGATCGGTCACGTCGCGCAACGAGAGCCGTCCTCCCCCATGCGGGCTCTCCAGGAGGATCCCCGGATCGACTTGATCTTGCAGGCCGCCACGGCGCAGGCCCCGGCGGTGCTCTTTGTGGCGATCGCCGACCCATCCCGGAACGCGGTGGCCCACACGATCCCGGAGATGGTCGGCTCGCGGCTCGACCCGTTGCCCCCGCTCCCCCGCGTCCGCACTCTGGCCGAGAGCGCGGCCCTGCTGGTCAGTCTCCTGCGATCGCCTCAGGTCTACGGGATCGACGCCCCTCTTCAGCTCGGCGATCGTCCTTTCGCGTCGATCAGGGTGGGCATCGCCGGGGTTCTCCTCAGGGACCAGGTGCAGGAGGCCTTCCGGCGGGGAATCCCCGGGGCGGGAATCCAGATCGCTCTGGCAGTCGCTCTGGGATTCGTCCTGGCTGGACTCGCGTCGAAGCGGCTGCGCCAGATCGAGGCGGGCGTGGCGGCCCTGCGCGAGGGCCGATTCGAGAGCAGGATTCCCGAGAGCGGCGTCGACGAGTTCAGCAGGCTCGTCCGCGACCTGAACCTCCTTTCCGAGAAGTTCGAGCGCGAGAGGCTGGACCGCATCCCGGCAGCCCTTCAGGAAGCCGATCCCATGATGAGCCAGTCGCGGATCCTCACGCGTCTCGGCCAGATGGCCGCCGGAGTCGCGCACGAGATCCGCAACCCGCTTCAAGCGATCAATCTTGAGCTCGGCATCCTCGGAGGATCGCGGAGCCTTCCGCCGGAGGAAGTGGAGCGCCATGTCCGCATGGCGCAGGAGGAGATCCAGAGACTGCAAAGGGCGGTCAGCGGATTCCTCAAGATCGCCAGGATGCGTCCCGTGGCTCCCGCCCCGCTGCGACTCAACGAGTTGCTCGAAGAAGTCCAGCAATCGATGAAGGCGGAGGCGGGCCTGAGCGGTCTCGACCTGGACCTGGATCTCTTCGCGGAGCTTCCGGAGACATATGCGGATCGCGAGGTCATGAGACAAGCGGTCGAGAACCTCGTGAAGAACGCCCTTCAGGCGCTTCCCTCAAGGGATGGACGGGTGATCCTGCAGAGCCGCGCCGTCGATTCGGAGATCCGTGTCTCGGTCGCGGACACGGGCCCCGGGATTCCGCCTGAGCACATCGAGAAGGTCTTCGATCTGTACTTCACGACCAAGGAAGGCGGAACGGGCGTCGGGCTCCCCCTCGTGCGTCAGGCTCTGGAGATGCATGCCGGGGACGTCGAAGTCGATTCCGATCAAGAGAAAGGGACCGTCGTGACGTTGCGCCTGCCGATACGCGTCAAGGCGGCTCGGGCTTGACATGAGAACGAGAACCAGGACACGGATCGGACCGAAGAGCCGCCTCGGACGGGGAGGGAATCTCGCGTCGCGCGCGATCCCGAACGGCCGCGCGCTCGGCGCCACGATCATCGCCTTCGCCATCTGCCCTCTCCTGAGCGGATGCGGCGCCTTGCGAGCGCTCTACGCTCCAGAGCTGACGGAGCGCCGGATCATCACGCTCACCGTCCGGCCCGCGCTCGTGGAGAGCCAGGTCGACACGGTCGCGGGGCAGGTCTCGCCCGTCGCCCAACCGGAGATCGCTCGCCCTGGGCCGGGCGAAGAACCGGTCGTCATGGAGAGAAAGCCCTCTGCGCAGCCGCCGCCACAGGCGATCGAATCGCCGGAGCCGCAGCCGCACACGGAGGAGGAGGCGGAGACGGCGCCACAGATCGCCACGCCATCGGTCTCGGTCGCGCTTCCGGCGGCGGAGAAGGCGAAGCTCGAGGCGGAGACGCATCGAGATCTCGCTGCCGCGGAGGCGCGGGTGTCGCGTGCCGCCCCTCGCGCCGCCGGGGAGGCCGATCGCGAGAAGCTGCGCGCGATCCAGGGATTGATCCACCAGGCCGTCGCCGCGCTCGAGAGGGACGACATACGCGGAGCGGCGAACCTCGCGCACAAGGCGAAGCTCCTGGCGTTGGCGCTCCCGACCCCGTGAAGCGCTGCGATCGAGCGGCGCAGACCGGATCGCAGGCCCGACCGGGGGGTTGCGGACGGCACGCCGGGCCCCTATCCTCCGTAGGATTGGCCGCCCGCCTTGGATGGAGATTCTGTCCTCTGAACAGGAACTGGAGACGGTAGCCGAATGCTCTTCCTGGGACTCGACCTGGGCGCAATAAGCATCAAGGCGGCGCTGCTCGGATCGGGCGCGGATGCGGCCTCGATCGCGAGGAGCGTGCCGGTCTCCTCCCTGTGGCATCCCGAAGTCCTCGCGGTTCGCCTTCCGGGGGGAAACGAGGTCTCGATCGCCGTCACTGCCTACCGGCGCATCCGGGGCAGGCCTCTGGACGCGACCCGCTCCCTGCTGGAAGAGATCATGGAGGAGTTCGGCAGACGCCCCCTGGATGGGATTCGCGTCGCCGGCTCGGGCGCCGCCCTGATCCGCGGCGCCTTCCATCTTCCGGAGGAGAACGAGTTCCGCGCTCTGGCCGCGGCGACGCGGGCGGTCGCGCCGGAGGTCCGCACGCTCTTCGAGATCGGCGGCGAGTCGTCCAAGATCCTCTTTCTCGACCGGGACGAGACTTCAGGCGACCTGGGCATCGTCGACTACCAGACCAACGGCGACTGCGCGGCCGGCACCGGGTCGTTCCTCGACCAGCAGGCCGGACGGCTGCAGTACGAGATCGAAGAGGTCGGCAAGATCGCGCGGGCGACCGATCGCTCCGCCAAGATCGCGGGGCGCTGCTCGGTATTCGCGAAGAGCGACATGATCCACGCGCAGCAGAAGGGATACCAGCCGCCGGAAGTGCTCCGCGGACTCTGCGAAACCGTCGCGCGCAACTTCCGCTCCGCCGTGGCCAAGGGGAAGACGCCGCGGACGCCGGTCCTCTTCGTCGGCGGCGTCGCGGCGAACGAGATGGTCGTCGAGTCCCTGGCCCGCGTCTTCGAGCTGGACGGGGGGATCCAGGTCCCGACGCACCACGCATCCCACGCGGCGATAGGCTGCGCGCTTCGAGAGGCGACGGCCGACACGCACAGATCTCTCACCTATGAGGACCTCCGCGAGGTCCGGCGCGACGCCGGCGATCTTCCCCACACGCGGCCCCTCTCGATGCAGAAGGTGGTCAGCCTGCGCGACCGCGTGATCCCCTTCGACCTTCCAGCAGACGGCCCCCCGATCGAGGCCGCCCTCGGGATCGATGTCGGCTCCGTGAGCACCAACGTCGTGCTCCTGACGCGCGACGGACAGATGGTCCGCGAGATCTACACACGAACGCAGGCGAGGCCGGTCGAAGTCGTGACCGCCGCCCTGGGCGATCTTCACGGGGAGCTCGGCGGGCGCGTGCGGATCGTGGCCGTCGGGACGACGGGATCGGGACGCGAGTTGATCGGCGAACTCGTCGGGGCGGACACCGTGAACGACGAGATCACGGCTCACAAGACGGGCGCGACGTTCATCGCCCGGACGATGCTGGACGGCCAGGTGAACACGATCTTCGAGATCGGCGGGCAGGACGCGAAGTACATCAGGATCGAGGACGGAATCGTGGTCGACTTCGCCATGAACGAGGCCTGCGCCGCCGGCACCGGATCCTTCCTCGAGGAGCGAGCGGAGGAGCTGGGCGTCTGCATCAAGGATGAGTTCGCCGAGCGCGCCCTGTCGTCGACGCGGCCGCTGCGGCTCGGGGAGCGTTGCACCGTCTTCATGGAGCGCGACGTCAACTCCTTCCAGCAGCGCGGGGCGGCGACCGACGATCTGCTCGCCGGCCTCGCCCTCTCGGTGGCCACGAACTACATCAACCGCGTCGTCCGCGGGCGCAGGATCGAGGGAACGATCTTCTTCCAGGGGGGCACGGCGTACAACGACGCCGTCGCGGCGGCGTTCGCGGAGGTCCTCGACCGCGAGATCATCGTCCCGCCTTACAACGGGGTGGTCGGCGCCGTGGGCGCGGCCCTGCTGGCCTGGGAGAAGGCCAGCACGCTGGAGGCCGGCACGAGATTCCGGGGCTGGGACCTCGCAAAGGTGGACTACAAGATCCGTGAGTTCACCTGCCAGGGATGCGAAAACCGCTGCGACATGAAGGAGTTCAGGGTCGAGGGAGAGAAGACCTACTGGGGAGATCAGTGCGGGGACCGCTACCGCCGGCGCGCCAAGGTCGAGTTCCGGCCGGTCATCGATGACCTGATCAAGCTTCGCAAGGAGTGGGCGCTCGAGGAGTACGATCCTGCCTCAACAGGGCGGGCGGTTGTCGCGTTTCCGCGGGCGCTTTACTACCACGATCGGTTTCCTTACTGGAACGCCTTCTTCCGCAGGCTCGGATTCGGCATGCGGGTAACGTCCGAGACGAATCGCTCGATCGTCCACGAGGGGCTCGAGGCCGCGGTCGCCGAGCCCTGCTTCCCGATCCAGGTGGCGCACGGGCACATCCGCGAAGCCCTGCGCATACCGGACGCCGATTTCGTCTTCGTTCCCAACTACGTGAACGCGGAGGCGACGCACCCGGACATCCAGAGCTTCTATTGCCCTTGGGGGACGACGTTTCCGTTCATCGTCTGCGCGGCGGACAGCTTCGAGCAGGAAGCCGGCCGGATCCTTCACCCCCTGATCCGGTATCGAGGCGGACGCGAGGCGCTCATCGAGCCGCTCTACCGCTCCCTGCGGCCATGGGGAGTGCGGAAGAAGGCGATCGCCGAGGCCCTGGCGGCCGCGGAGGAGGCGCTCGCCCGATTCCGGGGAAGGATCCGCGAAGCCGGGGCGGCGGCGATGAAGAAGCTCGCCGAGACGAGGGAACCCGCGATCCTGTTGATCGGACGCCCCTACAATCTCTATGACCCGATCGTGAATCTCGACATTCCGAAGAAGATGCGCGACCTCTATGGAGTGAACATCCTCCCGCTCGAGTTCCTCGCCGCGGACGACCAGCAGATCGAGACGATCAACTCCAACATGTACTGGAACTACGGCCGCAAGATCCTTGCGGGATGCAGGGAGGCCGGCGAGAAGAGCGACCTCCACCTGATCTACATCACGAACTTCAAGTGCGGGCCCGACTCCTACATCAAGCACTTCGTCCGCGAAGCGTTCGGAAAGGCGTTCCTGACCTTGCAGTTCGACGGACACGCGAACGACGCAGGGACGCTGACGCGCGTCGAGGCCTTTCTCGACAGCCAGGGGATCCTTCGGAGATGGAGCCGCGACGCGGCGGAGGGCAGGCGCGGCCGGCCGGACACCTCGCGGGCCTTCGATTCGGCCGCGCGGGTCGAGACGCTGTCGGATGCGGACTGCGCCGGCTGCTCGTCGGCCGCCGCGGGCTGCACGGGCGGGGTCGTCCCGGCCGCGCGCTCGATCGAGCGGAAGGCGGTGGAGCAGACGGCCGTGCCCCACGCCGAAGAC
>Ga0194112_10000747_pt1 | contig 47465 bp, 35 predicted proteins | sample TA2MahC400mmetaG_FD_146191 | JGI IMG/M metagenome (GOLD analysis project Ga0194112, IMG submission 146191) | Freshwater microbial communities from Lake Tanganyika, Tanzania - TA2015016 Mahale Deep Cast 400m | ecosystem: Environmental > Aquatic > Freshwater > Lake | place: Tanzania: Lake... | reverse complement strand
CGCCCGTTGGGCAGCTGCGCGCTGGGGCGGATGTTCTTGCCCTTTTTGGGGGCATTGGGATCGTCCATCAGGGCGCCCGGGTTGCCTTGGCCTGAGATGGAGAAAGACCGGCCATCCGGATTCATCGGGATCCACAGCGCGAGCGAGTTGGTGTTGGTGATGACCTGGTTGGGGATGGGGCGGGTGTGGACCTTGAACTTGCCGCTGCGCCCGTGGATGTGCAGGGTGGCCATATAGGTGCCGCCGGGGGGCGGGGCATCGATCTCGATGTCGGTCTCGATGGTCAGGCCGCCGTCTTGTGGGGCCTCGTCTTCGGGGGCCGGTGTGTCCGGCGCTGGGGACTCCGGGGTTGGGGCCGGCGTGGGCACGGGGGTGGTGTTGGCGATCGGGTTGCCGTCGCCCTCCACCGTGGGGGTGGGGGCCGGGGGCAGGTTGTCGACCTCCACGGGCGGGGAGGTCACGCGCCAGTCCGTGTTGTCCCAATCCAGCACCGCCTCCCCGAAATCGAGCGGGGGCCCGGGGACAGGGGCGGGCCCTTCGGGTGTGGGCTCAGGGGCAGGATCGGCAGGGCCCGGCAGGGGGGTGTCTGCCGGGGTGTCCGGCCCTTCGGGCACGGGGGGATGGTGTCCCTCGGTGTTCCCTTCCTGCCCTCCGCCTGGGCGTTCGGGCGCAGGAGACGAGGGGGCGTGCCCATGCGCAGAGGAGGGAAAGGGGGAGCGGGTGGCGGCGGCCGCCACCTCATAGGGCTGGGCCACGCGCGGCAGCAGGACAAAGACGCCGGCGATGGACACCGCCATGGCGGCGGAGAGGAGCAAGAGGTACTCGACATAGACCGCCCCGCGTATGGGGGACAGACGGGCCCGGAGGGGGGAAAGGGGCGTGGGCATATCCGTCCTCTTGCGGCCTGCGGGTGGGATGGCGCGAGGCCATTGGTGCTGGCTCAAGAGATGGGAATTTTTTTCCTTTGGCGAAACAGATCAAGGGCGTGCGGCAATCCCCGTTGCGGCCCACCAGCCCACGGCCCGGTTCCAGCGTGCGGAGATGGTGTTGTCGGCCTGCCAGTTGGCGGGGCGCCAGCCCTGGGTATCGAGGGGGCCCTGGTTGGGGGAGAGGGCCACGCACCAAGCCGAACCGGTGCGATCGAGGCCGCACAAACGGCCGCCTTTTGCAGACATAACATCCAAATCGGGGACGTGCTCCGGGAAGGGCCTCCATCCGGCCGGTTCTCCCGCGCCCGCGCAGGCCACGCGGCCTTGGGCATCAAGCGCGCAGACCGCGTCGTTGCCGGCGGCCAGCGCACGCGCCCCGGGGGCCTCGAGCACGGGGCGGGGCTGTTCACCGTTATGTGTCCCCAATGCGGGCAGCAGGCCCGCGTCCCCGCCCCAGCAGGCCACCGCGTCGCTGGGCTGGAGCGTGCAGGTCATCCCGCTGCCCAGCGCCACCGCGCGCACGGGGTCCGAGGCCGGCATCAGGACGGGGGTGGCTTGGGTGCGCCGGCCGCGGCCTTCTCCCGTGCCGAAAAGATCACGCATGCCCGCGCCCCAGCACCAGAGGCGTTGGTCGGCATCGGTGGCGCAGGAATGGGTGTCTCCGGCCGTGATCGTGGCCAGGGCCGGGGCCTCTACGGGACGGGGGGCGGTGTATTGTTCCAGGTAGGTGGCGTTGTCGCGCACCACCTGGTGCTCCCCCCAGCACCACAGGGTTCCCTCCACGCCCAGCGCGCAGGCATGGTTGTGGCCGAGGGCCACGTGCCGCACCGGCCCGATGTGGCGGATGCGCTGGGGGTGGGCGGTGGCGGGGGTGTCCAAGGGCAGGCCTATCTGGCCGGAGGCAGAGGAGCCCCAGCACCAGAGGCCACCGCTGTGGAGCGCCGCGCAGGAGGTGGAGCCGCCGACGGCGATGGCGGTCGCCCGGTCGGGCAGCCCGCTCACCGGAACCGGGGTGCGGCTGTCGGAAAAGCGGCCATGCCCCAGCTGGCCCGCCTCGCCTGCCCCCCAGCACCAGACGCCGCCGCCTGCGCCGATGGCACAGGTGTGCCGGAGGCCCGCGGCGATGGCGGTGAAGCCCACGTCTTGTGCCACCTCGGCCGCGATCCGGGGGTTTTGCAGGCCCGGATCCTGGGACACGAAGAGGTAGATGTGGAACAGGCCAAAGAGGAAGGCCGTAAACAACAAGAGCCGCGTGGCCGACATAGGGGAACCTCGATCAACGCCCTCGGGGGGCAAGGGCACAGCCTTTCGCATATGGCGCGATCAAGGGGCGAAAGTCTGCCCTTTTTTGGCCTTAAGCCTTCAGTTTATTGTGATAGAGAAGGTTATTTTCGTGGTTAAAATTTGCCTCCTTCCCCAGATTTGCCAATCTGGAGGGGGTATCAAGTCCTTCGGCAGAAAGGATACGCCCATGCAGATCACACGCCGGGCCGCATTGGCCGGTCTTGGGGCCAGCGCCCTTATCCTTCCCGCCCAGGCGGTGTGGGCGGGTCCTCCCGCCGGGGATTGGGAGGCGAGGGTATCGCTGTCCGCCCAGCAGATGCGCCTGACCCGCAACGGCCAGCTGCACGCGCAGTGGCCCGTTTCGACGGCGCGCAAGGGGAAGGTCACGCCCAAGGGCACCTTCTACCCCTATTGGCTGTCCAAGCACCACCGCTCTTCGCTTTACAACAACGCGCCGATGCCGTTTTCGGTCTTTTACAGCGGCAACTACGCCATCCATGGGACCTACGAGACGGCCCGCCTGGGCACCCGGGCCTCTTCGGGATGCGTGCGCCTGCACACCGACAACGCGCGATTCGTGTTCTCCATCCCCGAGACCCACGGGCTGCGGGCGCTGCGCATCGTCATCACGGCCTGATGCCTTGATCGCCCCTGTCCCACGGGACGCATCCACACGCCCTTGGCCGTGCTGGCCAAGGGCGTGTGCTGTTTTCAAGGGAGCATAACCCAGCCCTTTCCGGGCATGCGGTAGCCGGCGCGCTGTTCCCACACCATCCCCATGCTGGCCCCTGGGGGGCATGCGTCCAGGAAGGCGGTGGCGGCGCGGTTGCGCGCGGCCCGGCGCGCCAGGATGGCGTGGCGGCTTTCTTCTTCCGGCTCCCGGCTCCAGTCGGCCTGCGGATCGAGGCGCACGATGCCGTCCTCGCCCCGCCATGCCAAGCCCACCGGGGCACCCATACGCTCTGCCCAGACGGGATCGCTGGTGCGGGCATGGGCGGCTTGGTGGGTGAATGCCTCTGCCTGCTTGAGGCGCTCGAGCACGGGGATGATGGCGTCGGACAGGCCGGGCCAGGGATCGCTGGGGGAGGGGGCGTGGGTGTGGAGGGTGTGCAGGCGGTGGAGCGAAAAGGTCCGGGGCGCGCCCCTTAGCGCGCACAGGGCCCGCATCGCATACTCGCCGTTTTTGAGGAGGGTCAGGGCGACGGGCGTGGCCGATCGCTGGGTGTCATACCCCTTGGCATCGGTGTAGAGGAAGGGGACAACGGGCGCTTCGGCGCAAAACAGGGCATCGATGGGCATAGGCACCTCTCCGGGTTCTCTGCCAAACCCGGAGAGGGGGCGGTGCTCACTTGGAGCGGAAGGTGATCCGGCCCCTGCCCACATCGTAGGCGGTGACCTCGACCTGGACCGTGTCGCCGGCGAGCACGCGAATCTTGTGCTGGCGCATCTTGCCCGCGAGGGTCGCCAGGATGGTGTGGCCGTTTTCAAGGGCCACGCGGAAGGTGGCGTTGGGCAGCAGTTCGGTCACGGTGCCGGTGAATTCGATGGCGTCGTCTTTGGCCAAGAGGGTCTCCTAACGGTGGGGGGCCTGTAGGGCAGCAAGAATGTCACGGGAAAAGGCCGCCCCGGGTGGGGCGGCGGGAGCTTTAACGCAGGGCCATGGCCTCGCGGTCGGTGCCGGCCTCCAGGGCGGCGGAAAACCACTTGGGCGGGCGGCCGCGCCCGTTCCAGGTCTGGGCGCTGTCCTCGGGGTTGGCGTAGCGCGCGGCGGCGGGGGCACGCCCCCGGCTGGGGGTGCGGGCGGGCTTGCCGCCCAGCAGATCCTGGAGATCAAAGCCCGCGGCCTTGGCGGCCCGGTGGGCGGCGTCAAGGGCGGCCTTGCGCCGCGCGTCCGCGTGCCCGACGAGGGCCTTGTCCACCTCTTTGCGCAGCACCAGCAATTCGTCTTCGGAAAGCTTGGACAGATCGGGCAATGCCATGGGTATAATCCTTTTTTGTGGTCCCATACAGATGGGGGCCGCGGGGATAAAAAAAAGGGGAAGATTTGTATTTCTTCCCCTTTCACAGAGTTTTTTGTGGATCCGTATGTAGATAGCAAATCCCTATGAAAATCCATATGTTGGGGATGCCCGCACCAGTAGGCCTGGCGCCTTAATCGCTATATACGGAAATGGAATGGCCTTTCCATGGCCGCAGGCAGGTGATGGAATTGGCACGGTATTCCGGGCCGCCCGATTGCATGGAGATGGTGACCTCCCAGCGGGGCTGTGCCGCGTCCCATTCCGGCGTGGTGGGCAGCACAGGCACGACCTGTCCGGCCATCCAGTCGCCGGATTCGTAGCGGCTGTCGAGCGTGATCAGCGTAACCTTGCGGGGGTGGGGGATGGCCACGACCTTGTAGAAGGTGGCGCGCATCATCGTGGCCCCCATGGTTTCGACCATGATGTCGCCGATTTGGAGGGTGTGGGGCGCGATCTTGGCGGCCGCCTTCTCCTGGCGGTCTTTGTCGATCTTGGCCAGGATGCCCAGCGCCTCATGCGCGGAGGCCACGGCATGGTCGGCATAGTAGCGGTTGATCTGGGTGGGGCGGAAGAGGTAGGCCCGCAGCTTGTTCTCGGGCCGCATCTGCACCACCACCGCGCCCGCCCGGGTTTTGGGGCAGGTTTGCACCAGCACCACGGTGCCGCCATAGCTGGCGCGGCGCGCCACGGTGGTGCGGCGCTTTTCCAGGTCTTCCAGGGAAAGGTGTGCGGCGTGGGTCATGGGTGGCTCCGGGGGTGTGCAAGGGGGGATCATGGCCGCGATGGGCTCAAAGATGCGCCCATCGCGGCCATGATCCCTTCTCGGTGGCCTTCTGGGCCCCATATGCAGGGCTATAAGCTGCGCGACAAAGGAACGCCTGATGGAATTTATCCCCAACACCCGCAACATCGGGGACGGCCTGGCCCTGCTGGATGGCCTCGACGCCGGCAGCATCGCGGCCGCGGTGTTTGACCCCCAGTACAGGGGCGTGCTGGACCGGCTGTCCTACGGCAACGAGGGGGCGCGCCAGTCGGCGCGCGCCGCGCTCGAGCCGATGAACGATGCGGTGATCGGGCGCTTTGTGGCGGGGCTGGACCGGGTGCTGCGCAAGCAGGGCCATGTGTTTTTGTGGGTGGATAAATTCCACCTCATCAACGGCATCCAGCCTTGGCTGGTGGGCACCGATCTCCACCCGGTGGATATGGTGACGTGGAACAAGCAGCGGATGGGGATGGGCTACCGGCTGCGCACCACCTCCGAGACCTGTATCGTGCTCCAAAAGAAGCCGCTGCGCGCCAAGGGCGTGTGGACCGATCACGCGATCCGCGACGTGTGGGAGGAAAAGCTGCCCAAGGGCAAGGGCCACCCGCACCGCAAGCCGGTGGGCCTGCTGCGCGCGCTGTTGGGTGCGGTGACGGTGCCGGGCGACGCGGTGGTGGATCCGGCCGCCGGGTCCTTTGCCACGCTCGAGGCCGTGTCGGCCCTGGGGGGGCGCACCTTCTGGGGGACGGATCTGGGCGATCACGCCGGATCGGCCGACGGCTGGGTGGTCACGCGGGCGCCCGATCCGGATGCGGCCGCCTAAATGCCCCGTGGGGCCCACAGGCATCATGGCTCAGCCCGCACCTGCCAGCCGTCGGGGGTGTCGACATAGATCAGCGCGGGCTGGGGGGCAAACCCCAGGGCGCCGGGGGCTGCGTACCAGCGCGTGATGGCCACGCGCCGGGCGTAGGTGTCGATGTCGATGCAGGCCCAATCGTTGCCCTCCCCGCGCAGGCGGGTCGAGAGGCTGGTCCCACAGGAGAGCGCGATGGCGGTCCGGGTGGGGGTGCGGATGCGCCCCACCCCGGCCTCCCATGTGTGCAGGTGCCCGGAGAGGAGGAGGTCCGCTCCTGCCTCCACCAATGCGCGGGCGGCCCGGGCCCCGCCCCACATCGCGGGCTTTTTGGAGCCGGGCGGGTGGAGGAGGGGGTGGTGGAGGGCCACGACGCGCACGCTGCCCGCGGGGGCCTGTTCCAGCTGGGCGCAGGCCTGCGCGAGGGCGGCACGGGTGATGTGGCCACGCTGCTGGGCAAAGGGGGTGGCGGAGGTGAGGCCCACCACCCGCACCCCGTCCAGATCCAGGCATGGGGCGCGATCGGGGCCGAAGGCGGCGGTGTAGGCCGCCCAGGGGCGCAGGAGGCGGGTGAGGGGGCGATCGAGCGGGATGTCGTGGTTGCCCGGCACCACCAGCTGGGGCTGGGGCAGGGCGTCGAGGAAGGCCCGCGCGGCCTGGAACTGGCGGGGGCGGGCGCGTTGCGTGAGATCCCCCGACAGGATCGTGGCCTGTGCGCCCAGCCCCTGGGCGGTGGCGAGAAGGGCTTGAGCCAGATCGGCGCGGTCGCGGCCCATGTGGATGTCGGACAGGTGGAGGAGGCGGATCATGGGGCCTATGCCAGCAGAAAACGGCCCCGAAGGGCCGTTTTGGGAGGAAAGGGATCAGCGCACGCGCGGATCGAGCAGCGGCGTGATGCGCCGGATTTCCACCCGCCGGTTGCGCGGCTCCGCGGCCCCGGTGGGCACCGCCAGGAGCGATTCGCCGTAGCCCTGGAAGACCAGGTTGGCGGGGGGGATGCGGAAGTAGTCCACCAGCGCCTGGGCGATGGTTTCGGCGCGCCGGTCCGACAGGGCGAGGTTGGAGGCGGCGCTGCCCACCGCGTCGGTGTGGCCTTCGATGAGGAACACCTCGGCGGGGTTGTTGCGCAGCATCTCGCCCATCACCGCCGCCACGCCCGCGAGGTTGCGGGCCTGATCGGGCGAGAGCGCGGACGAGCCGGTGGCAAAGAGGACCGGATCGGTGTCGAGCACCGGGACCAGGCGGCGGACCTCCCAGATGTTGCGGATCTGGGCCAGGGAGAAGGCGCGATCCACGCGGGTGGTGGATTCGCGCACCAGCTGGGCGCCCAGGACCGGATCGACGTTTTGCGGGATGACCACGCGCGGGATGCGCGGCTGGGGCAGGCGGCGGACATCGACCTGCTCGACGGGGCGCAGGTCATCCACGATCACCACGCGCCGATCCCCCACCACGCGCTCGCGCTTGAGGACGCGGCCCGTGGCGTTGCGCACGGTTTCGATGCGGGTGCCGTCCTGGGTGACGAGCACCGTGCGCACCGAGCCGTCCGGGTAGACGGTGGTCTCTTCACGGGTGCCGGGGCGGCGCAGGATCGAATCGTCGTCGCGCCACACCTGGTAGATGTTGGTCGAGCGGTCGATCACGACCACGCGCTCGGGCGTGGTGGCCACGACCTCCTGCTTGTCGGCGATGATGGCGCCGACCACCAGCCCGGCGATGGCGCCCAGGCCCACGCTTTCGAGCCGATCCCGGCGCTCTTCGCGATCGCGCCGGCGCTCTTCGCGGGCCCGTTCATCGGTCTCCACCAGGGTGCTGGTGCCCTGCACGCCGCCCACGAATTCCTGATCGGCGGTGCGCGTCTGGGTGATGGTGCGGGTGATGGCCGGGGCCACGGGCTGTGCGTCGGGCTGGATGGCGGCCGGTGGCTCGCTGTCGAGCGCGTTTTCGACCACCGCCACCGACTGCTGCACCTCCACGTCGGCCTGGACTTCGGCCTGCACCGTTTCGGGCAGGGCCTGGGGGGCGTCCTGCGTGGGCGCGGCGGCCGTGGGGGCGACCTCGATGGGCGCCTGGCCATTCAGCGGGGGCTGGCCTGTCTCGGTTGGGGTGGGTTCGGGCGCGCCGTCCACAGGGGCTGCCCCAGCATCCGCAGGGGTGGCATCCGTGGGCGTCCCATCAGCAGGCAGGGCGGTGCTGGGTGCGGTGGTTGGGGCCTCCGAGGCGCCGTCCACCGGCGCGGCTGCCGGATCGGTAGAGGCCGGTGCCTGGGCGGGATCTTGGGCCGGCGCATCCAGTTCCACCGGGGCGACGCCGTCCAGCGTGCCGGGGGGCGTGGTGGCCTGGGCGTCGGTGGGCGCAGCCGTGGGATCGGCCGCGCGCGGATCGGCGGGGGCGGGGTCCAGGACCGGATCGGCGGCGGGGTCAGCCGGGGCTGTGTCCAGTGGCGCTTGGGCTGGGGCGGAGCCCAGCGGATCTTGGACGGGCGCATCCAGCGGGGTGGGGGCCGGTTCGGCCGCGGGTGCTGTGGCCGTGTCGGTCAGCGGATCGGCCGCAGGCTCGGTGGCCGTGGTGGGGAAGTCCGGATCCACGGCAGGGTCTTCGACCAGGCCGGCAGTGGGATCGGCGCCCTGGATGGGCTCCACCGGCGGCATGTCCTGGGTGGGGATGCCCTGATCAAAGGAGGGGACCTCTGGCTCCGCTGCCGGGGTGTCCAGCGGGGCGGCCGGATTGGCAAGGGCCGGCTCTACGGGGGTGGGCTCGGGCAGGGGCTCGGACACCGGTGGCTGCGCGGGCATGTCCGCCGGAGTGTCTGCAGGGGCGCCCAGGCCTGGGTCGAGCGGATCGGCAGGGGCCGGATCTTGTGCGCTGTTGAGGAGCGTGTCCAGGGTGGAGGGGGCTTCTGTGGGGGCCAGGCCTACGTCGGGCGTGGCCGGGGCTGGCTCTGGAGCCTGGGCACCCCAGTCTGCGACCGAGTCTTGTGCGGGATCGGGGAGTGCGGGATCGACGGGTACTGGGTCAGCAGCTGCCGGCTCGAGGGGTGCGGCCAGCGGATCGGCGGGGAGCCCAGGCTGGGGAAGGCCATCGGCAGGCATTCCCGTATCGGCGGGAATCCCTGTGTCGGCGGGGGCGCCGTCCAGGGGGGTGGTGGCCAGGGGATCGGCGCCAAATATCTCCCCGGCGTCGGTTTGCCCGTCCAGGGGCTGTTCTGAGGCTGCGGGGTCGAGGGGGCGGCCGTACTCGTCGAAGGCCAGCGCCTCTGGGGTGGGTTCAGGCAGGGGCTGGGCCCCGAGGGGGCCAGTGGCAGCCAGGGCCAGGATGGACGCGGCCAGCGTCAGGCGGGTCTTGGGGGGCATCGAAAAACTCCTCTCGTGCGCGCAGGGCTGCGCGTCTCAACGCAGGTGGGAACGAGTGGCTGTTCGCAAAGGTTCCCGCGGACACGAAAACGCCAGGGCTTTCTCCAGTCCGGTCTTTGGGGGGATTAGTCGGGCGGGGATTCCAGGGGGATGAAGAGGACGCCGTAGGGGTGGGTGGCGCCCACGGTGTTGGGCGCCCAGGTGATGGGGACGGCGGTGGCGAGGGGCGGGCAAAAGGGGGCGGGCAAGACCATGGCGAAGGCATGGCGGGGATCGGGTTTGCTGTGGTGGCCCACCAGCGCGGCCAGCCCTTCCAGCACGTCGGCCGCACAGACCCGCCCCAGTTCCGGATCCTCGACATACCAGTGGTCGGGCCCGATGCTGTCGGGGTTGGTGGTGAAGAGGATCTTCAAGAAGGGGGGGCGGTTGGCCTGGGCCGAGTGGGCGGACACGCATGCGGTGTAGAATTCCACCCCCTTGCGCAGCCGCGGGTCGAGGGTGGGGAGGTGGGCCAGGATCTGGGCGTGCCATCCGGCGCACAGGTGGGGGGTGTGCATGCATGGGCTCCCTGGTGGGGGCGTGCCCGGGCGCGGCACGCCTCATAGGGGTAAGGTGGCGCGGTGTACCCGCAAAACAAGAGGGGCGCACGAAACTGTGCGCCCCTCGAGAGTGGTGGAGTGGGCCCGATCAGGGCGCGCGGGTCACGGTGAAGCTGTGGGTGCTGTCTTGTCCCGTCAGCTGGTTGTAATAGAGCCGCAGCGTGAAGGTGGTCGACAGGGCGCTTCCAGCAGCCTTGTTTGCCCGGAGCCGTACAAATTTGGTGCCTTCGGTAGGGGTAAGGGTAGTACCAGTTCCCCCGGACAATTCTGCCCCACAGCTGGTGGGACTGTCGCACAGCGCCAGCCGGATGTCGTCATTGCTGTAAGACACGCGCAGCCGGATGGCCCCCTTTGCCCCGCTTTCGGGCAGCGCGAGGGGGAAGGTGGCGCTGTCGTAGGAGGCCATGCTGCCGCCGGGGATGGCGATGTTGCCCGGCGCCCCGGCCAGCGAGAGCTGGGGCAGGGTGCGCACCACACGGAACTGCTGGGTCGTGCTTTTGGTGGCATCGAAGGTGCTGTCTGCGGCTTTGGGGGCGAGGGAGAGGGTGTAGGTGGTGTCGAAGTTTGCCTGGTCGGAGGTGAGGCCCACCAGCCCGTACTGGGTGGTGGTGCCGCTGCCAATCTGGCGGCTGCCCAGGACGGTGTCTGGGCCAATTTTGGCCCCGGCCGCCGTGGCGGAATAGGTGCGGATGGTGTCCGGGGTGTCTCCCGATACGCGCGCCAAGGTGGTCCGGACGGTGTCTTGCGCGCGGAAAGTGAAGGGGACGAGGATCTCCGCGCTGTCGGTGGTGGAGGTAAGGGGGGTGATGTCGAGAGCCGGTGGGGTGACCTCCGCGGCGGGGCGTATGACGCGGATGGTTTGGGTGACCGCGGCGGTGCTCCCTTGTGGGGCCAGGGAGAGCTCGAGATTGAAGTCCATCGGCTTGTAGTCATCGGCGATGATGGACGGGGAGACCTGGATGGAGACCGTGTTGGCCCCCGCGATTCCAGTTTCGCTGGCGGTGGTGGTGAGGGTGCTGCAGTTGTTGCCCACACAGATGCGCACGGTGCTGTCGAGCTTGTCGCCCAGCAGGCGTGCGGTCAGCGTCATCCTGTCCATTGCCGTCACCCCGTCCACGGTCTTGGACTGGAGCACGCTGCCAGTGCTGCCGCGGGCCCCGGCCACCAGGATCATGTCGTCGAAACTGACCTCGGGGGCAAAGGTGGAGGCGGGGCGGGTGATGGTGAAGGTGTCGGACGAGGTGCGCGCGGGGTTGGCGGTGGAGGTGGCGCGCACCAGGAAGTGCCAGGTGGTGTCGGCCAACAGGGTGGCCCCTGAGGGCACCTTGACGCTGATGTTGCCCGACACGGAGGGGTTGCTGGTGCGGTAGGCCGCATGGCCGTCATGCGCCCCGGTGTAGAGGCTGGCCCCGGTCATGGTGATGGGCAGGGCCTGGGCCTTGGGGAGGGGCACACCTTCGGCGTCGGTTTGGGTGAGGGTGATCACCACGTCTTCCTGCCCGGTGTAGGTGTAGGGGGCGGACACGGTGCCCACCATGCCGGGGATGGTGGTGGTGTCTTGAGCGTCAATGGTCGGATCGCCCAGCAGCTTTTCGGCGCGGCGGATGGTGAAGGTGTCGCTGGCGGTGATGGTGGGATCGTCCAGCGAGGCGATGGTGATGGCATAAGACCGCTCCAGCGCGTCGTAGCGCTGGTTGGGGTCCATCCGCCCCGCGCGCACGCCGACGCGCCCGTCGGTGGTGGTCCAAGTCAGGGGGGCGTCGGTCGTCCAGGTGCTTTCGGTGGTGGGGCTCAGCTGGATGGTCTTGCCGGTGTCGAGCGGCGTCAGGGTGAGCGACCAACGTGCCCCTTCGGGGGCGGCGTAGGAGAAGCGCGCGCCCAGGCTGCGGGCGTGGCTGGTGAGGTAGTAGCCCGGATCGAGTGTGAGGTCGGGCACTGAGAATTCGGAGATGCCCACGCTGGAGGCGGCGCGGCGGATGCGGATGGACTGCGCCCATGCCTGGGTGGGCTGATCGGCGCGCCGCAGCGTCAGATCCAGCGGCACATCGAGCGCGTCGAGCACGGAGACGCCGGGCACGAAGGAGAAGGAGAGCGAGAAGCGCGTGTTGGCCGGCACCTCGATGCTGCTGGTGCCGCTGGCCACGGGGGTGGCACATGTGCTGCCCACGCAGGCCGCGATGGTGCCGGGGAGCACGGCGCCGTTGGGCGCGGTGATGGAGAAGACGTAGGCATGCGCGGGCGCGATCTCGGCCACCCGTACCTGGCGGTGCGTGTAGGAGCGCCCGGTGGGGTAGGTGAAGTTGCGAAACGCCAGCATCAGCTCGTCGGCGTTATCCGCAGGGTTGGCCTCGGTGGCGGATTCGCCGCCCCCCGTGCCCGGTGCGCCCGGGTCGTCGGTGCCGTCGCCGGCGCCCGGGGCCTCCCCGCCGCCGCTGCCTTCGCCCCCGCCCGTGCCGGCCCCTCCACCCGGGGTGGGCGTGCCGGCGTCGGCGATCTCCAAGCAGGGCGCGCCGGGGGCGGGGCCCACGCCGGCGGTATAGAGGCCCGATTGGATCTCATGGGCGGTGTGGCAGAGGATCTCCTCCACGCTTTTGCCGGTGGAGAACACCGCCCCGATGGAGGCCACGGAGATGAGGCCGGCCACCATTGCGTATTCCACCAAGGAGGCGCCTTTGGCGGCGGGGGTGGCACGGCGGCGCCAGGCAGTGGGCCTGAAGGGCATGGTGGGGGACTCGGGTCTGTATGCTTAAAGGGTGTCTCTCCGAAGGTAGGGTTTGGGCTGTAGGGCCGCAAATTTTTGTGAACACCCTGGGAAGGGGAGGGGCATGCGCGAAAAAGCCGTGCCACGGTGTGGCACGGCCCTGGGGTGTGGAAGGGGCGAGGTGCGTTTAGACGCCCACGCCGGAGGGAGAGGCGTGCGCCGCGGGGCGGAAGATCGCCAACAGTTCGGGGGCGAGATCGCGCGCCGCCCCGCTGGCCGAGACGGAGCGGCGCACGCCAAAGCGCAGGCTGCAATCGCCCCCCAGGGATTGGTAGAGTTCCACGACCGCCGGGGTGGCGTGGTTGGAGATGGCCACCAGCGCGCCGCGATCGCAGGCCTCTCGGGCGGCCTGTGCCAGGCGCTGGTGGTCTTCCCATGCAAACCCACCCTTGGCATAGGCCGCAAAGGAGGCGGTGGGGGACAGCGGTGCGTAGGGAGGATCGGCATAGACCGCATCGCCTGGACCGGCCAGGGCGAAGGTGGCATCAAACCCTTGGTGGAGGAAGGTGCAGCCGGCCGCGCGGGCCACGAAGGCCTCCAAGGCGGCACGGGGGAAGGAGGGGGGCGTGGCGTAGCGCCCGAAGGGGACGTTGAATCCGCCCTTGGCATTGTAGCGGCACAGGCCGTTGAAGGCGTGGCGGTTGAGGTAGATGAAGATCGCCGCCCGCTCCCGGTCGCCCTCGGGCAGCGCGTTGAAGCGATCGCGCAGGGCGCGGTAGCGCTGTTCGGTGTTGGTGTCGGGCGTGAAGAGGGTGTTGGCCTCTTCGATGAACGCGGCCGCCCCAGGCCCCTGGAGGGCGTGGTAGAGGGCGATGAGATCGGCGTTGGCGTCGGCCAGGATGGCGGTGGGGAATTGGCTGCCGAGGAACAGCGCGCACGAGCCCGCAAAGGGTTCGATGAGGCGCGTGCCCGTCAGGTGGGGCTCGATGGTGCCGACGAGGCGCGACTTGCCGCCGGCCCATTTGAGAAAGGGTTTTGTCATGGGGACCTCCACCCCAAAGGTGGTGCCTTTCTGGGGGGTGGCAACAGACATCATGGGACTTTCGGTGGGAAAAATGTGCCGCGGTGCGCGGGGGCCAGCGTGGCCATCGGGGTAGGGCGGTAGACTCGGCGCTGTCCGCGTGTGGTTTCTACCAGATCGCAGCGGTGGTGATCGTGGGGGCCGCGCATGGTGTCGAGCAGCAGCGTGCGCAGCGCGGGCAGGTTGTAGACATCCACCCGCCCGCCTTTGGACACCAGCCAGACCTCGGGGGCGGTGCCAGCGCTGGCCCAGCCGAGGATGTTGGTGTCCGCGTCCGGCCCCTTGTGCAGCCACATCCGGGCGGGGATAAGCGCCCGATCGCGCAGCGCGTCTGGCCATCCGACCACGATGGCGCGCCCGGTGTCGGTAGACAGGGCGCCGAGGCGCTCGGCATCGGTGGCGGGGAGGGCGTCGATGCGCGGCATGCGCGCGGCCATGGTGGTGGCCGCCATGGCGGGGAGGTTCATGGGCGGTCCTCAGGGAGGCGGTGGGTGGCGCGGATGAGGCCGGCGTCGCGGATCGTGCGGATCGGCACCAGGCGCCCCACGGTGGCATTGCGCTGCTGGTATTTGGCCTGCACGCGCTCCTTGAAAAGCGAGAGGCGCTCGATCTGAAAGCCGGGAAGGCCCTGAGGGGCGCCGTCGACGGTGTCCAGGAGCCAGGCCCGAAAGACCGGCCAGTCGATCTCAAAGACGGTGCGGGTGTTGGCAAAGCCATACCACAGCGTGTCGGCATGGCAGGTGGTGATCCAGCCTTCGCGCACCCGTTCGGGTTCGTTGGACAGGTTGGACCAGGTCTCGATGAAGAGGTTGGGCCGCTCGGTGGCCTCCATCTTGGCCTCATGGTAGCCCAGGATGGTGCCGGTGTGGGGGTGGAGGGCGGTGTAGTCGCCCGCCCGCTTTTGCACCACCGCATCGGCGGGGGTGAAGCGGCCATCCACGCGCCGCGCGGTGGGGGCAATGAGGACAGGGTCTGTGTAGCTGCGCGCGATGAGGGCGCGCATGTGGGGGGCCCAGTGGGCCTCCAGCGCGGTGCTGGCGGAAAAAGCGGACATGGGCATCACCATCGGGCAAGGGCACTGGGGGTCTGTTCCTCCCCCGGTACTCTTGCCCGATGGTGACATGTGGGGTGACACTGTGATTGGCTGGGCGTTGCACCCCATTGGGCTGGTGAGTCCACGTGCAGCAGGCTTTAGGCGGCCAGCAAGGAGAAGGTGTGATCCATATGGGCGAGGAGGCGCTCATGGAGGGATTTGAGGACATCGCCCTGGAAGGCGTGCAGGCCGGTCTTGCAACGCTTCTTGCCGGTCAGGATGAACTCGTTGGTATACATCTCGCTGTTGAGCGCCACGTCCGCGTCGCGGGCCTCGTCCTCCACCAGGAAGCCATAATAGGTGGTGGGACGGAAGGCGCGCAGGGACTTGTAGGTCTCCAGGATGGTGCCGAACATGGTCTTGTCGACATACTTCTTCACCTCCAGGCCCATCAGGGCGATGTCGACCTCCAGGCGGGGGTCGTGGACCGACAGGCAGAAGTCGATGCGCTTGCGCTCAACGAAGTGCTGTGCGTCCGGAGAGTAGCCGATGCGGATGGCGCAATCACGCCCGCCCAGGTGGAAGGCCCGACCGTCGAGATCGGGGCGCTGGGCCAGGATGTCTTGCAGGTGGGGCAGGAGCATCAGCGTCGGCACCTCTTCCAGGATGGAGGAGTAGAACTTGCTCTTGCTGGTCAGCAGCGTGGGGACATGCGGGACTTCGGGCGCGCCCTCCAATTCCTTGGCATAGGTGGCGTAGGCGTGCAGGCATTGCGCCATGCCGTCATAGTCCTGTTCGGCCACGAGGGCGCGGAAGTCCCGCTGGTAGCCAAAATACTCGCACCTCAGCTCGCGCAGCATCCCCTGGTTGCGCCGGGTGTTCTTCGGGCAGGAGAGCGTGGCGAGGCGGCTGTCATGGGCGAGGTGGACGGTCAAGGACATAAGGAGAAGGCTTTCTTTCCGCGGGAACAGGCGCGGTCTGGCAAAAAGGCCCCGGTGGGGCCTTGGTGGAGGGAGGAGGGGGTGTGGAGGCGCCTAGGCCGGGTCTTGTGGCCGGTCTTTCAGGCGCGCGTGGGTGATGGCCACGAACTCGGCGTTGGTGTCAAAGCCGATGTAGTCGCGCCCGGTGTTGGCGCAGGCCACCGCGGTGGTGCCGGAGCCGATGCAGGTGTCGAGCACGGCCTCGCCGGGCAGGGAGTAGGTGCGGATGAGGTACTCGAACATCCCGAGCGGCTTTTGGGTCGGGTGGTAGACCCGGCCCTCGCTCTCGGCGGTCTTGAAGTATTGCACGCTGCGCGGGTAGCGCTGGCCGGTGAGGTTTTGGACCAGGGTTTCTTTCTGGCTGCCATAGACGGCGGTGGGGCGCAGGGCCTTGCCCTTGTTGTAGGGCAGCCCTTCGGTCATCTGGGGGAAGTAGCGCGGGGTCTTCTTGCAAAAGACCAGGATGTCCTCATGCGCGGCCATCGGGCGCTTCTTGGCGTTGAGGTAGCCGGTGGCCTTGCTCTTTTCCCAGACCCAGGCGTATTTGAACATCGCGAAGTTGCTGGCCACGAGCGCCGCGGTGAAGGGCATCGCGGCGGTGAGCACGATGGCACCATGGGGCTTGATGATGCGCCGGTAGCCCGCCCAGAGATCGTCGAAGGGAATGATGGTGTCCCACTTGCACTGGGTGGTCCCGTAGGGCAGGTCGCACAGGATCATGTCGATGCTGGCGTCCGGCAGGGCGCGCATCCCGGCGATGGCGTCCTGGTGGTGGATGGTGTTGCGCCAGGGCGCCAAGGGATCGGGGAGGTCGGTCATCGTCTGTCCTGCTGGTGGGACGGGGATATGGGACCTTTGGCCCCGGGTCGGGCATCGGCGCCTCAAAAAGGCCGATGCCCGCCCAGGGCCAAGACACGGTCAGGGCAAACACGCCCTGGGGTATCCAGGGCGGCAAGAGACGCCTTCAGCTGGGGGCGGGCTTCGCCAAAGGGGCGGTGCGAGCACGATGCATGCCCGCACCAACTCGGCCCAGCGCGGCCCAAAGGGCTTCCCTTCTGGCATCGAGATCGGGCAGGGTGCGCGGCTGGCGGACAGGCGGAAGCCGCAAATTACCGGGAGAGGGCGCCCGGCCCGGTGTCGGACGGAATCTGGGCCCTGGCCCGTGCGGCGAGCCGCCCATGGGCGCTGTAGCGCGGCTGGTGTTCGGTCCACGGCCCCATCTGTGCGCACCAAAACCACCACAGGGGGCGCGCCTGCGGGTGCAGCCCGTGCGCGGATCCTTCGAGGATCGGGCGGGCTCGGGCCAGCAGGGCAGGGGTGGGCGTGATCTCGACAAACACGCTGGGAATGGTGTAGGAAAATGGGGGAATGTCATCCGCGCCGGTGGGGGCGAGGACGACGAGGGAGAGCGTGCCGTCCCATTGCTCGCGGAGGTCTTGGCGGATCCCCGGCTGGGGGTGGGTTTCCAGCGCATCGCGCACGACGCGGGCCAGATCGGCGCGCATCCGGGCCGTGCGCGCGTCCAGGTCGGGGATATGGGCCCGCGCCCGGCGCCGCTTGGCCCAACGTCTTCGGGCGCGCTCGAGGAGTGGGAGCGCCATCACCCCTGCCAGCACCAGCATCCAGAGCGCCCCACTGGCCAGGCTGCCGGTGATGTGCACCATCAGGGCGAAAAGACCGGCCACCACGAAGAGGGGGAGAAGGAGCAAGGAGACGGCGAGGATGTGCAAGAGCATGGGGGAACCCCTGTGTCTAGGGAAAGGCCGGTCTTTCAAGAGGGGGCTATGCCCCTTCCCTCACAAGATGCGCTCGATATGGACCGTGGGCGGGGTGCCCTTTTCGCCCGCCGCCAGGTCGATGAGCAGATCGGTCAGCTGGGACAGCGCCGTCTTTTTCTCGCGCAGCACCTTGGTGGCCAGGGCCTGGGCCAGGGTGGGGCCGTGCAGGTCCCAGCTGGACGCGCACCGCACCCGATCCTCGATATAGAGCTCCCAGGTGCACGACGGCGTGTCGTCCTCGTCCGGCTCACCGGCCAAGGCCTCGATCAGGTCGTCGATGCGGTCCTGGGTCAGCGCCGAGATGCGCCGGTACCGGCTGGCATGCCCGCGATCGGTATAGACCAGCTCGACGGAGAGGTAGTGGATCTCGCCATCGATGCGGATCTCCACGGAAGCGGGCAGGCCCGCCAGCACCGGATGGGCCTCCATCACCCCCACCACCATCCCGGTGAGGGCCTTGTAGCGGGCCTGGAAGGCCAGGCGGTCGTGGTTGCTGTCCGTGGATTCGCCCACGACCTCCAGGGTGCAGGTGCGCGCGCTTGGGGACAGCACCAAGGCATAGCGGGCATAGGAGCGCTTGTGGCCCACCTGGCGCAGCCCGATGGTGGCGGCGGTGCGCAGTGCGGTGGCGGCGGCGATGATCTCCTCGGCCTGGGTGCGCTGTGCGGACTGCCCCCAGGTGGCGGCGGTGACCAGGGCGCGCGCGGCGCGCACGTGTTCGAGCAGTTGGGTGTGGGACAGGGCCAGGGGAAGGCGCACGCCCGACGGGAAGCGCCCGGTAAGGGCGTGGTAGGCCTGGCGCAGGGCCTGGGGATCGCTGGCGGCGATGGAGTGGCCATTCCAGCGGCTGTCGAGCTGGAACACCGGGGCACCTGCGGGGGCGCGCCGGCCCACGGCAAAGCCCGCCAATGCGGTGGCGGTGGCGTGCAGGGCCTTGGCGATGGTGTGGGTGGAGGCCCGCTCGAAACGGACATTCGGGTCGATGATGCTGATGGCGTAGCTGGGGCGGGTTTGCCCCTTGCCGGGCTCGAGGGTGATGCGGGCCTCATCGGCAAAGGGGTGCAAGAGGCTCTGGATGAGATCCTTGGGGCTGTGGCCCTCCCCCTCGCGCACATGGGCGTTGAGCGCGGCCTCGATGGTCTCCACCGAGGGGATGGGCTGGATGGCGGCCGGCATGCCGGCGGTGGCATAGACGGGCATCTGCGCGGCCGGATCGCGCGCGGGGTCGCACAGCGCGGCCAGGTGATCGGCAGAGAGGGGGGCGAGGATATCCAGGGGGGTGTGCATAAGGAAGCCTATGGTCAAGGGTCTGCTGCCCAAAGGGGCGTCGGCGTCAAGACTGCCGCCGACCGCCCCTTGGGCAGTGCCTGTGGAAAAAGACCGCCCCCGAAGGGGCGGCCTGTGCTGTTGCCGGCCCAAGGCTTGTGGTCTTGGGCCGGTCTTTCGACGGGGTGGGGTGCGGGCTTAAAACCGCTGGGCGTCCGGGGCCAGGCCGTTGGCGGCGTGGACCGCGCGGTGGCGCCAGTGGCGATCGGTGCCCACATGGCCCGCGCGCACGTACTTGGCCAGGGCGCGCCCGAAGTCGGCGGCGGGGAAGCTGCCCGCCAGGCGCACCACATAGCCCTCATGGGTGGCGTCGTCTTTGGGGGTGTGGAGCGCGCGGATGGCCCGTTCGTCCCAGATGCCCCGCCAGAGGACTGGCACCATCGGCACGTCCAGGAGCGCCATCCAGGTGGCGGTGTCGTCCCAGGACAGGCAGCGGTTGTGGGCGTCCCAGATGGAGTAGCCCATCAGGTAGCCGGGCAGATTGGTGTAGGTGAGCGAATGGACCGCGTAGAGGTTCTCCCCGCACAGCCGCCAGCCCGGGGGCAGGTCGTGCGCGCGCCGCGCCCAGAAGGCCCGGGCCCATGCGCGGGTGGGGTGGCTGGGGCCATCGATGGCGCGGGCGTGGGACACCCCGTCCGGGTAGCCGGTGAAGTGCTCGCCGTCCATCTTGCGCGTGGCCACCACCTCCTGGCCGAGGAAGGGCGTGCAGTCGGCCCACATCCGATCGTCGCTCGTGGCGCCGGGCGACCAGGGAAGGTGCCAGGTGCGCCCGTACTTGACGCGATCGGTGAAGAGGTGCAGGTGGTCTTGGAGGATGTGCTGGACGCTTGCGTCCTCAAACAGGGGGCCTTTGGCCCGCCGGCCGTCTTCGAGGATGGGGTTGCCCCACTTGTCGGTGGGGCTGTCGCCATAGAAGTCGGGCGGCAGGAGCGGCTGGGTGATGGCGCAGAGCGCACGGATCTCCTCGACCGACAGCGCGGTGGTTTCCGCCAGCCAGTGGCAGCCCTGCGGGCCCTCGTCGCACAGCGTGGCGCCGTTGGCGAGGTGGTAGCCGCCGTCGGGCCAGAGCCGGCGTTCCAGGATGTGGTGGGCGTCCAGGCGGATGCCGTGGGCCTCGCTGCGGCCGCAGCGCACGCAGCGGTGGCCGTCGCGCGCCAGCACGGCCGCCCGGAAGGCGGGGCGCGACAAGGGGGCAGGAAGGGGGGACATGGCGAACCTCAGAGATCAGGCCATCGGCTGGCGTGCGGTGTGGCAAAGGAAGGGGGGCTGAGGGTGGAGGGAAATGTCCAGGGCCACAAAAAGGAAGAGCCGCCCTGTTGCACCCCTCTGGAGAGGGCGTGTGGCGGCCCGTGACTCCCTTCATATGGGGCGCAGGGACGGGTGTGGCAAGCACCCTCCCCCTATTTTTGGGGCAGGGCGGGCGCGTCGCAGGCCGGACACAAGACGCCCTCGCGCTCGGGGTGGAGCGTCCCGCGCGCGTAGTGCTGGCGCGGGGCCTGGCAATCGGGGCAGTTGTGGTGGCATGCGCAGCCAGGGACGAACCCTGCCAAGGCCTGGCGCGGCGCACGCCCTGACTGGCTGGCGCGGCGCACCCAGTTGGTGTCGCACCGCGGGCAGTAGGGCTGGTCTGGGCCTTCTTGGCGCCAGTGGGCGGATGGGCTGCCCAGATGGGCGTGGACGCAAAACGCCTCCGGGTGGGAGCCGGCGAGGACGAAGCTGCGCTCCAGCCGCCCATAGGCCTCGTCGCGCAGGTGGCCTTTGAGCGGCTCGATGGCCCCCACGGCGGAAAACCACTGGCGCTGGTGGGCGTTGTAGGCGGTCTTGACGTCGGCGATGTAGTAGAGATCCGCGTCGTCGCTGCCGATGCCCACGAAGCGGGCGAAGGTGTCGTCGTAGATCAGCACGATCTCGCCCGCGCGGCCGCGCCATTCATCAGACAGGGAAGAAATGGAGATCATGGCACAGCCGCCTTGGTGTGGGGGGTTGGTAGCGGGAACAACGCCCCACACCGAGGTGCTGTTTGCAAGGGGTGCGGGTGCTGGCAATGCCAGCAAGAGGGGATCTTGGATGGGCAGAGCCGTTCTGGACATTCCATCTCCACCCAGGATGCTATGCCTCCAGGGCCTGTGTTGGTCTGGTGCGAAAAACCCGGCCCGCCACTGGCGGGCCGGGTGCTTTGGGGCGTGCTTACACCAGGTGGTCCAGGGTCTCGGTGATCGTGCGCCGCACGCTGGAAACGGCCGGGGTGGTGCCAGCGATGCGCACGCGCCGGCTGCGCTCGCCCCCAAAGACCAGCCCGCGGCGATCCGCGGTGATGGTGAGCGTGGTGCCCGTGGTGTCGGGCAGCATCGCGATCTCAACCTCTTCCAACCGCCAGCGGCCGCGGGGTGGGGCAAAGTCGAACTCCTGCTGGAAGGGGATTTCCCGATGCGGGTGGTATTCGATCTCCGCTGTTTTGAGCCGCATGCCTTCCGCTTCCATAGCCGCAAAGATGGCGGCCTGGGCAGGGGTGGGGGTCACGGTGATGGTGTCGGCGTCCGATGGGTCCAAGGCGAAGGGCACATCCAGGCTGGTGCGTAGGAAGATGCGGGTGTTGCCCACCGAGAGGGGAGTGTAGTGGGGCAGGGTGAAGGCAAAGGGGATGGTGGTGGTTTCCCCCGCCTGGGCGGTGGTGCCTGGCAGACGCGCGCTGGCGATGGCGACCTCGGCATAGACGGTCTCGTCGCCTTTTTCGAGCTTGCAGCGGCACATCAGATCGATGGTGATGCCGTTGATGGCCTGATCGGCACTGCCACCAGTGATGGTGATGGTGCCGGCCAGATCACCGCCTGGCATCAGGGTCTCGGCGTCGAGCACGGTGTCGACCTGGGCGCCGCCGATACCAAGGCCGCGCAGAAGGGATGCAAACATGTGAGGATCTCCAGTTGGGGAACAGCAGCGCACGGGGGGCATCGCGCCGGGTGGCGATGGCCCCCGTGCGGGGCTGAGCGGTGTGCAGTGGCGGGTTTTGTGTGGCGCTGCTGTGCTGTGTCTCTGGGATTGTGCACCATATACCCCCTACCCTCTTTTACACCTTTGGGCTATGCTCCCTGACCACAGGACACCCTATGCACGAAACCATCCTGGACGAAGCCAGCCACGACACCAACCGCGCCGAGATCGTCGAGATCTCCAACCTGCTGGGCAGCACCGACCCAAGCACCGCCCAAACGCTGTTCTATATGAACAGCACCGGGATGCGTGCCCGCTATGCCCGCTTTCATCTTGACCGCTCCCATCTGGTGCTGGAACCGGGCGCCTTGCACCGCATGGTGGGACAGCTGGAGATGAAGACCAGCAGCAACGGGGGGATGCGTGGGATGTTTGGCCGTGCGCTGCTGTCCCAAGAGACCTTGTTTCTTAACACCATCAGCGGTACGGGCACCGTGATGCTCGAGCCCACCTTTGGACACCTCTTGCTGGTGGAGATGAGCCAGGCCGAAGGGGGCATCATCGTCGACAAGGGGATGTTTTTGGCCAGCCTGGGCCGGGTCAAGGTCGAGGCCGCGTTGCAGCGCAACATCTCCTCCGCGATCTTTGGCGGCGAGGGGTTCTTCCAAACCCACATCACGGGCCAAGGGATTGTCACGCTTCAGTCCCCCGTTCCGGCCGATGAGCTCGAGATCCACCACCTCAAAGAGGGCGAGACCTTGAAGGTGGATGGCAACTTTGCCCTGCTGCGATCCGAGGGTGTCGGGTTTTCCGTGGAAAAGTCGTCGCGCAGCTGGATGCAAACCGCCGTTTCCGGGGAAGGCCTGCTCCAAACGTTCAAAGGGCCCGGGCAGGTGTGGCTCGCGCCCACTCAAGACATCTACGAGCGCCTCTCCACCCCGCAAGGCATCGCCTCCTTGCACCTCCCGCCTGGCCGGCGCTCCACCACCACAGGCAATGGGTCTTAACCGATGCGCCACCCCTATCCATTTGGGGTGGCGTTTTTCTAAGCAGTGTTGCAACACAGCGGGTGCAGGTAGCCCGCGCTGGTGGCAACATCACGGCAGGCGCAGGATCCCCGCCTTGGCGGCGGCGCGCAGCCAGTCCGGGTATTCGCCCATCAGGAGCCCAAACATCTCCTCGTCGCTCGGATCGGCCGGGTTGGCCACCTGGAAGGCGTTGGCGTTGTCGACCGCGCGCCCGTCCAGGGCGTCGAGGTTTTCCAAAAACTCAAAGCGGGATTGGGCAAAGCGGCCCTTGGCACCGATGGCCATGAACTGCCAGAAGATGGGCTCATGGGAGGCCGCGCGCAGTTCGCGCTGCGTCTTGGGCTTGTCGTCGGTGCCGCCGTCGGTGACAAACATCACATAGACAGGCAGCCCTTCGGGGTTGTTGGCCTGTGCCCAGGCCCGGATCTTTTCCATCGCCCGCCCATAGCGCGTGCCGCCTTCCAAGGCGTGGCGGGCGCGCATGTCGCGCACGAATGTCGGGTAGTCGGCCACGCCCAGCGCGCCCCATTGGTGGACCTGCTCGCCAAAGAGGAACACGTCGATGGCCCCATCGTCGTCAAACCGATACCCCAGCGCCATGATGCGCTTGACCAGGGTGTCGATGGCGCCCGACGCGTAGAGGGTGGCCATGGAGCCGGAGATGTCGAGGCAGAGCACCACCTTGGCGCGATCGGTGGCCAGGTTTTTCTTGTCCAGCACGATCTGGACCTTTTTGACCAGCGAGACCAGGCTGGGATCGCGCTTTTCCAGATCCACCAGCCGCTTTTCCAGGCGGATGGTGGGGGAGGGCGGCGCGGGAGGCACGCTGGGGGCGGCCTCCTCGGACACATCCACCCCCAGGTGCGTGGCCAGTGCCGCCAGGCCACCCACGAAGCCCTGGCCGATGATGCGCAGTTTCCATGCCCCGTTGCGCTGGTAGATCTCGGCCAGCATCAGCGCCGTTTCCGCCATGCCCGCGGTGGGGACATGGCCCTCCACCCCGCCCACCGTGAGGGTGATGCCCTGGCTTTGGGCAAAACTGGCGCGGTTTTCATGGATGGTGGCGGTGATGATGGCCCGCTCCACGCCCGCAGGCAGGCGCGCAGGCGTGAGGGAGAAGCGGGCGGAGGTGGTGTCGGTATGGGTCTGGACCAGCGCCCCGCCGGCCACGCTGGCCTGGCCATAGAAGCACATGTCCGCGTCGCTGCCCACCTTGCCGGAGGCGCCCACCAGGAAGACGGAGACATCGATGTCGGCCCCAGGGATGCCGCCGTGGCGGATGTCCAGGGTGAGCGGGCCGGAGGGCAGGGGGGCATTGGCGCCGGGGGTAAGCATGGGGAGACCTCGGGTGTGCAAAAAGGAAAGGCCGCGCGGGCGCGCGGCCGAAAAAAGGGGCGCCCATGGCGCCCCCCGATGGTGGTGTCAGCCCAGGTTGACGCCATGCGCGCTGGCCAGGGCGGCGAGGCCACCCGCAAAGCCCGAGCCGATGGCCTTGAACTTCCACTCCGCGCCGTGGCGGTAGACCTCGCCAAAGATCATCGCCGTCTCGGTGGAGGCATCCTCGCCCAGGTCGTACTTGGCGATCTCGGCCCCGCCGGCGCCGTTCAGGACGCGGATGTAGGAGCCGCCGACCTGGCCAAAGTTCTGGCCATTGGCCTCGGCGTCATGGATGGTGACGGCAAAGACGATCTTGGTGATGGCGGCCGGCACGGCGGCCAGGTTGATGGTGACGGTTTCGTCGTCCCCATCGCCGTCGCCCGTGCGGTTGTCGCCCAGGTGCTCGACCGCGCCGCCGGCGCCGATCTTGTTGTTGTAGAAGACGAAGTCGGCGTCGCTGCCCACCTTGCCATTTTCGCCGACCAGGAACACGGAGGCGTCGAGGTCAAAGGCCTTGCCGTCGGTGACGCGGGGGTTCCAGCCGAGGCCGACCGTGATGGCGGTGAGGCCGGGGGCTTCCTTGGAGAGCGAGACGTTGCCGCCTTTGGAGAGAGAAACGGGCATAGGGGTGTTCCTGTGGTTGGGTGGCCAGGGGCCGGGGAAAGAAAGGCGTGGCCCCGAGGGGCCACAGGGATCAGATGTTGATGCCGAACTGGGCGCACATGGCTTCCAGCCCGCCCGCGTAGCCCTGGCCCACGGCGCGGAATTTCCACTCCGCCCCGTTGCGGTAGAGCTCGCCAAAGATCATCGCCGTCTCGGTCGAGTAGTCCTCGCTCAAGTCGTAGCGTACGATCTCGGTGCCGCTGTCGTTGTTGACGACGCGCACGAAGGCCCCGCCGACCTGCCCGAAGGACTGGCCACGCGCCTTGGCGTCATGGATGGTCACGGTCAGCGCGATCTTGGCCACATCGGCCGGCACGCGGTCCAGCGCCACGATCAGCTGCTCGTCGTCGCCATCGCCCTGCCCGTCGCGGTTGTCGCCGGTGTGCTCGACCGAGCCACAGCCCGATTTGGTCTGGTTGTAGAAGACGAAGTCGGCGTCCGAGCGGACCTTGCCGTTGGCGCCGATGAGGAAGGCCGAGGCGTCGAGGTCGAACTGCTGGCCATCGGTGGCGCGGGGATCCCAGCCCAGGCCCACCAGGGCCGTTTTCAGCGAGGGGTCGGTTTTGGATAGCGAGATGTTGCCGCCTTTGGACAGGGTCAGGGCCATGGGGGATACCTTTGCAGTGGAAGAAACGGGTGGGGCGCCGGGGGCGGCAAGACCAGGGGGCGTGCCCCCTGGCCGGGGCTTTCAGAGATCGAAGTCTTGCGGGTTGAGGCCCAGCTCGTTGCAGATGGTGCGCACGGCGGCCTTTTCGCTCTCGTCGAAGTTGCCATCCGAGGCGCCGATGGCGCAGACCACGCGCACCAGGAGGCGGGCCTGGTCGGGGTTGCCCTTGACGCGGCCGATGGTGCGCAGCGCCTCGGCACGCCCGATCTCGGCGTCGAACTCGAAGCTTTCGGTGATCTTGTTGAAGAACGCGATCACCTCGTTGGTGTCGAAGTGCTTGAGCTCGTCGGAGTTGCGCAGGAAGCCAGCCATCTTCTGCTTTTCAGCGGAGGCGATGGTGCCGTCGGCGGCGGCGACGATGGCGCTGCCGGCCACGATGGCCTGCATGAAGTCCTTGTTGCGATACTTGGTGACCTCGGCAGAGAGTTGGTCGCGTTTCGCTTTCAGCCAGTTCATGACCATGGGGGGTGTGTCCTGTGTGTTGGGGGTTCAGAGGAAGCGGGCGCTGGTGTCGACCATGTCTTGCACGGTGCGCCCACGCATCGGCTCGCCGATGGCCTTCATCGACCAGGTGTCGCCGTCGCGTGACAGCGCGGCCATCACGACGCCGGTGTGGGCGCCCTTTTCGGCCAGCTTGTAGGTGCCGATCTCCTTGCCGGTGCTGGTGTCGACCAGGCGGGCGAAGGCGTTCTCGACCTGGTTGAAGGTCTCGCCGGTGAAGGAGTTGACGGTGATGACGATGTGGGAGACCTGGGCCGGCAGCGCCGCCAGATCGATGCTGATGGTTTCGTCGTCGCCATCGCCCTGGCCCGTGCGGTTGTCGCCCGAGTGGCGGATGGCGCCCTGCATGCCGGTCAGCTGGCGAAACCAGATGGTGTCGATGACGCGCCTGTTGGCGTCAAACACCAGGGCCGAGGCGTCGAGATCGATGTCGCCGCCCGATTTGCGGCCAAAGCCGAAAAACCCACCTTTTTGCTCGGCCGGATCCCAGCCGAGGCCGAACATGACCTTGCGTAGGCCTTGCTCTTTGGTGAGGGAGATCTTTTGGCCTTTGCTCAGCGAAATGGTCATAGCCGTCCTTTCTGTGGGCCGGGGCCCGGTTTGGGGGAAGAAGGTGCGCGCGGGCGCGCCTTGGGGATCAGCCCAGGAAGGGCGAGGCGATCAGTTGTGCGGCGACCGCGATCACCATCACGCTGCCCGCGGCGATGGAGAGGAGGTGGAACCAGCCCAGCGCGGCGCCGGTCTGGTCTTGCGTCTTGGTCAGCGAGGTCTTGGGCATAGGGGGTCCTCTGGTCGGAAATGCGGTGTCGTGGGCTCAATATGATCGGTGTGGGCCTTTTGTCAAGGAGAGAGCACCCGCCCTCTCCTTTTTTTTGCCCGCCGTCATACCGCCATACGCCGGGCGGCCGGGAGGGCGCTGTGCTCAGGTGCGGGCTGTGCGGCTGCGCGCGGGGCGGCCCCCCAGATCTCGGCGCGCGCCACGATGCGCTCGGCCCAGCGCGTGTGGGTCGCGGGCTCGCACATCACGCCGCCGATCTGAAAGACCGCCCCGGCGTTCTTGTCCAGGATGTTGCGCGCCATGTTCACCTCGTCGATGAAGGGCCGCAGGGCCTGCTGGATGATGGCCACCTGGCTGGGGTGGATGGCCGTCTTGCCCACAAAGCCGCGCTCGATGTCCATCGCCACCTCACGTTCCAGCGTGTCGAGATCGGAGATGATGTCATACACCGGCGCCGCGACCGCGTAGCCCGCGGCCATGAACTGGGTGGCGATCATGTTGAGGACGTAGCCCAGCGGGCCTTCATGGGAGACGGTGCCCGCCACGCGCCGCGTGGCGATGGCGCTCATCAGATCGTTGCCGCCCACGCGGATGGCCACGATGGAGCCTGCGCCGTGCGCGTCGCACAGCCGGCGCACCTCGGCCACGCGGAAGGGATCGTAGAACTCGGCCGTCTCGATGGTGGGCATCAAGGCGATGCCGCTGTCGCGCGCCAGCGCCAGCCACCCTTCGCCGTTATGGAGATCAAATTTGGGCGCCACGAATCCGGCCAGGGTTTCGGCCCCCTCCATGTCCGCGATGCGCTGGGCCATGTCGAGGGAGCGGGGCCGGGCAAAGACCAGCGTGCGCTGGCCGGTGTCGCGCTCCCGGGCGCGCCGGGCCAGCGCCGCGCGCAGGGCATCCAGGCCCCGTGCGATGTCGGCCTCGGCCAGGGCGTCCTCCAGGCAGACCACCGCCGACCCGGCCCCGTGGTGGTCTTCCCCCAGCAGCAGGCGGGTGGACTGGGGGTTAATGACGGGCGTATAGAGCGTGGCACCGAGCGAGAGGGCGCGGTGCAGGGTGGTGGCGGTCATGGGCATCAAGCCTTTCCGATGAGGGTGAGCGCGCGGTAGGGGCCCGTCAGGGCCGGATCGACCAGCAGCGGCACGCCGCGTTGCTGGCACAGGTGGATAAGGCCCGCCAGGTCCGGATCGTCAAGGGCCCGGAGCACAACTTTTTCCGGCACCCGCCGCAGCACCGCGCGGGTGGCCTCCGAAATTCCTGGCTTGATGCGGTTGCGATCGGGCACGCCAAAGCGCGCCTGTGCGGCGTCGATGACGCGCGCGCAGGCCTCCCGCCGGGCGCGAAAGCCCGACGGGTCGCGCTGGGCATCCAGCGCCGGTGCCACGGGCCCGGTGGGCCAGTGCGCGCACACGGCCTCCACGAAGGCCCGCGAGACGTCGCAGCCCGCCAGGTGGCCCAGGTGCATCGCGCGGTGGTAGGTGGCGGTACCCGGCAGCGGCAGCACGGTGCGCGAGATGAGGCCGCAGATGTTGCCGTTGAGCAGGCCCGAGGGGATGAGCCAGTCCTCGGCGCTCCCTGCGAGATCGGCCGCCCCACAGGGGTCGGCCAGCACCGCCAGCGTGGGCTGGCCGGGAAGGCCCAGCGCGGCCCAGGACTGGCGCAGTTCGGTGGAGATGGCGCCTTTGCCGGTCCATCCGTCGACAAAGACGAGGGAGGAAGGGGGGTGTTGGGCCAGAATGGTGCCCATCGCCCGGGCATCCAGGCCCTTGCCGCGCATGATGGAGACGCCGTAATGGACCACGCCATGGCCTTGGCGCTCGAGGGCGCGCTTCAAGAGCACCCCATAGGGGGTGCCGCCGCGCACGAGCGAGACGAGCACGCAGCCCCCGGGCGTGCCGGCCTGGATGGCCTCGGCCAAGGCCCAGACTTCGCCCCCCATCCGCGCCTGCCCGCGCGCCAGCGCATCGGCATAAAGGCCGTGGTAGAGGGGATCGGGCACCGGCTCTTCGGAGAGCATCTCCCCATAGTGGCGCCCGGCCTGAATCGCGGCCTCCTTGCGGGCCACGTCGAGCGTGTCGAGGGGCGCGGGCTCCAACAGCAGGTGGACGTCACCCGGCGCGTAGGAGCCTGAGGGGCCAAAGTGGTGGGGGTGGGCGGGGAAGGCGTGCGTGTCCATCGGGGCCCTCACAGCGGCGCGGCCACGGCGTGCTCCAAGAGCACGCTGGCGTTTTGGGAGCGGCGCGGGATCATCAAGACGTCGCACAGGGCCATAAAGCCCAGATCGGAGGTGGAATCGCCCGCCCCCACGAGCGGCCGCCCCGCCAGTTCCGGCCGGGTGGCCAGCATGCGCTGCACGGCCGCCTGCTTGCTGATGCCGTGGGGGACGAGGGCCAGGAAGTTGCTGTTGGCATGTGCCCAGAGCGCGTCGCCCAGCCCGTAGGCGGCCAGGGCGGCACGGGCGGCGGAGATGTAGGACGCCACCCCGGCGGGGCTGCGATCGCGCGCCTTGGCCGTGATGCCGTAGGTGGTGGTGGCGTGCCGGTGGGCGGTGATGGTGCCGCCCTCGACCTGGGCCAAAGCGGCGCTCGCGGCCTCCATTGCGGGCTTGGCCTCGAGGGCCAGCTGGCGCGTGTGGGCCGACCACCCTTTGTCCTCTTCGCCGCTGGGCTGCAAGATGATGGCCCCGTTGGCGATGATGGCGCCGTGTTCAAAGGGCAGGCGCACCCGCGCGAAGGCGTCCGCCCCGCGGGCGGTGACGGGGATAAGGGTGTTGCCCTGCTGGATCCAGTTCAGCAGCAGCCGCGCGTGGGCGTCGAGGTAGGACACCCGGCCCGTGGGCGAGTGGGTGACGCATTCCAGGCTGGGGCAGGTGGGGTCGGCGACCTTGGTGGTGAAGATCGTATCGTCGAGATCGGCAAGGATGACCATGCTCATGCGCGTGCTCCATGGCGGAAGGACAACAGGGCCCCGCTGGGGGTGAGGGCATCAAAGGTGCCCAGCCCCGCGATGAGGCGGGGGCACAGGCCGAGGGTGTCCTCGCGCTCGATGGCCAACAGGATGCGCCCCCAGTCTTTTGGGGCCACGTTGTGGATATACATCGCCACCCCCAGCCCGTAGTGGTCGGCGCAGGTGATCTTGTGGCGGATGGTGGGGCCGGGCATGATGGGCGAGCGGGTGGTGGCGCCAAAGGCGGTGGTGTAGCCCTGGGCCTCGAGCTGCTCGGCGATCTGGAAGGGCTGCCAGACATATTCGCCTGTGCCCAGCACCAGGACGGGGCCGCACTGGTCAGGGGCAGGCAGGGTGGGCAGAACAGGCGCGTGCAGCGCGCCGCGCCGCCAGGAACCGGAGGAGAAGCTCGCGGGCACATCCAGCGGTGCCTCCTGGCCCGGCAAGGCCCGCGCGGGGGCATGGGCGTGCGGCGTCCATGCCCACTGCCCCGCCACCAGCGACACCACGGCCACATCGGCCGCATCCAGGCCCGCGGCCTGGGCGATGGCCGGCGCGGCCCGCCCGCCTGACCAATCCGTCAGGGTGGCGATGACGATGCGCTGGAAAGACCGGCCCGCGGCGCGCGCGGCGCGCACGATGTTGGCGCAGGTGGCGCCCGTGGTCATTTCGTCATCCACGAGCAGCAGCGTCTGGGCCTGGTGGATGGTGGGGGCCGCCTCCCCTACGGGCACTAGGACCGAGTGGGCGGTCGCATGGCTGTGGTCTTCCGAGAAGGCGAACCAGACCGGGGCGTCGCCGGGGTGGCGGGTGGTGGGCAAGAAGGCCACCGCGCGGCCGGTGTCGAGGCGCTGCAAGGAATCGGCGACCCCTGCGCCCAGCCCGATGGCGGTCTCGGCAAACCCGATGGCCAGCACCGGCCCGGGCAGGCAATGCAGCGCCGCCTTCTGGGCCAACGCCCGCAGCGCGGCGCGGTGGGCGGAGGGGGCCACGGGGATATGGCGCCCCAGGACCTTGGAGACGAACAGGAAGGCCCGCTTGGGGTTCTGGCGCTCGGCCAGGGCCATCAAATCCCCCAAGGGGGCGTCGGCGCGATCCACCCGCAGGTCCATCACCCCGCCTTGCAAGACGTGGCGGCTGTGGATGGTGGCGGTGGCAAGGCAGGTGTCGGTGGCCATCATGCGGGCACTCCCAGGGGTGTGGTGGTCACGATCTCTTCCCGGCGCACGGCGATGGGCGCGGCAAGGGGGACATCGGCGGGGACGGAGAGGCCAAACTCGAGGCGCAGGTGCCAGAGGGGCATGGCGACCCCGGCGGCGCAGGCCATGGCAAAGCCGCCCGACATGCGGGGGTTGATCTCGAGCACATGGGGGACGCCGTCGGCCTCCTTGGTTTGGAGGTTGCACACCCCGTGCAGCTGGTAGTGCTGGGCGAGGCGCGCCGCGATGTCGAGGGAGGGGCCGGAGACCTCCACGTGCTGGACAGGGCCGTGCTTGACGCGGGCCACCCCGGAGACGAACTGGCCGCGATGGGCGAGGAAGTCGACGCTGCGCTCCACCCCAGGCAGGAGCGACATCAGCAGCATGGCGCGCTCTTGGCGCGAATCGGCCAGGAAGGCCCGGAAGGTCTGCGGGCTGATCTTGAGCGGGTTGATGGCCATCAGGCGGTCCATCTCGCAGCCCTCCTCGAGGATGCGAAAGCCGGAGCCGTAGATGCCCTGCACCGGCTTCACGCACAGGCCATGGGCCTGCACGCGCGGATCTTGGGAGAGGGCGGCGGTGGCCGCGTCATACTCCTCGACGGTGGTGAAGGCGCGGTGGGCGCTGGTGGGGATCCCCAGGGTGTCCATATCGGCGCAAAAGAGATCCTTGCGGTCCAGCCGGTGGAGCACGTCGGCCGCGGCCGGCACGCTCAAGCGGATGCCCGCACGGGCAAAATCGTCCCGCCGTTCCCACACGGCCCCTGCGCGCCGCTGCGCCACCACCATGGCCACGCCGCGCGCTTGGGCGGTATCAAGGACCCACTGTGCATACTCTGCATCCGGGATGTCGGTGGGTTCCAAGAACCAGTCATGGGCCACGCCCGCGACGGGGTTCTCGGCCTGGACGTGGGAGGCGATACAGGAGAAGGGGGTGCCCAGGGGATGGGCATGGATCATGGAGATGGCGCTGGCGGTGTTGCGCAGGCCTTTTGTATACCAGACGATATGGGGGGAGGGCATGGGGTCTCTCGAAAGGGCGTGTCCCCTTTATGTTGGCGCCTGCGGGGGCTTGAAAAGGGGCAGATCGCAAAAAAACACCGTTGTCTATAGGAGATTTTTTCAAAGGGCGCCGAATGGGCGTCTTGTCTTTTGGGGCGCCGCCCCCATTTTCGGGCTTCGGCGGCCAAGCGCCGGGGCGGCGGTTGCCGCCGGTATAAGGCAGGTGCGCTTGGCCCGCGCTGCCCATGCTGGGAAAGGAAGCGCATGGAATTTTTGTCAATGGTGGTCTTGACCAAGCCGCTCTGGATGTGGCTGGTCTTTCTGACCCTGATGCTGGCCATTCTGGTCTTTGACCTTGGGGTACTCAACCGCAAGGATCACGAGATTGGGGTGGCGGAAAGCTTGAAGCTCTCTGCGCTCTACATCGCCCTTGGCATCGGCTTTTCGGGCTTTGTCTATACCCAGATCGGCCTGGAAGAGGCCCAGCTCTACCTCACCGCCTTTGTGGTGGAGAAGACGCTGGCGCTGGACAACATCTTCGTCATCGCCCTGATCTTCTCCTATTTCGCCATCCCCCGGGCCTACCAGCACCGCGTGCTGTTCTGGGGCATCCTGGGCGTAATCATCCTGCGCGGCATCATGATCGGCCTGGGCGCGACGCTGGTGGCGGAGTACCATTGGATTCTCTACCTGTTCGCCGCCTTCTTGATGTTTACGGGCGTGAAGATGCTGTTTGCCGGCGACGAGGAGATGGACGTCTCCAAGAACATCGTCTTGCGCATCGCCAAGCGCTACCTGCGCGTGACGGATCGCATCGAGAGCAACGCGTTCTTCGTGCGCCAGCCCGACGCCAAGACGGGCAAGATCGTGCGCTTCGCCACGCCGCTGTTTTTGGCGCTCATCGTGGTGGAGATCGCCGACGTGGTCTTTGCGGTGGACTCGGTCCCGGCGGTGTTTGCCCTGACCACCGATCCGTTCATCGTCTACACCTCCAACATCTTCGCCATCCTGGGACTGCGGGCGCTGTTCTTCGCGCTGGCCGCGATCCTGCACCGCTTTGAATACCTGAAATACGCCCTGGCGTTGCTGCTGGTCTTCATCGGCTCCAAGGTGTTTGTGGCCGACTTCATGGGCTGGGAAAAGTTCCCCCCGTCCTGGTCGCTGGGCATCACCTTCGTCATCTTGACGATCGGCACCGTCTATTCGCTCTGGAAGACGCGGGGCGCGGCGCCCGAGGCCATTGAGGCCCCTGGGGGCGAGGTGGCCGAGACCACGGTGACGCCGTCGCAGGTGGCCCAGAAGTCCGCCCTCTGACGCCCGGCATGCGCCAAAAGAGAAAGGCTAGGGCGTGGCCCTAGCCTTTTGTCATGGGCGCATCTCCTTGCCCGGTAGTCCAGGGATGCCGGTGCTAGGCCGCCCTGGCGGTCAGTAGGCCAGGGGCCGCCGCTTCGATGGCCCCTGGGGTGGCGAAGGCCTGGGCGAGGAGGGCACCGGTGAGCGCATGGCCGGGGCGGTTGGCCTCGAAGGCTGCCTCCCAGAGGCCTCCTGCCAGGTAGAGGTCGCCGATGGCATCCAGCATCTTGTGGCGCACGGGCTCGTTGGCAAAACGGAGCCCTTCGGGGTTGATGGGCCCAGTGTCGCGAAAGATCACGGCCCGATCCACGCTCCCCCCCAGGGCGAGGCCTTGGGCGTGCATCGCGCGGATGTCGCGATCCATGCAAAAGGTCCGCGCCGGTGCCAACTGTTGGGCAAAGCCCGCGCTGGTCAGCCGGTGGGTGTAGGACTGCACGCCGATGGCGGGCGTGGCGAAATCGATGGCACAGGTGAGGGCAAGGCCACGTCCGGGGTTGGGGCGCAGCCGGGCCCAGGCGGTGCCGTTGCGCACCTCGACCGGGCGGTGCACGCGCAATAGGGGGGCTGGCACGCCGAGATCGCGCAACCCGGCATGGAGCAGGTGGTCCACCCACGGGCGGGCGGAGCCGTCGAGGATGGGGATCTCGGCGCTGTCTACGCTGATGGTGGCGTCCGTGATGGCGAGCGCATGCAGGGCCGCCATCAGGTGTTCGATGGTGGCCACGCTGGCGCCGTAGGCGTTCAGGAGGCGGGTGCACAGGGTGGCGGGCGTGGCGTGGGTCCAGAGCGCGGGGATGCGGCCCTGGTGGGCGGGCATGTCGGTGCGCACGAACACCAACCCTTGGCCTGCCGGTGCAGGGGCAATGGTGGTGCGGACATGGTGGCCCGAATGCAGGCCCACGCCCACGACGCTCAACGGGCGGGCAAGGGTGTGGCGGGTGGGTTTGGGTGCCATGACACTCTCCTGTTGGCCTTAAGAGGTGGGCCGGAACGGGGGCAAAAACAGGGGATCCGGGGAGCAATTTTTGTGTCAAACTGTTGCATAGGCAGCAGAAACCGGAGGGAGAACGGCGAAGTCCATTCGGAGATTCCCCCCTCGCGCAGGGGCAGGGCCTCGGTGGAACAGGAAGGGTGGCGGCGGTAGGATGGGGGCGCGTTCCTGCGCGTGGGCAAAGATTTGTGCCATGGTGGGGTGCCTTGGTGCGAGATCTCCCTGCCGGGGGATCGTTGCGCTCCCGATTGCCCTCTTGGACAAATGTATGCATGATTTGTTTTTTTCGATTCGGCCCAAAGGGTTGCCGAAGATATGCGGCAAAAGGCTGGGGCTTGAGGGGAAACGGCGCCGTGTCGGCCGCCGTATACGTGGCCGCGCGGCCTATGTTTGCTGGCCGAAAAAGTGATCGTCCGTGCGAGAAAAATTGTTTAACCCTGTCCCAGGGCCTTTCTTTTTATCGGCATATGGATATATAGACACCACTCCTTCCGTGTAAAAAGGCGCCCCTTCATGGCCTCCCCTTTGCGTATGCGTCAAGCTGTTGCGTCTGTTGCCCTGTGCGTGGGGTGGGTGTTGGTCCTGATGGCTGCACTGGCCGTGGCGCCCTCACGGGCGTCGGCTCAGGAGTTCTTTGTCGATTGGGTGGTCAACCTCAACGACACCGGTTCGGATCCGCTCCCGGCAGGTGGTCTTGTCCTTTACAACCTGACCATCACCAATGCGGGCACGATCACCGCGCCGACCACGAGCGTGTCCATCTCGGTGCCTGCGGGAGGAACCCTGGAGTCCATCAGTGGCTTTACCGGCTGTTCGGCGCTGCCGGTGGCGGGCCCTGCACAGGTCACCTGTGCCATCCCTGCGCTGGATGAGGATCAGTCACGCAGCGGTGTGCTGGGCCTGCGTGTCTCCCAAAGCGGCTCCATTGCCCTGGGCGCGACGGTGCCGTTGGGGGTGGATGTCGAGCCGGGCAACAACAGCGCGACCGAAACCACCACGATCCTGGCCGGGGCCGATCTGCGCCAGCAGATCACAGGCCCCGCCGATGCGGTGGCCGGGTCGAGCGTCTCCTACACGTTGCGCACCACCAACTTCGGGCCGGACGCGACGGCCGGCATGGCGGTTGATTTTCCCCTGCCCACGGGTTTTGTGCCCTCGAACCCGCCTGCAGGGTGTTCCCTGGTGGGCTCCACCTACCGCTGCCCTCTGACGGGAAGCTTGGGCGTGGGCCAAAGCCGCGACATCACGGTGACGGGCCAGATCTCTGCAGGCTCGGGGTCGACCGTGACCATCTTGTCCAGTGTGTCGAGCGGCACGCCTGGGGATGGCAACACCGACAACAACACCGCGACCTTCAACACGACCGTCACCGCGGGCAGTGATCTGCGCATCACCAAGGCCCGCACCCCCTCGACGTCGGTGGTCATTGGCACGCCCGTGTCGTTTGCGCTGACCGCGCGCTACACGGGCGATTCGCCCTCTGCCATCGTGGTGAACGACACCCTTCCCACCCTGTACACACCGGTGTCGGCATCGGGCACGGGCTGGACATGCACCATCACCGGCCAGCAGGTGTCCTGTACGCGCCCCACCGGCACGGGCGCTGGCAACAGCATCGCCCTCCCCACCATCACCATCAATGCCACGGCGGCCGCGGCAGGCACGGCCACGAACACGGCCACGGTGTCGTCGTCTTCCATCGACCCGATCCCCACCAACAACAGCGGCACCGATGGCGGCGCCACGGTGCTCACGCCCACCATCGACCTGCGGGCCAACAAGAGCGCGCCGCGCTCATCGCTGCTTGTGGTGGGCAGTACCTATGACTTCCGCTTGAGCGCCACCAACACCGGCACTGCTGGCTATGTGGGCCAAGTGGTCTTGAGCGATGGGCTCCCGGCGGGATTCACGGCCACCGCGGTCTCGGGCTCTGGTTGGACCTGTTCGCCCCTGCCGCTGGTGGGGCCGGGTAACCTGTCGTGCTCGCGCACCTATACGGCAGGCGCGCCGCTGGCGCCGGGGGCCACCACCCCGGTGCTTGTTGTGTCCACCCAGGCCACGGCCACGGGGACGCGCACCAACACCGCCACGGTGCAGGCCGTGGGCGGCAACCTGCCCGACAACAACACCAGCAACAACACCACCAGCGTCACGACCACGACGTCCACTGGCCCGAATGCGGCCGACATTTCGGTGCTCAAATCGGCCGTGAATGGTACGGTCGTGGCCGGCGATGTGCAGACCTTCCGCATCGAGGTGGTCAACACCGGCCCTGTTGCCGCCACCAACGTCGATCTGTTCGATCGCCTCTCGGGGCTGATGAACAACAGCACCGGTGCCACCGGGGCAGGGTTTGTGGGATTGAGCGCCACGACGGGCGTGGCGACGGGGATCTCCTGTGCGCCCTCTGCCCAGGCTGTGGATACAGTGGATCTCTCCTGCCGCATCACCTCCTTGCCGGTCTGCCAGCCTGGTGTGTCCTGCCCGGTGTTCCAGGTCCAGGTCCGCCCAGGTGGTGAAGGCGGGGCGCGTACCAACGAGGCGGAGGCGATCTCGGCGGGTGTCGCGGACCCGAGCCTGTCCAACAACACCGCCACGGCGGGCTTTACGGTCACGCCGCGCGTGGATATGACCCTCACCAAGGTGGGGACCCCCAGCCCGGCCCAGGCCGGCCAGCAGCTGACCTATGTCCTGACCGCCTCCAACACCGCCAATGGCCTTTCGACCGCGCAAAACGTGACCGTCACCGATGCGCTGCCGGCCTTTGTGACCATGGTGTCGGTCACCCCGTCCAGCGGGACCTGCCCGGTGGCCCCGGCGCCTGGCACCACGACGGCGAGCGGCGATACGGTGGTGTGCAACCTGGGCGACATCAACAACGGCGCCCAGCGCACCGTCACCATCGTCGTCCAGCCCAACACGCGTACCCGCCAGACCACCCTGGTCAACAACGCCTCGGTGGCGACCACCACCCCCGAGATCAGCACGACCAACAACACCGCCTCCATTTCGGTGCCCGTGCAAAACCCGCAGGTGGATCTGCTCATCAACAAGGTCGATAGTGTGGATCCGGTCGCCATTGGCGACGACACGGTTTATACCATCACGGCGCGCAACACCGGCCCGTCGGCGGCCGAAACCATGGTGATGCGCGACACCCTGCCCCCCTCGCGGCTGCGTTTTCGCAGTGTGACTGTAGGCAATGGCGGCGTGTGTTCCACGGTGCCCGCCGTGGATGCCATTGGTGGGACGCTGGAATGCAGCTGGCCGCGCGTCAATGCGGGGGATGTGCGCACGGCCACCGTGACCATGCGCGCGGCTGCCAAGGGTGTGGCCAACAACACCGCCACCATGTCCTCAGACGAGACGGTGGCCGGCTTTGAAACCAACCCCGCCAACAACACCGTGGTCCAAACCACCACAGTCCGCACCCGGGCCGACATGCAGGTGGTCTCCAAGACGCCTTCGGCCGACCCGGTCAACCTGCGGGAGGTCTATACCTACACCATCCGCGTGCGCAACAACACCGGCACCGGCCTCGCCGAGGCCGATGACGTGGAGGTCCTGGACACGCTGCCCGCCAACATGGTGCTGGCTGGCACGCCGACGGCTTCGGTGGTGTCTGGCACGGCCGGGCCCTTGAGCTGCACCGGCACCACGGGCGCGGGCAGTTTCACCTGTACCCTCGGCACCGTAGCCTCCGGGGCATCGGTCGATATCGTGACCCCGGTGCGCATCCTGGCGGTGAGCGCCTACCCACAGACCTTTGTCAATACGGCCTCGGTCACCACCTCTTCGCTGGACATCAATTCGGCCAACAATGCGGCCAGCTCGTCGATGACGATCAACTCGTCCAGCCTGTCGGGCCGGCTGTTCCGCGATTTTGACGACGATGGCGTCATTGATGCCGTGGATACCGGAATCTCTGGTGTCACCATGACGCTGACGGGGACCGCGTTCGACGGCTCCGCGGTGTCGCGCACCGTCACCACGGCGGCCGATGGCACCTATGCCTTTTCCTTTGTCCCCCAGGGCACCTACTCTGTCCAACGCGGCACGGTGGCGGAAGCGCACCTCAACGAGGGCCGCGCCACTGCCGGCTCGCTGGGGGGCACGGTCTCGGGGCCTGCCAGCATCACCAACATTGCGCTGAGTTCCAACACGAGCGCCACCGGGTACCTGTTCTCCCGGGTGCCCGTCGCGCGGGTGGGCTTGGCCAAGAGCGTGCAATCGACCACGGTGCGCCTGGATGGCTCTGTCGTGGCGGCCTTCCGCCTCACGGTGCGCAACTTCAGCCTTGAGCCGGTCCTCAACATCGCGGTGACCGACACGCTGGCGGGGGCAACCCCCAACAAATTTGGCACCTATGTGTCTCTGGGCACGCCTGCCACCGATCCCATGACGCCAGGCCAATACACGGTCTATGGCCTGACCAACGCCTGTGGTGGTGCGATCGCATCTGGGTACAACGGGTCTTCCAACACCACGCTGGTGACGGGCGCGACGCGCCCGATCGGGACCGGCACCTGCCAGATCAACTTCAACGTCCGCTTCCAACCCATCACCCCGCGGCCTGCGGGCACGCTGTGGCAAAACCAGGCTGAGATGACGGCAGAGGGGCAGTACTCTGGCCAAACCTCTGCCACCAATGTCCAGCTCTCGGACCTGTCACACACGGGCACCAACCCCGATTCCAACAACAACGGCATCGCCAACGAGGCGGCCAACAACACCCCCACCACGGTCAACCCCAGCTTCACCCAGGAGGTGCGCCTCACCAAGACCGCCGATCTGTCGGGCTTGTCGAATCCGGTGGGGGCGGGCAACAGCATCGTCTACAGTTTTCTGGTCGAAAACTCCGGCACCTCGGCCCTGACCAACGTCACGGTCACCGATCCGCGCATCCCGGGCGGCATCGCAGGCTCGCCCATCGCGCTGCTGCCGGCGGGAACCAGCCAGACCCTGACCGCGACCTACACCCTTACACCGGCCGATGTCACCGCACGCAGCGTGTCCAACCAGGCCACGGCCAGCGGGGTGTATGGCACCAACGCAAGCGGCGGGGCATTGAGCGTGACCGATCTCTCGGGCACCGCGCGCGACAACAACACGCCCACCGTGGTGAGCCTGGGCGACATCCGCCTCATCAAGCAGGCCGACACCTCCCTGCTGCCCAACCCGGTCGTGCCCGGCGCGACCATGCGCTACACCTTCCAGGTCCAAAACGCCGGTTCCGTGCCCTTGACCGGGATCACGCTGGTGGATGATCTGCCGGCGGTGGCCATCACCGGTGGGCCCATCGCCACGCTGGCCGCGGGTGCGATCGACAGCACCACCTTCACGGGCACGCAGACCATCACTCAGGCCGACATCGATCGCGGGTATATCGACAACGGCGCCGAGGTGTCGGGCATTTACGGGCGCGGCTCGGATGGGACCGACTTCCGTGTCGAGGATCGCTCTGGCACAGCCTTCACCAACGACGCCCTCACCCGTGCCCCTGTTGCGCAGACACCGGCCATTGCGCTGGTGAAAAGCGCCACGCCCACCCTGTCCAGCCCGGCCGCGGTGGGCGACACGATCGCCTATGCCTTTACGGTGACCAACACCGGCAACACCACCTTGACCAACGTCACGCTGGCCGATGCCCTGCCTGGCCTCGTGGCCACGGCCCCGGCCATTGCCACGCTGGCGCCTGGGGCGTCCAATAGCACATGGACCGCGATCTACACGCTCACGCAGGCGGACATCGATCGCGGGTTTGTCCAGAATTCCGCGACCGCCACCGGCGGCTACACGGATGCGGCCGGCACCGCCCGCACCGTTTCCGATCTGTCTGGCTCGACCGCCACCAACAACACGCCCACCCGCGTGGATGTGCCCCAAGAGGTGGGCGTGGTGCTGGTGAAGACGGACAGTGCCACAGGGTTGGGCACGCCCGCTGCCGTAGGCCAGCCGATTGATTACACCTTCACGGTGACCAACACCGGCAACACCACGCTCACCAACCTGACGCTTGCCGATGCGCTGCCGGGGGTGGTGCTGAGCGCGCCCCCCATCGCCAGCTTGGCGCCGGGTGCGACCACAGCGGTATGGACCGGCCGCTACACGCTGACGCAGGCCGATATCAACCGGGGCTATGTCGATAACTCCGCCACGGTGACGGGGGGCTATGTGAGCCCCAGCACGGGGCCGAGCACGGTCACGGACGTGTCGGGCACCAGCGCGGCCAACAACACCCCCGTACGCACCCCGGTGGCCCAAGCCCCGGCCATCCGCTTGGTCAAGACGGTGTCGGCGGCCGGATTGAGCGCCACGCCCGCTGTGGGCGACGTCCTCACCTATGTCTTCACGGTGTCCAACACGGGCAACACGACCCTCACGGGCGTCTCGCTGGTGGATCCGCTGCCGGGCATGACGCTGACCGCGCCGGCCCCGTCTACCCTGGTGCCCGGTGCCTCGTCCTCGGCCTGGACCGGTTCCTATACGCTCACGCAGGCCGACATTGATCGCGGCTTTGTGGAAAACTCGGCCACCGCCACCGGCGGCTACACCGATTCTGCTGGGGCGGCGCAGACGGTGTCGGATCTGTCCGGGACGGCGGTGGGCAACGACACGCCCACCCGCCAAGCCGCGCTCCAGCGTCCCGCCGTGGCGCTGGTGAAGACTGTGGATGCCTCGGCGATCTCCAGCCCGGCTGCGGTGGGTGATGTGCTCTCCTACACCTTCACGGTGTCCAACACGGGCAACACCACGCTTTCCGATCTGGCCCTGACGGATGCCCTGCCGGGCATGGGCCTGAACGCCCCTGTGTTGCCCACGTTGGCCCCGGGGGCCAGCAGCGGCACCTGGACCGGTGCCTACATCCTGACACAGGCGGACATCGATCGCGGCTTTGTGGAAAACTCCGCCACTGTCACTGGGGCCTATACCGACGCTTTGGGCGCCGCCCAAAGCGTGGCGGATGTGTCCGGCACCGCCACCGGCAACGACACACCGACCCGTCAAGAGGGGCTGCAGGCCCCGGGCGTGGCGCTGGTGAAAACGGTGGACACCGCTGGGCTGTCCAGCCCGGCTGCCGTGGGCGACACGCTTACCTATGCCTTCACGGTGTCCAATACCGGCAACACGACCCTCACGGGGGTGTCGCTGGTGGATCCGCTGCCAGGCATCGTGCTCTCGGCCCCCGCGCTGCCATCCTTGGCACCGGGTGCTTCTGACGCCACGTGGACCGGCACCTATGCGCTGACGCAGGCCGATATTGATCGGGGTTTTGTGGATAACCTGGCCACGGTGTCGGGGGGCTATACCAACGCGGCCGGCACGGCCCTCACCATCAGCGACGATTCGGGGGCAGACGCCGCCACGGACGCGCCGACGCGCGCCGCCCTGATTCAGTCTGGTGCGATCACGTTGGTGAAAACGGTGGGCACGGCTGGCCTGTCCAGCCCGGCCGCGGTGGGCGACGAGCTCACCTACGCCTTTACCGTGGCCAACACCGGCAACACCACCCTGACTGGCGTGGCGCTGACGGATGCCCTGCCGGGCATGGTCTTGTCCGCGCCCGCATTGACGCTGGCGCCGGGGGCGTCGGACGCGTCTTGGACCGGCACCTACACGATCACGCAGGCCGACATCGATCGGGGCTTCGTGGCCAACTCGGCCACGGCCACCGGCAGTTACACGGATGCGGATGGCACCGCGATCTCTGTCTCGGACATCTCGGGCACGCTGGCCACCAACGACACGCCCACGCGGGCTGTGTTGGAACAAGGCGCGGCCATCACGCTGGTCAAGGCGGTGGACACCTCCGGCCTGTCCAGCCCGGCGGCGGTGGGCGACGAGCTTACCTACGCCTTCACGGTGGCCAATGCCGGCAACACCACGCTCACTGGCGTGACGCTGACCGATGCGCTGCCAGGCATGGCCCTGTCCGCGCCGGTGCTGACGCTGGCGCCCGGTGCGTCGGATGCCAGCTGGACGGGCACCTACACGATCACGCAGGCCGATATTGATCGGGGCTTTGTGGCCAACTCCGCCACCGCCACCGGCGGCTACACGGACGCGGATGGCGAAGCTGCGAGTGTGTCAGATGTGTCCGGCACGCTGGCCACCAACGACACCCCCACGCGCGCTGTGCTGGAACAAGATGCGGCCATCACGCTGGTCAAGACAGTGGATGCCTCCGGGCTGTCCAGCCCGGCGGCGGTGGGCGACGAGCTCACCTATGCCTTTGCGGTCACCAATGCCGGCAACACCACGCTGACCGGCGTGGCGCTGGCCGATGCCTTGCCGGGCATGGTGCTGGATGCCACCACCATCCCGACGTTGGCCCCGGGGGCATCGGATGCCTCCTGGACCGGCACCTACACGATCACGCAGGCCGATATTGACCGCGGGTTTGTGGCCAACTCGGCCACGGCCACCGGCAACTATACGGACGCGGACGGCGAAGCGGCGAGTGTGTCGGACGTGTCTGGCACCACCGCCACCAACGACATGCCCACGCGGGCCGTGTTGGAGCAAGGCGCGGCCATCACGCTGGTCAAGACGGTGGACACCGCTGGGCTGTCGAGCCCGGCCGCGGTGGGCGACGAGCTGGCCTATGCCTTCACGGTCGCCAACACCGGCAACACCACGCTGACCGGCGTGGCGCTGGCCGATGCCCTGCCGGGTATGATCCTGGATGCTCCCGCAATCGCCACGCTGGCGCCTGGGGCGTCGGATGCCACCTGGACCGGCACCTACACGATCACGCAGGCCGACATCGACCGTGGGTTTGTGGCCAACTCGGCCACCGCCACGGGCGGCTACACGGCCGCGGACGGCGCGGCGGCCTCGGTGTCTGATGTGTCGGGTACAAGTGCCGTAAACGACACCCCCACCCGGGTGAACGGACTCCAGCAGCCTGCGATTGCGCTGGTCAAGACGGTCGATGTGTCGGCCCTTTCCAGCCCGGCCACGGTGGGCGACGAGCTCACCTACGCCTTTACGGTCACCAACACCGGCAACACCACGCTGACAGGTGTGGCGCTGGCCGATGCCCTGCCGGGCATGGTGCTGGATGCCACCACCATCCCGACGCTGGCCCCGGGGGCATCGGATGCCTCGTGGACCGGCACCTACACGATCACGCAGGCCGACATCGATCGCGGGTTTGTGGCCAACTCGGCCACGGCCACCGGCGGCTACACGGATGCGGACGGCGCGGCGGCCAGTGTCTCGGACGTGTCGGGCTCCACCGTCACCAACAACACGCCCACGCGGGCGGTGCTGGAACAGGGCGCGGCCATCACGCTGGTCAAAGCCGTGGACACCGCTGGGCTGTCGAGCCCGGCGGCGGTGGGCGATGAGCTCACCTATGCCTTTACCGTGGCCAACACCGGCAACACCACGCTGACTGGGGTGTCTCTGACGGATGCGCTGCCGGGCATGGTCTTGTCCGCGCCCGCGCTGACGCTGGCGCCGGGGGCTTCTGATTCCACGTGGAGTGGCACCTACACGATCACGCAGGCCGACATCGACCGGGGCTTTGTGGCCAACTCGGCCACCGCCACCGGCGGCTACACGGACGCAGATGGTGCGGCGGCGAGTGTATCAGATGTGTCTGGGACCACTGCGGCAAATGACACGCCGACGCGCGCGGCGCTGGAGCAAGGGGCCGCGATCACCTTGGTGAAGACGGTCGATGTGTCGGCGCTGTCCAGCCCGGCTGCGGTGGGCGACGAGCTCACCTATGCCTTCACCGTGGCCAACACCGGCAACACCACCCTGACGGGCGTGGCGCTGGTGGATGATCTGCCCGGCATGGTCTTGTCCGCGCCCGCGTTGACGCTGGCGCCTGGCGCCTCGGATGCGACCTGGACTGGCACCTACGCGCTCACCCAGGCGGATATCGACCGGGGCTTCGTGGCCAACTCGGCCACCGCCACGGGCGGGTACACAGAGGGAGATGGCAGCGCTGCTTTTGTCTCGGACACCTCGGGTACGCTGGCCACCAACGACACGCCGACCCGTGCCGTCGTGGAGCAAAACCCGGCCATTGCGCTGATCAAGGCCAGCGATGGCAGTGCGCTGTCTTCCCCGGCCCAGGTGGGTGAGGTGGTCACCTATGCCTTCACCGTGCGCAACACCGGCAACACCACCCTTACGGGTGTGGCGCTGACGGATGCCCTGGCGGGAATCGTGCTCGATGCCCCTGTGTTGGCAACGCTCGCGCCCAACGCGTCGGATGCCTCCTGGACGGCGTCCTATACGCTGACGCAGGCGGATCTGGATCGCGGGTTTGTCGAGAACTCGGCAGTGGTGACCGGTGGCTATACGGACGCAACGGGCACGGCCCAGGCCGTGCAAGACACGTCTGGCTCCGCCCTGACCAACGACACCCCCACCCGCCAGCCCGTCGCTCAAGGCCCTGCCCTGACGCTGGTGAAGGCGGTGGATGTGTCGGCCCTCTCCAGCCCCCCTGCGGTGGGCGACGAGCTGGCCTACGCCTTTACGGTCACCAACGCCGGCAACACCACCCTGACCGGTGTGGTGTTGGCCGATGCCCTGCCGGGCATGGACCTGGCCGCCCCTGCCATCCCCACGCTGGCCCCAGGGGATTCCGACACCACATGGACGGGCACCTACAGCCTGACGCAGGCCGACATCGACCGTGGCTTTGTGGAAAACTCCGCCACGGCCACCGGCTCCTACACCGATCCTCTTGGTGCACCGGCGAGCGTGGTGGATGTGTCGGGCACGACCAGTGCCAACGATCAGCCCACGCGCGCCCTGATCGGCCAATCCGGTGTGCTGGATCTGGTCAAAACGGTGGACACCAGCGCCCTGTCCTCCCCTGTTGCCGTGGGGGATGTGCTGTCCTACACCTTTACCGCCACCAACATCGGCAACACGACCCTGACGGCGGTGGATCTGGTGGACTCGCTTCCCGGCATGGTGGTGACCGCCCCCACTGTGCCATCCTTGGCGCCGGGTGCGAGCACCACGGGCTGGACCGGAAGCTACACGCTGACCCAGGCGGATCTGGATCATGGCCGGGTGGAAAACACCGCCGTGGCCTCCGGGCGCCTGGTGGATGCGGACGGCGCGGTGCAGACCGCGACGGACACGTCCGGCCCCACCGCAGGGACGGATGCCCCCACGGTGGCCCTCATCGATCAGGATCCAGGGCTGGCCCTGGTCAAGGTGGTGGACACCGCTGGACTGTCGAGCCCGGCGGCGGTGGGCGACGAGCTCACCTATGCCTTCACGGTCGCCAACACGGGCAACACGACGCTGACGGGCGTGACGCTGTCGGATCCCCTGCCCGGGATCGTGCTGTCGGCCCCCACGCTGACGTTGGCGCCCGGGGCGTCGGATGCCTCTTGGACCGGCACCTACACGGTCACACAGGCCGACATTGATCGGGGTTTCGTGGCCAACTCCGCCACCGCCACCGGCGGCTACACGGACGCGGATGGCACGGGGATCTCTGTCTCGGACACCTCGGGCACGCTGGCCACCAACGACACGCCCACGCGGGCGGTGTTGGAACAAGGCGCGGCCATCACGCTGGTGAAAACGGCCGATGCCACTGGGCTGTCGAGCCCAGTGGCGGTGGGTGACACCATCACCTACGCCTTCACGGTGGCCAATGCCGGCAATACGACCCTGACGGGGGTGTCCCTGGTCGATGCCCTGCCGGGCATGGCACTCTCGGCCCCCGCGCTGCCATCCTTGGCGCCGGGTGCTTCTGATGCCACCTGGACCGGCACCTATACGCTCACTCAGGCCGACATCGATCGTGGGTTCGTGGCCAACTCTGCCACCGCCACGGGCGGGTACACGGATGGAGATGGTGCCCCGGCCAGCGTCTCGGATCTGTCGGGTACGACGGCCCTGAACGACACCCCCACCCGCGTGGTGGGCCTTCAGCAGCCTGCGATCGCGCTGGTCAAGACGGTTGATGTGTCGGCGCTGTCCAGTCCGGCCGCGGTGGGCGACGAGCTCACCTACGCCTTCACCGTGCGCAACACTGGCAACACCACCCTCACCGGGGTCTCCTTGACGGACCCGTTGCCGGGCTTGGATCTGGACGCCCCAGCCATCGCGGCGCTGGCGCCGGGTGCCTCGGATGTGACCTGGACCGGTACCTACACGATCACTCAGGCCGACATTGATCGGGGCTTTGTGGCCAACTCGGCCACGGCGACCGGCGGCTATACGGACGCAGACGGTGCAGCTGCCAGTGTCTCGGACGTGTCGGGCTCCACCGCCACCAACGACACGCCCACGCGGGCGGTACTGGAACAAGACGCGGCCATCACCCTGGTGAAGACCGTGGATGCCAGTGCGGTGTCGAGCCCGGCGGCAGTGGGCGATGAGCTGGCTTATGCCTTTACGGTGGCCAACAGCGGCAACACCACGCTGACCGGCGTGGCGCTGGCCGATGCCTTGCCGGGCATGGATCTGGACGCCCCAGCCATCGCGACGCTGGCGCCGGGCGCCTCGGATGGCTCCTGGACCGGCACCTACACGATCACGCAGGCCGACATCGATCGCGGGTTTGTGGCCAACTCGGCCACCGCCACGGGCGGCTACACGGACGCGGACGGCGCGGCGGTTTCTGTCTCGGACATCTCGGGTACGCTGGCCACCAATGACACGCCCACGCGGGCCGTGTTGGAGCAAGGCGCGGCCATCACGCTGGTCAAGGCCGTGGACACCGCTGGGCTGTCCAGCCCGGCCGCGGTGGGCGACGAGCTCACCTATGCCTTCACGGTCGCCAACACCGGCAACACCACGCTGACAGGTGTGGCGTTGACCGATGCCCTGCCGGGCATGGTGCTGGATGCCACCACCATCCCGACGTTGGCGCCGGGCGCCTCGGATGCCTCCTGGAGCGGCACCTACACGATCATGCAGGCCGACATCGATCGGGGCTTCGTGGCCAACTCGGCCACGGCGACCGGCGGCTATACGGACGCAGACGGTGCAGCTGCCAGTGTGTCGGACGTGTCCGGCACCACCGCCACCAACGACACCCCCACGCGCGCGGTGCTGGAGCAAGGCGCGGCCATCACGCTGGTCAAGACGGTGGATACCTCCGGGCTGTCCAGCCCGGCGGCGGTGGGCGACGAGCTTACCTACGCCTTCACGGTGGCCAACACCGGCAACACAACCCTGGCGGGCGTGTCGCTGGTGGATGATCTCCCCGGCATGGTCCTGTCCGCGCCCGTGCTGACGCTGGCGCCTGGGGCGTCGGATGCCACCTGGACCGGCACCTACACGATCACGCAGGCCGACATCGACCGTGGGTTTGTGGCCAACTCGGCCACCGCC